>Ga0163108_10002207_pt1 | contig 14154 bp, 9 predicted proteins | sample Fk1155metaG_FD_109644 | JGI IMG/M metagenome (GOLD analysis project Ga0163108, IMG submission 109644) | Marine microbial communities from the Central Pacific Ocean - Fk160115 155m metaG | ecosystem: Environmental > Aquatic > Marine > Oceanic > Photic zone | place: The Central Pacific Ocean...
AAATTTTTTGCGTGCCCAAACCGCAACGTACGTAATAGAGCGATGCGACCATGGCGCCTATACCCATTACAGCCATTGCTACTGGATAAAAGGCTTCCTCCATTTGGAGTTCATTTTTCACATAGCCGGCAGTCGTAACTATAGCCAAGCCTCCAACGATGCTCACTTGAAGAGATAACATCAAAGATCTTCTCAACTCAGGCACAGCAAACATTCGTCGAATTCCGAAAAAAACTTTTGTCCTTTGTTTTTCTTTTTTTCTACCCGCCGAAGAAAAAGGAACAATGGCAATCAGCCACGCACTCAAAAGAAAACTGGCAGCATCGACTCCAAACCCAATCTCAAAACCAAAATAAAAAATCAAAAGACCTCCAGCCAACATCCCTAAAATATCTGAAATATTATAAGCAACGGTCCCATACGCTAAAGCCTTAGGATAAAGTTTTTCGCCAACAACACCTGGAATGATAGATTTGTAAATCGGGGTAAAAAAAGCAGAGCTTAAATGCAAAACAAAAGCCAAAAAATAAAGCTGCCACTCCGCATTCACAAAAAAAAGTGAGACCATCACCAGTGCCCGTAAAATATCTGAAACTATCATCTGTAATTTTCTTCCAATGCGTTCAGACAGGGACCCTGCGAACGGCCCCAGAAAAAGAAATACAATTATCCGAATCGTTAATGTGTACCCTAGGACTCTAGGACCCGACCCTTCACTCAAATCTTCAGCTAATAAAGCAATGGCTGCCGTCCCAATAGCCGTTCCTACAAGACTTATCGTATGAGCCCAGAAGAGCCGAACGAACCGCTTGTTACTCCAAACCGTATCATTGTGAAGAGCATTACCCATCCTTAATATTCATTTACCAAGACACCAAAATGCTAATCAATTAGCTGTAAAATTAGAATTAACGCAATTCAAATTCGACCCGGCGCCCACTCTCATACTTACGACCATTAACCACTTTCTCAGATTCTCCTTTCACTTCAATCTCAATCAACAAATCGTTAACACCGAGCTCGACTAAAGCATCACGAACTGACTCGCAACGCTTGCGTCCAAGTTTACGGTTGTAATCGGCATTTCCATAAGAATCAGCATGGCCGAATAAAGCAATGCTAGAACCAGGAACCTTAAGGAAAGCTTCGACCAGAAACTCTATTTTCTTAGTTCCCTTAGCCTTTAGTTTCGAACTCTCAGTATCGAAGTAAATAACAGTATCCATAATGGCATTTTCAAGAGTCATAATCTCCTCATCAGTTGGACCCGAAGGCTCAGCAACATTAATTTGAATGATTCTCTTATAATCAGGAACAGGAAATGCCTTCTCTACCATCGCCTTCAAAACATCTCCTGACGAAGAGTCAATGACCTCCGCTTCCAACGCAACCTCATCTCCCCGTACAGATAATGCTCCCCACTGCACCGTAGCCACGAATGGTCCAATGAGAGTCGTCATTCTGTTAATCCAAGGCGCTTTTTCTACATTTTCTTTAAGTTCAATTGTATCTTTCAGCTCCTTATTTTTATCTTTTATCTCATCTCCAGCTGCTGATAAGAACTGCTCGTATAGGTCTCGTTGCGATAGCAACCCTTTTAACTTAAAAGAACCGTCCTCGTCCCAAGACATGGTAAGACTCGCTTTTTCCGGAGGAACAAAAACAACCAGTTCATTTACAATCTTGAAACTGCCTTTCCTCCCTTCAAAGGACTGCTCAGCTAATTGCTCCAATGATTTTTTCTTTTCATCACCGTCAACGACTCCTGAAATGATAATGGATTCTGAGGAAAGGTTTAATTTAAGTTTATCAACTTCAGCAACAAGAGCAGGAATGATTCTTACGAGTGATGAACTCCACTCTGCACTTTTCACATGATCACCTGTGTGCAGTTCATCTTTTATCGTTTTCTGTTCGTTTGTCTGACGAATCAAATCAAATACTCGATCCTTGAAGGCGGATTCTTTTAATAAACCAGAAACGAGAATCTCATCACTTGAATCTAAAATTTGAAAACTCGGATCGTCCGTTGGAGGCAATATCGTTATCTCATCAATGACATCGTACCCATGATCAGAAATTAGAGAACGAGCGAAATTAAGTGCCTGATCTCGACGCACTGCAGAAAAACTCTTACCAATTAAGGTCAATCTACTTTCTGATAAACCTAATCCACTAGCATTCGGAATGAATTTACAGAACTCGACAAATAATGACTCAATTTTTTTTAGCGGCGGTAAATCAGCAATATGTGATTCTTCTTGGAGATCTGTTTGCAAGTCAACTCCCTCACCGAATGATCGCACAAAAGCTTGCGTTAATTGAGGGACTGCATCTCCACCTAGAACCCTGCCTGCTAATTTCCATGAATTCTCACCAACCCTTGTCAGACTAATTGATGGATCCTTTAATGGAATAATAGTGAGACCATCATCAATTTTTCGTATCCCATCAATTGAACTTATAGAATTAATGATTCGGTCACGGTCTAAGTCAGTATAAACGCCCCCAGTAATTGAACAGTCCCTCCCATTCAACTCAAAAGCAAATTCTTCACAAATATCACCAATCTCATCAAGTTCACTTATAAGTTTTTCATTCAATTGCAACTCAATGCGAGGCTTCAATAGCCCCACAGATGCCCATAACAGCACTGCATAGAAAACTAATCCTATTAAGCATGTTTTGAGTACTCTATTCATTAATTTATTCGATCCGATAAAAAGATATTATTGGGAAATCCCTTATCTTTAATCAAAAGGATAACCAAGTTGGAATTTCGGTCACGAATAATCGTTCGTAAGGAGGAAAAATGGTAGTTTGGCCCTAGATCGCTAACAATTGATCAGTTCCTTTGACCGAACCCCTATAAATTAATTCCTCTGATCCAACCTAAGACACCATCAACCATGGCTTTCATGTGAACCGGATCGCTAAAAACATGATCAGAACCTTCAATAATAAGTTTCTCTTTGCCTTGGCCAGCCTTCTCGAAAATATCATGAGTGTCATCAATCAAGACCACATCATCCGCAGTCCCATGAACCAGGAGCCAAGGAACACTCACCTGGCTTCCCTTTTCAATTAATGTGTTAATGCCCCGAAGGTCATCCATAAAGATCTGAGATAGAGGGCAATCCTCATCATCCCACATATTGCCCTCATCGGGAGTCACTTCTCCGAACTCAGTTTCTGCAAACTTCTTAGTGTTTACCATACCAGCTAACGAAATTAATGCTTGGATCCTCTTATCAACTGCCGCGACAGAGACCCCAACTGCTCCTCCCATACTATGACCCGCATAAATAACTCTTTTACCTTCTGCTTCTACGGCATCAATGACTGCTTTAAGATCAGCTAATTCCTTGGTGATTGTGGAATCAACAAACCTTCCCTCTGAATCACCATTACCTGAAAAGGAGAAACGCAAAACCGACATACCTGAAGCTGCAAGTCCCTCGGCAAGAGCTACTACCAGCGGCCTGTCCTTATTCCCAGTCACTCCATGCCCGATAATTACAACTGTTTCACTCCCGGAATCATTAAATGTATAATCAATTTTCTCACCAGAATTATTTCGAATTACAGTATTCATTGAACCAGTAATAACAGAATCAGCTAATAAATTCCAGTATCCCGTTAATATTTTCTTTATGCTCAAAGATTATCTTTTTTTTCTCTGAGCCTTTCTTCTAGGCCTAACTGGAGGCTCATGCTTTTTCTTCTCTCCCAGTTCACGTCTCCTAGAGGAATCAATAATTTCTTTCTTCTGTTTCTTGTAGCTAGTCAAACGGGATTCCGAAATCTGGCCCGATCCCAAAGCTTCAATAACAGCGCACCCAGGCTCAGTAGAATGATTACAGTCGCGAAAACGACAATTCTCAGCAATTTCAATTATTTCTCTGAAAGTTTCTCCGATAGAAGATTCATCGGACCAAAGCTGAACATCACGTAACCCGGGCGTATCAATTAAAACTCCACCAAGTCTAAGGACCAGAAGTTCTGACCAAGTAGTAGTATGCCTCCCACGAGAATCGCCCTTCCTCACCTCGTTAGTCCTCATCATCTCCTCTCCCGCAATTCCATTAATGATAGTAGACTTTCCGATTCCTGAAGGACCAAGCAGAACGACTGTCTTCCCATCACCTACATATTGTTTCAGAGGCTCAATTCCTCCATCTTCTAGAGCACAAATAGCATGAACCGGAGCCCCAGCGGCAATGGATTCAGCCTGTTCTAGGTCATTCTCCAAATCAGAACTAAGATCTGCTTTGTTAAGTAAAATTACAGGGTCAGCTCCACTATTGCGTGTTAGTGTCAAGTACCTTTCGATGCGGCGTAAATTAAAACCCCGAGCGCCGTCGAGAGCTGCAACTAGAAAAGCCACATCAACGTTAGTAGCCACAATCTGTTCATAAGACTTCGATTCAGTACCGGAGGCACTCACTGCTTGTCTTGAAAACACTGTCCGCCGAGGAAGCAAACCCCGAATTTCCCCCTCTAGACCATCCGAACCAATTTTAATCGCCACCCAATCACCCACGGAAGGATAATCTGATGATTCTTTGGCTTGATGCCTAAATGCACCTGAGACCCGAGCAATGAACTTCCCTTCCTCACATATTACATGATAAATATGTTTACTGTTCCTTGAAACCCTAGCAGGAATAATCCCATCACCTAGCTCCAATGACTGGAGCTTCTTGGTAAAAAAATCAGACCATCCTAACGATTTTAAAGTCATTACAAATTAAAATAAAAAGCAGAAACAAGATGGCATTATAACTGGCTCAGGAATTAAATCTTGTTCATTCATCAAAAAATTAAAGATTGGACTTATATTGACCAGAACTCCTAGACCGTCGAATATCGCTATCGTAATGGCCACAGTCTACATAATACGTCACGGAGAGACAGAATGGAATCTCAAAGGAATTCACCAGGGCCATATGGACAGCAAACTGACCGAAAAAGGTGAAGAGCAGGCCAAGGATCTTGGTAACAGGTTTCTCAATTCAGGGATTTCTTTCAATGCTATCTATTCCTCAGACTTAGGTAGAGCTCTAAAAACAGCGGAACAAATATGTATTCCAATAGAACAAGAAAAGATCATCCAAAAAGAGCAGTCCCTACGTGAAAGGTCATTAGGCCATATTGAAGGCCTAACCTATCAAGACCTTGCCGATAAGATGCCCAAAGATTACAAACGACACGTGTCGGGCGATCCTGACTATAGGCCCGAAGGAGGAGAGAGTTGGAGAGATTTTTTTAATCGGGCCGAAAGTAGCTTAAAAGAAATAGCTTTGCAGCACATCGATGAACAAATTCTTTGTGTTACTCATGGCGGATTCGTATCCATGGCACTGCGTTTTTGTCTAAATATCAATCTTCAAGACAAGCGCCGTTTCAGCATTCCGAACACTGCGGTAAATGTTTTTGAATTTCACCCTGAAGACAGTTGGAGACTTCGTACATGGGGAGATATTTCTCACTTCAAAAATGGTAAAATCCTCGATGAAATGCTTTAATTAATCACCTTTATTAATAGTTAATATTTTCCTTAGTCTAAACCCCAAAAAAGCTCTTATCTAATCGCTCTAATATGTCAAAAGAAACGAACTGGCAAGACTTCTCGGACCAACTACTCCGCTATTCTAAACCTGATCTGTGGCTTGACCTAAGCCAGATGGGGATCCCGAAGGAAATAATAAATACTGAAAAAGAATCGATAGAACGCGCACTACTTGAGCTGAGCAATATTGAGTCCGGGGAAAAAGTCAACGCTGACGAGGATAAGGATCAGGGAGGCAGGTGCGTCGGTCATTACTGGTTAAGAAATCCTGACCTTGCACCAGAGGGTCTTGGCACATCAATCAAAAGAAAAATTGCCGAAATAAAAGCTTTTTCTTTTGGAATTCATAAGGGAGAGATTCTTGCTCCGAACAAAGATAAGTTCCGCCAGCTGCTAGTCATAGGCATAGGCGGAAGCGCCTTAGGCCCTCAATTAGCAATCGATGCTCTTACAGGTCACGACTCGCCAATGAGTATCCATTTCTTTGACAATACGGATCCGGACGGGATCGATCGTATCCTTGATAATCTAGGTGAAAACCTCGGCTCAACACTGAGTCTGGTCATTTCAAAGTCAGGGGGCACCAAAGAAACAAGGAACGGTATGCTCGAAGCCCAAGCCGCATATGAAAAGGCAGGACTTAACTTTGGGTCACATGCAATTGCAGTGACGGGGGAAGAAAGCAAATTAGACAATTATGCTAAGGACAATGAATGGATTGGAGTCTTTCCAATGGAGGACTGGGTCGGTGGACGCACGTCCATCACTAGCGTTGTCGGATTATTACCTATGGCCCTTATGGGAATTGATATTGATGAATTTCTGGAAGGAGCAGCATCCATTGATGCCAAGACTCGCCCACCAGAAATTAACAATAACGCTTCTCTTTTAATGGCGCTAGCATGGCACGTTACAGGGAACGGTAGAGGCGAAAAATTAATGGTCATATTACCTTACAAGGACCGCCTCGGTTTACTCTCCAAGTACCTCCAGCAGTTAGTCATGGAATCACTGGGCAAAGAACATGACCGTGAAAATAACATCGTTCATCAGGGCCTTACCGTTTATGGCAACAAAGGTTCCACTGACCAGCACGCTTACGTCCAACAATTGCGTGACGGATTAAATAATTTTTTTGTGACATTCATCGAAGTCCGTGAGACAAGGTCAAAAGAAAGCATTGAAGTTGATCCCGGGTTCACGACAGGAGATTATCTTGAAGGTTTTCTCAGAGGAACTAGGAGCGCATTATTTGAGGCCGACCGAAACTCAATGACAATATCAATTCCTTTTCTCGATGCCTTCCATTTAGGTAGCCTTATTGCTCTTTATGAGAGAGCAGTGTCATATTACGCGGCCCTCATTAACATTAACGCTTACCATCAGCCAGGCGTAGAAGCCGGGAAGAAAGCAGCAACACAGTTCTTAGAACTTTTATCAAAGATCGAAAATCATCTTGAGAATCACTCAGAAGAAAAAATTAATTCAGAAGAACTCTCTGAGCAAATCGGAGCGGACCCAGAAGATTGCTTCCATGCACTCCATCATCTGGCCGCCAACCGCAAAAATATTAATGCTCTGATTGGTTCAAATCCAAGAGATGATCTTTTCACTATGAATAAAGAAGGACCGGAAACCGGATAAAATGAGCAACGCTCAGCTCCAGAGTCTCAGCGCTCACGCCAAACAGAGGCTAGACCGCAAGAAAACCGCCAAGCTTAGTCGTAAGGACAAGCTCGAACTTTATCGAAGATTTCTTAAAACTGAGGAACATAGGATTTTATTATATCATCGCAGCGGAGGCTCGGGCAGAAGAGTTACCAAAAGAAGAGCTGACCTGATTGAAATTCTTCTGAAGCACCTTTACATGGATGCCACAGATTCATCTGAAGGAAAATCCCCAGAAGTGACCCTCGTAGCAATCGGCGGGTTCGGACGCGGAAAGCTTAACCCATGCAGTGATGTGGATCTCCTTTTCCTTCACCCAAAAGGTGCGAAGGGCTTACCAAAAGAAGCCGCCGAAATGATAGAGAGCGTCCTTTATATGCTCTACGACTGTGGATTCAAGGTCGGGCACGCGGTCCGATCCATTAAAGAAACAATAATCGAAGCCAATTCCGATAACCGAACCAAGTCCTCCATAATTGAATCGAGAATGCTCTTCGGTGACGAATCTCTGTACCGGTCGATGCTAAATGATTTTTATGAGAATTGCATCAAAGGTCACGGTGTGGATTATCTAAAAATACGGTTAGAGGACATCAGACTGAGGCACATTAAGTGGAGCGGGACCCCATTCCTTCAGGAACCTCATATCAAGGAGGGCTGCGGGGGACTGAGAGATTATCACAATCTTATTTGGATCAATTATGTGAAACGCAAGAGCACCAACATCAAGGACCTAGTTGAAGCAAAAATGCTCTCTCCTCGAGCCTATAGACAAATTCGAAACGCGTACGAATTCCTGCTCAAAGTGCGTAACGAGATGCACTATATCCAAAAAAGATCAACGGACATACTGACTCTGCAGCTGCAAGGAGAGGTAGCGAAGAACCTAGGTTATAAGCAAAGGGGAATCTTACGTAAAATCGAAGGATTCATGAGAGATTATTATACCCACAGTAATAATCTTTTCTTACAAGCAAAAGAAATTGGAGACCGATTTTATCTCCAGCAAAGAGAGTCAGAAAACAAAAAACCAATCGTCGGTTTCCTGGCCAGAAGAAAATTCAAAGTCGAACACTTCGATGGGTTCATCGCAAAAAACAATCGAATATACCCTAAATCCAACAAAGTTTTTCAAAAAGATCCGGACCGTTTAATCGGAATTTTTCAGCATGCCCAGGTACGGCACTTGCGTCTGGCTCCGGAACTCTCTGATCTCATTAAACGTAACTGGAAAATGATCAATAGAGCGTTCAGATACAGTGACGCTAACAGGGACACTTTCGAAGCGATACTTTCCCGTAAAGGTGATGTGAGTAGGGCCCTTCGCGAAATGCACAGTTCAGGAGTTCTAGGGAGATACTTACCAGAATTCGGCGCCCTGACTAACCTAGTACAACATGAGTTCTTTCACAGATATTCTGCTGACGAACATACCCTAAGAGTCACTGAAGAACTGGACAAGTTAATATTAGAAAGTGAGGATCAGCGCAAGAGTCTCTACAAGGAAATTTATCAGGAAATCGAAGATCCGTTCGTACTCTATCTTGCAGTCCTCCTCCACGATACAGGAAGGGCAATGAACACATCTAAACATGAAGACGCGAGCGCCACACTTGCTCAAAACGTTGCGCGTCGGTTCTCCCTAAAAACCAAGAGGCGCCAACTCCTCTTGTTCCTAGTAAATTCTCACCTCGAACTCTGGAGAACAGCAAACACTAAGAACATTGATGACCCCAACACCATTATCCAATTTGCTCAGATAGTTGGATCCAAGCGGTGGCTCGATTATCTGATGCTACTCACCTATGCCGACTCTCGAGGGACCGATCTGAAGTCATGGACTGACACCAAAGAGGCCCCTCTGCGTTTTTTATATCTTGAGACGCGTGAGTACCTCGAAGATGCGAAAGCTTTTTCCAAGAAACGCAAAGAGGCCAAAGATGAATTACTTCAAAGAGTAATTGAGCAGTTACCTGGAAGCCATAAAAGCACGGCAATGGATCATTTCAATGAAATGCCTACTAGGTATTTTATTCGCAATGAAGCTTCCCATATCGCACGTCACATTAAACTTCTAGTCGACTACTTTAAGGGCTGGGCAAGTTCGGATAACATATCAAATCCGGTATTGCATTGGCGTGAGATCGCGCAGCAAGGATGCAGTGAATTCAGTGTCATATGGCAGGACCAGCACAAGCTGGCATCTTCCCTGACGGGCGCATTAGCTGCGCAAAAAGTTAACATCATTTCAGCTGAATTCTTTGCCAGAGGAGATGGTGTCGTGTTTGACATATTTCGTGTATGCTCCACAAAGTTCGAACCAATTACCTCCTCAAATAAGAAAAAGAACATTGAGAAGCTTCTAATTTCCGGTCTAAACGATAAGGACTTCTCTTACTATGATCTTATCAAGGAAGCCGACAAGGATCTCCTCGACTGGCATGAACTTGCCAATCAGTTCCCCCAAAGAGTCTACATAAATAATGAGGCCGATGAGAATCATACACTCATTGAAATTCAGGCACTGGACCGGATCGGATTACTTCACAACATACTCTCTTCGATCGCGAAAATTGAACTCGAAGTGACGCATGCCCGCATCACGACGACTCGCGGCGCTGCGATTGACACTATTTATGTTGTCACATCAGAAGGAAATAAAATCACTAATGAAAAGATCCTCTCTCAGCTCCTGACTAGCCTAGAAAAGGCAATCGAGATATAAGATTAATCGATTAAGTTAATTACTTCATTAATATTAACTATCTCATTTAAGAAGAATAAATTTGTCTCATGCTTATTAGACGCTTGCCCTTAACGTCGATTTCCATAAAAATTAAGACTAAGTTAATAAACAATTTTAAATAAACTATGAGCAACCCAAAACTTCATAATGCAATGTGGCCCGGACTCGTCGGTAAAGGTGACGATGAGGGACAAGAACCCCCAATTAGTCTCGAGCGCATGCTTGAATTGACAGCAGCCGCGGAAGTCAATGGAACCAAATTTGATGGCATTGACTATTTTCTTTTCTTACCGCATACGGACCCTGAAGCCAGTAACGATGATCTCAAGGCGATCGCCGACTTAATTCAAGGTAAGGGCTTTGATGTGGGCTCACTCGTGGCTCCTATTTGGCCCGGGACTGTCGGAGATTCGGCTATGGGAGACGCAGAACAACGTGCCAAGTTCCTTGATGCCGTTAAAATGGCTTGCAGAATCGCAGGCGTTTTCAATGAGCACGGGGTCCGTAAGCATGGGGTCATACGTATCGATTCCGCTGAGTTCGGAGTCGAGAAATGGGCCGAGAATCCTTCAGCCAATACTGCGACAATCATCGAAACTTTCCAAGAAGCTGCAAAGATCGCTGCAGACAGCGGCGAAAGGCTCGCCGCCGAAGGTGAAATCTGCTGGGCAGGAATGCATAGCTGGAAAGACATGCTGGACATACTCGAAGGTGTTGGAATGCCTGACTCTCTTGGATTCCAAGCGGATCTGGCACACACTTATTTATATCTGCTAGGTTATAACGCTCCTGACCATGCATTAGTGAGTGAGAACTATAGTGACGAAGAGTTCTGGGCCGCTTACGAAACAATGACCGACAAGCTCCGCCCATGGACAATTGATTTTCATGTCGCTCAGAACGACGGGACCGTGCACGGGGCCGGGACGCATGACAAGACAGGAAAGCATTGCCCCGCAGACGATCCAAACGGCAAGCTTGATATCGTGAAGGCCTCCGGTTACTGGCTCAAAGATGCTCAGGAAAGAGGCATCGAACATATTTGCTGGGACGGTTGCATGTTCCCTAACGCGATGCTTGAAGAGGTGGACACTTGGAACACTATCCTCGACACTATGATCCAAGTCCGCGACTCGCATGGCTGGTCATAAATTACCAGTAAAATAGTTCATCAATCCAAAAGCCGCAGTCAGTCATCGTCTGCGGCTTTTGTGTCATTAATACTTATCGATAAAACGCAGTGAGCCGCGATTATGCAAAACTTCATTTTGTCGTCATCCTTTGGGGATTCACCGCAATACTCGGTGAGCTAATCCAACTAGAGAGTCCGGTCCTCGTTTTTTACCGGGTAGGGACCGCCGGAATCATTCTGGCTATATTGATCAAAATAATAAAGGCGCCCGGCGCAGGGTCAAAAAAGGGGCGAATGCAAATGCTCGCAAACGGACTGTTGCTCGGGACCCATTGGACTCTATTTTTTTTAGCGGTTAAAATTGCCAACGTTTCAGTCTGCATGATTGGCATGGCAACGACTTCACTCTGGACTGCAATACTAGAACCTATTTTAGTAAAGAAACGTTCTTTCCGCGCATACGAATTCGGGCTCGGAGGAATCATGATTGCTGCAATAGCACTAATAGTCGGAAGTGATTTTAATTATCTGAGCGGTCTTTTAATCGCAATTTTTTCGGCGGGGATTGGTACTCTGTTTTCAATTCTTAATAGTCGATTCACCAAAAAATATAATCATTACACCATTGCCCTTTACCAGATGATAGGGGCTACTCTAATCGCTGCGGTGGGGATCCTTCTGACCGCACTATGGAAAAAGAGCATGCCCAATCTGATCCCCTCGTACCAGGACATTGGTTGGATCCTCTTATTGGTCTGCTTCTGCACAGTGTACGCTTATGCACAATACATAGAGCTATTAAAGCGGTTGAGCGTCTTCACTATTCACCTCGCTTATAATCTGGAACCCGTGTATGGAATGATTTTTGCGGCCTTATTTTTTAGCGAACATCACTTATTTGGGCCTTTATTCTATTGTGGAACAGCTATAATATTCATATCTGTTATAATACACCCCATTTTGGAGCATAGGCGAAAACGAGCACTTCTGTAACTTGAATGGAGAGACCAAATCTCTTAAACTTACCAAAATGAATCCGCTTCTTTTTACTCGCAAAGCTTTCCCTTTACTGAGCCTGATAATTTTCACTCAACTAGCAAAGGGCAAAGAAGAGGAGCCGACCAATAAAGCTGTCAGTTATTACAAAGACATCAGGCCAATCTTTCAGGCCAACTGTCAGGGATGCCATCAGCCCTCCAAGGCAAAAGGCAAATACATCATGACTGACTTTGAAAAGCTCATTTCGGGAGGTGATAGTGGTGATCCGGCCATCGTTCCGAGTGATCTTGAAAAGAGTTATATCGTCGAACTAATCACACCAGAGAACGGTGAAGCTGAAATGCCTCAGAAAGCTGATCCATTGCATGAAACGGAAATCGATTTAATTAAAAAATGGATCTCAGAAGGAGCGAAGGACGATACGCCCGAAGGAGCCAAACAAAGATACACTGCAGAAAACCCACCAGAATACGTTCAACCACCAGTGATCAGCGCCTTGGACTTTTCGCCGGACGGTTCATTATTGGCTGTTTCAGGATTTCATGAAGTCCTGATTCATAAGTCTGACGGATCAGCAATGGAATCGAGACTAGTCGGTTTGTCTGAGAGGATCGAATCAATCTCATTCTCACCGGACGGCAAAAAGATTGCCGTGACAGGAGGACTGCCCGCGAGGATGGGCGAAGTGCAAGTGTGGGACGTCGCGACAAAGAAGCTAAGCTTATCAGTCCCTGTAACTTATGACACTGTTTACGGTGGGAGCTGGTCACCGGACGGCAAACTCATCGCGTTCGGGTGTTCAGACACTACGGTCAGAGCAATCGATGCAAAGAGCGGCAAACAGGTACTGTTCATGGGAAGCCATAATAACTGGGTCATCGACACCGTATTTTCCATGAAAAGCGATTATCTTGTTTCAGTCGGAAGAGACATGTCAGCAAAACTGACCAAAGTCGACGAGCAAAGGTTCATAGATAACATTACTTCAATCACTCCGAAGGCCCTAAAAGGTGGAATCTTATCCGTGACAAGGCACCCTGCCAGAGATGAAATATTATTTGGAGGAGCTGACGGGGTTCCAAAAATTTATCGAACTCAGCGCGTAAAAAAGCGTGAGATCGGAGACGATTCGAACCAGCTATGGAACCTCCCTCCACTGAAGGGACGGATATTTGCCGTGGACTGGAGTAAGGACGGGAAAATCATAGCAGCTGGAAGTAGCCTGAACGGTAACGGATACCTTCATATTTACAGTATAGATCCAGACTACAAGGTTCCGGGTGACATCGATGGAATCATTAAAAAGCCTGTTCAGAACCGCAACGGTGGTGAACGCGATAAGCTCAATAACTATTTCAAGAACGGCATCAAAACCATTGCCACCATTGATTCAATCCCATCAGGAATCTATTCAGTGAAATTTAATCCGGCAGGAACCCAAATCGCTGCTGCCGGATCTGATGGGCATGTGAGGATCTTTGACACTACGAACGGACAGAAGATCACTGAATTTGTCCCTGTACCAATCAACCAGTAGACAAGATTATATATAGAAGCTCATAGAGCCCTGAACTTTAAATTTCACACACCACTCTAATTTATGACAGCACTGAAAAATCTAATCTGCACGGGAACAATCCTCTCGTTCATTTTAACTTGTGGGCTAAATGCCGAGGAAAATTTATCAGACATTGAATCTCTCTCGTTGAACCCGACAGAGATTCAACTCGGCTCTCCTTTTGCCAATGCTCAAGTCATTGTTACCGCAAAAATAATAAGCGGGGACAGCGTTGATGTGACGAGGATAGCCAAAGTCACCATCGAAGGAGATTCCGCAAAAATAAATGAATCAGGTTTTGTTGAGCCTTTAAAAGATGGGGAATCCAAAATTAACTTCGAACTCCAAGGAAAAACGGTCAGCCTCTCAGTAAAAGTTCAGGGTCAGGCAAATGAATTCAAACCAGACTACGTGAGAGACATTATGCCAGTCATCTCAAGGATGGGGTGTAACGCAGGCACGTGCCACGGGTCAAGGAC
>Ga0163108_10002209_pt1 | contig 14144 bp, 7 predicted proteins | sample Fk1155metaG_FD_109644 | JGI IMG/M metagenome (GOLD analysis project Ga0163108, IMG submission 109644) | Marine microbial communities from the Central Pacific Ocean - Fk160115 155m metaG | ecosystem: Environmental > Aquatic > Marine > Oceanic > Photic zone | place: The Central Pacific Ocean...
CACAAATTACTTTACGTTCCAGAAGGATTTGCACATGGCTTTTGTGTATTAAGTGAAACAGCCGATGTACTTTACAAAGTGAATCAAGAATATTCTCCAGAAGATGAAAAAGGGATAGTATGGAATGATTCAGAAATTAACATTGAATGGCCAATAGAGAAACCAATTTTACATGAAAAAGATTCCCATTTACCTTCCTTGAAAAATGCAGATAATAATTTTATTTACACTAGAGATAAATAAGAAATTCTAAATTCTAAATTATGACTATTCTAGTTTGTGGCGGTGCAGGATTTATTGGAAGTGCATTTATCAGAAATTATTTAAAAAACAATATTGATTCTAAAATAATTAATCTTGACATACTAACTATAGGCTCTAATTTACAAAATTTAAAAGACATAGAGAATAATCCAAATTATTCATTCATCAAAGCTGATATCAAAAATGAGTCAGTTATAGATAATTTAGTTAAAGATGTAGATGTGGTGGTTAATTTTGCAGCAGAATCTCACGTTGATAGAAGCATTGCAAATCCCAAACCATTTCTCGAAACAAATATTCTTGGAACGTATTCTATTCTTGAGGCTATAAGAAAATATGACAAACAATTCATTCATGTTTCTACTGATGAAGTTTATGGTGATGCAAAAGACAAAACATCATTTGATGAGCATTCTCAAATAAATCCCAGTAACCCATATGCTGCTACAAAGGCAGCAGCTGATCATTTGGTCTCATCATATTATAGGACATATGGGATAAATTGTATCACAACTAGATGTACGAATAATTTTGGGCCTAATCAGTTTCCAGAAAAACTAATCCCAAAAACAATAATTCGCTCCATAAAAGATCTCAAAGTCCCATTGTATGGTGATGGAATGCAGATCAGAAGCTGGATTTATGTAAATGACCATGTAAAGGCAATAGAATCACTAATTTCAAAAGGAAAAGCAGGCCAAGTATACAATATTACAGCATATGAGGAAATTACAAACAAAACAATAGTTGAGAAAATTTTAGACATTCTAGACAAATCTCATTCTATGATAGAATATGTTGGGGATAGACCTGGACATGACAAACGATACTCAATTAATTGCTCAAAGATTGAAAATGAAACAAACTGGAAACCTCAGTATGAATTTGATTCTGCCCTAAATGATACTGTACAATGGTATCTAAACAACCAATTCTGGTGGGAGCCCCTAGTAAATGAAAATGCTCTACATCCACAACCCTGGACTGTTTCCTGAAAATGAAATTTTTGGTAACTGGGTCTGCAGGATTAATAGGCTCACAAGTAGTACAAGATCTTGAAAATCAAAATCATACTGTTTATTCTTGCTATCATACCACAAAACCAACTCATGGAATTCCGATACAACTTGATCTTACAGATAGTGAAAAAATCATCCAAGCACTTCAAGAAACAAAGCCTGATAGAATTATTCATTTGGCAGCAATGACAAACGTAGATCTCTGCGAGACAGAAAAAGAACTAGCCACTTTACTAAATCTTAATGCCACTGAAACTTTAGCAAAACAAGCTTCAAAACAAAATATTTTCTTCGTTTATGTTTCCACTGATTATGTTTTTGATGGAATTCAAGGAATGAAAAAAGAAGATGATACAACTAATCCATTAGGATTTTATGGAAAATCAAAATTAGAAGGGGAGTTATCCTTGAATAATTTGGCATCTGGCTGGTGTATTGCAAGAACTAGTACTCCATTTGGAATACATCAAACCAAAAAGAGTTTTCCATTATGGGTAAAAGAAAACTTGGAATCAAAAAAAGAAATTCCTGTACTTGTTGATCAGTTTACCTCCCCAACATATGTTCCAAATCTATCTAAAATGTTAATTGAGATTACAACAAAACAGATTACCGGAATAATTCATCTAGCTGGTGCAAGTAGAATTTCAAGATATGAACTAGCAAATATGGTGTGTGATAAATTAAACTTGGACAAATCTTTACTAATCCCTACAAAAACCGATGAGATGAATTGGAAGGCACAAAGACCAAAAGACTCTTCACTTGATGTTTCGTATGCTGCTGAAATTCTAGAAGAAAAACCACAAAAAATTGAACAAAGCCTAGAACTGTTTTTCTCAGAGCCTCAAAAATGATTCATTTAATATTAGAATAAATTTCTGTTAGAAATATTGAAAGGAATTATTTTACATGGTGGTCATGGAACAAGACTAAGACCTCTTACTCACACTGGACCAAAACAATTACTCCCAATTGCCAACAAACCAATGTCACAATATGCACTAGAGGATCTAAAAACTGCAGGAGTTTCAGAAATTGGAATTATAATCGGTGATGTTTACCCCGAAAAAGTCAAAGAATACTATGGAGATGGTTCAAAGTTTGGCGTAAAGATTACTTACATTTACCAAGATGCTCCAAAAGGAATTTCCCATGCAATAAGATTATGTAAAGACTTTATCGGAAATGATAGATTCATTGTTTATTTGGGTGATAATGTACTTAGAAAAAATCTGATTGATTATACAAAAAAGTTTGAAACCTCAGAAACTGATGCAATGATTTTACTATGTGAAGTAGATGAACCTCAGAGATTTGGGGTTGCAGAACTTGATAAAGATAATCCTGGCAAGATAAAAAAAATTGTGGAAAAACCAAAAATTCCACCATCAAATTTTGCAGTAATAGGAATTTACTTTCTTACTCCCAAAATATTTGATATTATAGATAACCTAAAGCCTTCTTGGCGAGGAGAGTTAGAAATCACAGAAGCACTACAACTACTAATGGATAATGAATGTAACATAGAATATGATACAGTAACTGGTTGGTGGAAGGATACGGGAACTCCTGAAGATATTATTCATGCAAACAAACTAGTTTTAGATTCCATTGGAACTGAAAATCAATTTTTAATTGATAAAGATTCAAAAATTAAAGAAAATGTTGTAATTGGAAGCGGAACAACAATTTCAGATGATTCATCTATTATGGGGCCTGTAATAATTGGAAAAAATTGCTCAATTGGCCCTAAAACTAAACTTGGACCCAATGTATCAGTTGGAGATAATTGTAACCTCAATGGATGTGAAATTAGGGATTCAATAATTATGACAGATTGTGTAATTTGTTCTAAAATTGATTTGAGTAATAGTATTATTGCGCACGGCTCTGAAATTGAGGAATCTGACATTCCAAAAAAACACCAATTTCTGTTAGGTGAAAGATCACAACTAAAGATTTGATCTCATAATATCCACAATCTTTTTTGAAGTATTACCATTACCAAAAGGATTCAGCCATGATTGCTTTGATTTCAACATCTTGTTTACACATTTGATGATATTTCGAGGATTTGTTCCAGATACAATGTTTGCCTTGACTGTAACTGTTTCTGGTCTTTCAGTATTGTCTCGTAATGTAATACATGGTGTCTTTACAATACAGCATTCTTCTTGAACTCCACCTGAATCAGTCAATACTAGTTTTGCATTTTTCTCCAAATTCAGAAATGAAAAATAATCTATTGGTTTTATCACATTTAATCCATCAAGACTAATCTTAAATTTCCGTGCCATTTTTTCTGATCGTGGGTGAATTGGATATATCACTGGAATCTTGTATTTTTTTGCAATAAGTTTTAGTCCTTTTATTATACTTTCAAATCTTTTCTTATTATCCACATTTTCTTGACGGTGTATTGATACCAAAAAATATTCTTTTTCTTTAATGTTATATTTTTCTAATAAACCATTAAATGAATTTTCTAGATTCTTTTTTACAGAATCAACAATCGTATTCCCTGTAACAAAAATTTTCTTCTTATCTATTCCTTCTTTAACTAGATTATTTTGTGATGTCTTAGTTGGTGCAAACAAAAAATCAGAACAATGATCAGCTAGAATTCTGTTAGTTTCTTCAGGCATTGTATCATCAAAACTTCGAAGACCAGCTTCTACATGTCCAATTTTTATCCCTAGTTTTTTTGCAGCTATTGCTCCACCTAAAACAGAATTTGTATCTCCTTGAACTAAAATAATATCTGGTTTATCTTTTATCAAAACTTTTTCTATTCTTTCAATAATTTTTCCAGTTTGCATTCCTTGATTTGCAGAACCTACCTCCAGTTTGTATTTTGGTTTTGGTAGTTGTAATTGCTCAAAGAATATTTTATCCATGTTGTATGAATAGTGTTGTCCTGTATGAATAATGTAAAATATAATTTTCCTCTTTTTTAACTCATAAATGATTGGGGCCATCTTGATAATCTCTGGTCTAGTACCCAAAATTATTGCTACTTTCATGTTTGATATCTGAATTACCCTAGTGTCTTTAAACTGTTCCAAGTAATTCAATTGAAATTATTAATTAATAGAATCAAACTATTTACATATCTAGAAAACCACACAAATCACATTGAAACTAGCGTGTATTCCGGCATATAATGAAGAAAATCATATTGCAGATGTGATAAAAAAATCATTACTCCATGTAGACCAAGTAGTGGTGTGTGATGATGGTTCAAAAGATGAAACGGCAAAAATAGCCAAATCTGCAGGGGCTATAGTAATTTCTCAAAGTAATCAAGGGTATGGTGCTGCCATTGCTACACTGTTTGATTATGCTAGAAGGAACAATGCAAAAATTATGGTAACATTAGATGCTGACGGTCAACACAATCCCGACCAAATCCCATTACTAATTGATGCGATTATTTCACATGATGTAGATGTATCTGTTGGCTCTCGTTTCTTGGGTAATAGTGAAGCATCTGGTTACAGAAAGGCTGGAATTAAAATTATTACATCTGCTGCCAATTATGGATCTAACTTGAAAGTATCTGATTCCCAATCAGGATTTCGTGCATATTCCAAAAAGGCAATAAATGCAATTCATCCAACTGAACAAGGAATGTCAGTATCTACAGAAATTTTATTAAAAATATCAAACAAAGGTCTCTCTTTAGCTGAAGTTCCTATAGATATTACATATGGCTCAGACACTTCTGAGCATAACTCAGTATCTCATGGGGTATCAGTACTTGGGAACACAATAAAGTATATCTCCATAAAACATCCTCTCAAATTTTACGGCATCCCTGGATTATTCCTAATTATTGCAGGAGTAATTTTAGGTGGAGTATTTTTGGAGGCATATCTAAATGATGATGCTGTGTTTTATGGATCACTGTTAGGTGCTGTAGTATTATTTTTGCTTGGTGCAATACTGTCAGTTACTGCAATTATCTTGTTTTCAATGGCTAATCTAATTCGAGATAGGAACTAAATTATATTTTAAAACTATTTGAGAATAAATTTAGTTTGACCAATTAAATTATCCATATCATATGCTATTATATCATAATCCCCTATTCCCCACTCTCCTTCAATTTGAATTGGTACTGAAAAGATTCCATCATCAGTCCCATACACCGAGAGTGATTCGATAACTATCGAATTATGAGATATATCTACATCAATTTTATGCTGAGAATAATCATTAATTGTGCCTGAGATTATTTGTATTGGCAAATTTATTTCCTCTAAAGCATCTGACACAGAAATACTGGAAATCTGCTCCAATGGCTCACCAATTAACTCAACTAAGTGAATCCCTGATTCATCAAAATTGTTTTGTTGCATAAGAAATTCTTGCGAATCAATCTCTAACTCCCCCACAAATATTTTTGCGGTGTATAGCCCATCAGTCCATGATTTCTTCATGCTAATTGGCACAAAAAATTCCTTGTCGTTATTTGTAGAAATGTATAATTTTTCAATTGTTTTTCCATCTTTTTGAATTTTTACTATTGGTAATTGTTCTGATATGTCATTTGGAATAGTCCCCGTTAGCACAAAGTCTGTTATGTCTCTTTTTGTATATTCTACTACTCCATTACTAAGTACTGTTACATCACTGTTATTGGAATTTAATTTCAAATCATCTACTTGTTTAATTTCAAATTCCATAGTTTGAATTTCATTGATATTATTTTGTTCCTCCACTTGCTCTAAAACAGGCTCTAAAACTTGTTGATTTTGAGAAAAAGTATTGGTTACATTCAAAGCCTCTGAAAAAATTCTTTTTTCAGCATAATTCACATACACATCATATGTACCAGAATCCCACTCTGAATCTATCTCAAAAAAAGTTTGAAATGAATCATCATCAATTCTAGGTGAATATATTTTTTTTTCAATTCCATTTCCAGAAATAATTATCTCTATAGGCAGTCCAAACTGTTTGCTGATTATCTTCCCATATACCTCAACAGTTTGTCTTGATAATCCATCTGATAAAATTATTTTAGATTCTGATATTTCTAGAAAACTTTTTGGTTTTTCTTTTACTTCTGTAGATTCAAATTGTTTCAAAAAAGTCACACGTGGATTATCATTCACTGGGCTTTGATTTACAACATTAATACTTTGAGCAAATTTTGGTTCATTGATATAATTCACATACACATCATATGTTCCTGAATCCCATAATGTGTCTATACTAATAAAAGTCTGAAATGTACCGTCATCAATCCTGTTTGTTTGATATGTTTTCTCTATTCCATTTCCAGAAATAATTATCTCTACAGGATATCCGAATTGATAACTCTCAATTTTTCCACTTATCTCTACTATCTGTTTTTGTAGGAAACTAGTTACAACAATTTCAGAATTTAATATTTTTAGAAAATTTTTGGGTGCATCGTCAGTATTTTCATTTGTAGATTCTACCTGGTTTAATAAAATCACATTTTCATTGTTTTGTTTTTGATTTACAACATTGATGCTTTGAACAAATTTTACCTCATCAAATTTATTCACATACACATCATATGTACCAGAATCCCACTCTGAATCTATATCTATAAAAATATGAAATGTACCGTTCTTGAGAATTTGTGTTTGATATGTTTTCTCTATTCCATTTCCAGAAATAATTATATTTACTATTCCGCCAAATTGTACGCTATCCATAAACCCACTTAACTCTACGACATTTCTTGAAGAAACATCAGATAAAATAATTGTAGTATCTGATATACTCAAAAATTCTTCAGACGTATCTTTTACAACATTTTCGTTTAAGGAATCTGCATATGCTACAGCAAACATTTCAGCAAATGAAAATAATGCCACCATGAAAACTAAAATTGCAAAATTTCTCCCAGAAATCACTTTTATCTTTCTATTGTGATTTAAACTGAAAATTGTTTTATCCTGTACATGTTTACTGTTTAATTGATTATATCTCAATTTTTACTCAATGTTCTTTACCTTCAAAAAACAATAAGTATATCCGCTATTTTCCCTTAAATTTAACTAAAAAACGTGATTTTACTTTACATTTGTACATATTACATATTATTTTCAAAATCCTATACGTGAAAACAAGATTAATTTTTATATATCATTTATTTGCATTAATAGATATTGAAAATTAGTGCACTATTTTCATTTGTAGTTTTATCTATATTGATCGTTGGTTTTTCAACCCCTGCTTTTGCAGCTGTTCCTAACTCTGCAACAGGTGGAACTTTTGGATCTACCCCTGCAACTACAACTTCCTTTTCTGTATCTTGGACTGCTCCTGCAGGTGGGGATGCTCCAACAGGTTATACTATAGAGGGTGCATTAGAGGATGAGAATAATCATGGAAACTTTGGTGCATGGACTACACTAGTTGCCAATACTGGTAATGTAACTGAATATAATATCACTGGACTTGATTCAGGTTCATTTTATAATTTAAGAATTACTTCATTCAATAATGATGGCTCTTCAACTCCGACTGCTGTCTTTAGCAATGGTACAATGTGGGAACAACAGAATTTTAATCAAGAACAAGAGTTTAGTGAAAACCAGAATTTTGCTGAAGGAACTCAATTTGCAGAAGGTCAAGAATTTACAGGTCAAATGGACTTTTCTGGTGGTGGTATGGACTTTGGAGAAAATACTGATTTCCAAGAAGAACAAAACTTTGATGAGGCAGGTACATTTTCAGGTGACCTAGCACTTGATGTAAGAACAAGTGGTAATGCAACAACTGAGTGGGCTGATATTTTCGACGACTTGAAAGTAGCACAGGCAGGTGGAATTCAAGGTTATGAATCAAATGGAGTAACAGAAAAGGATTATGACACTGGTGAAATAATTTATGGAGACTTTAGCGCTGTAACTTCTGGAGAGAACTGGAGTGATGTTACATTTACTGACGCAGATGGAGATGGAAAAATTGACTGTGCTTCTGCTGGTGCTTGTGAATTATCAGATATTCCTGTTGCAGTTTCATATGCAGATGGTACAAATCTTACCTTTGATTTTATTGAACAAATGGACTTTGGTGCAGGTACAGCATTTGTAGCTGGTCAATCCTTTGGTGCAGGCCAATCATTTGATGAGGCAATGGACTTTTCAGGTGGCGCTATGACTTTTGATCAAGATACTCAATTCCAAGCAGTACAAGGCTTTGATGAGGCAGGTGCATTCTCACAAGAATTAGTTCTACCTGAAAGAACAATTGCTAATGCAACAACTGAGTGGGCTGATGTCTTTGATGACTTGGGTATAGAATCAATTACTGGTTATGATAAAGCTACTGGATTAGTTGCACAAAATTATGAAACTGGTATAATTTATCAAGACTTTATAGGGACCGTAACTTCTGGCAGTTTTTGGCATGATATTACATTTACTGACGCAGATGGAGATGGAAAAATTGATTGTGCTATTTCTACATCTTGTGAATTAGCAGATATGTCTCAAGCCGTTTCATATGCAGCTGGTACACTTACTACATTTGATTACGTAATTGAACAATCCTTTGGTGCAGGTACTACATTTGCAGCTGGTCAAGACTTTGGTGCAGGCCAATCATTTGATGAGGCAATGGACTTTTCAGGTGGCTCTATGACTTTTGGTGCAGGCAGTGAATTTGATACAGTACAAAACTTCCATGAGGCAGGTACATTCTCAAAAGCATCAGAACTTGGTACTTTACCTGAAAGAACTTCAGCAACAACTGAGTGGGCTGATGTCTTTGATGACTTGGGAATAACTTCAGTTGCCGGTTATAATCACGATGGGACTGCCGCAGAAGACTATAACAGTAATACTATAATTTATGCAGACTTTAGTGCTACAACTGCTGGCAATAATTGGAATGATGCTACATTCACTGATATTAATGGAAATGGAGATATTGATTGTGCTTCTGCTGGACTTTGTGAATTATCAGATATGACTACTGCAACTACATATGCAAGTGGTGCAACTGTGTGGTTTGATCAAATACAAGAAATGGACTTTGGTGCAGGTACTGAATTTTACGGTGGACAAACCTTTGGTGCAGGCCAATCATTTGATGAGGCAATGGACTTTTCAGGTGGTGCTATGAACTTTGGAAATAATGTAGAATTTGGTGCAGTACAAAACTTTGATGATGCAGGTACATTCTCAGGTAACTTACCTGTCTTACCTCTAAGAACTTCAGCAACAACTGAGTGGGCTGATGTTTTTGATGACTTGGGAATAGATTCAGTTACTGGTTATGCAGGTGGTGGTTCAAATGCAACGAAAGATTATGCACATAATTCTATCATTTTTGCCGACTTTACTGCTGTAACTGCTGGCAGTTTTTGGAATGATTCTACATTTACTGATGGTAATTCAGATGGAATAATTGATTGTGCTTCTGCTGGAGCTTGTGAATTATCAGATCTACTATCCCCAGTTACATATGCAGCCGGCTCAGTTGTTTCCTTTGACAACCCGGTTACACAATCCTTTGGTGCAGGTGTTGAATTTTATCCTGGACAAACCTTTGGAAAAGGACAAACTTTTGATGAGGCAATGGACTTTTCAGCCGGTTCTATGACTTTCCCTACTGGTGTAGATTTTGATGCAATGCAAAACTTCCATGAGGCAGGTACATTCTCAGCTGAGATATCTACTGTATCTGCAAGAACAATTGGTAATGCAACAACTGAGTGGGCTGATATTTTCAGTGACTTGGGAATAACTTCAGTTTCTGGTTTTGAAGCAGATGGTACAACTGCTGCTGATTATACAACTAACACAATAATTTTCGGAGACTTTATTGCTGTAACTTCAGGTAATGATTGGAGTGATAATGTATTCACTGATGCCAATTCAAATGGAGATATTGATTGTGCTTCTGCTGCAGCTTGTGAATTAGCAGATCTTACTACAGCTGTTTCATATGATGCAGGTACCAATGTATGGTTTGACTATGTTGCACCAATGGACTTTGGTGCAGGTGTTGAATTTTATCCTGGACAAACCTTTGGACCAGGTCAATTATTTGATGAGGTAATGGACTTTTCAACAGGTGCTATGGTGTTTGATACCGCTACTGATTTTGATGCAGTACAAAACTTTGATGAGGCAGGTACATTCTCAGGTGACAAGACTTTACCTGAAAGAACTTCAGCAACAACTGAGTGGGCTGATGTTTTCAGTGACTTGAGTATCACTACAATTGCAGGTCTAGAAGCAGATGGTACAACTGCTAGTGATTATGTAACTAACAAAATAATTTATGCCGACTTTAGCGCTGTAACTGCTGGTAGTGATTGGAATGATAGTTTATTCACTGATGCCAATTCAAATGGAGATATTGATTGTGCTTCTGCTGCAACTTGTGAATTAGCAGATATGGCAGTAGCAACTACATATGCAAATGGTACAGTTGTTACCTTTGATTACATAGAAGAAATGACATTTGGTGCAGGTACTGAATTTTACGGTGGTCAAGACTTTGGAAAAGGCCAATCATTTACTGAATTAGTAGACTTTTCAGCCGGTGCAATGACATTTGCAAATGATATGGAATTCCCTGCAGGTCAATCCTTTGTAGGACAAAATCATGACTTTAATCATGATGGTATGGAGTTTGGTGCTGGTGCTATATTTGCTGGAGGTGAAACCTTTGGTAATGCACTTGAATTTGATGGTGCTGTGACATTTGATGGTGCTAATACATTTGGTGATGATATTGTATTTGGAGCATCACAAGACTTTGATATCTTTGAGTCTGCCACTCCTATTGGTATGGGTGCAGTAGGTCCAACAAAAGAAGTGTATACCATATTGGCTGCTGCTGATGGTGGTGCAGTAACTGCTATTGCAGCATTAAACAGTGGTACTTTCACTCATAACCAAAAAGTCTTCTTTGACTTTGATGCTGCACCAACTGCTGGTGACCAAATTAACGCTCTTCTATTCACTGACGGAGTTGTTGGTGGTGCAGATGGAATAATTCAATGTACGGGTACAGGAACTTGTGAATTGGCAGATCTTGCTGAAAACACAACTCTTGCAGGTACTGAAACTCTTACGGTAACTCAAGATTATGTACAAGCATTTTCTGGTACTAACACATTTGGTGATGGTACTGAATTTGCTGGCTTACAAACCTTTAGTGATGTACAAGACTTTTCAGAAGGTGAAATGACGTTTGCACCTGGTATGCAATTCGCTGCCAGTCAATCCTTTGTAGGACAAGATCATGACTTTGCACACGATGAGATTGTGTTTGGTACTGGTGCAATATTTGAAGAAGGTGAAGTCTTTGGTGATGAAGCAGACTTTTCAGCCGGTGCTGTGACATTTGATGGTGAAAATACATTTGGTGAAGATACTGAATTTGGAGCAAACCAAGACTTTGCAGGATTAGAAATGGATTCTGATGTATTAGGTTTGCAAGCCATCACAGCTACTGAAGTTGAATTTATTGATATTATTGAAGCATTTGATACTGCTGATACTTCCATTGAAGCCGCAGTGGATGGTGAAGTCTATGAAACTGGTTTAGTAGAAGTTACATTTAGTGCAGTATCTTCTGGTAGTACCTCAAATTATGTTGAATTTACTGATGCTAATGGTAATGGAATAATTGATTGTACTAGTGATGCAACATGTGAATTGGGAGATCTTGATACCGGTGTAACTTTCACAGATACAACTACTATAACATTCTCACAAGATCATGAACAAGTATTTGAAGGCTCAAACACATTTGGTGCAGGTACTACAATAGGTGATAACCAAGACTTTAGCGCTATAGGTACTCAAGACTTTACAGCCGGTTCAATGACATTTGGTGCAGGTGTTGAATTTGCTGCAGCTGAAGACTTTTCAGATAATACTCATACATTTAATGATGGTACAGAATTTAATGGAGATACAGACTTTAAAACTGGTCAAGTCTTTGCTGATGAAACCATCTTTAACACTGGTCAAACATTTGACGACGCCGAAACCATGGACTTTACAGCAGAGGGAATAACATTCGGTACTGATACGTCAATTGACTTTGGTGATAATGACTTTACATTTGGCGCTGGTGCAACATTTGCAGCTGGTCAAGACTTTACAGATGGTAATGACCATGTCTTTACAGCTACTGATTTGACATTTGCTGCAGGTACTGATTTACCTGCTGGTGAAACATTTGGTGAACATGTTAACTTTACTGGAAATATTGACTTCCCAGATGATCAAGAATTCCCAGATGGTGCAGAGTTTGCTGGCACCCAAGTGTTTGATGCAGATCATGATCCTGTATTTAATGACTTTACCACATTTGGAGATGGAATTACATTTGCTGAGGCTTTAGACTTTGGAGACCAAGGAACTTTTGAAGGTGATGCTACGTTTGTAGGTGCTAACACCTTTGGTGAGGGTACAACATTCACTGATGGTGTAGAATTTGGTGCAGCACAAACATTCGAAGGTGCAACTGACTTTGGTACAAACGCTGATTTGACAGGTGCTGAACAAGTAATCCCTGCTGGTTCACAATTTGGTGAGGGTACAACATTTGCAGTAGGACAAGACTTAGTTGCAAATACTGTTGTGTCTTCTGGACTTTTACTTGATGCTGTTGAATGTACAACTGCTGCATGTACTCCAAGTGACGATGATGTATTATCTGAAGGTGAAATACTTCCACCGGGAGTTGCTCCAGCTGCAATCCCAGTTACTATTACAGAAGATAACCCTTCATTTAGTGTAGATGGACTTGGTATTTCAATGTCATTTGAAGAAGTTACTGTTGATGGAACTATAGAAGTTCAAGTCATGGATCCTGATGTTGTTGTAGGAGCAGAAGGTGAAGGTGAATTAGGCCCAGGTTCACTTGCTATTGAAACTGAAGATGGACCAATGAGTACTGTTACTAGTGTAATTGATATTAGTTTAGAAGGATCAACAGATAGTAGTGGAGAAATGGAAATTGTGTTACCTTACGATCCAGCAGAAATAGGATCATACAATGAAGGTGCATTAGAAGTATTGCACTATACTGGAGGAGAATGGGTAGTTGAAGATGATTGTACTATAGATACTACTGAACATGAAATTACCTGTACTGTGGACTCGATAGATTAGTTGGTGTGATGATATGAATCGTAGAACTTTTATCAATAATATTTATGGTAATAACATGTCAAAGTTATTGATAGTGTTCTTTGGTATTTTATTGGTATCATCAGTTCCTTTGGCATCTGCTGCTCAATTTTCAATTGGTGGATCCACTGGCAGTACAACCGGGTCAGCAAATAATCCTGCACCATACTTAGATGGTGAAATAATAGTTTCTGTAGGTTCTAGTGGCTATGTACTTGTTGACGGAAATAATACTGCAAATGTAATGGCTCACGTAGGTGATGAAGTTACTGTAACACTAAATGTTAATGATAATGGCGGACCTTATAATGTCAGCATTGTATCTCTATACACAAACTTTGTTAACAATCCTGGTAACATGAATCTATTTTATGCAAATAACTTTAATTCACTTGGTGAAACAAGTACCTCATTTTATGACTGGAATAAACATACTGATGATTTGTCTTTTGACCATTCAGGTAATGTCACATTTACAGAACCCGTCATATCTGTTGACGATGTGTTATCAGTCTCTTTCACAATGATATGGAATGATGTAATGTCTCAATCTGAAGTTACTACCAAATTATCTGATTCACAAGGTAGTTACATTAAAGATACATTACCATTTACCATTGAAATTGTAGATTCTAGTGTACTGATTCCAGATCCTGAACCAACAGTAGATCCTGAACCAACAGTAGATCCTGAACCAACAGTAGATCCTGAA
>Ga0163108_10002212_pt1 | contig 14132 bp, 8 predicted proteins | sample Fk1155metaG_FD_109644 | JGI IMG/M metagenome (GOLD analysis project Ga0163108, IMG submission 109644) | Marine microbial communities from the Central Pacific Ocean - Fk160115 155m metaG | ecosystem: Environmental > Aquatic > Marine > Oceanic > Photic zone | place: The Central Pacific Ocean...
GGCAACCACAACGGCAAGGTCGACCAGGCCCGTTGGCTCAACACCGGCGGTTCGCGATGGGGAATCGACTCGAACGAGGATGGCCGGATCGACAGCTGGAAGAGAATTTCGGCCGAGGAAGTCAGCCGCGTGGCCGTCGAGGCCCTGATCGGTCGCGACGTGGCCCTGCTGCAAACCCTGCTGGTGACACGCAACGACACGACGGCCCTGGGAATCGAAGCCGGGTTGGCCAAGCGAATGCTCGCCGCGGTTTCCGATCCGGCCACCAAACTGGCCCAGGTTCCCCCGCTGGCTGCCGGAACACGGTGGATCCGTTTCGATTGCTCGCAACCGGGCCTGATCCCCGCCGATGAGGGTAAAGCAAGCGTCGATATCGAGGTCTACGAGAGTGCCCTGGCGATCGTCAACACCGGCAAGAACAGCGGCCTGGTACAGATCGGCGAGCTTGTTCGCGTGGGATCGACCTGGAAACTGACCGCGATCCCTCGACCACTGGCCGGCGACACTGTCCAGGTCACCGCCGGAGGACTGCTACTGCAACCGGTTCCATCGACAATCACGACCGCGGCGTCGGGGATTTCTCCCGGTATGCAGAAACTGCTCGACCAACTTCGCCAACTCGACAACGCGCCGCCCGGCCCCACGGCCCCACGCGATGCCATCGGGAAATACCATGCCAGCCGAAGCGACGTGCTGGCCGGCCTGGCGCGGACGGCCTCGACACCATCCGAACGCGACCAATGGACTCGTCAACTGATCGACAACCTCGCAGCGCTGGTGCAATCGGCCACATGGCCGGAGGGACTGGTGCGATTGGATTCCGAGAAAAAACGATTGCGGCAACAGTCACCGCGTTCGCCGTTGCTGCCGTTTACCGCTTACCGCCACCTGCTGGCCCATTACAGCCACTCGCTGCAGACGGCGACTGACCAGGCCGGGCAATCCAAAGCCCAGCAGCGATGGCTGGTCGACCTGGGACGGTTCATCGACGATTATCCCCAGGCCGAGGACACACCCGAGGCGACCTGGCAACTGGCCACCGCCCACGAGTTTGCCTCGAGGACCGATCAGGCCAAGACATGGTACACCCGACTCGCTCGCCGGCACGGGCGAACGCCGGCCGGACAACGTGCGACGGGTGCACTGGCGCGGCTGGACCTGAAGGGGAAACCCCTGTTGCTGACCGGCAAGGGATTGGCCAACACGACGATCCGCAGCGATTCCTTCCGTGGAAAGGTCCTGCTGGTGGTGTACTGGGCCACCTGGTGCAAGCCGTGTACCGAGGAACTGCCCGCACTGCAGTTGTTGTACCAGCAGTACCGGTCCCGTGGCCTGGAAATCCTGGGAGTCAACCTCGACCTGGATCGTACAACGGTCCCCACTTTTGTCAGCGCCCACCGGGTGACCTGGCCACACCTGCATGAGCCGGGCGGACTCGACAGCCGACTGGCCCGCCAGTTCGGAATCCTCTCGCTCCCGACAATGATCCTGGTCAACCAGCAGGGAAACGTCGTCACCACCCAGGCGACGATTGCCGAGTTGAAGACCGAAGTCCCCAAGCTGCTGGGCATCAAGACAGCCGACAGTCCTTGACAGGCTGCCGGCACCCGATCATCACGGTTCTTTGCATCCCCGACGACGTTTCCCCAGAATGAACACATGGTCGCTTCCGGACTCTTCAAGGGCATCCAGAAATCGGTTCGCGGTGCCGTGAAAAAAGCGATCATCAGCCATCACCGCCGCAGCGACACGGTGCTCTTCAGTGACACCACGCTGCGTGATGGTGAACAGATGCCCGGCGCCACGCTCGAACCCCAAGACAAGCTGCGGATTGCCCAGGCACTGGAAGCAGCCGGCGTCCATTCCCTCGATGCCGGATTTCCCGCCTCATCGCAGGCCGACATCGAAGCCATCCAGTTGATGATCGGCGTGATCAAGGGACCGGTGCTGACGGCGTTGTGTCGAACCGTCCGCGGCGACATTGATGCGGCCGAGGAAGCACTCGCCGGAAATCCCCGGAACAAGCGCGGGGTCAGCCTGTTCTGTGGCACCAGTCCGTTGCACCGTGAACACAAGCTCCGCAAGGAACAGGCCGAGGTCGTGTCGCTGATCAGCGACACGGTCGGATACGCGGGCGAAAAATTCGACATCGTGGCGTTCAGCCCCGAGGATGCGAGTCGGACCGAACCGGAATTCCTGGTCGAGTGTTACCGGGAAGCGATCGACGCGGGAGCGACAACGATCGGGTTTCCTGACACCGTGGGCATTTTGACGCCGGAAAAAGCCCGCGACACGATCCGTTACATCCAGGACAACGTCCCCAACATCGACCGGGCCCTGCTGGCGGTACATTTTCACAACGACCTCGGCCTGGCCGTCGCCAACACGCTGGCCTGCGTGCAGGAGGGAGCCAATGTCGTGCAGTGTACGATCAACGGCATCGGCGAACGGGCGGGCAACGCATCGCTGGAGGAAGTGGCGATGGCACTTGCCCTGCACGAGGACCAGTACGGCGTGAAGATCAAGGTCGATACCACCAGGCTCTACGAACTCACGCAACTGGTTGCCGAATTGACCGGCATCGGTCTTTCACCGATGAAACCCGTCGGCGGCGACAACATCTTCGCCACCGAGGCGGGAATCCACCAGGACGGGTTGCTGAAGAACCCCGACACCTACCTGCCGTTTCGGCCGGAAAAGGTCGGAGCCAGTGGCATCCGACTGGTCCTGGGGCGTCACAGTGGCCGTCGCGCCGTCGCGCACCGGCTGCAGGAACTGGGAATCGAACTCTCCGACGAACAGGTGCTTGGCGTACTTGAGGCCATCAAGGATGTCCCCAAGGGTGTCTCGATCGACGACGACCTGCTTGCCGAGCTCGCGCGAGGGTTGTAGGTTTGCTGCCCGGGCGGGTCACGTCAGCCAAGGATCTCGCTGATCGCCTGCCCACCGTCGACGATCTTCAACGGCCGGCCGTTGGGCGGCGAGAGTTCTTTCGACGCGTCAATCCGCAACACGCGGCACAACGTCTGGAACAGGTCCTCGACCATCACGGGCCGCTCGACGATCTCCTGGCCATTGGCGCTCGTTTTGCCCACCACGCGTCCACCACGGACACCGCCACCGGCCAACAACAGGTTGAAGTTTCTCGCCCAATGGTCCCGCCCCGGTGCGGGGGTTTTCTTGTTGATTTTCGGCGTCCGTCCAAATTCACCGGCCACGATCACCAGCGTCTGGCCCAGACGACCTCGATTTTTCAGATCGCTCAGCAGCACCGACACTCCCCGATCGACATCGGCAGAGGACGGCTCGATTTTCTGGAACAGGCTGTTGTGCATGTCCCAGCCGCCATGACGTACCTCGACAAACGGGACACCCGACTCGATCAGCCTCCGGGCCACCAGCAACCCCTGACCGAAACGACTCTTGCCGTAGGCTTGTTGCTGGCTGGCCGGTTCGTCGTCGAGCCGGAAGGACTTCAGCTTCGGCGAGGCCATCAACCGCCGCGCCCGTTCATAGAGCACCCGGTGTTCTACCACCCGGGCCTTGGCTCCCGCCTCGGCAAACTCGTCGTCCTGGCCCTTCAGTAATGCCAACCGCCGCGCCAGCCGGGGCGCCGTCACTCCCTTGCTGACGTTGGCCGGAAGCTGGCCGGCCCGTGTGACCTCAAACGGTGCGAACTTCACGCCGAGAAACCCTGAACTGAGCGTCTTGCCGATGCTGACGAAATTCGGCAGGTCCGATCCCGGATCTCCCAGCTCAGCCGCCACCACCGCGCCGAAATTCGGGTGCTTTTCCGGGCCGCCCATCCGGCGACCCGTGTGCACGTGGTAGGTACCGCGGGCATGAGCGGCCTCCTTGCCGACCATCGTCCGGACCACCGCCACGTCCTTGATTCGTCGGGCCAGCTTCGGCCAGTGTTCGGCCACCGACAGGCCCGGCACTGCTGTACGAATTGCCTTGGTCGAGCCGGCGTTGGGCGCTCCCGGCTTGGGATCCCAGGTTTCCATCTGGCTGGGTCCTCCGGCCAGCCAGACCAGGATGCACGACCGTCCCTCGCGCTTGAGCTGCTCGGCATGCAGTCCCAGTGGAGACAGCAATGCCGACGCCGAGAGACCGAGTCCGAAACCGAGCGCCCCTCGACGAGTCACTTCGGCATCGAGGGCGAGAGTGGGAATCGACGGGATCATCTTGAATTCTCTGCTCGACCGCATTCGGACAACCTGCAACCAGACCGCGTTATCTCTTGGTCAGAAACTCCGTCGAGTTCACCAGCACCCACAACAAGTCCTCGACGGCCTCGGCCCGGTTTTTCACCGTCATCAGATGGTCCAGGCCCCGGCTGATTTCGCGAGATGTCGGCCGACGAGACAGGACAGCCAGGTACAAACGATTCAGGAGCGCCCGCGGGGCCTTGACCATAACCAGTTGCTTCTTCAGCCGGCCATTGTTGAGTTTCCTGTGCAACGTGGCGTTGTTCATCAGCAACAGCGACTGCTGGACCGAGCCTTCCCGATCGCGTTGTGGCAACGAAGGATCGGCGCGGAATTCACGATCGAGGTCACGGCCGATCGTTCGATCGGGACCGGTCAGCCGCAACACGCTCGCCTTGACCTGATCGGCATTGAGCCGAATCGGCCGAACGGCCGTGAACAATTCCTCGTCCTTCTCGATCGTACGGATCTCGCGCTGGTAAGCCCTCGAATTCGTCAGCAGACGAAAGACCCAGCGGGGATCGAAGTCACGGTATCGAAACACCGCCGCGATCCGGTTCACGACGGAAGGATGCAGGCATTCCTGGTCGGGACCAAGGCTGTCAACCGCATAGAACCCATCGCCCACCAGTTCGTTCCAGATCCGGTTCACGAACGACCGGGCAAACCAGTAGTTGTCCTGGTTGTAGACCAGGTAGGCGGCCACGGCGACACGCCGCTGGTGGCTCGTCAGCTTGACCGTCGGCTGCTCGCCCAACAGAAACCGGGGCTTCATCTCGGTCTTCTTGTCCGCATTCCCCATACCGGGCATGTAATACTTGCCCTTGGAAAAAAACGCCGCCAGTTCGTGAAACTGTTCTCGCTTCCAGTCGTCAAACGGGTGGTCATGGCACTCGGCACACTGAATGCTGATACCCATGAACAACCGGGCCGTCTGGGAAGCCAGCAGGGGGGGCTTGTTCTCGTAGGCCAGGACAAAGTTGTTCTGTCCGGTTTTCTGGCTCCAGGCGTTTTTTTCCTTCTTCTTCTTCTTGTTGCGGACCGGCATTGCCGAGACCAACTCGGCGACGATCCGGTCCCACGAGGTCCCTTTCCTGAACTGTTCGGTCAGCCAGTTTTCCAGCGCCTGTGGATTCGTGCGAGAGCGGGGTGCCGTCGATTCGTGAAAGATGACGTTCTTCCAGTAGCGAGCCCACTTGCGCGCGAACTGTTCGGTCTTCATCAGCCGATTAACCAGCGCCGCCCGCTTCGAACCGGTCTCGTCGGCAACGAAATCCCGGATCACCTTGACCGACGGCGGACGACCGACCAGGTCCAGGTGGACGCGGCGGACGAACCGCTCGTCGTCGATTAGCGGTGCAAAGTCCGAATCACGACCGACCCGGTACTCGAGCGAGTTGTCCAGGTCGGCGGGCAGGTAACGGATCTTCGTCGAGACCCGGCGGGTCGGCATCGATTCGCGGATCACCTCCAGGAACTTCTGCTTGTCGGCAACGGTCTTGAGTGCCGGCAATTTCTGTGACTTGGTCGCCGACTTCTTTTTTGACCGTTTCGCATTTTTCCCGCGTAGCGTAACGGGCTTGCGCGAGGCCTTCTTCTTCTGGGCCAGACCGTCGTTCGCCGAACAACACAACGCCAGGCAGACGAACAGGGCAAGCGTACGGGACATCGGCGAGAGTCTCTGGAGATGAGCGGACCAAGAACGGCCTGCAACTCGATTATACGATCCCCGTTTCCAGATCATCAATACCGGACAAAGACAACGAAACCAGTGTCAAGGTCTGGTCGTGACTGCTTCACTGCGGGCCTGTGGATCCGGTACAGTGGGACAAGGAGCGCTCGACACACATGCCCCTGGACCGACCCGACGAGTTATTCGACGTTGTTGATGCCGACGATCGTGTCATCGGCCAGGCGACGCGTTCGCAGGTTCATGCCCGCGGGCTGTTGCACCGTGCGGCCCACGTGTTTGTCCTGAATTCCCGGGATGAACTGCTCGTCCAGAAACGGTCGGCGACCAAGGACGCTCATCCCCTGTGCTGGACCTCATCGTGCTCGGGGCATCTCGACGCCGGAGAAAGCTACCAGGCGGCAGCCGTTCGCGAACTGAAGGAAGAGATCGGCCTCGAGGCGGATCTCGAATTCCTGGTCAAATTCCCCGCCAGCGAACAGACGTCCAACGAACACACGGCCTTGTTTCGTACCACCTGCAACGAGGAACCGATTCCGGACCCGACCGAGGTGGCTGACCTGGAATGGGGATCGGTGGCCGAGTGGTCGCGGCAACTCGGCGAAGATCCCGAACGGTTCGACCCGCCCTTCCGGGTGCTGCTGGAGTGGTACGTCGAGCACGACAACAATCCCAACCATCAACCGGACTGACAGAAACCGCCTCACTCTCTAGCGTTCCGTGGCGTAACGGATCGCGTCACGGTTCTGCTCGATCACTGACTGCCAACGTTGATCGTACAGGTTCGCATTTTGCCCGTGGAGCGGCCGGGCCGGGAGCCACAGGTCCGGTTTGATCCGGGCGAGGCGTGAGAGCGAGAAGCCATACGTGCTGGGATCCCCCCGGGGTCCTCGCAGGATTTCGACCAGTTCCTGCATGGCCTGACGGCTGTCCGGATTCGTCGGCAATTCACCGGAAACCAGCACCTGCCTGCCCTGCCACTCGAACCGGTAGGCCGCTGGCGCCAAGCCACGGCCTTCCAGGGGAATTCCCCGGACCGGCGAGATGTCGACCGGGTCGGAAGTCTCGGCCGAATCCTCCAGCACCACGAAACGCGTCCCCGGTGGAACACGACTCTCGAGAACGGCACGTCCGGCACGCGAAATCACGATCGGGCACCCGACCTTTCTCAGCAACGAGGGCAGGGCGACGGTCGCCTCGGGTGAACAGGACGTCAGCAGGATGGCCGCGACCGCATCAAGGTCACGATCGATTTTTTCGAGTCGCTGTTCCAGGAAACCGGCCAGTCCGGGACCCCCGGGGGTATTAAACAGAAGCAATCGCCCCTGCCTGTCGAGCAGGTAACAGGCCGAGCCGTCGAAGTCCCCCAGGTAGAACAATCCCGGCAGCAATTCACGAGGCACGCCATCCAGGAAGTCGGCTCCGTCGGCGGTGAACCGGTCGACCAGTTCCTGCATCTCGGCGATACCCCGGTCAGTCAATTCTTGCCACTGCCGCGGCATGATCGCAGCACTGTTTACTTTCAGCGGGTCGCCAATGGCTTCGGCCTGCGCCAACTGCGGGTGGCCGGGCAACAACAGATCCGGCGCAGTCAACGCGGCCAGTTTTCGGAAGGAGGCCAGGTAGTCAGCGGCATCGGCCCGGTAACGTGGCGCGAGATAGGCGGCATAGGTGCCCAGATTGCCAGTCATGCTGGAAATCGTATCGCCGCTGAAAAGGACACGCTGACCGTCAGCCCGCAGCAGAAAACACAGGCTGCCGGGTGTGTGTCCGGGCGTGGCGATCACTTCGAATCGGCAGTCACCCAGCACGATCGACTCTCCGCCTTGAAGCTCCACGTCGATCTCGGTCGGGTGCGTTTCGACCCCGGGCATCTCGAATGTCGAGAACATTGCATCGGGCGGTCCACCGGCCCGCAGGATGTCGCAGTCGCGTCGGCCGGCATGGACGGTGGCCCCGGTCAATCGCCGCAGATACATGGCGCCCAGCACATGGTCCACGTGTGCGTGGGTCAGCAGGATTTTCTTCAGACGGGCCGGATCCAGACCCAGTTGCCTGAGCTGCGCCAACAGTGATCGGCAATCCGGTTCGAGTCCCGAATCAACCAGCACCAATCCCTCGGACGTGTCAATCGCATAGGCCACCGACGGACTCAGTCGACCCAGCAGATACACCCGGTTCGACAATCGCGTGGCATCCTTGCGGAGAACCGGTGAACTCGGCGAGCCAGACCACAGCGCGTACCCGGCACCGATCACGGCGATCACCGCGCAGACAATCGCCAACCGTTTTTGACCTGCATTCTCGGCTCGTGGTTGATTCATGATGGGCCGGCTTTACCGGAACTCGCCCGGGTGACGGGCCGGTCGATCGCCGGCCCGGGATCCGAGCGGGGTTCATTGTAGTCGATTCCCGGGCCGTCATCCGTGCGCCGTGCCCGATCGAACACCCTGGGACGCACTTGCAAACACCAACATGCGGCCAGACAATCAAGCCCGCTGCTTCCCAGGGATGTGCTGCAAGGACCCGCCCATGTCAGACCGGCCCGACACTGTGCCGGAGGATCAGGGTCTCGAGGCAGTCGAGGATGTCGGAGAACCCCGGCGTCTGGTCCGACCATTGGCGGTCACCGTCGTGGTCGTCCTGCTTATCAGCCTCGGCGTCTTCTTCGCGATCATGCGTCCCTGGTTGATCCGCCGCTGGGTGGCTCAACGGGTTTCCGAAACCGTGCAGACGTTTCCCGATTTCCAGGGAGACGCCTGGAGTGTGGCTTTCACCCCAGACGGTCGACGACTGGTCGGGTCGAGTGGAATGACGGTGGAATTTCGGGATGTTCAAACCGGCCGAAAGACCCTTGTGCTGGAAGGGCACTCCAACTCGGTGAACATGATCGCGATCAGCCCCGACGGTCAACGGTTGGCCTCGGCCAGCTGGGACAAGACGATCAAGCTGTGGGACACCGGATCGGGTCGAGAGCTCCGGTCGCTGGAGGGCCATTCCGATTGGGTCCTGGCGGTCGATTTCAGCCCCGATGGAAGTCAGCTGGCGTCGGCCGGCCGTGATTTTACCGCCCGCCTCTGGGATGTCGAAACGGGCAAGCAACTCCGCTCGTTCAAGGCCAGAGGTGGATTTGTCGTCGACGTCGACTTCAGCCCCGATGGAAAACACATCGCCACGGCCGCGTCCTTTCGCCCCTTCAACATGGGGGAATCGACAATCACGTTGAATGAACCCGGTGAGATCAATCTCTGGAATACCCTGACCGGCAAACAATCGCTTTCATTGAAGGGCCACACCTCGGCAATCCTCGGAGTGAATTTCAGCCCCGACGGCCGTTTCCTGGTCTCGGTCAGTCGCGAGCACACGGCCAAGCTGTGGAATGCCAAGACCGGCCAGGAACTCCTGACCTTCACCGGCCATGACAACTCCGTGGTCTCGGCGGATTTCAGCCCCGATGGTCGTCGCCTGGCGACGGCCAGTGACGATGGGACAGTCAGGCTCTGGAATGTCGAAACCGGCAAGGAATTGCTGGCCCTTGATACCAGCCGGAGCGGGGCCTTCTGCGTGAAGTTCAGCCAGGACGGACGGCGACTGGCTGTCGGCGGCTTCTACCTGGTGACCCTCTGGGATCTGGGGTCGCTGGATCGGCTCGACTAGCCCGGGCCAGCGTTCTTGCGGAGCGAAGTACGATTTCGCTCGATGATCGATTGCCACTGCTGGTCGTACAGATTGGCGTTTTGGCCGTTGACCGGTCGCGCCGGCAGCCAGACGTCGGGAGCCATCGATTCGAACAGGTCCAGCGTCTTCCGGTAGGCCGCCGTGTCGCCGTCCTCCGCGGCAAGATCTCCGAGCAACTCCTGCACCAGACGGCGATTGTCGACCTTGCCGAGCAACCGTCCCGAAACCAGGATCGACCTGTCGGCCCGGCGCATCCCGAAGACAACCTTCGCAGAGCCACGGCCACTCAACGAGGTGGCCACGACCGGGAACTCGGATTTCTCGTCAATCGTGGCGGCCATCACGAACCGGGTTTCCCGGGGCAGACGCTCACGAAGCGACTGCAGGCCATCGCGGTGGACGACCACCGGGCACTTGAACTTCTCGACCATTCCTCCCAGGCCGGCCGTCGCCTCGATCGACACGGACGTGACCAGCACACCGGCGACACCGTCGAGCGATTGTTCCAGCTTTTGCAGTCGCTGTTCCAAGAACTCGATCAACCCCGCACCACCGGGCGCATCGAACACGTACCAACGCTTCCCTTCCCGGAGAACATAGACGGCCCAATCGGAGAATTCGCCGAGGTAATACAGTCCCGGCAAAATCTCGCGGGGCGTGCCGTCCAGAAAATCTGCTCCATCGGCTGCGTAGCGATCAACCAGCCGCTGCATCTCGGTGATGCCGTCGGTCATCATCTGCTGCCATTGCTCGACGGTCACCTCTGCACTGACACCCGGGCTGTCAGCTTCACTGCCGGGCATCGAAAGGTGCGAGCTCGACGGAGGCCGCGGTACCTGCGGATGGCCCGGCAACAGGACATCCGGAGCCGGCAACTCGCGGAGTTTCCGGAGCGTGGCCAGGTAATCCGCCGCACTGGAACGGTAGCGCGGCGAAAGGTATGCGGCGTAGGTGCCCAGGTCGCCGCTGATACTCTGCACGGTGTCGCCACTGAAAAGAATTCGCCGCCCGTCGCGTTCCATCAGGAAACAGAGACTGCCGGGCGTGTGCCCCGGCGTGCCAATCACCTCGATGCGAACATCACCGCTGTGAATCGTCTCGCCGCCCTCGAGTTCCATGTCGACTTCCGTGGAATGCGTCTCGATTCCCGGCATGTCGTAGGTCGAGAAGAGTGCCTCGGGAGGACCGCCGGAACGGAGGATATCACTGTCGGCACGACCGGCATAGATGCGAGCGCCCGTCAGCCGTTGCAGGTACATCGCACCCAGCACGTGGTCGCCGTGGGCGTGGGTCAACAGGATCTTCTTCAAGCGGCCCGGGTTCAGCTGCAGGTATTTCATCTGCTGAAGCAGCGACTGGCAATTTGCCTCGAGTCCGGAATCCACCAGCACCAGGCCTTCCGACGTCTCCACGACGTAGGCAACCGACGGGGCCAGTCCCCCAAGCAGGTGAACCCCATCGAAGAGGGTCACCGGACGTCTCTTCAGAACCGGGTCCTCGACGATCCTCTTTTCCGGCGTGACATTCCAGATGACCGCAGCACAGGCCACCAGGGTCATCACACCCAGTCCTGCCATGATTCGACTGCCACGATCGCCGGCACCGTGCTTGGTCATGAGCCCCGGAGCCACTGATGACACGAAGAGGACAGCGGTCTGCAGAAGCCGTTCACTGACCCGCCGCCGGCTTTTCTGCCGCCGGTTGGTCCGGCTCGACCACCTTGTGCAACCGGTTGATCACCGGATTCTCGATCACCTGGCGGATTCCACTCGGCCAGCGGATCTCGACCCGGTCGACCTGTTCGTGTTTTCCGATCCCGAAGTGAACGGTTCGTGACGGCTGCGAAAGATAACCGCCGGCCGACTGGACCAACCTCATCATGGTCTCCTCACCGATCCGGACCTTGACCTGGGCACCGATGGCATCCCGGTTGCTGCGGGTCCCCTGCAATCGCAGCGCCAGGTAGCTGTTCTTCTCGTCAAACTCGTTCTTGAAATAGTAGGGGATGTCGTTGAAGTTGTTGGTGATGATCTCCAGGCGACCGTCGCCGTCAAAATCGGCCGCCGCGGCACAGCGAGAACTCCGGACAGAATCCCGGTTCTGGATCTGCTCCTTGTGGGAGTGCCCCTGCACGGGCGGCTCGATCCCCCGGGCCTCGGCGTGATCCGAGAAGGTCCCGTCGCCGTTGTTGAGCATCAGGTAGTTGGGCCAGTAGTAGAACGGGAAGCCCATCCCCGACGCCAGGAAGACATCCTGGTGGCCATCATTGTCGAAATCGCCTACCGAGATGCCCCAAGGCCACAGCGTCTCCAGGCCAACCTGCTCGGAGAGTTCTTCGAAGGTCCCCTTGCCGGTCGCCCGGTAGAAGGCATTGCCGAACAATACCTCGCCGTGACTGAACGACAACGTGTCGGCCCAGCGTTCCTCGGTCTTGACCAGGTTGTTGTCCTGTTGCTTCATCGGCCCGAAGATCGACCGGAATTTCTTCTTCTCCGAATCGGTGGCCAGTTTCAGCGAACCGTGGTCAAGATCCAGGCCCATCCACATGTCGGAGTGCATGTCGACGACGAGGATGTCCAACTGCGAATCGTTGTGAGCATCGAACACCTTGACTCCCATGCCACCCCATGATGTTCGTCCGAGCGTTTCCAGTGTCACATCAACGAACTTGCCGTCATCGTTGCGGAACAACTGGGCGCGGCCGAACATGCAGGTGACCAGGACATCCTGGTCGCCGTCGTCGTCGAAATCAAAAACCGCCACATCACTGCTCCAACCTCGTCCCTCGAGGCCAACTTTCTTGGTGATGTCGGTGAACGTCCCGTCGCCGTTGTTGCGGTAGAGGATGTTGTATTCCTTGGCACTCTGGATCACCGCATCGAACCCATCACCTCCCTTGCCAACGAATGTCTTGCTGGTCGGGTTGATTTCGTCGAGCGTCCAGTCGGCGGTGTGAACCACGTAAAGATCCAGCAGCCCGTCGTTGTCGTAGTCGAAAAAGATCGCCGTCTGCGAGTGACCGACGTGCTCGAGCCCGGCTGCCTTCGTGACATCCTTGAGAACCCCGCCACCCTGGTTCTCGTAAAAGACATTCCCTCCACGCGTGCTGGCCACGAACAGGTCCTGGTCACCATCGTTGTCGACGTCGGCAAACGTGCCTCCCACACAGACCCGATCCGCCAGCCCGACCCCCACCTTCTCGGTCACGTCCTCGAACGTGCCGTCACCCCGGTTTCGATACAACGCGTTGGATCCCAACTGGTTCAGGAAGAACACGTCTTCGTGACCGTCTCCGTCATAGTCGGCAACCGAGACACCACAACCGTGGTCATAGAGATTGATCTTAAAAGTGGTTCCCGACTCACTGGGAAGGAAACCCATGTGGAAATCCAGACCCGATTCCCGGGCAATATCGCGAAAACCGGGACGGCTGCCGACTGCGTTCGGCTGATCGGGTGGCCGAACCCCTTCATCACGGCTGAAATACACGGCCGCAGCTACACCAGCCAGGACCACCGTGAAAACAACGACACCAACGCCACCACCACCGCCATCAGAATCGCCACTCGAACCGCTTGCTTCAGCGGCTGTCGCCTGTTCGGTCGCCTGTTGGATTTCCCCGGGCTGGGGATCGGGATTCCGCATCTCGTTCATTCCTACCCGTCTTTCTCTGGTTCTGGCCCTGTGAACTTGCCCTGCAAAACAGCTCGGAAGATCTCGAAGTCAGCTGGATACGATCGGATCCAGCTTCTCTCAGTTTAGCCTACGAATTCGCCAACGCGAACGTTGCACAAAATCATCCGCAACATTGACCCCGGTCCCCGAAAAACCGGAAACGGGCTCCCAAAACGCCGTCCTGAAGGATCCCACGACCGGCAAGCGAATGCGATAGATCCTCGTTGCGCCAAGTTGGTGACTCTTCTCGATTTTCCACCGTGAGGATGTGGACTGGTATCGATTCAGGGTGGCGCCGATCTGTCGTTGCTTGAGGCTCCGGTAGACCACGGTACCGGGTTGTCCGCCATCGGAGTCTTCATCGATCCAATATTTCAATTTTTCTTCGGGCGCTGACCGATCCCGGCCGCGGCGCGACCGTTCATAGTAGTAGACATACTCGTAGGCTGGATGCCCACCTCGGAACGGCCCGGCCAGTTCAACTGACTGTCCATCGCAGTCGGACAGCACCCAGCGGGCGACAGCACGCCTCTGCCGATAGGTCAACCCGTACTGACCTTCCGGATCGGCGCGATCGTCGTCGAGGTAACTGTTCCAGGAAACCAGGAACAGGACGTGCGATGCGGCAAGGGTGCCCAGCGCCCCACAAGCCAGGACCCGGGGTGCTCGCCGGTGCCCGTCGAGGCAGCGACCCGCGGCGGCGGAGGCGAGAACCAGCAGTACCGGCAAGACGATCAGCAGATGTTCCGGACGCACGTCGGGTCGATACACCAGCCCGCCCAGCAGGGGAAGCACGACCCACAGCCACAAAAGTCCTGTTCCCGGTTGACCGGACGAATCGCCGGTCCGTGTCAACGCCCGGCCCGCCTCAGCGGCGA
>Ga0163108_10002217_pt1 | contig 14122 bp, 16 predicted proteins | sample Fk1155metaG_FD_109644 | JGI IMG/M metagenome (GOLD analysis project Ga0163108, IMG submission 109644) | Marine microbial communities from the Central Pacific Ocean - Fk160115 155m metaG | ecosystem: Environmental > Aquatic > Marine > Oceanic > Photic zone | place: The Central Pacific Ocean...
AAAAAACTTTATCCCGAGGTTGTTCCAAAAGCAGTTGATGAATATTTATCTTATATTGAAAAATATTCTAGCCAAAAGTCTAATGAAAGAATTTTAAATCCAGTTTGGCATGTTCATAACGGATCTCCCCCAAAAGAAAAGATAGTTATGCCGTTCTCAATGCTTTTAAATATTGTAGGATCTAGTAATGCAAAATCTAAAGATGTTTTATGGAAATTTATTAAAAAATTTCACAAAGAAATAGATCCCAAAAGTCATAAAATTTTTGATGAGTTAACCAACTATGCAATAAATTATTTTGTAGATGAAGTTGAGCCTAAGAAAAAATTTAAAAAGCCAAGCAAGGATGAAAAAAAAGCACTAGAAAAACTTGTTTTACAGTTAAAAAAAGTTTCACAAAAAACTCCTGCAGAAGAAATTCAAACAATGATTTATTCGATAGGTAAAGAGAATGGTTATAAGGAAAATTTACGTGATTGGTTCAAACTAATATACCAAGTAACTTTTGGAGAGGAAAATGGTCCAAGAATGGGTTTTTTTATAAGCTTTTTTGGTGTTAAAGAGACAATTGATTTAATGGAAAAAAAGTTGAAAATATAGATTTAATGTTTTCCTACATTAGGCCCTACATATTTAATATAGATCCTGAAGCAGCACATAACTTAGCAATAAAGTCGTTAAAATATAACTTCTTACCAGAAAGTTTGTTTGCTGTGGAAAACGAAGAAATATTAAGCATGAATTTATTTGGAAAATCCATAAAAAATCCCATAGGCCTAGCAGCGGGATTTGACAAAAGTGCCGAGGTTTATAATCAAATGTTTAAATTAGGCTTTGGCTTTGTGGAAGTTGGTACAGTCACTCCTAAAAAACAATACGGAAATCCAAAACCTCGAATCTTTAGGTTAGAAAAAGATTTTGCTTTAATAAACAGACTGGGCTTCAATAATGATGGATCTGAGGCGGTAAAGAAAAGAATCGAGAACAATTTACCCAAGAGTCTTTTGGGTATTAATATTGGTCCTAACAAAGGAACAGCTAATATGAGTGAAGATTTTTTAAAATGCGCAGAAACATTCTTTCCTTTGGGAGATTATATAACTATCAACATATCTTCTCCAAACACAGAAGGTTTAAGAGAGTTTCACAAGAAAGATGTTTTAAAAGAACTGCTGTCAAAAATTAATTATATAAGAGAAGGCAGTAACTTTAGAAAAGCGTTTTTACTAAAGATTTCTCCCGATATAAAAGACGAGAACGTAGAAGAAGTGATTGGTTTAATTTTAGAATATAAAATTGACGGAGTTATTTTGACGAATACCACCGATAGCAACAGAGAAAACTTGTTAAGTGATAAAAAGGTGGAAGCAGGAGGCCTTTCTGGCAAACCGTTAACAGCCCTATCAACAAGATTAATCAAAAGATTTTATAGAGATTTAAAAAATAGGATCCCAATTATAGGAGTTGGAGGGGTTGACTCAGGAAAAGCAGCTTTTGAAAAAATAGCTGCGGGAGCATCCGCACTACAAATTTATACCGGAATGGTTTACAGGGGGCCCATGATTGTAAAAGAAATAAAAAAAGACTTAATTAAAATAATTAAAGAACAAGGTTTTAAAAGTATTAAGGAAGTAGTTGGATCTTATTCTTAAAAATTTATTTAAAAAATTTATATTTTTTTTCTCCAACCTCATATCTCATGTAGTGAATTAACTCTCTAACATAAGAAAAGCTAACGCCTATTAACACCACAATCATTATGGAAACAAACCCATACATAAACGGATGGTTATTTGATAAGCTCAGGACCATTTCGGACAACCTATTGTCTATTGTGCCATCTGCTCCATTTATAAACAAACTATCTTTCAAAACAAAAGTTTCTACACCCATCATCAAACCAATAGCCAACAACAAAATAGCTAGCAGAGTTTTGTATTCTGATGCATTGAGTTTTTCACTAATTTTTAGCCCAATGTGTAAACCAATGATAGATCCGCTAATTAATGTTAAAACTAAAACAAAGTCTATCGTTTGAAACTGAAAAGCATGACCGATTACAACAAGCGCTGTTATAAAAATTGTAACAAATAAAGATGTTCCAGGAACTAATTTTGTTGGTACTCCTATTATATAAATCATTGCAGGCACCATTAAAAAAGCGCCACCAACACCCATAATCGAAGCAAATATACCTACAATGAATCCTAACATTATTGGCACAATAGCACTTTCATAAAGTCTTGATTTGGGGAACTTCACTCTAAACGGCAAGCCATGAATCCAATAGTGATCATGTGCCTTTCTTTTCACAACAATTTTTTTTCTAATGTTAATCAATTCTTTTGCACTTCTAGCAAACATTAAAGTTCCAATAACTACCAACATGTAGATGTAAGACAAAGAGATGATGTCATTTATAATTCCCATTTCTTTTAGGTGATAAAAAATTATCATTCCAACAATAGTGCCAACTACACCACCTAACATTATTACAATTCCCATTTTATAATCGAGAGTTTTTCTAAACCAATGAGTTAAGGCACCAGAAACAGAGGTTCCCAAAATGTTATTAGCTTCATTCGCAACTGCAAATGCAGGAGGTATTCCTAAAAATATTAGCACAGGAGTCATCAAAAAACCTCCTCCAATACCAAACAATCCTGAAACGAAACCTACAGAAAAACTTAAAAAAACAACTATACCTAGATCTATTTGAACTTGAGCTACTGGAAGGAAAAAATCCATTTAATCTATTATTCTTAACGAGAAAAATTGTCAATAGAGATATATTACCTTGATTAAATAGCCATCAAGGATTATATAGCTATCGGATATTTTATGACAAGAATTTGCGAACTTACCGGCAAAAGACCTCTTAAGGGACACAAAGTGAGTCATGCCAACAACAAGACAAAAAGAAGATTTCTTCCAGGAATCAAAAAGGTTACTTTTAAAAGCGATTTATTAAAAAAAAATATTAATTTAAAAGTATCTAATTCTGCTTTGAGAACAGTAGACTATAAAGGCGGTATTGACAAATTTCTTAAAAAAGTAAAAGCTCACCAGCTATCCAAAAGAGCAAAAAAACTTAGAAGCAAAATTATAACTAAATAATAAAATATGAGCACCAATCAACCAAGCTTTTTTGGCAAGCTGGCCATATTTATGGCCATAATGGTTGCGATTTCAAATTTCCTGGTCCAGTATCCGGTAAATCATTTTGGTCTAAGCGAAATCTTAACATATGGAGCTTTTAGTTATCCAATTACGTTTTTAATAACTGATTTGGCCAACAGAAAATATGGAAAGAACGATGCAAGAAAAATAGTTTATCTAGGCTTTTTTTTAGGCGTTATATTAACCCTGTTTTTTTCCACAAACTTTAAAGATCTGATTTCAATAAGAATTGCAATTGGTTCTGGAACGGCATTTTTAGTGGCGCAACTTTTAGATGTCCAGGTTTTTGACAAGTTGAGAAAAAGAATATGGTTTGTTGCGCCACTAGTATCTTCTCTTTTAGGCTCTTTTGTTGACACTATATTATTTTTTTTCATCGCTTTTTATAAAACAGGATCATCCTGGATCTCTTTGGCTATAGGGGATTTTTCCGTGAAGGTTTTAATAGCTTTAATTATGCTTATACCTTTTAGATTATTTTTAAATAAGATTAAAAACGAAACTAATACCAGCGCAAAGGTTACTTAATTTTATTTTAGTGCAAAGTCTTTTTTTCAGAAAAAAGATCGCCCAGCTGATTTATCATTACATCTCCAAGATCTTGAACATCTGTAATTTTAACGGCCCTACTGTAATATCTAGTCACATCATGACCAATTCCGATAGCTACAAGCTCTACAGAAGAAAGCTTTTCAATTGAGCTGACTGTATTTTTCAAATCATTTTCTAGGTAATCGCTTGAGTTTGCTGATAAAGTTGAGTCATCAACGGGCGCACCATCGGATATTATCATCAAAATTTTTCTTTCCTCTTTTCTTTTGCTAATTTTACTAAAAGCCCATCTCAATGCTTCTCCATCAATATTTTCTTTTAATAAACCTTCTTTTAACATCAGACCCATATTATTTTTTATTTGTCTCCAAGGAACATCTGCAGATTTATAAATTATATGCCTCAAGTCATTTAGCCTTCCCGGATTTGTAGGCTTTTCATTAGTAGTCCACTTCTCTCTACTTGATCCTCCTTTCCAATGCTTTGTTGTGAATCCAAGAATTTCAACTTTAACTGAACATTTTTCCAGCGTTCTAGATAATATATCCGTACATACAGCGGCAACAGAAATAGGTTTTCCACGCATTGACCCAGAATTGTCGATCAAAATTGTTACCAAAGTATCCTTAAACTCTGTCTGTTTCTCTCTTTTAAATGATAGCGAATTGAAAGGATCTGTTATAACTCTGGTTAATTTTGATGTATCAAGAGTTCCTTCTTCCAAATCAAATTCCCAAGATCTGTTTTGTTTAGCCAGCAATTTTCTTTGCAATTTATTTGCCAGTTTAGATATGAAATTTTTCAGCTGCAAAAGCTGTTGATCTAAAGAAGCTCTTAATCTTAGTAACTCTTCATCGGTTTCAAGCTCTTCTGCTTTAATGAACTCATCAAATTCATTTGTATAGACCTTGTATTTTTTCTGGTCCTTTGAAAAAATTTTTCTGTATTTTTTTTTAGAGATTCCGCTTTCATCTTCAACCTCTTCAAATTTATCTTCCTCACTATTTTTTTCACTTAAATCAGTAGTTTCTGGAAGATCTGCGGCGACAGTTAACTCCTGCTCTTCCCTTTCTTTGTCTGCTTTTCCGTCTTTTCTTTCCTGATCTTCATTGTTATCTATATTTTCGAACCTTTCCTTATCCGATATATCATCCTCACTATTTTTCTGCTCTTCTATATTAATATTAGAGATTATCTTGGAAATTATTTGATTAAAAATCTCTTGATTTCTCAAGTTTGTTTTTAAGAGGCCAATGTCTTTTTTAAAATTTTTGTCCCATTCTTTTTTTATTTTTTTTAAGCCTGGAGACGTTTTATTATTTTTTTCTAAATTAAAAAAAAGATTTCTAAGATAGTTGTCAAATTTTTCTTCCATTAAAACTTCTTTGTTATTTTTTTCTAAATCATTCTTGTAAACGAACTTGTTTTTATTTTTGTAAGCATTAAAGGCAGTAGAAATATTTTTTTTTATACCCTTGAATTCGTCACTGCCAATTTTTTCATACCTTATTTTTTCTGCAATTTTATAAAGTTTTTCAGCAATTTTTCCCTTCGGCTTATATAGTTCAAAAATCTCTTTGTTGCTGTATTTTAGCCTAAGCGCTTCAGAGTCGGCTATCGCTCTGACATTTACTATATCGCCCAAATTTTCCAGTCTTTTTATTTCGGGCAAATTAACATTTTTATCTGAAACTTTATCAGGACTACCAAATTTTATTTCACAGTCTTTTTGTTGAGATATTGATTTTATCGTTGAAATTAGAGCACGTTTAAAATCTTCTAAAAAATTTTCCTCTTTCTTCATTATTTTTTTTATCAAGAAATTTTAACATTTGCTGAGGATTCCGGAAGTTCTTCACCAAAACATCTTTGATAATATTCGGCAATGATTTTTCTTTCCAGTTCGTCACATTTGTTTAAAAAAGTTACTCTAAATGCAAATCCAACATCCTTAAAAATTTCAGAATTTTCAGCCCAGTAAATTACAGTTCTAGGGCTCATAACAGTAGAAATATCACCATTCATAAAACCATTTCTTGTTAAATCTGCTACCTTAATCATGTTGGATACTTTTTCCTTACCTTCTTTATTGTTCAGACTTTTGTTTTTTGCCAAAACGATTTCTAGCTCTTTATCAAATTTTAAATAATTTAACGTTGCAACAATATTCCATCTATCCATTTGCCCCTGGTTTATTTGTTGCGTGCCATGATAAAGTCCCGTTGTATCTCCCAAGCCAACAGTATTTGTTGTAGCAAACATTCTAAAAAATTTGTTCTGATCAAGGACTTTATTTTTATCTAACAAGGTAAATTTTCCATCACTCTCAAGGATTCTTTGAATGACAAACATTACATCTGGTCTTCCCGCATCATATTCATCGAAAACGAGAGCAATTGGATTTTGGATTGACCAGGGTAAAATTCCTTCTTTAAACTCCGTTACCTGCTTTCCTTCTTTTATAACTATAGAATCTTTTCCGATTAAATCTATTCTACTAATATGACTGTCAAGATTAACTCTAATACACGGCCAGTTTAATCGTGCAGCAACTTGCTCTATGTGAGTTGATTTTCCAGTTCCGTGATAGCCTTGTATTAAAACTCTTTTGTTAAAAGCAAATCCAGACAGAATAGCTAATGTAGTATCTCTATCAAACTTATAGTGAGAATCAATTTTTGGAACGTACTGATTTTTCTTTGAAAATGCATCTACCTCCATCTCAGAGTCTAAACCAAAAGTCTGGTTAACTGAAATTTTAATATCCGGTTTATCGATTTCAAAATTTGTATTCATCTTGTTTTTTCTATACTAATCTTAAGTTGACTATAAGCCAAAGTTATTTTTTTCAGTAAATCTTCATATTTTTTACTGCCATGATTTTTATCAGGATGGTATTTCTTTACAAGGGTTTTAAATTTTTTTTGTATATCTGGCCATTTTGCCTCTTCTCGAAGACCCAAAACTTCTAGTGCATGTCGATCTTTTTCTGAAAATCTTGATTTTTTAAAATTCTTAAAATTTGAATTTTCAAAGAAATTAGTTTTATCATCAAGTGTATTTCTCCATAGAATTTTGAAAAAATTTTCAGACGAACTAAAGCTTTTTGTAGGTTTGTGCCAAGTCAGGTCAGATTTAATAAAATGTTCTATCTCGTCCTCATTCATGTCAGAGAAATAATTCCAATTTTTATTGAATAGCTTTATGTGCTCCAAACAAAGCAGTCTGAATTTTTTGCTATTATCCTTTTCTATCGGCGCTTTATACAGTCCAATTTCTGTACATTTACCCCAATCACAAATATTTTTCATAAAAAACTTTCATTATATAGTACAATGTGTGTTTAATGAAAAGTTTTATAGAAACTATAAAAGAAAAAATTCTAAACAATATCCAAGTTAACAAGATAGAAATAATTGATAACACTCATATACACAAAAAGCACAAGTCTTTTAACAAAAGCAAACTTCATTTGAAAATAATAATAGAATCTGACTTCTTAAAATCTTTTAACAAGGTCGATTCTCACAAAAAAATAATAAATCTTTTAAAAGATGAGATAGAAAAAGAAATTCATTCTTTAGAAATAAAGATTAACTAATTTTTTTCAAAGCTATTTTTACCTGTTCAGGACTCATTTTAATTGTATCTGGCTTTGTTGTTTTTCCAATATGCTTTAACAAAATTAGACTTATTCTAGAATCTTTATTTTTTTTGTCATTCTTCATGTGCTCAACAATTCTATCTAGACTTCTGCTTAACGAGTATTTTTTTAAATCGTTTGGCAGATTATTTTTTTTATAAAAATTCACAATTTTATTTAAAGTAGATGAAGAGCATATTTTTTTTTGTTTAGATAATTTAGTCGCTAAAAACATACCTATAAGCACTGCTTCACCATGATTTATTTTTTTTGAGAAATTGGCAGCAGCCTCTATTCCATGAGCAAAAGTGTGGCCAAAATTTAATATTGCTCTATCACCTTTCTCTTTTTCATCTCTTGAAACAAAAGAAATTTTAATTTTGCAACTTTTAAATATCGCATCGTTTATAGTAGAGCTATCTCTATCTTCTATAATTTTTTTTGCATTTCTTTCAATCCAGTTAAAAAATTTTTTATCACAGATAAAAGCGTGTTTAAGGATTTCTGCAAACCCACAAATTATTTCTCTTTTGGGCAAACTTTTTAAAAATTCAATTTCACTAATAACTAATTTGGGCTGATGGAATGTTCCGATTAAATTTTTTCCTTTTTTAGAATTAATTCCTGTTTTTCCGCCTATAGAAGCATCAACTTGAGATAATAGTGTAGAAGGTAAATTAATAAAATTTATTCCTCTTTTTAAGATGCTCGCAACAAATCCAGCAAAATCACCTATTACTCCTCCACCCACTGCTATTATCACGTCATTTCTATTAAAATTTTTTTTAAGCAAACTTTCATTCAATCGGTTTACCTTGTTAAATGATTTTAATCTTTCATTTACTGAATACTGATAAACATGGACTTCGTAGCTTTTAATTTGTTGTTTAACTTTATTTTTTAATCTACTGGGTATTTTTTTATCAAAAATTAAAGCTATTTTTTTTGCATCCGGACAGACCAAGCCAATCTGTTTTTTTAGACACTTAATTGCACCCATGCCTACCAATATAGAATAGTTAGTATTATTATTTTTAAAATTTGCTTTAGATATTTTCATAAATCTTCTCTATTTCGTTCACTATATTTTCTGCGCTCTTAGAAACACAATCTAATCTGTAGTCTGCTAATGCATATATTTTTTTTCTATTTAAGTAAATATTTTCTACATCTTTTATCGATTTAGCATTTATCAATAGCGGTCTTCCCTTATTTTTTTTCACTCTATTAAAGATTTCTTTTGGAGCAAGATCTAGCCAAACAGAAAAACATGTTTTTTTCATCCCTTCCCTTACTCTCTGATTAACAAAGGTTCCTCCGCCCAAAGCTATAATTTTTTCCCCTTCTTTAATAAGATTAAGGCCTTCATTTTCTTCAATTTTTCTAAAATATTCTTCTCCTTTCGAATCGAAAATTTCTTTGATTGTAAGCAATTCCCTTGATTCTATTCTGCTGTCTAAATCTTCGAAAGGCACCCCTAGTCTTTTTGACAAAAGTCTACCAATAGTAGATTTTCCTACTCCCATCATTCCAATCAAAACAAGGTTTTTTTTCAATTTACGCCAAAAATTTTAATTTAATTAATCACAAATTTGTCTTAATTTCCGAGTTTAAATATATTTTTTAACTATGCAACATAGATTAAACCCACTAAGAAAAAAAACCAGCCCACTCGCCAATTCTTTAATAAAAGTGTTTGCAATTCTATCAATTCTTGGGATGATTTTTTATTTTATAGAGAAAGTCCAATTGCCGTCACCACAAAAAGAAATAGAAAAAAATGTTACGGATCAAATTATTAGAATCAAATAAAAATAATAAAGTTTTATCGTTTTTAATTTTATTTTTTTTTATTTTTTTTAAATCATCAATCGCTGCCGAACCCGTTGACATATGGAAGAAGTCAGAAAACCAGAAAACTGAAAATTCAGAAAAAACTTTATTAAAGCCCAAAGAGGAAAATAAAATAGATTTTTCCAAAATCAAAACTAACACAATCAAGGAAATAGAAATTACCGAAAATACTGGAAACAAAGAAGAAGAGAATGCAGAGATAAAGCTAGTAGGTCTTTACGATCCTCAAGAAAATGATTTGAAATTAGATATGTGGGCAAACACTGATGGAGAGTCAATCAAAAATACTTTTAAAAGAATTGATAAAATTCAATTATCAAAATTTTCGGAGGATATTTTTATGAACACCATCATGACATATTCATATGCGCCGAAAAACAAATTATCAAAGGATGAGTTTTTAAAATTAAAATTAAACTGGTTGATCAAAAATAAAAAAAATAATCTTATAGAAAGATTTTTAAACAGTAACTTAGAATTTAATGGAAAATCTCAATTAATCAAACACCTGGTAGACTATTATATTTCCTCGGGAGATATTTCAGAAGGCTGCAAAAAGTCAGACTTTATTAGCAAGGAAATTAAAGATAATTATTTGGAGAAGTTTAGAATTTATTGTTTAGTCTTAAGCAAAAAGAACGAAGAGGCGCAATTAAACTTTGATCTTTTAAGAGAGCAAGGTCGGTCAGACAAATTTTTTAATAATAAAATTTTGTTTTTATTAGGGATAAAAGATAAGCCAGACAAGAAAATTTCAGAAAAAAATCTTTTATATTTCTATCTTTCATCGGTTACAGTTGAAAACTTTAAATATGAACCAACTCAGAAGACAGACAAAAACATATGGAGATATTTAACAGCATCAAATTTAATCGCTGTAGGTAAGTTAGAAGATCCAGAAGTAATTAAAAAATACGAAGTTGCTGCTAATCAAGGAAACTTTGACAAAGAAAAAATTTTTGAAATTTATCTTTCGGTTCCTTTTGACATTAGTCAGTTAATTAATGCAAATACAGCGTATCAAAGTTTAACAGGTTATGAAGCAAGAGCATTAATTTATCAAAAAATTTTGCTGTCAGATAATTTAGAAAACAAACTAGGTCTACTATTCTTGTTAAAAGATTTATTTGAAAAAGACAAATTGCAGAATGTTTATAGAGAATATTTAAGCAATACTTTAAAAAAAATAGTCTCCGATGACATCCCAGATGAATTTAAAAAAATTGTTGAAAGAAATATAGTTTTGGAAAAAAATAAGGATTTAGGGAAAATAAAATATGATGATAAAATTTTACATAGGTCAAAAGTTATAAAAATTTTTACTGAAGAAGATTTTAATAAAGAAAAAATAAATAAAGATTTTAGAAAAATTTATAAAAAAATAAGCAAGAATAAAAAGTATTTCTTTTCTATTAAAGACGTGATTCTTTTGGAGACTTTATCTTCAGATGGTATAAAAATGCCAAAAGATCTTGATATTAAGAGACTTTCGAAAAATTTAACAATTCCATCAAATATAAATTCACTCGTCGAAAAAGGTGAAACCGGCATGTTAATGCTCAAACTTGTGGAAATAATAGGCAGCGATGATATAGAAAATCTGGACCCCGAAACGTTATATTTTATTGTTAACGTTCTAAACAGTGCAGAAATAAAAAAAATTAGAAATCAAATTCTTAATCTCGCACTACCTTTAAGAGTTTAATTAATATATAATCAATTTATGACTGTAAGAAAAATATTAACAGAACCGAATCCTTTTTTAAGGCAAAAGTCAGAACCGGTTGACAAGGTAGACGATTCTACAAGAAAGCTTATGGATGACATGGTGGAGACAATGTATAATGCTCCTGGTATTGGTTTGGCCGCGATTCAAATAGGTGAACCCAAAAGAATAATTGTTTTAGATGTTTCAAAGAATCCTAAAAAAAAAGAGCCAATGTATTTTGTAAACCCCGAAATAGTTTCAACTTCAGAAGATGACACAACCTACGAAGAAGGCTGTCTTTCGGTACCAGGACAGTTTGCCGAGATTGATAGGCCGGATAAGTGTCATATTAAGTATTTAGACTACAATGGTAGAACAAAAGAGCTTAAAGCCCAAGGTTTGTTGGCAACATGCATTCAACATGAAATTGATCACTTGGAGGGAATATTGTTTATTGATTATTTGTCAAAACTAAAAAAATCAATGATAATAAAAAAACTTTCAAAACAAAAAAAAGAATTAGAAAGAATAGTAGTTTAACTTCGATAATTTAATGTCACAAAAAATTGTTTTTATGGGGACACCTGAGTTCTCCGTGCCAACCCTAGAGTCTTTGGTAAATTCTGATCACAAAATTTTGGCGGTATACTCTCAGCCAGCTAGCAAAGCAAATCGTGGTCAAAAAATAATCCCTTCGAGTATTGAAATTTTTGCAAAAGAAAATTCATTAAATATAAGAACACCAGCAAAACTAGATACCGAAGAAGAATATAATTTTTTGAAAAACCTAAAACCAGACATAGTAATTGTAATAGCTTATGGAAGAGTTATACCAAAAAGATTTTTAAGTTTGGCAAAACATGGATTCGTTAATGTTCATGCTTCACTATTACCAAAGTGGAGAGGGGCTGCCCCAATACAAAGATCTATTATGAATCTCGACAGTGAAACTGGAATAAGCATTATGAAAATAGTTGAGGAGTTAGACGCGGGACCGGTTATGCATCAAGATAAAATTAAAATTAGTGAAAATGTAGATGGTTTAATCTTGTCAAAGGTTTTGTCTAAATTGGGAGCAAAATCTATTATAGGTGCCATAAGTAAGATAGAAAAAGGAGAGGCAAAATTTCAGGAACAAAATCACAGCCAGGCAACTTATGCAAAAAAAATATCAAAAACAGAAGGAGAAATTCAATGGAACGAAAGTGCCAAAAAAGTCTTGGCTAAAATCAATGGCTTAAATCCAAATCCTGGAGCTTGGTTTCAATACAAAAATGAGAGATACAAAGTATGGAAAGCAAAAATAGTAAATAAAAATGGTGATTCTGGAAAAACACTAGACGAGAAACTCACTGTTTCCTGCAAGGAACAAGCAATAAAAATTCTTGAGATCCAAAAAGAAGGAAAAAGCAGACAGGTGATCGACCAGTTTTTGCTTGGGAATAAGATAAAACAGGGCGAGAGCATAGCCTAATGTTTACATATCAAATTAGAGTCGAATATTTAGGAACAAACTTTGTTGGATGGCAAATTCAAAAGAATGGTCTTTCAGTCCAAGAGGTTCTGGAAAAGGCTTTATCTAAGTTTTTAAAAGATAAAGTTAGAGTTATAGGATCAGGCCGTACAGATGCTGGCGTTCATGCAAGCGAACAATCAGCTCATTTTAAAACGAAAAAAGACATAGTTGATAAAAATATTTTCATAAATTCTATTAATTTTTTTTTAAGCAAATATTCCGTTTCTATTCTTAGTATAAAAAAAAGATCAAAAAAATTTCACGCAAGACATAGTGCAAACGAAAGAATCTATAAATATTTTATTATTAATAGGCGTTCATCTCTAGTTTTGGAAAAAAATAAAGCTTGGCATATTAAAAAGAAACTTGATGTAAAAATTATGAGAAAGGGCGCTGAAACCCTAAAAGGTACTCACAATTTTTCAACATTCAGAGCATCATCTTGTCAAGCAAAGTCTCCAATAAAGACTATGAAAAGAGCTACGGTAAATAAAAGTAAAAATAAAATTATTTTTACTTTTCAATCCAAGTCTTTTTTACAACAGCAAGTTAGATCAATGGTGGGATCTTTAAAATATCTAGGGGAAGGAAAGTGGAACCTAAATGATTTTAAAAAAGCATTCTCATCAAAGAAGAGAGCAATGTGCGCCCCTCCTGCTCCAGCACATGGGCTTTATTTAGACAAAGTAAAATACTGAATTAATTTTCTATCAAGGCATTTAAATGCATCTCACTACTCTCCTTTAATGCATTCAAATCGTAGCCACCCTCTAGAATTGAGACTACTTTATTATTGCTGCTTTTGTTTGCAACTTCTAAAGTTCTTTTCGTAATGTCGTAAAAGTCTTTCGATTTTAATTTAAATTGTGCGAGAGGGTCATTTTCGTGAGCATCAAATCCTGCTGAAAATAGTATAAACTCTGGTTTAAATTCTTTAAGTTTTTTTAAAACATGCTCATAAGCGTTTAGATATTCTTCAGAATTTGTTCCAGCTGGCAAAGGTATATTCAAAACATTATTGTGTTTACCTTTCTCATTATTTGAACCGCTCCCAGGATAGAAAGGATATTGATGGGTTGATATGTATAAAACCTTTTCATTTTCATAAAAAATATCCTGAGTTCCATTTCCGTGATGAACATCAAAATCAATAATCACAATTCTATTTAGTTTGTATTTTTCAATAAGATAGTAGGCACCTACAGCTACGTTGTTATAAATACAAAACCCCATTGCTTTATCTTTTTCCGCATGATGTCCAGGTGGGCGTACAGCACAAAAAGCGTTTTTAAATTCTTTATTTTGTACACCATCGATAGCAGTGATGATTGATCCAACCGCATCCGAGGCAGCCTTTTTGCTTCCAGGGGATACAATGGTGTCACCATCTAGAAAGAACAAACCTTTTTTAGGAAAAGATTTCTCTACTTCGTTTATATAATTTGAATTATGGGCAATTCTTAAATATTTAGAATCAAATTTGTCTGGTTTTTTCCAAGCTAGCTTTTTATTTTTTTTAAGATTTTCAATTACAACAGAAACTCGATCAGCTCTTTCGGGATGACCTTGCCCCGTTTCATGATTTAGATAAGAATCTGTAGTTATAATTCCTGTTTTCATTTTAATTCATATACATTTTTTTTTGTTTTCGTTGCAATTTTGTCATATA
>Ga0163108_10002218_pt1 | contig 14121 bp, 7 predicted proteins | sample Fk1155metaG_FD_109644 | JGI IMG/M metagenome (GOLD analysis project Ga0163108, IMG submission 109644) | Marine microbial communities from the Central Pacific Ocean - Fk160115 155m metaG | ecosystem: Environmental > Aquatic > Marine > Oceanic > Photic zone | place: The Central Pacific Ocean...
AGACCAATATAATATTAGATTATCTGCTGGTGAAACTTGGACGGGTTATAGTGCTGGTTTTGAGGCTGAGAGGGTTGCGGGCAATATAGGCAATTATGCTGCCTTGCGAGCGACTGCGGATAGCATCTCAGCGGTAGCCGGTGGCGATGCCGTCGATGTTGAAGTTTTCATAGCATCAAAGACAGACACATAGGAGAATTATTAGAATGAAACTAAATGAATTTAAAAATATGAGTGCCCGTTGGACTGACTATGTTAAGGACGAGCCCTCTACACCCGTGAACGAAGCCGTTCATGGTATTGAGGTCGGGCAAACCGTGACCCACAAGCAAGACCCCGAAAAGTGGGGTAAAGGAAGAGTGGTTGCCGCCATGTCAAAGTCAGCGAACTATGGCAACCAGCCCGTTATTCTTGTTATGTGGGAAAACGGGAAACAGCAACGCCACGACCCTAGACTATTGAAACCCGAAGGTGGGTATGCTGTGAGAGAGACTGAGGCTCCAGCAGGTGTTTCCGAAAGTGCTAACAGCGCAGCTTACGATGCGTTTGTCGAGCTTGGGGGCTTTCTTGCAAAGCTGATTAATGAAGGGTACGATGAGCTTGCGAAAGAGCTAGACCAAATTGTTGTTAAGCTGCAAAAGTCTGGCGTTTCTGACATCGAGCCGGGGGATAGGCTGGCAAGACGAGATTCCCAACAAGCGGGCTTGGGCGAAGGAGAAGAAGGAAGGTACTTCGGCTCAGACCCCGAAGCCACTGGCGACCCTGCTCTCGACGGACTGGCAGACCTCCAGCGCAAAATGAAAGAGTTTGCCACTGCCGAAGGCGAGAATATTCCTGAAGATGCTTTGGCGTACATTGATGATGCCGTTAGAAACCTCCACCAAGCAATGGAAGATGTTAGATATCGGGCTGAAATTTCAGAAGACACCAAGAGGGATCTTAGCGAGGGAGACTTCATCGGACATCACGCCGAGATTGACGGCAAAACATATGTCGATTCAAATTTCTTGAACTCTGTAAGAAAGATTAGAGATACCTTTCCTAGCTCGCTTGAGAGCATGGGATTCGGAGAGTTTTATTTAAAAACCCCCAAGGGTCGAATTGATTTTGATAGGTCCAGAGGGAAAGAGTTCCCCGGCATGGTCGGTCGTTCTCATCAGCTTTATGCGGAGCCTCCAGAGCTTGCCGACGAACTTATTGATGCGATGGAGCGGGCTGGAGCTTCAGAAACTCCCCTGCCCTCTGAAGAGCCTCCTCCCGGCTTGCCCGCTCAGGAAGCTGAATTAGAAGAGAAGGCTGGTGCAGATGCTAAGCTTGCCAAAAAGCGTTCGGAGAAAGAACTCCCAAGGTGGGACCAAAAGAAACATGCTGGCAAAGAGTATTCAAAGGCTAGCAGGAAGTTTGGAAAGCAGCAAGCTAAAAAAGAAAAAGAAGAGTACGAGGCTACCAAGGATGAGGGGGTGAAAATTAGCAGAGAAGATTTCGTGAAGATTGTTCATGAGGAAATTCAGGATGAATTAAAAAACCACTATGAACCTGAAGAAAGCTCTTTTACCATGGATGAGCTTCGGAATATGGTGCGTGAAGAAGTTGGTGGGCTCATTAATAATTATAAAACTTCTCTTGAAGAGGGCGACGATTGGTATAGTGACGAACACGAAACGCTGGCTGATAAGAAGTATGCCGATTCACAAGCTGTCGAGTCAACTGGTGACCCAAAGGAAGACGCCATTCGGGAGATTGTTGCCTCACAAAGCATGAGTAGGGTTGAGGGCGTGAAGCTCGACTTGTATTCCGCTTCGGCAATTGTGCAAGTGCTTGATGCATTAAGCCCGCAGAACAAGGAGAAGTATATGCAATTGCCCGTTGATAAGATGGCGCAGATGGCATTTAAAATGATGGGATGAACCTGACCTTAGATATCAAAACTATATTAACCATCGGAGGAACGATAGCGGTTCTTGGTGGGTTTTATTATTCAACCCAGCATAGACTTTCGTCGCTTGAAGTCTCGCTTGAATCTGTGTCAGCACAACTTGATGTACAAAGCGGCGAGCTTAAGCAGATACAAAAACAAATTAGGAGATTGGACAAGTGAAAATCACAGAAACACGACTCAGAGAAATTATTAAAGAAGAAACTGTTGCAGTAAGGCGAGAGGCTGACCGTTCGCACATGGGCATTGCCGATGGTCCAGATGTTGATATTAAAGATGCAATTCAAATGCTTGAAGCGGAGGACGACCCCAATGGAACTCTCTTTCATGTAATTAATAGATTGGGTGTAGCACTGGAGAAGTTAAAATGAAGATTTCGAAAGAACAGATAGTTCGGCTTATTAAAGAAGAAATAAGAAGAGAAGCCCAGCAGCCGACAATCCAAGGAGTTCACCCCTTGATTGATGGAATGTATCTGGGCAACGGTTCAATGCCCAGTGTTTTCAAACGAGTACCCGAGGCGGTTGAAATAATGGAAGCGAACCCCGAAGTTGAAGAATTCAAATTAGCACTGTCAATCATAAACACCGGCAAGCCCCTGCCGTATCTGCCGTTCAGATTTGAAAAAAAGATTGCCGAAGCTTTAGCAGCGCACGGCGCATCTTCTGAAACTGTGGCTGAAGTTGAAATGTTCGGGGCATTTGAGGATGACGAATATAACCCACCGGGGTGGTAGGAGCGAATATCCATGGGAAGTTTTAAATTAAATAACGATAAGTTACGGAGAATGGTGGCACAGGTTTTGCATGAGCAATCAGATAATAAAGGTGTGCGCCCTATCTCCAGAGAACATCTCAACAAAATTATTTTAGAAGAGTTGGAAGAATACAGCCGACCCGGTAGGGAGCCCGGTGGACCGGGTAAGAAAGTTAGCACGGGAATGCCCAACATGGAAGAGTGGTGGAACGAAGACCCCGATGAAGTGATGAGTTTTGTTTATTGGCTCAAGGGGCAACTCCCGCCGAGCGACCCAGAAAAGAAAGCTGCGGCATGGGAGAGCTTGGCGCAACAGCTTGAAAAAAGACACCCATCTCCAAGCGGTATACAAGAGGGTATGCCCCACGAAATATCTTACAGCGATGTGAACAGGGAGTATGATGCAATCTTGGGCTTCTTGAAGGATGACCTTTTGAAGAGAGTCGGGAGTAAATATCTTGCAGATGCCTTGGAGCTTTTAAGTAGTGATGTTCGTGATGGGGTTCACGACCCTAAATCTGGCACAGCTTGGGACGACAAGGGCGTACAAGAAACGGAGGAAGAACAACAAGGCGAAGAAGAGGTTAAAACCGGAACAGGCGAGCAGCGTGACGCCGCCAAAGAACAAGGTTTCAAACCAGATGTAGTTAAAGTTGCAAAGTTTATGTTTAAGCATAAACAACTTGGTCCCGCTCTTGGGAAGCTCAAGGGCGATAAGATTGAGTCTGCACAACTCATGGTTCTTCTTGCACAAGAACTTGGCATCGAAGCTGGTGAATTACAAAAAATGCAGGTTCAAATGAAAGCTGCGATGACAAAGGCAGAAAAATAATGGCTACAACATTTAAAGAATTACTAGATGACTTTTATCCTTATGCTAAAAAGAAGCTTGGGTTTGATAGAGATGCGAAGATTCATTTTGCCTCCGACCCGAACAATGGCACAAAAATGTTGGGCAAGACAGCCCATTACGACCCGTCTGATTACACCGTAACAATTTATACAGATAGTCGTCACCCCAAAGACATTATGCGTTCTATCTCCCACGAACTTGTTCACCACGCTCAGAATTGTCGAGGTGACCTTTCAAATATGAGTGAAGATGCTGGACAACCCGGCTACGCACAAAAAGATTCTCACATGCGAGAAATGGAACGAGAGGCATATGAAAAAGGAAATCTATGTTTTCGTGATTGGGAGGATGGTTTGAAGGCGAAACTAGAACCGGGAACTATTTATGAAAGTAAGACTCGCCAATTGAAGGAGCCCAAAGAAACCATCATGTCACACAAAGATTTAAGAAACCGCAGGTTGAACAATCGCCTAATGGAAAGCTGGGGGTACAAGCCCCCCATGAAGGAAGAAGGTTTCCGTGGTTCACCCGAAGAAGAAGAAATGACTAGCGAAATGTCAAACAAAGAGTTTTCAGATTATCACACTCGGGATAAACACACTGTTCCCAACCTTAAAGGTGATATGGGACCACTCCCCGGTATGGAAGGTCCGTTCCAGTTTAAGTCTGGGGCAGTTCTTTATTATGACCCCAAAGCGGGCAAGTACTACGACAGGGGCAAAGATATGTACATTGATAATGAGGAAGCCTCACAACTTACTATGGAGATTAAAAATATGAAACTTAGAGAGAAAGTAGTCGCTTCTGTAATGGCTACATTAAAAGAAGGTAACTTCGCTGAGTATGGTGCGATTGACGCTCAAGACGGCAACCCCCCTTCAAAGATTGGACAAGGTGATGAGGCATATATGGCTGCATACAATGCAGTTCTTATTGCAAGAGGTGAAGAGCCACTACCTGTCGTACAGCCTGACCAAGCTTATCTTGATGCGCTTCAAAGTGGTGGTATGACCCCCGATGACCACAGCTATTCAAAGAAAGGTATGCAAGAGATGTATGACGATGACCCCTATGCCGACGATGACCCCTATGCCGACGAAGACCCTTATATGGCAGGGTTGGAGGCTGAGTTTCCTTGGCTTCAAGATAAGAAAAAGAAGAAGGGTCGTAAGGCTATGAGTGATGAGGAAGCTGCACTTGCTGCGGCAATGGCTGATTCCGAGGGCGAGTTTGAGGCTCCTCCCGAAGAAGAAGAAGAAGAAGAGGAAGTCTACCAAGAAGGTGAAGCCGAGAGCTTTGTTGCTGGTGATAAGGTACAAGACGACCGAAACGGCTCTGTGGGAACAGTTGTTGAACCCATGGTCGGCGGTGCAGTCGTAGAATTAGAAGACGGAACAATTGTAAAGCTCCGTGATAAGTTTATGAGTAAGGCTCAAGGAGAAGACCCCACCATGATGAAAGAAAAAGAATACAATGAAGCCGATGTCGGCGACCGCCCGGAAGAGCACCTATCCGGGCTGGAAGAAGCAGCGGCACCAGCAACACCTCAAGTTAAAGCCGGTGCAGGTGCGCTTGAAGTGCGTGTTGAAGGCTTGGGAACAATGACTGAAGACGGTGGTTCACCGATTTATCTTGAGTTTTATGAGGGTGCTTGGCAACTCAATGTCTGGGCAAATATTAATAGCGAAGAGCCGACCCATCAAATAGACATGTCAGGTGCGTTGGAAGCTGGTCGAGCAGCGGAAGCGGCAACACCTCAAGTTAAAGCTGGCGCAGGTGCGCTTGAAATATCTGTTGAAGGCTTGGGAACAATGACCGAAGACGGTGGTTCGCCAATTTATCTTGAGTATTACGAGGGTGCTTGGCAACTCAATGTCTGGGCAGATATCAATAGTGAAGACCCGACCCATCAAATAGACATGTCAGGTGCGAGCGAGGGTGCCACAGGCAAGGAACTGGAAGGAACTTCCCTCCGAGAAAAAGTTGAAGCTATTGTTCGCCGCAGACTAGAAGGCTTAAAAGAAGTTGGTGAGCGCCCTGAAGAGCACCTGTCCGGATTGGAAGGTGAAGATTCCGCAGACCCCGTAGAAATTATTGGCTCCCTTATTCACCAGAACGGATTTATGAATGCAAGAGAGTCCCTTGAGCAGATGGGGTTTAAGGCAGATTTTGTTACAAGCCCGCTCCCCATGTGGATGATTGAAAAGGACGGCGTGAAATATGCAGCCCTTAATAAAAAGTATGCAGAAGATCCAGACTTGGTTGTTGGGGAAACTGCGATTGGCAAGATGAACGAAAATAAAACCATGAAGATAAATGAGCAGAGCTTCCAAGCAGAACTGGTGCGACGGGTAGTTGCCCGTGTTCTCTCTGAATCTGAGAAAGAGAAAGAGCTTACTGATAAGCAGAAAGAGCTTGACCTTGACGACGATGGAAAGATTGAGCCTGAAGACCTCTCTGGGCTCCGCAGCGGTAAGGAAGACGAGGATGTTGGTGAGGAAAAAGAAGAGAAGAAGGAAGAATCTCTTGCGAAAGACCCCGGTGAATTTTATAATAGACTCCGAACAGATAGACAAACGATTTCCGAAGCGTGGAACAAAAATATTAAATCAGACCGTGCGTCCATGCTAAATGAACGCTTGATGAAGTCTTGGTTCGGGAAGAAGTAATTATTTCACTGTTTCCAAAACATGAGTTGCTGCACCCCTAAAGTCTCACAAGACTTTTAGGGGTGTTTCTATTTATGGAAAGAAACGCTGAATGAACTATTTATCATAGGCGGGCAAATTATATCCAACCGCCGCAGAACAAGGGTTAATAAAAAGGCATGGCAACATTAATCAGTCCCGGCACCACAGTAAACACTAATTTTCCAGAACTAGGAACCACCAGAGATAAATGCCCTCTGCAATTTCGAATCACGGGGATTAGGTGTGGCAGTTTTAAGGAAGTTGCACGAGAAGGATTGGTTGCTGGAAAACAAGACCTCACATCTGGGGGAAAAGAAACTGAACAAGCATTAGCTCGGCGAGGCGGCAGCTATGCGCTGCTTGAAGTAAGCTATATTTCTCCTTGCATTCTTTCTGGTTTTCAATTTGATGTTTTGGCTGATGCACAGTTGCCAGTTAACTGTTCTAGGGTTATTGGAATCTTTGGTGGTGTAGGCACGACTACTGACCCCGGCGCAATTGTTGGGGATGCATATAAAAAACAATTTCACCTATATGCCACCGAAAACCAAATTGTGGGTCACTACAATTATGAAAGCACCGGAAGCCCCCTATATTTACCCGTAGCGACAACCCCTAGAGTGCTGTGTTATATTTTGGTTGGTGGACCAGAGTGCACTTTGTTCTCCAAAAGGTCTTGCCCCGATTCAATATTTAGCATTGCAAGTGCAAAAGCCGCTGTCAATACCGACATTGATGGGACGAGCATTTTAACTAGGCACCTAGAAACATGGGGTCCGCCAGTTGTACCGCCGATTCCAAGCGCACCGACTCCTGCTCAGGCGGCGTTTTATCGCCTCGCAAAACTAATGGCAACTCGTCAATTCAAACCAGAGTGGGATGCCAACGGAACTGATGGTGTACAGGAAGACCGTGCACTCGATATTGTTGATATGGTGGCATATGCGAATGATAGATTTAATGCATACAATAAAATAAGAAGCAAAGAAATTGTTCCCGGCTTTTGCTGTGAGGAGAATTTGGATTGCGATGGCGATTTAAAAATTCTTTGTGTTGAATGCTACCCCTCTAGTCAGCGCAAAGAACAAACACTTATGAGGAAGCGTCTGGGCTTTTGCCCCGATTTGGCTCGGCAAAAAAAGGCGGGAACGATAGATGGTCAAGCGGCACTTCGGGAAGGTGTTCGATTTGTGAATGCGTCTAGCGGCTTTAATAGCCCCGGTATGTATTCTGAAAAACCAGTGGTGAACAGCACCTCGCTTGAACCGCAAGATATGGTTGTTACTGTAGCATATCGTTCTTCGATGCCCGTATCTGGTTTACAATTTGATGTTGGTTATAACGCTTTTGGTGATAGGTTCTGCGCCAACAAGGGTAGGGTTGAATTACACCCCGCTCTTCAAAACACTTGGATTGGCCAAACAATAAATATTGATGATAGGTTCGGTTATGATAAGGTTTCCAGAGTAATTGCATATCAGTTTCCGAAAGAAGAACTTGTTCGTGACTTCTCAAAATATGCTGGTTCGACGGATGCTCTTTCAAAGTTATTTCTTGCAAATTCTATGCCAGCAACGCCAATATATCATGGAATTATTTCGTTTGTTATTGAGGGTTGTGTCCCGATTGGCTGTCCCTGTCCTGAGCCATTTTATTTATTTGCTGAGGAAATGCCTGAGAACGCTAAAAACACTAGAGATATAAAATATCCCGACGAGGCTGCACGAGGTGCCGAGTATGTTGGTCCCGTTGTGTTCCATGAAGGAGAGTGGTATACGGCAGACGCTCAGGGAAGGTGGATGCCATCTTCTCGACTCTTAGAAAAAAAGTGGACCAACATGGAGCTAATAAACTCTCGCCTTGTGTCAAACTTTATTCGAAAAGAATTGGAACACCCCCAACAACGCTTAGAATATAGCGGTGATGATCTCACCATCAAAGCTTCCATCCCAGCCACATATACTGGTTATGCAGATTATTTCAACGAGCTTATTAATAACAGGCTAGCTCAAAAAGCCCTGTTTAATGGGTTGGACTCAAATCCGAATTTTTCTACCTATGAGGCAATGTCAACAAGCTTGGCGAAAACAACGGAACCAGATTATAAAGGCTATGACTTGGATGCAAATTTGGATGGCAAGTTTGATGTTGCAGACCTTATTGCATTGATTAATCTTGCTACTCTTAGAATGATAATCCCGTTTAAGGCAGGAGGGGCTCCCGCTGATTCAGATGTTGGTGCCGATGACACGACAGGGCAGGGTGATAGCTCTAGAGAACTTGCAGGACAATATGCTGTCGCTCACAACACAGACCAAACAAATATATTGTTGCGTTTGATTCGACAGGCGAAAATTGTACCAATTTATATTTGCTTAGACGAATTATGCACATGTACTTTACCAGAAATTTGTCCCGATATTTGCGATGAAGATTATGATGGAGCTTTGCTCAATTTTTCTGACCGGCTTGATATTCCAAAGACCAAGGGCGGGAAAGCAGTTTTTAAAGCACGGACAACCAACTACGCAAATGGGCATGAAATCACCATTAAAAGCGGTCAGAATCAACAGAGGACTTATCAATTTCAAGCCGGTGCTGTAGATTATGAAACAAGTGTTGGCACAGTAACGGCACTTTCCACAACCAATATCACCGGTATTACGCAAGCCAACCCCGCAGTCGTTACAACTAATGCCAACCACGGGCTCGCTGTCGGAGACTATATAGGAATCTCTGGTGTGTCGGGCATGACAGGAATTAATACAGACACCACCGGACTTGATTATATCGTAGCAAGCACACCATTAGCAACCACCTTTACTATTAAGAGGGTAACCGATGGCGTTCTTGTTAATTCAACGGGTACACTGCTCGGCGGTGCGTTCAGCATCACCCCGAGCGCCACATTTTATAAAGCCCCACGAAGCGGCACCCTATTATCAGATAGTACAACCCTTGTTAGGCGCAGGGAAAACTATGCATTAACAAATCAAGAGTTCAGAAAAGCAATAATGTGTGGACCGGCGAATTCAGTTGGTTACACTGGCGGTCATGGTATTCTGGGGTCTGCTGATAATACCACTTATGACGGACACGCCAAGCGAGCAGTTGCGAAGTTTACATTTTTATCCGGCACACCCGGTCATTATGATAATCAGACTGTAATCCTAAAAAATACTAATGCTGAGCGTTCAGCAGCAGGGGAAGCGGACCTGTTGACCTCTCAGGGCGCAATTACGGGAATGTTTAAATTCACAGATGATGTGGGAGAAGGCGCAACTCACACAGCCGCAGCACCGAATGTTCACTCAGACGGTGTTAATTTTGTTATTCAATTGAATGGTCTTATTGCCACCGCAACAATAGCTGAACAATTTAAAATTGCAGTAGAGGGAGCTTTTCCGGACAGTCAAGCCGCCGCCGATAGTAGTATCCCGACTATTCAGCCAGTCCGTGATGGCGCAGTTGTTTACCTAACTCAGATGATGGGTGGGGTCTACGGAAACACAAGTGTGACTTCCACCACAAGCACAATCAAATTGGGATTCACCAATTTTGAGGGTGGTTTGGGTGATTATAAAGTGTCCCTTACGACAGTGGAACCTATTGAAGCGGTAATCAAAGATGTCAGCAATGCCAACCCCGGTGTTGTTGAAACAGATATAGATCATCATTTGAGAACTGGTCAGACATTCACTCTACAACAAGTGAGTGGCATGTCGGCAGAGATTAATCAAACTAAATATAAGGTTGGAACCACGACTGCCAAGACATTTCAGGTGCTTCAAACGAACGGGTCAAACCTTGACACTAGCGGTTTCGGAACACATACAGGCGGCGGTGTAATTTTATCAGATTACCATCCCGATGTGATCACTCTTACAAATACTGCTCCCGGCGAGTCGGGAAACACAACAATTTCTTATGGTCCCACCACTCTTGAGGGCTTAGACCTCGCACCTGCGGAGTTTTCTGAAGGAGCCACTCACTTATCTACACTGCCAGATTCATTCAAAGACTGGTCTAGATATTTTAATGATATCAGCGCCATTAGACCTCACCAACTTTATAATTATAATCCAAGAAGACTTCTTGGGAACGGCATGTCTTTCTTTAAGGTTCAGTTGTGTGCAAACAGTTCAGATATCCACTTTATCCGTGATGCGATTTATACTTTGGATTTCTGCGGTGCTTACGCTGATATTAGTTCGGCATTTAAAACACCCAATTCAAGCACTGGAGTCGCTTCCTCTGGACCTGCTAAATTTTATGCTCTTCCCGGCGACGGTTTTGAGGATGTTGAAATCTTTGACGCCGAGACAGCCGATAAGATTGTTGCCCAAGCAGACGGACTTTATTTAATTCCCAGCCATGGCAAAGTTTCTTTCCTAGTGCATAACAAGGCTGATGAGGATTTATACAAGAGACAAAAATATAATTTTGCGGAGCATCCCTCAACTGCGATTACTCATGACGGTGGACAACTGGTCTTATCAAAAATTGTTGTAAGCCCGATACCCGATTATATCGAAAATAGAAATATTTCTTTTGTGTCGGGTAAGAACGCTTTTATCGGAGAGCCATATGGAAGCGTTACTTATAGAAAACGCCCAAGAGGGACATTCAATCCAACAAGCGGGATGTATACTGAAGAGGATGATATAATCTTCACAACCGCCAAAAATGAGAACGGCTGGTTGGCGACGGGACCAGATTCTTCTTATTATTCACAATTTTATGAAGATAATAGTGCCTCCCTCCATACCTACGCAGATTATATGTTGCATGTTATGGTTGTCGGTCCCAGAACAATTGATGTTCTTTATAATTCTTCAAAGCCTTTTGATGGCGCAGGATTTGCTATTGGAACTTGGAATGGAGCCGAGGTCGATACATTCGACCCCAATTACGGTATTCCTAGTTATCCCGGTTGGCATATTGAAAAGAGCCTCACCACCGATGTAGTTGACGCAGATGGCTTGCCGCTTGACCCAACAAGATATGGTGACGATGGTTATTCTACTATCAGCGTTTATCCCACGGGCAAGGCTAGCCCACAGAAACTTAAAGGCAGTGGTATTCTCTGTCGTATTAATTTTAATAAGCCTGTCTTCGAACCAGTTGTGTTAAGGCTTGCACCGAAGAACTTTATTTGCCCGCCAATCGGAACTTCAAACAATCTTTGGATTCCCGACCTCAGCGACATTCATCGTGGACAGGCAGATTATCCGACGAATAGGAATAAAGAGCAGGATGAGGAAAGGACGGAAAGAGATAAAGATGTACAAAAGTATGCCGAGAATGATAATGCAACAGTGGTCAATGATAAACTCATCGAAGCAAACCAAGGTGTTATCTTACATCTTGATGCGGCGACGAGACACATAAGTCACTTTGAAAATTCACTTCTGCAAGGGGAGACTACCAGTACCGCATCGTCGTTTGCCAATTTTTGGTTTGGTAATCCCGGTCCAGTACTCACTGGGTACGGCTCCAAATACCCGTCTCTGCTCGCCAATTCTACTGGGGTGCCGGTGCTGGGTGGGCAACGATACGCAACAACACAGCATTTTGCCGACGAAGGTGTCGGGGCTTCTCAAATAGTGGGCGAGGGAAACACCGCTGTATTGTTCAGTCGGGCGGGTTATTATACTGAGTCATCGGAAGGTTATGCTTCTGATATGACACGGGGGATTTTACAAGCTGTCTTTAGAATCGATCTTACGACACACACTTCCGGTCGCAAGGCTATTATAGTTCAGAACTATAACCCCATCGAGGGTTTTGCTCCACGCCTGCTCATGAGCCTCACGGTTGAGTATGTGAATGGTAGTACTGAGGGCAGGCTTGTTTTCACTGTTAGCGGAGCGGATGAAGACGACGCTCCCGTCACTTCGACTGTCGGGTACTCTTTCAATAACGATGACGAGCGAGAGGAACCTATTGTAGCTTCTTGCATGTGGGATTTAAAAGCGGGCGTCATGGAAATGTGGTTAAATGGGAATAAAGAGGATAGCACGACGGCGGTCACCATCGACCCGGTTGTTTCATTGACTAACGCCACCCCAAACGGTTGGGTGCTTGGCTTCGACGGCACTGGCGCACCCGGTTCCACTAATACTTCGAATGGGAATTATACTTACACTGGGACGATGGCAGAGATTTTGGTTGCCACGGGTACAGAGGTTACCGACCAGTACAGAGAAACTTCCGAAGCCTATCTCGCCAACAAGTGGGGGCTCAGCGCAAACCTTCTTTCAACGCATCCCGGCTATAATACTACCGCACAAATGCAAGATGCAACTCAGGCTACAAGAAATTGGAATGTGTCTAATTGGCAGGAAGTTAGCAGTGAAACTCGACTTGCGCTCAACCTAAGCAGGGCTTATGTAGATGAAAGTGTATTAAGGCTTGATAGCGACCGTTGTGCAGCAAAATGGGTTTCTGAGAGAGTATGGATTGACAAATCAAATGAATTCCTACTTAGATTAAAGCCGTCAGGCAGCTTCGGAAATTAAAAGGATAGTGAACTAGCATGGGCTATAATTCAAAATCAAACCCGACTGACCACAACTATATAAAGGTTGGTCGTTTTAATACTGTCAACTATCGTGATACTAGTAATTACGATGGTGTTACTGTGCGTGGCACAGGTAAAGAAATCGGTATTACATTTGATGCTCGCCTTGCAGGACCAGTTGATGCACTTCAGTGTGTATTCCACTCTCCAGTTGACTTGGGCGGCACCCTCTCTACCGATTCCGCTGCATCCGAAACGAGCCTTTGGCATGAAGGCACAATGGCAAACCAAGTGCTGTGTATTCCCAGTAATGGTCTGGTTCAAACAACTGACGACCATTCTGGCAACACATCTGGTAATTCCCCTGCTCCACCAATGGAACAGTGGAACTATATCCACAACCATCCAATTTATGCTGCTGGAGGATTTTCTCACTTATACGACGGCACAGTTAATAATCCTAATTCATTATATGATTTTCAGTACGCAAATAATGCTCTTGACGGGATTACTGGAACTCCCACTCAAACCTCTCCACCAAGGTTGGTCTTAAACCGTTTTGGTGCCCATTGGCATTATAGAATTGCTAAGAGACGCACCGGGGCAGGGACAGTCGGTGACCCTTATGAATATTGGTATCGAATCGTAATTTGGTCCGACGATACACGATATAAAATCCCCGGCACAAATGGTCAAGACCTTCCTCTTTTTACTTTAGTTTTTTCTGGAGATAACGACCAAAGCACAAGCGTGGAAACAGCGAGGATTATCCCCAATATTCTCGGCGCTGCGAACTCTTTTGGTCGTGTCACTCACATTGTAGACCACAATAGTGCCCAGCAAGTTTCCTCGACCAATACCATTGGAAACTTGAACTTTTATGTTGATGACGAATTTACTCAGATGGCATCTGCAACAGCCGGTGGTGTCGGAACTTTAACAAAATGTAGAGATGCCAGCAACGCTTCTTGGACACACGCTGTTTTGGCTTCCGATGACACGGATTGGGGTTCTGGTAGTAACTTTAATAATGAGTATGTGAAGTGGGGATTGGGCGGGTTAGCTGCGTCTGGAACACACGATGTATTCGATATTGAGGCAGTTGCGCTTCACATTATTGGAGCTTCAAACACATCAATCGGTAAAACTGCAATTAAAACTAGTATTGCTGACGCTAGAGCCGACGACAATTATGGTGTCTCGGCAATGAATGGCGGCACGATTTCCGCAGCTACAAACGCAAACCCCGGTCAAATAACCACGCTCGCTGAACACATGTTGAAGAACGGGGATAAAGTTCAGTTCACTGGTGTGAACGGAATGACCCAACTTAATACCGGAACATATACAGTAACAGTTGTAG
>Ga0163108_10002219_pt1 | contig 14119 bp, 13 predicted proteins | sample Fk1155metaG_FD_109644 | JGI IMG/M metagenome (GOLD analysis project Ga0163108, IMG submission 109644) | Marine microbial communities from the Central Pacific Ocean - Fk160115 155m metaG | ecosystem: Environmental > Aquatic > Marine > Oceanic > Photic zone | place: The Central Pacific Ocean...
ATATATATAAAATAATGTTAAGGAAAATAATTAAATATTTAATAAACTATTTTTTTAAATTTTTTAATCTACAAGTAAACAAAATAACATTATCAAATAATTTTTATTATCATATTGTTCAAACTTTAAAACATCATGATGTCGATTTAGTCATTGATATTGGTGCTAACGAAGGCCAATTTGCAAAGAAAATTATTGATTATGGTTTTAGAAACAAAATTATTAGTTTTGAACCAATTAAAAATGTAAATAAAATTCTTCAGGATAATTCAAAAAAACATCAAAATTGGATAGTAAATAAAAGTTTTGGATTTGGAAATTTTAATGAAACCAAATTAATTAATATTTCAAAAAACTCTGTTTCATCATCTATTTTAGAAATTAATAAAAAACACCTCGAAGTGCAACCAGATGCTAGAACAATAGGAAAAGAAAAAATAAGATTAATCACTTTAAATAGTTACTTAAATAAATATAAATTTAAAAATAAAAAAATTTTTGTTAAAATTGATACCCAGGGCTATGAAAAGAAAATAATTTTAGGTGCAAAAAAAGTTTTAAATAGAGTCACTGGTTTGATGATAGAAGCCTCAATTTCCAAAGTTTATAAAAAAGAAATAGACTATATAGGCATTATAAATCTTATGAAAAAATTAGGTTTTTATGTTTGGTCTATTGAAAGAGGCTTTACTGATAAGAAAACTGGGCAAGTTCTTCAATTAGACATTATATTTATAAATAAAAATGCAAAATAGATTTCTAGAAAATTTAAATATAAAAATTTTAATAATTTCTTTATCTATTTTTTTTTTTAAATGGTTTTTTTCTTATTATGTTTATGGGACAGAAAGCATCTTTATCAAATTTTTACTAAATCCTTCAGGAGATTTTTCATATTATCCTTTTGTACATCAATTATCTGAACTAAAATTTAATGAGGGATATAGTAAACTGTATAGTGATCTGAATGTTATAGGTTTTCCATTTTTAGTTACGTTATTTCATGCTATTTTTTTTAAAATATTCCACTTATATAGTTTTATAATTCTAGAACTTTTCTGCATATTTTTTTTTATAAAGATTTTTTATCATTTATTTAAGGAACTAAACTTTTCCGATGAAATTTGTTTATTGATTTCACTATTTTTATTTACATTGCCAAATCTAATTAATATTTTAAATACTTTGCCTATTCCTTATATTTTCAATTTAAAACAACTTTATGCTGGATTTTATAATTTGAGATTTCCAAGGCCTCTAATTACAAATTTATTTTTTTTTAGTTTTTTATTATTCTTAATTAAATTTTATTTAAACAGAAAACCTGAATTAAATAAAACTTATTTATATCTTTCATTTATTTTTTTAGGAGCACTTTTAAACAGCTTTTTTTATTTTTTTATTATAAGCTTAATTTTAATTTTTCTAATTATTTTACTTAAATTAAAAAAGAATTTGTTTAATAAAGAAAATTTAATTTTATTATTAAATTCTAATATAATTTTATTAATTGTTTCTTTACCTTTCTTGCTGCAAATTTTGAATATAGAGGAAGACTATTTTTCTAGAATTGGAACATTTTCACTTAACAATAATCTTAAAATATTCTTAGTAAATCATCTATTAAATGGATTTTTAAAGATTGAATTCTTATTTATTTTGGCGGCAAATATTGCAATGTATTTTGTTAACATAAAGCTAAACTCTAATTATAAAAAATTTATCAATTTTTTTTGGTTATTATTTTTATCATCAATACTTGCTCCAATTATTTATCTGCTAATTATGGACAAAATAACTTTTTTTGGTAACTTTACTTTTATAATTGCATTAAGTTCTATAATTCTTTTAAAATTTAATATAATTTTATTATTAATAACTTGTATAAATTTAAAAAAAAATTCAAACAATTCAATTAGTTCCGTAATAATAATTTTTTTAATTTTATTGAATAGTGTATTTTTTTTTCAAAATTCAAAAATTAATTTACTCAGCGAAGGGGAGCATTTTAACGTAAATAATAGTAAAATATTTAGACAAGATTTACTTAATGTAACTAAATATTTGAGACAAAATTCTGAGAAAGATAATTTGTTACTTACAAATGATGTTCATACACAACTTTGGTGGATATTTTCTGATAGAAAAAATTACTATTTTCCATATGTGTTTTTTGTAGCATTAAATGATCAAATGATTGAAACACAACTTATTAATGCTTTCAAATATCTAAAACTAAATGAGAATGACTTTATAAATTACTTTGATGAAAATAAAATTACTGATTGGAGAGTTGTTAACACAAATAACTATTTTTTTTTAGGTCATTTAAAATACCAGGCTAACTATTTAACAAAATTTTTGGATATTGATAATTTTCCTGAAAGTACAAAAAAATTTATTTATAAAAAATCTATTCATCACACAAATCAAGTTATATTATCAAAGAATGAAATAAGAAGATTAAAAGAGAAATTTAATCAAACAGACGTAAGTTTAGAATTAGAACCAGATATAATAGTTTTAGCGAAAGATTATAGGCTAGATAAAAATATTAATAAAATTAAAAATTTTTCTATTAATTTTGAAAATACAAACTTTGTAATTTTAAAAAAAAATGACTAAAAATTTATTTTTTTTTGAATAAATTTAAATAATTTCCTCAATATTTTTATTTTGAATAAAATAAAATAAATATATTTAAAAATAATCAACAAACTAATAAAAATTAAATTTTGCTTATTTTTCTTTCTAATTTTATATTCCTCATAGAAATAATTAATTTTTTCTTCTTCGCTAGACCTACCTTTAATATTAAATATACCAGTTATATCTGCCCTTTCCATTGCAATTCCATTTAATTTTAAATTACAAGTCATTCTATAAATTAAATCATAATCGGCATGTAGTTTAAATTTTTCATCATAGAGCCCAGCTTTAATATGACAATTTTTTTTTACAAAAAAACCTGAGGAGTGTGCGGGGTAAACGTTAAATTTCCAATTTATTTTTTCTTTGTTGAAACCAGATAACAATCTTTCTTTTTCTACAGAACCAAAAACAAAATCTATTTTATCATTCTCAAAATATTTTTTGACTAAACTCAATGCATTTTCTGTTAACAAATCATCTGAATTAAGAATTCCAATAATATCTCCTGAGCAAACCGCAATTCCTTTGTTTATAGCGTTAAAAATTCCATTATCTTTCTCAGATATCCAAAAATCAATTGATCCTTCATATTTTTTAATAATTTCTAGAGTTCTATCATTAGAATTTCCATCGATAACAATGTATTCGATATTGTCGTAGTTTTGTTTTAATACGCTTTGTATAGTTTTTTCAATTGTATATTCTGAATTCAAGGAGACAGTTATAATACTTATAAGAGGTTTATTATGAATAAATGATTTAAAAACTCCTTTTGTTCTTAATCCTCCCGAATTTTTATATTCGAAATTTTTTGATTTATTAAAATCTACCAAATATTCATATAAATAATTTGGTTTATTTTTTTTTAAATTTTTGAGAGTTGAATGATCATTATTTATGTTCATCAGATTTAATTTGATTAATATTAATCTAAACTATATATAAACATTAATTTAATATACATTAATAAAAATCATTTTTAATGAAAATTTTAGTTACTGGAGCTTGTGGATTTATTGGTTTTCATATATCTAAATTTTTTTTAGATAAAAATATAGATATTGTTGGTATTGATAATATAAATGCTTACTATTCTGTTAAGCTAAAGAAAGATAGACTTAAAAATTTAAAAAAATTCAATAATTTTAGATTTATTAAAATTGATTTAGAAAATAAGAAAAAAATAAAAAAAATTTTTTCAAGAAATAAATTTGATTATGTATTTCATATGGCAGCCCAGGCTGGAGTTAGGTATTCAATAAATGAACCAAGAAAATATATAGATTCTAATGTAGTTGGTTTTTATAATATTTTAGAATTATCAAAAAATTACAAAGTAAAAAGATTATTTTATGCATCATCAAGCTCAGTTTATGGAGACACAAAAAAATTTCCATTAAAAGAAAACAACAAATTAAGTCCAAATAATACTTATAGTTTAACTAAAAAATTTAACGAAGATATAGCAAAAGTCTTTAATAACTATTATGGGCTTAAATTAATTGGTCTTCGTTTTTTCACTGTTTATGGTGAATGGGGAAGACCAGATATGTTTATAAGTAAATTGATATTATCAAACTTAAAAAAAAGAAAATTTACTTTAAATAATTTTGGTAATCATTTTAGAGATTTTACTTATATAGGAGATGTGGTTGAAATTTTATATAGACTCATGAGAAAGAAAATTAAATCTTCAAATGAGATTTTTAATATATGCTCAAATAAACCTTTAAATCTTCATTATGTAATTAAAAAACTTGAAAAACATTTAGGAAAAGTAAAAATTGTTCAAAGAAAATTGCAACAAGCAGACGTAATTAAAACACATGGGAGTAATAAAAAAATAAATAAAGCAACATCATTTAAAAATTATAAAAAATTTGAAGAAGGACTAAAAAAAACCATTGAATGGTCAAAAGAATATTATCAATAATAAATATAATTTTTTATTATCTTGTGATATTTGTTCATATTATAATTGTAATCAAATCTATTTAAATTTTTATAAGCATTAATAATTTTTTTTTTAAATTTTTTTTTATTATTTATATAAAAGTTAATTTTTTTTGACAAATTTTTATAATCACCAATTTTAATTAAATCACCCAAAGTTCCGTTCAATAATATTTCTTTCGGGCCCGTTGGGCAGTTAGTTGAAATAATATATTTTTTTAAACATTGAGCCTCTAATAAAACATTGGGTAAACCCTCAAATTTTGAAGTGAGCAAAAAAACATCTGCAAGTCTCAGATATTTATAAGGGTTTTTTTGAAATGAAATAATTTTAATTATTTTTGATAATTTTTTTTTAAATATATATTCTTGAATTTTTTTTTGATTTGAACCTTTACCAATAATTAAAAGTTGAATTTTTTTATCTTTTAATAAGTCAATTGATTTTACCATTGTAAACTGGTCTTTTTGGTCAACAAGTCTACCAATAGTAATTAATTTTAATTTATTTTTTTTGAAAAACTTAAAACTTGTTTTTCTTTTACTTTTTTTAATTATTTCTGATTTATTTAAAGGGTTATAAATAACTAAACTTTTAATTCCAAATTTGTTATCAAGTTCTTTTTTAAATTCATAACTATTTACTATTACTTGATCTGGTAATTTTAATAAAATTTTATAAAGGATTTTCTTAAAATAATTTTTTGACCAACCTTCAGATGAAGAATTCGATCTAGTTATAATTTTTTTGCACAATAATTTTGAAACTATGGAAGCATAAGCATTAGCTTGAAATGAAAAAACTATGGCATTTCTATTAAATAATAAAAAAAGAAATAAATAAACCAAGCAAATAAAATATTTAGGATATCTAGATTTTGATTTCCAAATATTAGAATTAGGACCAATAATATTAATCTTATTATTTAAACTTTTTTTTATAGATTTATCGGCTGTAATAACTGAAATATTTTTAAATTTTTGGCACAAATTATTGGATATTAAAAAAAAATTTTTTTCCACACCACCTCCCTCTACAGAAGGCATAAAAATTAGCAATTTTTTCTGATTCATTATTTTTTTTATTTACAATTTATTTATAGTAATTAGATTGATTATTAAATCAAAATAACAAAGTTCTGAAACAAAAAAAAATATTATATTATTGGTCACCACATATAAATGACAATGTCGCAACTGTCAAAGCAGTTTTAAATTCCATCAAAAGTTTAAATAAATATTCAAATAATTATGAAGTAAATTTAATAAATTCTTTTGGTGAGTGGAAAAATTTTAAAGATGAAAATAAAGAAATAAAATTTATTGATCTATTTTTAGCAAAAGCTATAAATTTTAATAGAAATATTGCTGGGTTTTTTAAATCTAGATTATTTTATTTATTTGTAGGTTTTTTTTCTTTTAAGTCACTTTATAATTTAATTAAAAAAAATAAACCTGATTATTTAATAATTCATCTTTTAACATTTATACCATTAATATTATTAATTTTTTTCAAATTTGATACCAAATTTATTTTAAGAATATCTGGATATCCTAAATTAAATTTTTTTAGAAGAATTCTTTGGAAGTTAACCTCTAAAAAAATAAATAAAGTATTTTGTCCAACTAAAGAAACAATGGAATTACTAACTGAAAAAAAAATATTTCCAAAAGACAAATTTTTATTATTAGAAGACCCAGTTATAGAAATATCAAAAATTGTTGAATTAAAAAAAAAAAATATTCCTGATATATTAAAAGGTAAAAAATTTATTTTAGCAATAGGAAGATTGAGTTTCCAAAAAAACTTTCAATTATTGTTAAATTTTTTTAAATTAGAAAGCAACATAGATCCTAACTTATATCTTGTAATTGCAGGTGAGGGAGAACAGAGAAAAAAAATTGAAAATTATATAACTAAAAATAATTTAAAAAATAAAGTTATTTTGTTAGGTTATGAAAAAAATATTCATAATTTGTTTAAAAATTGTTATTGCTATATTCTTACGTCTCTTTGGGAAGATCCAGGTTTTGTAATTATTGAAGCGGCCGCAAATAATGCAACTATAATTTCTAGCGATTGCTCAAGTGGACCAAAAGAAATTTTATCTTATGGAAAAGGTGGGATTTTATTTAAGTCCGGTAGTGTTGAAAATCTTAAGGAAAACTATGAAAAGTTCAAAAGATTAGATGAAAAGGAAATTTATTTCCAAAAAGTTTGTTCTAAAAAAGTATCAGCTAATTATACAAAATTTCGCCACTTTAAAAAATTAAATAGTTTTTTCAATGAAAGCTAAAAATATATTAATTTCCGTAGTCATCCCTTACTTTAAAAAAAAAAAATATATAGAAAATTGTATTAACTCTGTTTTAAAACAGAGTCACAAAAAAATTGAAGTTATTATTGTTTATGATGATGAAAATCATGAAGATTTATTTTATTTAAAAAAAATTATAAAAAAAGACAAGCGTTTTAAAATTATTATTAATAAAAAAAATCAAGGTGTTTCCACATCGAGAAATATAGGAATTAAAAAAACCAAAGGAAAATTTATTGCTTTTTTAGATGCAGATGATGTATGGGAAAAAAATAAACTTCAATTTCAATTAAATTTTATGATTAAAAATAAAATAGATATTACGCATACTAATTATAAAGTTATTAATTATGAAAATAAAATTATTAGAATAATGAAAGTTGAAAAGCTTACATCATTTAAAAAATTATTAAATTCATGTGATATTGGTCTATCTACAGTTATGATTAATTCTAGAATAAAAAAACTAATAAAATTTAAAAAAATTAAAACAAAAGAAGATTATATTTTATGGTTAAAATTATCAAAAAATTATCAAATAATAGGTATAAATAAATCATTAGCCAGATGGAGAAAAACAGAAAATTCACTTTCATCTTCGATAATTCAAAAACTGTCCGATGCTTATAAAGTTTATAATAAATATTTAGGCTATAATGCAATATATTCTATTTATAGAACTTTTATATTATCAATAAATTATATTTTAAAATTATTTAAGCAAAAATTTATTTATAAAAATGTTTGATACATTAATTTTTAATAATTTATATTTTGAATCAGTATTTTTAATAATAGTATTTATATTAATTAATATAATTTTAAAAAAAAATTTAATTCTTTTAGATAACGTCGAAAGTTCAGTACATAAAAAAAAAGTTTTTAGCAATTTAAGAACACCACTATCTGGTGGCTTATTATTTATTATATTTTTTTCAATATATTTTTTTAAATATAACTTCAATTTAGTTATATTTTTATTTTTAATGTACTTGATAGGAATAATGTCTGATTTAAATTTTGTTAAATCTCCTAAAGTTAGGATTTTTTTTCAAACATTTTTAGTTTTGATATATATAATTTTTACACAAACACAAATTATAACTCTTAGTATACCTGCAATCGATAATTTATTAAAAAACTATTATATAAATATATTTTTTGTAACTTTTTGTATTTTAATTCTAGTTAATGGATATAATTTTATCGATGGTATTAACACCTTAGTAATTGGAAATTTTATACTATTTGTTGGATCAATTTTAATATTAGCAAATCAAAATTATTTATCAGTTGATTATAATTTTTTATATTTAATTTTATTTATTTTTTTAATTATTTTTTGTTTTAATCTTATAGGCAAATCTTTTCTTGGAGATTCAGGAAGTTATTGTATTGGTTTTTTAATCTCTATAATTGCAATAAGTTTTGCTTATAATAATTTAGACAAAGTTTCCCCATATTACATTGCAGTTTTATTGTGGTATCCTGCATTTGAAAATTTATTTTCTATAATAAGAAGGATTATAAATAAAAAAAAACTATCTGACCCAGATTCAAAACATTTACATCAGTTGATATATTTATATTTAAGTGAAAAAGTTATTATAAATAATAAATTATATTTAAATTCTTTAACTGGAATTATTATCAATTTTTTTCAAATGATCTCTATATTTATTTCATTTTTTATTTATGCGCATACAATTAGTCTTGTTATTTTAATTTTAGCAAATATATCAGCTTATTTATTATTATATTTTTATTTATATAAAAAATATTAATTTTATAATTTTTTTCTAAAGTTAATTTTTAAGAAAAAAAGTTTAATTAAACCTATAATTGATTTAATTATTTCTCCTACGCTTACGCTGCTTTCTCCTCTGATTCTATTTTTAAAAGTTGATTTTATTTCGTTAATTTTAAATTTATGTAAATATAGACTTAATAAAATTTCACTTAATATAATAAATCCATCACCAATTTTTCCACAGTTATTTACGCAGTGAATAACAGATCTTTTTGAATAAATTCTAAAACCGTTCGTGTAATCAGATACCGGAATATTCAAAACAATTTTTGCTAAAAAATTAGAAAAATAAGAAAATAGTTTTCTAGAGACTGGCCAGTTAATTATTTTACTATTTTTTAAATATCTGCTTGAAATTAGTAGATCTGAATTATTTTTTAAAAAAAAACCTACATTCCTTTTTAATTCTGAAGGTTTGTGAGAAAGATCGGCATCCATCTCTATCAATAAATCAAATTTCTTTTTATTTTTTTTTAAAAAAAACTTCATACCTTCTATTACAGCAGAACCTCTTCCACTTTTTTTTAACCTTTTAATAAAATAAATTTTTTTTTTAAACTTTGAATTATTAATTATATTTTGAGTTAATAAATCATCAGAATCATCAACGATAAGTGGATAAAAATTATATTTTTTTGATTTATTTAAGAATATTTTATTAAGTAAATTTAAAATATTTTTATGTTCTCTATAAGCTGGAATTACAATTAATATATTTTTCATAAAAATTTTTATTTATTTTGAAAAAATAACTTAATCATTTTTATAAGTATCATTAAACCATCTTTAAAAGCATTTACTTTTTTTTCTCCAGCAATTCTTTTTCGTTCAAATGAAGGTGTTGAAATAAGTTTATTATTCTGCCTTTTTGCTTTTATTGGAAGCTCAACACAAAAACTAAAGTCGCTCGAAATAAGATTTAGTTTTTGTGCTCTATTAGTTTTTCCAATAACAAAAGTATATAAAATATCAGATATTTTGAGGTTGAAAAAAATATTTCCTAAAAGTGTAAATATTTTATTACCCACATATGTAATTATTGTATCATCTTCACTTCCTGAGTTTTTCATATATCTTGAGCCAAATATGAAATCATAACCTTCTTCTATTTTTTTCATCATAAAATCTAATTCTTTTGGCTCGAATGAACCGTCAGCATTAAAGATTGAAAAGTATTTTGTATCAGTTGCATTTATACCTTCTATTAATGCATTTCCAAAACCATCTCCAGTTTGCTTAATAATTTCAATATTAAAATTTTTAATCGCTTCTATTGTTTCGTAATCATTTTCTTTAAGAACAACTTTAATCTTATATTTATTGTCAAGTTCTGTAAGTACTTTTGGCAAGGATTCTTTCTCATTTTTTGCAGGAATTATTAGAGTTAAATCATACATATGCTTTTGATATACTCAATGCTAGGAAAAATAAACTGAATAAATAAAAGATATTTATAGTTTTTTTTGAAAAAAGATTTTGTTTTTTAAAATTTATCTCAAATAAAGTTAAAAAAAGTATTAACAATAAAGGATCATAGTATTTATGATAAATTGTTAATTGTGGATTATTTAGTAGCAACAAAAATATAATTAAAAAATTTATCTTAGAATAATAAAAAATTTTATAAATTATAAATATTGAGATTCCCGATATAAAGAAAAACAAAATATTATTTTTAAATAAAAAGTTTGAGATTTTAAAAAAAATTCCCCCGCCGGTGAAATCATTTTGATAGTTGAAAAAAAATATACTTATAATAAATACTAGGATTGAGACAAAAATGTAATTTAAGTGTGCTTTTTCTAATGATAAATTCAGATTTATTGATTTAGAAAATATAAATGGCAGTAAATAAAATAATATTAGCGAAGAAATAATCAATATTTTATTAGAAATATTTAAAGCTTGCAAAGTATTTACTTCACCACCAGGTATTGCGGAAGCTGAAAACATAAAATTTACATCTAAAATAAATATGTAATAAAAAGCAGGCAATGCTAGCAACAAGTTAAGAGTTAAAATTTGTAAATTTTTTATTAAAGGTAATTTTCTTAAAAAATATAAAAGAAAAAAAACTGAAAATACAGAAAAGTTAGGACTAATATATGATCCAATGGAATAAAATAATATAGTTAAAAGACAATTTTTAAAATTTTTATCATTTTTATAATTTAAAAAATAATAAATACTAATAGTAAAAAAAGTTAACCCCCATATTCTGCTATCTGGCCAAATAGCCAGTGATCTAAATGTAGGAGATAAAAATAACAAACCTGAAAATAAGATTAAATACTTATTATCGATATTATAGAATTTTAGCTTTAAACATTTATAAAAAATTATTGGAAGAAATAAACAAAGATGTAAATTTATTAATCTTATAAATAAGTCATTTAGTTTAATTTTTTCGAAAATAGAAAAAAACATAATTAAAATTGGAGAATGTCTTGTCTGTTCTTGTTCAAAGTTTAGAAAAGTTTCTAAAAAATTGTTAGCGAAGCTAATTGAAATTTTCTTTTGACCTAAATAATCAATATATGCTCCACCTGTTGAATTTTCATTTAATGCAAAACCTACTATTAATGAAATATACAGTATAAGAATGAAGTAATAGGATGAGTAAATATTATTTATTAAATTTTTTTTCATTTCTTATATTATTTTATTTATATTAAAAATTTAATTTAAAATCTCTAATAGATCATATATTTTTTTTAATTTTTAAATTCGGTTTATATGGATATGAAAGATTATCAATTTTAATATATATTATAAATATAAATAAGATATATTTTTAAATTCTACAATTAAATTTTTATGTTTGAAAAATTATATATCAAATTACTGATGAATTTTGTTTATTTTGTAGACTATACAAATAAAAAAAAAATTTTAAATTATTTTAGATCAAAATTAAAAGATGTTTTTCTTGTAGCTATAGATGTAGGAACACACAAAGGTGAAACAATTGACTTCTTTTTAGATAATTTTAATATTAAACAAATTTATTGTTGTGAACCAAATTCCGAAGTTTTTTCTGAATTAAATAAAAAAAAAAAATATCAAGATGAAAAAATAAAATTATTTAATTTGGGTCTTGGCCAATTAAATGAAGAAAAACAACTAAGTATATTAAGAGATTCGTCATCATCAACATTAAATCCTTTTAATGAAAATTCTAAATATTTTAAAAGAAAAAAAAAAATTCTAAACTATTTTTCATATTCGGATGAATTTATTGCTAAAAAAGAATTAGTAAAAATATTGAAAACCTCCGATTTTATAAATCAAAATCTAATTCAAAATATTGATGTTCTTAAAATTGATACCGAAGGATATGAATACAAAATACTCAAAGGCATAAATAATAATCAGTTTAAATTTATTAAATTCATTTATTTTGAACATCATTACGATCTAATGTTAAATAAAGGTTATAAATTTCGAGATATAAATGATTTTCTTGTTGAAAAAGGTTTTAAGAAAAGTTTTAAAATTAAAATGAAATTCAGAAAAACATTTGAGTACATTTATGAGAACAAAATATAATCCTTTAGCAACTATTATAATTGCTAATTATAATAATGAAGTTTATTTAAAAAAATGTTTAGAATCCGTTTTATATCAACAGTACAAAAAAATTGAAGTAATTGTAGTTGATGATTGTTCAAGTGATAATTCTTTAAATATTTTAAATAAATATAAAAATTATATTACGATAATTAAGAATAAGAAAAAAACAAAATATGGAAGCTATAACCAAATTAATGCTTATCAATTAGGTTTTAAAAAATCAAAAGGAAAAATAATTTTTTTTTTAGATAGCGATGACCACTTTTCAAAAAAAAAAATTACTACGGTGGTTAATTTTTTTAAAAATAAAAATATAAATATTATTTTCGATTTGCCAATTTATGATTTTAAAAATAAAAAAATGAAAAAAAAATTTAAACAAAAGTTATTTATAGTTTCAAGTTGGCCAAGATTTAGTCCTCAAAGTTGTATAACTTTAAGAAGAAGTTATGCAAAAGAGGTATTTAAAGTTTCCAAAATAAAAAAATTTAATACCATTTGGTTTGATTTTAGAATTGCCATATATACTTTTTTAAAATTTAAAAAAATAACTATTTTAAAAAAATATCTGACTTACTATAGGCAAAATCCAAACTCCGCATCAAAACAATTTAAAACATTTTCAAAAAACTGGTGGATTAGAAGATCAGAAGCACACGATTATTTTTCTTATATTTCTGAAAAATTTAAAATTAAAGATCCATTATCAGTTGATAAATTAATTACTAAATTTTTTAACTATGTCTTTTATTTAAAATGAAAAAAAGAATTTTAATAATAGGTAAAAAAAGCTTCATAGGATCTAACTTAAAAAATTATTTATCTAAATTTTTTGATGTAAATTCAATATCTTATGATGATATTAAAAATAAAAAGAAAATTTTATTTTCAGCTTCTTATATAATTAACACATCGATTCATAAAAATTATATCAATAAAAAATATGATAAAAAATTTGATTTTGATAGAAAAATTGTAACAAAGCTTGGTACGAAAAAATTTATATACTTTTTTTTGAACTCAAGAAAAATTTATCTACCCAAAATTAATATAACTGAATTATCCAAACTAAAGCCACAGAATAACTATGCAAAAAATAAATTAATTACTGAGAAATATTTAAAAAAAAAATTAGGTAATAAATTGATTTCTTTAAGAATCTCAAATGTTATTGGAAAAAGAAAATTTAAAAAAAATAGAAATAATCATAATCTTTTTTTAGATAATTTTATTAAATATAAAATGCAAAATAAAAAAATTATAGTTAATGATGATTTTAAAGACTTTATTACGATAGACCATTTTTGTTTAATAATTAAAAATTTGATTAATAAAAATATTCATGGAACTTTTAATGTTTCTTTAGGTAGAAAAGTCTATGTATCTGAAATAACAAAATGGCTAAATAAAAATTATTTTAACAATATATATTTTAAAAAAAAAAATACAGATTCATTTACTTTATCTAATAAAAAACTTTTAAAAAGAATTCCTATAAAAATTAGTAAAAAAGAATTAAAAATTTTTTGTAAAAAACTTAAGATTTGATTAATAAAATGGATTTATTTATAAGCTTCTTTACGAAATAGAATAAATAGTTTAATAAAAACTAATTCATGAAAAAAAAGGTTGCATTAATTTTTGGTGTCACAGGCCAGGATGGATCATATTTATCAGAATTCTTGTTAAAAAAAAATTATATTGTCCATGGAATAAAAAGAAGATCATCAAGTATAAATACATCTAGAGTTGATCATATTTACCAAGATCCACATGAAAAAAATTATAAATTTAGACTTCATTATGGTGATAT
>Ga0163108_10002220_pt1 | contig 14117 bp, 10 predicted proteins | sample Fk1155metaG_FD_109644 | JGI IMG/M metagenome (GOLD analysis project Ga0163108, IMG submission 109644) | Marine microbial communities from the Central Pacific Ocean - Fk160115 155m metaG | ecosystem: Environmental > Aquatic > Marine > Oceanic > Photic zone | place: The Central Pacific Ocean...
CATGCGACGGGAAACTTAACACGAGAAGGCATGGCGGTCTTCGATGAACACATCTGGCTGCTGCCAGGTGACCTTGGGGTGGAGGATAAACTCTACCGATTTCCGCTTGATGAACTATTAAAGGTGGGACGGGAGAGTTTTCGGGTGAAGAATTGAAAGCTGAAGGGAAATGAAACTACTACTAACAACAATCGCAGCCGTGCTTCTGGCGGTGTGTGTGCCACCGCCCAAAGATATTTGGGAAGCTGCCAAACATGGAGACGTTGAACAATTCATTGCTGCAGACTCGGATGTGAATGCGAAGGATGGTTATGGAGTGACTCCTTTGAGTTGGGCGGCTTTGAAAGGTCACAAGGAAATCGTTCAACTACTCATCGCTAAAGGTGCGGATGTGAATGCGAAAAGGCATATAGGACGGGCTCCTCTACATCATGCGGCTAATAATAGCCACATGGAAGTCGTCGAACTGCTTATCGCTAAGGACGTGGATGTGAATGCGAAGCATCATCATGGATGGACTCCTTTGCTTCTTGCGACAAACAAGGAAATCGCCGAATTGCTAATCGCTAATGGTGCAGATGTGAATGCAAAGGATATTGATGGCATGACACCGCTAGGCTTTACTACTCATCCAGATAAACAAAACAAAAACAGTCGACCTCCTACGCAAACACGGCGGCAAGACGGGTGAGGAACTGAGAGGCCGGTAACTAAACCAACCCACTCCACCACTTGAACGCCGCAGGGTTGTTGTTCGGGGGCAACAGTTAAAACGGCTTGAAAACTGCGATCAACGGGATGACGGTCGGCTCGCTATGAATACGCTAATTTCAAGTGAGTGTTGTCGGGCGGTTGAGAAGTTTTGCCTACGGGCGTTACTGATCTCCATTGGTATCCTGTTACTTTGGGCATTCGGAATTTTTATTGCTGGGGATGAGATGACCATTATCCACGGTGCGGTGTTTGGGATCGAGGAGGTCAGGATGGAACAGTTCACCTATGAGGCGAAGATGCTGAATTACCTCCTCATGGGTGCGTTCAAGTTGGCTGCGTTTCTATTGTTTGGTATCCCGTGGTTGATACTTCGGTTTTCGGGTGCTTTTCGAGTGAAGAGTTAACCAGCCCACTCCACCACATGAGGTTCATTCGAAAAAGGGATATGATTCATTTCTATTGGAACCAGACCTGTATCACGCTATTATTTCCGCCTTTTTAGGTGAATCATGAAAATAACCGTCAGATTATTGTGTCTCCGCCTGTTGCTTGCTGTGTGCAATGTAAGCGGCGCTGATGATGTAAATAAACCTGCTAATACAACAATCCTGATGGTGGACGACCACCACATATTGTACAGATCAGGCACTGTCAGAAAACTGAAACCTTTGAAAAGATTTTCCGACAAACCGGTTATAGCCGCTGATAAACTCTGGGAGACAACAGTGGCTTACTGCAGTGTCTACAAGAATCCCGAAAGCGGGAAATACCAACTCTGGTATCAGGCCTGGCCTGGAAGGTCCGGTTGTTATATGTGCTATGCAGAATCCGATGATGGAATCAATTGGATTAAGCCTGAACTTGGCTTGCTGACATTCAATGGTTCTTCAAAAAACAACATTCTATTTAAAAACGGCTATGGGGCTTCGGTAATTTTTGACAAGAACGATCCGGATCCGGATAAAAGATACAAATCAGCTTTTTGGGAACAGGATTTAATCAAGGGTTTAAAATATCCGGGAATGAGCATCGCTTATTCTCCTGATGGGATTCACTGGGAAAAGCATCCGAAAAACCCTCTCATAAAAGGCTCATACGGCGATTACATCCAGCCTCCGTTGGCAAACGACTTAAAACAACAAGGTGCTCAGGGAAAACCAGTATCAGTCAGTGACGTAATTGATTTGATTTGGGATCAGAACAGGCAGGTTTATGCTGTGTATGCAAAAACCTGGCTCGATGGTCCCAAGGGAGACATGCACTGGAAAAGAGCTGTCGTAAGAACAGAAAGTAAAAATTTCATAGATTGGACCAAGCCAAGACTGATTATTTGGCCTGATGAATTTGACAGCATTAATGATTTGGCTGAAACAGACAGAACAGCCGGAGGAGGAGGAAGTGACGGGGTACAGCTGCATAGCGGTCCGGCATTTTATTACAACGATTTGTATTTTTCGATGTTGCAGGTCATGGATTCCGGAGGAACGGGTAACATGCCGATCGAACTGGCATTAAGCAGAGATGGATACAGTTGGAAACGACCTTTCAGAAACATCTGGTTTATTCCGCCTCTGGAAAACAAAAAACTTTTTGATGCCAGTCTAATTTGGAGTAATGCAACGCCCGTATACTCACGGGACGTGTTCAGATTTTATTATGGAGCATATGGCAAACCTTGGAATTCTTCAGATAACAGGCAAATATCCGGAATTGGTTTTGCAGAAATGCCCAGAAACAGATTTGCAGGAATAAGACCACTAAAGAAATTTGGTCAAATAACCCTGAAATCCTTGGCTCTTGATAAGATAAAACGAATTGAAGTCAACGGGCATGCTGCCAATGGGGCAATCCGCGTAGAAGTTCTTGGTGATTCCGGTTACAGAATAAAAGGCTTCACCAAGGCCGATTCAATTCCCATAAAAACTGACTCTCTTCGAAACATATCGGAATGGAATAATGAATCTATAAGTCAGCTGCCCAAGGGTCGATACAGATTAAGAATACACTTGGAAAACGCAGAGGTGTATGCAGTCACGTTGATTAATTAAATCTTTGGCTTATCGGAGTTTGACGATTAGTCGCGAACTGCCCTTGCAAATTCCTTTAATACTCCCGGGATTATTGTGACAGGACTTTCAATATCTATTGTTTCCCACCACCTGAACACCGCAAAGTTGTTGTTCGGGGGCAACAGTTCAACAAACCCTTTTTTCTGACCGCTTGACGTCGAACTGGCAGTGGCGTCTCATTGGGTTGTTATGGATACCATACTACAATGGATTATTAGCCACTGGGAATTTCTTTTAATCATAGGGGCTCCTCTTTTTTTTGTTCCTCTAACTTGGTATTTCTTTGTTATTTTACCTGCAAAGAAGGAAGGCTTGTCTTCGGGGGGAATATATCAAAAAATATCCGGCCAGTGGTCATAGAAGAAACCCCGACTCCGATTGATTAACCTCACGGCACACTTGGGTGGCACTGCCAGCACTGCTAATCAACTGGCTCGCTCGGCTTCTCCAACCCGACATCCCCGGCTTGCTGGCTGGGGCCGTTAATTATCCAGTTGCCTGAGAGGTCATTTTTTCAGAGAGGGTCATAGTCAGGAAAGAGATCCATTTCCGGGGTGGGGTGCTGCTCTCCTGTGTTGAGTGTAAAGAAGAGGTACTATAACGACCTCTGAAACACTAATAAACACCCCTGACATCAATGGACATCAGTGAAAATGGTGTAACTTTGACCCCCTAAAATCCTAAGTCATTGAAGCTAAGTATGGTGCGCTCGCAAGGAATCGAAACTTCACGCCAATTGCTTTGTTAGGCGAGACCCCAGTTTCGGCGAAGCGCCCACTCGATCCCAAGCATCAAGGCAAGTAGGAGCAGATACCACCAGCGATCCCAAGTGGAGCTTTCGCGGTACTCGACAAATTGCGCCTGCAAGTTGCCAAGTTGACCCGCTGGTAGTGCGTTATCAGGCCCAGCCGAGAACTGCCCACCTGTGGCTTTGGCCAGTGACTGGAGCAATTCATAATTTGCCTTGGTTGTCTCAAGTTCGCGCCGGTTCGGGATCACGTCGACGAATTGCCGCGCGAACACGTTTTCATCCTCGGCCTTGACCAAACGCGCAACCAATCGATGCGCACCGGTCTGTTCGGCAGTAAACGACGCGGTGAAACTCCCGTCGCTGAGGCTCGATTCGAGCGGCAGATCGACCTCCGTTCTGTCCGGTTGAACCAGCTTGAGCGTTGGTTCTGCTTCCGGATTGGGGGACAAAGTGGTGACGGTGAGTGGTACGGTTTCTCCAACGTGAATCGAACCGGTAGATAGGTGGATTTTGATTTCGCCAGCCTTGCGCTGAATGCGGTCTGCCGCCAGCCAGCGAACGGCGTTGTTCCAAAACTGACGATAGTACGCGATCCGATCTGTCGTCGTGCCGAATCGGCTCTCAAACGAAGCGCCCCAGCCGGATGTTGTGTCGGAAGTGAACGCCATCGTGCGGCCCCGTCCGATCTGTTGCACTGCAAACACGACCAGCGGGCCGTACTGGTTGGTTTTCCGGTCGTGCAACGCGAGTGAAACCGCGCCCGGTTTGAGGCGATTGACCAAGTTCAGGCCACCGAAGCCGGGAAATTTCTCGGTCCATGCGCGTCGGGTTTCGTTCGCGGTCAAACCAACCCGCATGATTGGGTGATCGTAGGCTTCCTCCGGGATCTTGAGCTTAAAGCTCTGCCAAACCGAGTCGCGATTGCTAACCACGTCCACCGGCATGAGCTTGTCGATCACAGTCTTGTCGTATTGCCCCGCCCCGAATGCCGTCGAGCCACCGACCATCACGAAGCCACCGCCATGTTTCTCCACCAGCGACACCGTATTGTCGAGTTGCTCCGGTGTGAACGCCCCCCGATAAATGTCGCTGTTTATGACGACGTCGTACCTGAGTAGCGAAACCATGTTGGTTGGGAAGCCGCGATAGGGATGAGCGACATTATAAATTCGACGACCGTTGCGGTCTGTGCGGTACGGCCCTTTCTTTGCAAAAACCAGCGAGGTGTGCTGAGGAAAATAAAGCGAGGTCACCTCCATCTGCGGATCCTCCTCAAGTGCGTTCTCCAACGTGTGCGTGGCGTCCGTCGTACCTTCCATGTAGAGCACGCGGATTTTTTCGTCGCGCAAATCGACCCCGAAGCGGCTGGCGTTGTTGCCGTCCAGCCGCTCACCCTCGTGTTGCCCCAGGCTCACGCTGTACTCAGCGAACCCTTCAAACGGAGAATCAAACTCAAGCGCAACCTCCTGCGGTTTGCCGTTGAGCGCAATCGTCTGCTCGTGAAGCAATCGCCCTTCATGCCGTACAATGGCAACCGTCTCTCTGCCGTCAAAACCGGGACTGTTCACCGCGAGGTTCAGGCGTATCTTCGGATCAAATGGAACAATCTGCTCGGCCGAGGCCTCCCGCAGGACAACGTCAGCAGCTTCCTCTGGCGTACCAAAGCCATAAGCAAACAAAGGGATGCCGGCGCGGTGCAGTTTCAGCGCCGACTCACGGCTGGTAATCGAGTTCGCAAACTGCCCGTCGCTCAGCAACACCAACGCGCCCAACGGCACATCGCGCGGTTGGTTGAGCAGAGACGCCACGGCGGCGGAAAAATGGGAATGCGATTCCGACGGCATTAGGGTTTCGATTTGGTTTGTGGCACTAAGCTGTTCGCCAAACGTGTACAGGCGCAAATGCCTGGCAATGCTTTCTTGAGATTTGAGCGTTTCGACCAATGCCTTGGCCTGCTTCAAGCGCATCGATTGGTCAGGCGTATCCTGCAATGCCATGCTTTGAGAAACGTCAAGCAGAACCGCGATCTCTCGCGGTTCGTCGAACGACTTCCGATCAATTCGATGCGGGTCAGCGAGCAGATACAACACAAGGCCCACTGAGCAGATCCGTAAACACCAAAGCAACCCTCGGCGCGATAACGAAAGATTGCCGGCACGCCGATACGACCAAAAGCCCGCCACCAACAACACGACACAAAGAATCGCCACCCCCTGCCAAACTGGCGTGAGCTGAAAATAAATCTCTGGCGATGTTTCGTTCACGTTGAATTCACCGTCACTCCTCGTAGGAGATAGCGCGCAGATAATTCTCGATCAACGGCGCGTAGCCAGCGGGAAGTTCGTTGGCCTCAGATAGGATTCGGTCCGCTTGGCCAAGCGCGGCACGTAGCAACACAGCCGCATCTGTCAGCGTGGCCTCGCCTTCGGTTCCAAATTGCAGCGCTTGACCAAGTGCCTGGTCCTGGATTCTGCCGGAAGCCTGCCCTTGAAGATTTGCCGCCTCGCGCAACAGGGCAGCAAGCGCCTCGGCGCCCCCCTGTGTGCCGGACAAGATTGGCAATCCGGAGGTAGTCTTCGCGGCCTGACTGGAGCGTTGGCCCAACTGAGCCTGAGCCTCGGCAGAAGGTGGTGTTTCATTGCTCTCCTCTGCTGTGGCTAACTGCTCGTTGAGTTCCTCCTGCTCGGCGAGCATCTGCTCAATCTCAGCCAGCAGCTCTTTCATTTGCTCGTCGCTGTTTTCGGACTCGGAACTACTGGAGGAACTGGATTCCTTAAGGGTGATTTTGGGCTGCCCATCCTGTCCGGCGTCCTCGCTTTGGCCAGGCATCTGTTGCTCTTCTGGAATCAATGCCGCGGCACGGGTTAGCGCAGCGATGGCGAGTTCCTGCGCTGTGATCACCTGCTTCCGGTCGTAAGGCTGCAAATGCTTGGCCGAGAGTTTCATCGCCGAGGCGGCCATGCGCAGCTCGAGGGAAAATTGCATCGCAACAAAATTACCGGTCACGGTGTCGGCCTGTTCACGAAGTTGCTCAACATAGCCAAGCGCCTCGAGTTGCTCGGCGCGGATGGGAATTCGATCCTTCGCCGGCGGATCGTGGGGCAGTCTCGAGGTGTCTGTGAGGATGTGCTTTTGCATCTCGAGCGGGTTGACGCGCTCCTCGTTCCCGCCCTCGCCGCCGCCGTTGCTGGAGTCATCCCCAGGCGGAGGCGGTACTTCAATCATAATTACCTCCGACTCTCCGATGCCGGGGCCACTTAGCATATTCCCATCCCGAGCCTCGGCGTGCACCGCAACGATGTCGTATGGCTTTAGATCCAGTTCGGAGAGATCAAGCGTTGCACTAGTGATGAACTCATGCGCCTTACCTTTGTTAAACTCAACCGGCAACTCCGCAGGCGTTTCTCCAATCTTGCGGTAAAACAGTTTAAGCGAATCGATGGCTACATCGTCAGTACCGCGTAGTTGGAACTGAACTGGTTTACCCAACTCAAGTTCATCGCCGGTGTGAGACAAAATCTTGATCAACGGCGGCTCGTCCGGCAGCACAAGAATGCGATGCGGTTCGGTATTGGTGGCGATATCACCGTGCTGCCCGGTGAGCCGAAGCCCGTACTCGATCGAGTCCGCGAGCAACGGTAGCTTGAGTTCGAATTGGTTGGTTGCATCTTGGGTGAACGGCAGATCCTGAGCAGGGCTTTTCTCGCTCGCAGCAATGGCAAATGATGCGTTCACAGGCTGTTCAAGCGTCTCGATGACGTAACGAATTGAGCTACCCTCGAGGACATCAAAGTTCGGTTCGTCGACGGTTTTCTTTAGCCGCTTCGCGTAAGCCGGAGGAAAAACCTCGATGAAAAACCGTGCAACAGAAGGCAAATCATGAGGCGCAAGTTCGTACGACTCCGAACGACCATCTCCAGCGAACGCTTGCAGTGGTGTTGGCCCGGTAATGTTCGGTACCGAGACACGAAATGAACCGTCCTCGTCGATCGTAGTGGTTTGCGCTTGGCCAATCGCAGCTAAGCGAACGGTAACTTCTCCAACCTTACGACCCGTCACCTGCCCTGACACCTCGATGGTCGCGCCTTTTGCAATCCACTCCGGCAACTTGGCCAAGCGTACCTGTGTGTACGTCAGGTCGGTACCGGGCAATACAAGCCGCAGAAAACTAAACCAGCCACCCATCGCAATGAAGATCAGCGTGAGAGAAAGTACAGTGGTCAACGCACGCTGCCACTGTCGCAACTCCGTCCGGAGCGGAAGCGGATTGCCGTCCAGAATTCCAGCCGCGTGCACGTCGAGTCGCTTAAGCAACTCTGTTCCCATCTCAGCCTTGGCCGTGGTCTCGCGGGCTGAATCATCCGCGGAGGTGCGCAGGGCGAGCGTGGTGTCACCCGCTTTCGTCTCGGTGGCTGCAACTAATTCCTCAACCGGTTGCGCGACATGCATACGGCGCAGATGCAAACCAATTCCGACGATCGAAACCAAGGCGACCAAGCTAAGCAACAGACGAGGCTCTGTGCCGACCTCACTCAAAAAATCAATAACTCCCGAGACCAAGAGCACACTCAGCACGCTGGTGATCGCCACCACCTTGGCCTTGCGCGAAAGCAGCCGCGATCGGGCATCTGCCTGTTGGTGCAATTGGACTGTAAACGACTCGGAACTCATTTGGTGTTCGTGACAGTGGAATGATATCGGTTGCTGATCAACGGCTCAGCAGCCAGCAACAGCGCGAGAAAAACGAGCATTGTTCGCCAAACCACAGAGCTTTCCGACTCAGTGCCGGCTTTCAAAAAAGCAGCAGACTCGTCCTCACTGCTCTGCCGTAGTTTCTCGAGTTGCCGCTGCACAACAATACCCTGCTCTGAGGTTAAATCCGACTCTTCCGGCGGCAGGTTCACCGCGATCAACTGGACAAGTCTGCCCTGCGAATCGGTCAATGGATACACGCCGGGTGCATCCGGCAAGTTGACCACGAGCCTGTTCTCAGCGTTAGCGGCGAATTTTTTTTTGTTCAGCTCAAATTGTTGACCAGCAGAATTGGTTGGCAACGCTAACTCAAGCGATTGGCCAGCGCTGCCCTGCGTGGTGGCATTACGCCATTGGTTTTCGATCTGGCAGGCAGCCCGAACGGCGAGCAGATGTGTGGTCACCACAAATAGCGCCCCGTCAGTCTGCCACTTGCCCCAGCTGCGATCGGCGCTGGCGTTCACAAAAATCACGCACCCGGCCTCGTGCGATTTTTCAACGATGAAGGGAACACGATCTGAGAAGCTCGCCAGCATCGTTGCTCCGTCACGCGCAGAGACTGCGTGACGGTGAGTCAACGGCAGTTTACGCAGCCGCCGCCGATGCTCGGCACTCAATTCCCCCCAAAGCGGGTGACGCGCCGAAACCGCCTCAAGCGTTGTGCCGCTTTCGAGGGTTTCAATTTTACTAATCTTAACCGGCAGCAGTTCGTCGAGCGTGGCATTGATTTGATCGGGTTGCAGTCCCGGCCCGCCAAAAAACAGCAAGCCGCCGCCGCTGGCAATAAACCGTTTCAACGCCGCAGAGCCGCCTTTCGACAGATTAGCGCCATCCGGCAGAACGACCAGCCCTCGACTGTTTTCCGGCTTCGTGAGTGTCAGCAAATCTGCGGCTGCTGAGATTGGCATGCCTTGCTGCAATTCGAACTGCATTGGGATATCTTTACTAAAATTCTCCGGCGATAGCGCGCGAGCAAGGAAGAATGTTTTTCGCAGGAACGTTTTTTCAGTGGACTTCGGCTCGATCAACAACACTGGCAGCGGTTGCTGAACGTAATATGCATCGAATGCTTGGTCGTCGCTTGGCCAAGCATCCTCGCTGGGCGCGCTGATCGTACGCGAGAACCAGCCGAATTGGTTGCCGGCAGTGTATGGAACGGTTAGCGCCGCCTGATTGCCGGGCGTGTCCAACTCGCGCTTGGCCAAGCGCTCATCCGATGCTTCCCCGGGCGGGGAATCGACGACGGTGATCGCGCCGATTGGCCGGGAGTAACTGTAAACTCCCGTCCGCAGAACGCCCTGGCCGCGAGTGCCGATTTTAAATCCGCCGTTCACTGGATCCAACTCACCGGCCTTGGCCACGCGCAGGGCGACGTTCGGCGGTAGAGAAAGTTGGTTGAGATTCTCGATTGCACTAAGTTGCAGATCGCTCACAACGTGGATGATTTTCGGAAAGTCCGCACCGAATCGCCCAAGAGAGTGAGCGGCTTTCTGAATAGACGCCGCAAGGTCGCCTGCTTGATTGGAAGCCGTCGCATCGCTCAATACGCGCTTGGCCTTGGTCGGGCGCACCCAGCGCACTGGTTCATTCGCTTGGTTGGTTGGCGTGAACAGAATGGCGACCTGACTACCATGTCCGGTTTCGTCGAGCGCTTGGCCGGCCAGTTTTTTCGCCTCATCAAAAACGGTTTTGTCACCGGACTTGGCCTGCATCGAGGCCGAGCGATCGAAGACCAGTGCGATGGCCTCACGCTGTAGCTTGGGCGTAGCCGCCATGTCAGCGAAGAAAACCTTGGAAAAAACCAGCGCGAGAAAAAGTACCGCAAGGCAACGGAGCAAAAATAGGGGCCAATCTTGAATGCGACGCTTTTTGCGGGTGGACAGTTCGCTGGGCTCGATGAAGCGGTTTGTGCTGAACACCACGCGCCGGGGTTGGCGGCGATGCTGCAAATGCACCCAAACTGGAATCGCGAGACACGCCACACCGGCGGCAAACAGCCATGGATTGGTGAAATGCATTCGCAGCTAAAACAGTTCGGCGCGCCGAGCAAAGAATGCGGACATGGCCAAATCCAACGGTTCGTCGGTAACAATGCGACAGTAAGCAGTCTCGTGATCGAGGCAAAGCGACTCGATCGAGCGAAGAAACGCGCTGAATTTTTTTTCGTATCCGGCCCGCATGGCTCGACCATCCGCCTCGATTTCCTCGCCGGTTTCGCTGTCAACAAACAACATGTCATCCTCGAATTGTGGGTCAACCTCGTCACGGTGCAGCACATGGAGGAACAAAACCTCATGACCACGTTCGTTGAGTTGGGTGAGAAAAGCGCAACCCTGTTTCTCGGGGAAATATCCGTCGGACACCAACACCGATAGCGCGCGTTCGCGACCCAGAGAGAGCAGCCCTGAAAACTGACCAAGGTCATCGGCTTCACCGTCCGCTTTCGTCCGAGCCAGATGAGCCATCAACTCGTGCAGATGATCACCTCGATTGCTGGGCGGAATCGCCGGGGTGCGATCCCGGTAACTGGTCTGGCCGACAAACCCTATGCCGGGCGCGTCGTTCTGGTTTTGCATTAACAACGCCAGCACCGCACACAGCAACCGGGCATAAGCCATCTTGTTTTGGACGCCGTCGCCATAGGCCATCGATCGACTAGTATCGAGGTAGAGGTAGCCGCGCAGGTTGGTCTCCTGCTCGTATTCGCGAATGTAAAGTTGGTCGGTTTTAGCCCAGACACGCCAGTTCACCAATCGCGCCGGATCACCCGCCATGTACGGCCTGTGCGCGGCAAAAACCGGGCTGGAACCGCGTCGCACGCTGCGGTGCAGCCCATGAAAGTAGCCATCGACAATGTTACGCGCTAGCAGAGGCAAGTCCCCCGCAAGCGCGAGCAGTTCGTCGCCGATGATCAGGGGAGCGTTCACCGAAAAACCATGCTTGGCCTAATCCGTCTCTTTGACGACATTGAGGATTTCGTCGACGATCCTACTCTCATGAACGCCGTTAGTCTTAGCCTTGAAATTACAGAGAACGCGATGTTCCAACACCTGTCTCGCCACCGCACGGACGTGGTCGAAGCTCACGCACGGATTGCCTGCGATGGCTGCACGGCCCTTTGCTCCGAGGATGAGGTATTGCGACGCGCGCGGCCCGGCACCGAAACGAACATACTCACGAATGATCCCGGTGGCCTGCTCACTTTCCGGGCGGCTGGCATTGGCCAACAGCACCGCGTAGCGGATGACGTCCTGCGACACCGGCATCGCTCGAACCAGTCGATGAACCTTGAGAACTTCCTCACCGGACAAAACCGGCGTCAGCTGAGGTGAATCAACACCGGTCGTTTCACTCACCACACCAATTTCCTCATCGACCGTAGGGTAGTTCACCTGAATCGACAGCATGAAACGATCCGTTGCCGCCTCGGGCAGTTGATACGTACCCTCCTGCTCAATCGGGTTGCGCGTAGCAAACACAAAAAACGGTTTCGGTAACGCGTACGTCTCGCGACCGACACTTACCTCGCGCTCCTGCATGGACTGCAGCATCGCCGCCTGTGTCTTCGGCGGCGTGCGGTTGATCTCGTCTGCCAATAGCAGGTTCGCGAACACGGGCCCTTGCAGAAACTCCAGTTGCCGCCGACCGCTCTCTAGGTTTTCCTGCACGATGTCCGTACCCGTGATGTCCGATGGCATCAGGTCTGGCGTGAACTGGATGCGCTTGAACGACAGATCCAAGGCCTCAGCCAACGAACGAATCAGAAGCGTCTTGGCTAGACCCGGCACACCGGTGAGCAGAGCATGTTCACCACAAAACAACGCTAGGATGACATCGTCGATCACAGTGTCCAGCCCGACGATTGCCTTGCCGAGTTCCTGTTTGAGCGCAGTAGTTTTGCCAGCGAGTTGATCCGCCATCGTGCTGTCTACATAGGAAGATTGAGACATGATAATCGGAAAAATGAAGGCTTACTTCAGCCGGTTCTTCTCGGTCGCTTCCGCAAATTTTTTGACGTGATTATGAAGAATTTTGAACTTGGGCGTCTCCGAATCGCCTGGAAAACGCTTCAAAAAATTGCCGATCAACTCACCGGCCTCGCGATACTGCGCTTGATCGATTTGCAGATAAACCGTGTCCACCATTACATCGCGCGCCCATTTGCTCTCCGGATAACGTGTCAGCCAACGGCTTGCCGACGGTGTGAATTGCTCCGGCTTTGTTTTGGAAAAAAGATAAAGCCCGACCAACTCAGACGCCTCGCTGATCGCCTGAGACTGGCGCCACTTGCGGCGCAGTATACCGAGGTTGCGCATGCATTCTTGGAGTGAATCACGATTGGCCTTGGCCACGCCCTTCCGCAGCACCGAAGTCACCGCAGCCCACGTTGGATCGCTGGCATCGGGATTGGCTTTCGCTTGGCCAAGCGGAGTGTTACCGGCTGCAGTAGCCGACTTCGATGGTTTGGTCGGCTTGGCCTGTGTAATTTTTCTCGGGGCCGGGTTCTTCGGTCGACCAGGGATTTTCACTTCGCTGGGTTTGACCACTACCGGCGTCGAACCGTCGCTTGGCACCAACGCCACATCATCGATAAGGACCTCGCCGGAACCGCCCTTCACTGCGCCGGTGACAAACCGGAACAACAGTCGCACACCCGTGGCGCCCACAGGAGCCGGGACATCCAAAACCGAGACCTTGGCCCATTCGTTTTTGCCTCCCCTGAAACCTGTCAGTCCTTTGCCCGGCAGACGAACGCCGTTATCGTCGTACCATTCCACCATGTACTCCTGCACATAGCTGACACCATAGTCGGTCTGCTTGGCCCAAAAAATGAGGTCGTAGGTTTTACTCCCAACCACGCCGCTAACCACCGATTGGCTGAGGTGCCCTTCGCTGGGTGTGGCAGTGTCGTTTTTCAGCGTCGAACGCATGCTGTAACGCCCGCTGTGCACCTCCGCGTCCGTCCGCACCGGCGGCGTGCCCAAGGTCGCATTCCAGTTATCCGTCCCCTTTCCGTCGCCGGACTCAAAACCGCCGTTGGCCAATAGACCTGCCCCGCTAGCGTTGTTGACAAAGGCAAAACCAAGGCCAAAGACAGCCATTGCATTCAGTAAAAAACTAACAGGTGAAGTCATCATGAAAACCGCATCTTAGGGAGCGGAACCTCAAAGCACAACCCCACCGATTAGCCATGCGGGCGCGACTCCTAATCGATCCATCTCTGTATGGTGCGTAAAGCTAGAGACTACTCCACCACTTGAACGCCGCATAATGAAAGAGTTAATAGCAGCATTAGCTAAAATAGGATTGGTAATCATTATAGCGATCTTTGGAATCTACATTGCTTATAATTTGCTCTGCGGGAGTAGTGTTAATCTTGTTACGGTTATTTTGATTGGGCTAGTCATGGGTGCAGTTCTCAGCTTTCTGATTTGGAATCTCCCTCGTTGGATTAACAACATGGCCAGTCACAACAAAAACGCAGAACTCAATGGAGTTAAACCAGATGACTCCACCAATTGAACGGCGAAGTGTTGTTGTACGAGACCGTACACAATCCTGCAGACTCAAGGCTTTTTGCGGCAACAGTTAAAACGCCTTGAAAACTGCGTTTAGCGGGGTGACAGTTCCCTTGCTATGAAATCAATCCTACTCACAACAATCGCAGCCGTGCTGCTGGTGGGGTGTGACAGGCCAAACATCGCCGTTATCATGACCGACGACCTCGGCTGCCACGGAGCCGAGATTGCCCCCCCGAATCTCGATGCGCTGGCGGCTGCAGGCTTGCGATTCCCCCAATTTTTAAATACCGTGCAACCAACTTCTCAACA
>Ga0163108_10002225_pt1 | contig 14104 bp, 19 predicted proteins | sample Fk1155metaG_FD_109644 | JGI IMG/M metagenome (GOLD analysis project Ga0163108, IMG submission 109644) | Marine microbial communities from the Central Pacific Ocean - Fk160115 155m metaG | ecosystem: Environmental > Aquatic > Marine > Oceanic > Photic zone | place: The Central Pacific Ocean...
ATATTTATTTTTAATTTTAATTTTTTTGAAATTATTACTTTTCTTTAAATTGTTATTTAGTAAATTATATAAATCGTTATTTTTGATAATGGAAAACAGTATTCTTTTTGGTTCTTCAAAATTCAATATTTTTTCTTTCTTATTATGCCCATTATAAATTTCGATTTTTTCAATTTCCCAAAAAAGATCTTTTTTGATTTTTATGATTTCTTTTTGAAAAAAATCTAAATTATTTGATGTAATACCAATTGTTCTATTATTTGATGTTTTTTTATTACTATTACAATGCATAAAAACTTTAATTTTATTATTTATTAAAGTTTTCGCTAACGTAAGGCTAATTAAGCCATCTCCAATCAAACATATATTCATAATTAAAATTTAATTTTAACAATAATTATTAAATGATACAAAGTGATAAATTTGATTCATCTTTATGGAAATAAAAAAAATAGTCAATAATGGCATAAACTTCATAATTAAAAGTATTGTCCAAGCAAGTGGACTATTTATAACCTTTAAGGGTCTTTTTTTATTAATATGTCTTTTAAGCTACTCCCCTGAAGATCCAAATTTTATTTTTCCTGATAATACTGAAATTAAAAATTTACTTGGTATTAAAGGTAGTGCTACAGCAGATCTTTTTTTCCAATCTTTAGGTCTTATTTCTATACTTGTCGCTATAAGCCTTTTATTTACCGGAGTTAATATTATAAGATCAAAAAAAGCTATTTTAATTATAGAAAATTACTTTTATATAATTTTATATACTGTAATTGGATCTTTGTTTTTTGCAGTTTATTATCCTGAATCTTTTTGGTTATCCGTAAATGGAAATGGAGGATTTGTAGGAAAATTATTAAGTGAATCTTTTTTAATTTCTATAATTGATCTTAATAAAGAAATTTTTTATTATGTATTGATTGCAATTGTTCTTATAATTTTTTTTATTAGTATAAATTTTAATATTTTTTTGTTTTTAAAATTGATAAAAAAAATTATTTTGTATTTTTTTTCAAAAAAAGAAAAAAATTTATATTCTAATGAAAACATTGATAATAAAACTGAAAATTTATCCCCAATTTATACTAATCCCGTACAAGAAGATTTGCCATTTATAAATAATAAAAATCTTGTTAAAACAAAATTTAGATTACCTTCAATTGACTTTTTGAAATCACCAACAAAAGCAGAAAGAAAAAACAACTCTAATGAAGACGATGTTGATAAAGATTTTTTAGAAAAAATTCTTTTAGATTTTGGAGTCGAGGGAAAAATTAAAAAAATAAGTCATGGTCCTGTTGTGAGTTTAAATGAATTTGAACCCGCGCCAGGAATTAAAGTTTCTAAAATAATTAATTTAGCAGAAGATATTGCTCGTAATACTAGTTCAGAATCTGCACGTATTTCTACAATTCCAGGGAAAAATACAATTGGAATTGAACTACCTAAGTCCAGCAGAGAAAATGTTTACTTAAGTGAAATAATTTCAGAAAGCAATTTTAAAAATAAAGATATTAAATTGCCCATGGCACTAGGGAAGGATATTTCCGGCTCTCCAATAATTGGTGATTTATGTTCGATGCCTCACTTACTAATTGCCGGAACTACCGGATCAGGAAAGTCTATTTGTATTAATACAATTATATTATCTTTATTGTACAGACACTCTCCTGAAAAATGTAAATTTATACTAATCGATCCAAAAATGTTGGAGCTCTCAACATACGAAGGAATTCCTCACTTACTATGCCCAGTTATAACAGAAGCGAAAAAAGCTGCTTCTGTTCTTGGGTGGGTGGTAAAAGAAATGGAAAGTAGGTACCGATTAATGACAAAAGAAGGTGTGAGAAATATTGATGGATATAACAAAAAACATAAATTACCAATGCCTTACATTGTTGTAATCGTTGATGAAATGTCAGATTTAATGTTAGTTGCTGGTAAAGAAATTGAAAATTATGTTCAAAAACTTTCTCAAATGGCTAGAGCAGCAGGAATTCATATAATAATGGCAACGCAAAGACCCAGCGTTGATGTAATTACTGGAACAATAAAAGCCAATTTTCCAACAAGAATTTCATTCCAGGTAACTTCAAAAATAGACAGTAGAACTGTTATAGGCGAACAAGGAGCAGAACAACTATTAGGAAAAGGTGATATGCTTTACATGTCATCCGCTAATAAAATAGTAAGGATACATGCTCCATATGTATCAGAAAATGAAATTGAAAAAATTAATAACTTTTTAAGATCGCAAGCTGAACCTAATTATGTAGATGAAATTTTAAATTTTGCAGATGAAAAAGAAATAGGCGAAAATTTTTTAGGTAGTGAAAATAAAGATGAATTATACGAAAAAGCTTTAGAAATTATAAAATCAGAAGGTAAGGCTTCTACTTCCTTTTTACAAAGAAAATTACAAATTGGTTATAATCGTGCTGCAAGAATTATTGATATGATGGAAGCGGAAGGAATAGTTAGCAAAGCAAATCATGTTGGAAAAAGAGATGTTCTTTGATGATAAAAAAAATTATTTTATCATTTTTTTTCTTATTTAATTTAATTGAACCTTTGTATGCTTCAATAGAAGATCAAATAATCAATAATTTAATAAAAACAGAAAATCTAACTTTTAATTTTAAACAAACAATTGGCAAAAAAACTGAAGAAGGAAACTGTACAATTGAATATCCAAAAAAAATTTTTTGTTCATATAATAACCAAAATAAAAAAATTATGGTTTCTAATGGAAAATCTCTGGCAATAAAAAATCAAGTTAGCAATCAATATTATTTATATCCTTTAAAAAAAACTCCATTAGAATTAATTTTAGATAAGAAATTTTTGATAAATCAAATAAAAAAGTTAAAAAGTAGAACTGTAAATGATAAATATATTAATTTTACTATAATTAACAATAATAATGAAATTAATATATTTTTTGATAAAAAAACTTTAAACTTAATTGGATGGCAAACAGAAGATATTTATCAAAACTTAGTGATTACATATATTTATAAAGTCCAATATAATCAAAAAATCGATAAAAATTTATTTAAATTACCTGAAATGAATTAAGCCGATTTAGTACTTGCTATTTCAATGTTAAAAATTTTCATGCCCCTAGCTAAATAATTTTTTAGAGCATTTTTGTGATCTAATGAACAAGTATGAACCCAAACTCTTTTAATGTTGTAAGAAAAAGATATTTTAATTGCTTCGGTTAACATGTAGCCACCTAATTTTTTGTCCAAATAGTCTCTTAATAAACCAAAATAAGCAATTTCCATTTCATATTTATCTTTATGGTGAATAAGCTCAAAAAAACCAGCTATATCTTCATTATCTTTTAAGACAAATGTAAACACCTTTGGATCAGAAACATAATTAATCCATCTTTTATCGTCCCAAACCAATCTATCGTTCCAGTTATGATTTTGTCCAATTTGTTTATAAAAAAATTTATTTAATTGAAAATCATTTGTATAAATTTTTTCTACAATATATTTGTTATTCGGGAGTTTTTTCTCTAGAAGTTCTTCTAAAGATTTTATTTCTAAATAATTTCTAACTATTTTTTCCATTATTGAACCATTTTACCAATTTTTTCACCACCAAATAAGTGAAAATGTAAATGGGGCACCTCTTGACCTCCATCTTCGCTTAAATTTGAAAGAGTTCTGTACCCTTTTCCTACATCCGCTGATATGCCTAATTTCTTAGCTACTATTGAAATTCCTTTTAGCAATCCAACGATTTCTTTATCCGATGCTTTTGAATTAAAATCATCTAAATCTATGTATTTTCCTTTTGGTATTACTAAAGCATGAATTTTTTTTTGAGGATTAATATCGTGAAATGATAATATATATTCATCTTCATAAATTTTATCGCATGGTATTTCGCCTCTAAGAATTTTTGCAAATATATTATTATCGTCGTAGCTCATTTTTTTCTTTTATTTAACTCTTCCATTACATCTTCTATTTTAATCTGATTTGCTTCTAAATAAACAATTAAATGATATAAGACATCCGCAGCTTCATGAATTTTATTTGAATTATTTTCAACTGATTCAAATAATTCTTTTATTTCTTCTTTTACTTTTTCAGTGCTTAGCAATTTATCATTTAGCAACTTCTTCGTATAAGATTTTTCAGGTGAAGATTTTTTTCTTTCACGCACTAATAAAATTAAATCTTCTAAAGTTTTTAGCATAGTTAAATCCTAACAGGTATTCCTTTAGACTCCAGATGTTGCTTTGCTTCTAATAATGAATGTTTTCCATAATGGAAAATTGATGCGGCTAGTACTGCACTTGCTTTTCCAAGTTTTATACCATCTGCCAAGTGATCCAAATTACCAACTCCACCTGATGCAATTAAAGGTATATTAACTTTAGATGATATATTTGACATTAAATCAATATCATAACCAATCTGAGTTCCATCTCTATCCATTGATGTAACAAGCAATTCTCCTGCACCATTGTTTTCCATTTTTTTTGCAAACTCAACTGCATCTATACCAGTTTCATTTCTACCACCATGAGTATAAACTTCCCATTTATTACTTTTTTTTTTAGCATCTATTGCAACCACAATACATTGTGAGCCAAATTTTTTTGAACTTTCAATAACTAATTTAGGGTTTTGAACGGCAGCTGTATTTATTGAAACCTTATCTGCCCCGCAATTTAGCAATTTATTTATATCATCAATACTCCTTACTCCGCCGCCAACTGTTAGTGGTACAAAACATTTTTTTGATGTGTCTTTAACAACTCCATAAATAGTTTCTCTGTTTTCATTTGAGGCTGTAATATCTAAAAAACATATTTCGTCAGCACCACCATCGCTATAAATTTTAGCTTGCTCAACAGGATCTCCAGCATCTTTTAGATCAACAAAGTTTATGCCTTTAACTACACGACCATTTTTTACATCTAAACAAGGAATTATTCTATTTTTAAGCATCTATTTCTTTTACAAGTTCATCTAATTTTATATCACCATCATATATAGCTTTACCAACTATTATACCTTCGATATTTTTATTTAAATCTTTTGCTTTTTTAATATCATTAATTGAAGAAACTCCTCCAGAGATAATTACAGGGCAATTAGATATATCGGCAACTTTTGATGTTTCTTCAAAATTTGGACCTGCTTTAGTACCATCTCTATTAATATCGGTGTAAATTAATCTGCTAGCACCATAATCATTAACTTCTTTTATAAAATCTAAAGTTAATTTATTAGAATTTTCTTTCCAGCCAGAAATAGATAAATATCCATCTTTAGCGTCTAAACCTAATGCAATTTTATTTGGGAATTTTTGACAAGCTTCTTTTAAAAAAATTTTATCTTTTATCGCTGCACTTCCTAAAATTACCTTCTCGACACCTGTATCAGTATATTTTTGAATACTTTCAAAGTTTCTAACTCCTCCTCCAATTTCAATTTTTAAATCAAATTTACCTACAATTTCCTCAATGATATCCAAATTAACTGTCTCTCCTATTAAAGCTCCATCTAAATCAACTATGTGCAAATTTTTAAAGCCATGATCTTTATATTTGCTAGCTTGATCGACTGGAGACATTTCATACTCAGTTTTATTATCAAAGTTTCCTTTAACTAATCTCACGCACTTCTTATCTTTTATGTCTATTGCTGGAAATATTTTCATATTTAAATATTTATAAAGTTCTCAATAATTTGTAGACCTATTTTATCGCTCTTTTCAGGGTGAAATTGTGTACCAAATAAATTTTCTTTTTCGACTGAACAAACAATATTTGATGAATAATCTGTTATTGCAGAAATTACATTTTTATCTTCTGGAATAAATTCATAACTATGCACAAAATACATATGAGAATTATTTTCAATATTCTTAAAAATTTTGCTTTCTTTAATAATTTTTATTTGGTTCCAACCAATGTGAGGAAGTTTATATTTTCCATTTTGATTATCAATTTTGGAAACCTTGCCCGAAATCCAACCTAATCCTTTTGTTTCTGTTTCCTCATATCCGGTATCGGCAAACATTTGAAGACCTACACAGATACCCAAAAGGGGCTTTTTATTACTTATCGCAAATTCACTCAAACTATCTACTAAACCATTAATGCTATTTAAAGCATCAACACAGCTTTTAAATGATCCCTGTCCTGGCAAAACAACCTTATCACTTGATTTAATTTTTTTTAAATCAGAGGCAACTTCAATATTTACTTTATTCTGAGCTACTTCTTTAAATGAATTAACTACAGAGCTTATGTTGCCCGAATTATAGTCAACAATTGTGATGTTCATCAATTTTTTATAAAGAACCTTTGGTAGAAGGTATTACTTTTTTATTTTTTGGATCTATTTCTAGTGCTGTTCTCAAAGATCTAGCCAATCCTTTAAAACATGACTCAACTTTATGGTGACTATTGTCTCCATATAAATTCTCGACATGTAACGTTATTCCGGCAGCTTGTGAAAAAGCTTGAAACCATTCTTTGAATAACTCCGTATCCATCTCTCCAAGTTTTTCTACTTTCAAATCTACTTTCCAGATTAAATATGGTCTGTTAGATATATCTACTGCAACTCTAGTTAATGTTTCGTCCATTGGTATCATTGCATGTGCATACCTTTTTATTCCAATAAATTTTTTAGAAGCTTTTTTTAAACATTCCCCGATAGCAATTCCCGTATCTTCAGTTGTATGATGAAGATCAATATGAGTATCTCCTTTTGCTTTAATATTTAAATCAATGGAAGAATGTTTTGATAACTGCTCAAGCATATGATTAAGAAATCCTATACCCGTATCAATTTTATATTTTCCTTTACCATCAATGTTTAACTCTACACTGATATTAGTTTCTTTTGTTTTTCTCGAAATTTTTGCTTTTCTGCTCATTATAATTTTGTAGGTATATATACATTAATTGATTATATCAATAATGCTGATTAAGCACTTGAAGTATTGAAATTCATATCCATCTATATGGACAATGACTGATAATGTTAAATGGCATGGAACTACAATCGTTTTAATAAGAAAGAATAATGAGGTTGTTGTTGCTGGTGATGGACAAGTAAGTATGGGAAACACTGTAGTTAAAAGTACTGCTACCAAAGTTAGAAAGATTGAGAAAAGAAATGTGATTGCAGGATTTGCAGGCTCAACAGCTGATGCTTTAACATTGTTTGAAAGACTTGAAGCAAAATTAGAAAAACATGCTGGAAATTTAACTAGAGCCGCCGTTGAATTGGCAAAAGATTGGCGGACTGACAAATATCTTAGAAGATTAGAAGCGTTAATGGCGATAGGGGATAAGGAAAAAAGTTTTATAATTTCAGGAACTGGAGATGTTTTGGAGCCAGAAGATAATGTAATTGGCATAGGCTCTGGAGGAAATTATGCTCTTGCTGCTGCTAAAGTTTTAATGGAAACAGATATGTCGGCAGAAGAAGTTGCAAGAAAAGCCATTAAAGTTGCATCGGATATATGTGTTTATACTAACAATAATATAAAAATTGAAAAAATTTAATGGAAAAATCAAACGTAACTTCACTTATTCCTAAAGATAAAAAAAAAAATGAAAAAAATTCTTACATTAGTTCTTTATCTCCTAGGGAAATAGTTTCTGAACTAGATAGATATGTGGTTGGACAAAATAAAGCTAAAAAAGCAGTTGCTATTGCATTGAGAAATAGATGGAGAAGACAAGCTTTAAAAGATGATATGAAAGATGAAGTGCTACCAAAAAATATATTAATGATTGGTCCAACGGGGGTTGGTAAAACAGAAATATCAAGACGTTTATCTAAGCTAGCAGAAGCACCATTTGTAAAAGTTGAAGCAACTCGTTTTACTGAAGTTGGATATGTTGGTAGAGATGTTGAACAAATAGTAAGAGATCTTTTAGAAATTGCAATAGCAATGGAAAAAGTAAAGAAAAGAAAAGAAGTTTTTGCTAAAGCACAAAAGCTTGCAGAAGAAAGAGTATTAGATGCATTGGTGGGAAACAAAGCAAGTGTTGCAACTAGGGAAAGTTTTAGAAAGAGACTTAGAAGTGGAGATTTAGATAGTAATGAAATTGAAATAGCTATTACTGAAAGTAATAATATGCCTTCATTTGAAATACCAGGAATGCCAGGAGCTAATGTGGGAATGATCAACATTAGTGATATGCTTGGTAAGTCAATGGGAGCTAAAGCAAAAAAGAAAAAAATGTCAGTAAAAGAATCTCATGAAATACTCATTAATGAAGAATCAGATAAATTAATTGAAGAAGATAAAATTATAAAATCGGCTAAAAATTCTACAGAAAATAATGGCATAGTTTTTTTAGATGAAATAGATAAGATTTCTGGAAGAACTGATCGTATTGGTGGCGATGTCTCAAGGGAAGGTGTGCAACGTGACCTGTTACCATTAATTGAAGGAACAACTGTTAGTACAAAATATGGACCAATAAAAACCGATCATATTTTATTTATTGCTTCTGGAGCTTTTCAACTTGCAAAACCTTCTGATTTGTTACCTGAACTACAAGGAAGACTTCCCATAAGAGTAGAGTTAGATGCTTTAACAAGCGAAGATTTTAAAAGAATTCTTAAAGAGCCAGATAATAGTTTAATAAAGCAATATAAAGCATTACTAAAAACAGAAAATGTTGATTTAGATTTCACTGATGATGGAATAAATACAATTGCTAATCTTGCTACAGAAGTAAATTCTAGTGTTGAAAACATTGGTGCAAGAAGATTACACACAATCATTGAAAAAGTATTAGATGAAATTAGTTTTACGGCAACAGATAGAGGTGGCGAAAAAATAGTAATAAATTCTGATTACGTTAAAAATAATTTAGGTGATTTAGTAAAAGATACCGATTTATCTAAGTTTATCCTTTAAAGTTTTTTTAAAAAAATATAAAAAGCTCCTTCACCACCATCTTCAATTTTAGCTTCTTCTATTTTTTTAATTAATTTTATTAAATTATTTTTTGATTTTATAAAACTTGGCACTGAATATTTTAAAATACTTAAATCCTTAGATACATAAGGATTTTCAATACTTTTAGACCTCAAGCCTTTTCCTGTAATTACAATAATTTTACTTATTTTTTTTTTAGAACACTGAATAATAAATTCTTCAATAGTATTATTGGCATTTTCTAAAGAAAATCCGTGTAAATCTATGATTTCTGTAATTTCTTTTTTAATTTTTTTATTACTTAAATGTAAATCTTTATCAGATAATTTTTCTTTATTGGAAATAAAATTTTGCCAATCTTTTTTATCTTTTTCTGAAATTTTTTTATTCAATTATATTTGTGTATCTATTAATAACCAATTTGGATTATTAGATTTTATATTTTTAGAAAACTTCCAACAATCTGAGACTTTTTTAACTTTCTTTGGGTCTCCTGACAAAATTTTATTATTCTTATCTTTAACACATGAAATAATTTCACTAACAAAGTCGACAGTAACTTCTATAAAATTTATAGATTTAATTTCATGTTCTTTAATCGTAGCAGAGTCAATTCCAATAAAAGTAGTTTCTGATTTAATTCCTTTATTTTTTCTTTCACTAATTGCTTCTTTAAACTGTTTAAGAACATTTTTGTCAATCAAATTTTCAACTTCTTTTATATTTCCTTTTGAAAAATTTGTTATTATTTGCTCGTAAGCTATTTTTGCTCCATTTAAAAAGTTCTCCTGTGCATCTTCGTCAAAAATAACATCATCTATATTTCTAAGTTTTGGATTTTTTTTAAAAAAATCTTTTGGATCTAAACTTTCATTCAGATTTTCCTCATGGCCTGTTCTTTTCCCAAGAATTCCTCTTAATCTAAGGAAAATAAATCCAGCAATCATTGCCAAAAGAATAATGTCAATATATTCAAAACTATAATTCATATACCTAAATGTAATTAGTATATTGCTTAATTTCAACTGACAAATTAGACTAAAGATAAATGAATTCAGTTTTATTTTTAATTATATCCATTCCTATAATTGAAATTTATCTTTTTATTAAGATAGGGTCTTATATTGGTGCATTTAACACTATTTCATTAATTGTAATTACTGCAGTAATTGGAATCATATATGCAAGATATGAAGGTTTTAATACTTTAAAATCTGGCATGTCACAGCTCATTAAAAATCAAATACCTATTTATGAAATGATATCCGGCGCCGTTCTTGCTTTTGCTGCTTTGCTTTTAATTTTACCTGGTTTTGCTACTGACATCATTGGTTTACTATTAATTTTTCCCCCAACTAGAAAATTATTATTTAAAAAATTCAGTAAAAAATATTCAAATAATAAAAAAGAAGATTTTATTAATGGTGAATTTGAGGATATAGAAGAGAAAAAAATAGAAGATAATAAAAAAGATGAAAAACTATAAAATATTAGCTGAATTTATAAAAGATATTTCTAGTGAAACTAAAGATATACAAACTTACTTATTTGTTAAAGATTATATTACAAAATACCAATTAACTATCGATATAAATTCAAAGCCTACTAAAAATAAATTAATAGAAGTTAATACAATTATGAGATTTGAAGACAAGGAAAATAATGAAAAAAAATCTTATTTTGAACTTGTTTATGTAACTATCGTTAAACTCGAAGGCAGTGTAAAGGAAAAAAAAGAAATCGAAAAAATTTTATTATGTGACGTTCAAAAAGATATTCAATCAAATTTAGAAAAATCATTTACAGATTTGATAATTAATTCTGGATTTAAAAATGTAACCGTAAAAGATATAGATTTCGATAAACTTTTTAATTCAAGATTTAACTAAAAAAAATTTTTACTAAATTTAGATTTTAAATATTTTTTGTGATTTTCTGTTTCATCTTTGTTTGGATAGATTATTTTTTTACAATATAATAAACTACTTTGGTCAATATCTGATTTTTCTTTTTCGGGTGTTTTAAAATCTAAAGTTGGTTCTTTCTGATCTATTAAATTAATATAAACTTTTGCTAATAATTCACAGTCTAATAAAGCAGTATGTTTCTCTCTTCTAGAATTATCAATACGAAAACGCTTACAAAGAGCATCAAGATTTATTTGCGAACCAGGAAATTTATCTGTAGCTAAATCTAAAGTATCTATGATATTTTTTTCATCAATTTTACCTTTGCCAATGAAAGAAAGTTCGTTATTTAAATGTGCTATATCAAATTCAGCATTATGTATAATTAATTTTTTATCTTTTATAAAATTTAAAAAATCATCACATATATCTTTAAATTTTTTTTGTGACTTTAAAAAATCATCACTATAACCATGAATTTCAAATGCCTTCTCAGAAACTTTTCTTTCGGGATTTAAGTAACAATGAAATTTTTTTGAAGTTTTAATTTGATTTTCTAATTCAATACAACCAATTTCCACAATTCTATGACCATCTTTTATATTAAGACCGGTTGTTTCTGTGTCTAGTACTACTTCTTTCATTTTTAAAAATTTTATTTTTTAATATTTTAACATTTTTCTTAATAGAAAAACTTTTAAAATCATTTTTTAATATAAAGTTTGATTTTTTTTTCTTAATTTCTAAAGAAAGTTGTAATTTTTTTAACCTTTTAGAGATTTTTGGATTAAAATTACTTCTTTTTATTAATCTTTTATTTATTTCTTTTTTTTTTGCCTCAACAAATATTAAAATATCCTTTTTATCATTTATCTTACCTTCCAACAAAAGAGGTATATCTAGTACAATAGCTTTTTTTTTCTTATTTTTATTAATAAATTCATTCATTCTTAAACGCACTTCTGGATGTACAATATTGTTAATTTTTTTAACATTATTTTTGTTTTCTATTATAGCTAAAGAAAGTTCTTTTTTTTTAATAGGAAATGTAAATATATGTTTTGGAAATGTTTTTTTTAATTTATTAAAACATTTTCTATTTTTTTTATAAATTTTACTTACTTCGGAATCTGCATTAAAAACGGGCAAACCAAATTTTCGTGCAACATAACTTTTGCCAGAACCTATGTCGCCAATAATTCCTATTCTAATCATAAATCCAATAACTCTATTGTTTCATCGTCTATTTTTGGCATAATTTTATGCCAAATTGTAAATGCTTGATGTGCTTGATAAATAAACATCATTTTTCCATTTTCAGCTTGATTACCAAATTGCTTTGCTTTTGAAAGAAATTTTGTTTCTTTGGGATTATAAATAATATCATAAAATAATTTATTTGTTCCTATCTTCGAATAGTCCAATTTTATTTCATCATCTTTACTAAGGCCAAGACTTGTTGCATTAATTATAATATTAAATTGTGGTATTACTCCCCAATCTACAATTTTTACTTTTGGAAAAATTTTATTTAATTCTTCTGCCTTTTTTTTTGTTCTATTGCTTATAATAATTTCAGCCACTTCCATTTTTCTTAAAGCCAAAACGATAGAAGGAACAACTCCTCCGGCACCCAAAATAAACACTTTTTTATTCTTTAAATTGTAATTTTTTTTTCTTATAGCCAATTCAAATCCACTCATATCTGTATTGTGCCCCAAAATCTTGTTATTTTCTTTATAAATTGTATTTACTGATTGTGATTCTTTTGCTTCATAACTTAACTCATCAATGAAAGGGATAACAGATTTTTTGAATGGAATAGTTACATTTATTCCATTAATTTTATCTTTTCTTACGTCAGATATTATATCTTTTATGTCGGCTTCATTAAGTTGTTTTTTATTATAAACTGCTTCAATATTATTTTTTTTTATCCAATGATTGTGTAGTTTGGGCGATAAAGAATGTTCAATAGGATTTCCAATAACTAAATATTTTTTCATAAATTCTTTAAGTATTCTTTTATTTTTTTAATTGGTAGTCCCATTATTGTATTTTCATCCCCTTCTATCTTCGAAAATAAAGATCTTCCCTCTCCTTCTATTTGATAAACATTATAAGCATATAAAGCTTCATCTTTAATTTTTGTCAAATAGTCCTTTAGTTCATCAATTGTCATTTCTTTCATTGTTAAAACTGCTTTATCTGTGTAGTTCCAAATCATAGATCCGTTTTTTGATATGCAAACAGAACTTATCAAATGATGTTTTTTGCCATTTAATTTTTTAAGTATTTGTAAAGCTTCTTCCCTACTGGAAGGTTTTGAAACAATGGTTTGATCTAACTCAATAATGCTGTCTGCTCCTAAAACCATTTCTCCATTAGTTTTTTGACTAATTTTATTTGCTTTCAATTCTGCTAAATTTTTAGAAATAATATGGGGAGTTGCTCTTTCATTTAACAAACTTTTCTTAACCAAATCTTCGTCAATATTAGCTGGTTTTACTAAACAACTAATTCCATTTTCTTCTAATATTTTTTTTCTTACTTTGCTTTTTGAAGCAAGAATTATTCTACTAACCATTTCCTTTTTCAATTTCATATATTTTTATTACAGATGCCGCTGTTTCTTCAACTGATTTTCTAGTAACGTCTACAGTTGGCCAATTGTATTTTTTAAATATTTTTTTTGCTTCATCAACTTCTTTAGATATTTTTTCAAAATTTGTATAATTTGTACTTTCTTTTTCTTTTAATGAAGTCATTCTGTTTCTTCTAATGTCTACTAATCTCTCTGGATCGGTACTTAAACCAACAATACAGGTTAGTTTAGGGATTTTTTTAAGGATATTGGGTAAAGAATCTTTGTTAACCAAAGGTATATTTGAAGTTTTATAACCTCTATTTGCCAGATATATGGATGTTGGTGTTTTGCTCGTTCGACTTACACCTAATAAAATAATATCTGATTTATCTATATCTTCAATTTGTTTTCCATCGTCATGGTTCATGGTAAATTGTATTGCTTCAATTCTATTATAATATTCATCATCAAGGACATGTTGTCCGCTTGGGACATGAGATGCTTTTTGATTAAGTAGTTTTGAAAAAGATAATATTAAATCGCCTAAAATACCAAAGCAAGGAATTTTGGTTTTTTCGCTTTCTAATTTTAAAAATTTTGCAAGTTTTGTATCAACAATGGTATATAAAAAAATAGAATTTTTTTTTTTTTTACAAATATCAAG
>Ga0163108_10002228_pt1 | contig 14099 bp, 11 predicted proteins | sample Fk1155metaG_FD_109644 | JGI IMG/M metagenome (GOLD analysis project Ga0163108, IMG submission 109644) | Marine microbial communities from the Central Pacific Ocean - Fk160115 155m metaG | ecosystem: Environmental > Aquatic > Marine > Oceanic > Photic zone | place: The Central Pacific Ocean...
AGCGGAGGCCGGAGCCGCCTTTTGAGAGCGGGCTCCGGCTTTCCTCTTGATGGTGGTGATTAAAGAGTGAAGAAGGAACAGGACAAGTCTGCGATTTACCTGGTCGGGTACCGGGCCAGCGGCAAGACGAGCGCCGGCCGCGCGGTCGCCTCGGAGCTTTCACGCCTGTTCGTCGACACTGATCGCCTGGTCGAAGAATCCGAAGGGCGCGCGATCGCGTCGATCTTCGCTGAGTCCGGGGAACCTGTCTTTCGGAGGCTTGAGTCAGAGGCGTTGGCCGCGGTGGGTGCTCGTGTCCTCAAGGGCGAACGGTTGGTGGTGGCCACGGGCGGGGGGATTGTTCTCAGCCGGGAGAACGTCGAGCGAATGAGCTCGACCGGATATGTTGTCTGGCTTCGCGCCCCGGCCTCTGTCCTGCAGGATCGTATTGAGCGGGATCCTGCAAGCGCCCGTACTCGGCCGGCGCTCTCAGGGGAGAGTGCCGTTGCCGAGGTGGAGGAGGTTCTCGAACAGCGTTATCCTCTCTATGAGGCCGCGGCCGACTGTGTTGTCGATACTGGTGATTTTGACGAAGCGCAGGTCTGCGGAGCTGTTCTCGAGGCGATAACGGAGTTGCTGAAATAAGATGTACCTAGAGATGTACGACGTCCTGGTTCTCGCGGCGGCCTCGGCATTCGGCCTCTGCGTGGGTAGCTTCCTGAATGTCTGCATCTACCGCTTGCCGCGTGATGGACTCAGCATCGGCAAGCCCAGGAGGTCTTTCTGTCCCTCCTGCAAAGAGAAGATTTCCTGGGCGGACAACATTCCGGTGTTCAGCTGGCTTCTGCTGCGCGGCCGCTGCCGAAGCTGCAGATCGTCCATCTCCATGCGCTATCCCCTGGTAGAGCTTCTCACAGGGGCGCTTTGCGCCCTGGTTACCTGGAAATTTCATCTGCAATTGGGCGGCGAACTCACAAGTTGCATCTTCCTCCTGGCCCTCTTCTGCTCCTTACTCGTAGCCGCCTTTATCGATGCCGAGCTCCGCATTCTTCCTGACGAGATCACGATTGGCGGTATGCATCTCATTCCTGTGGCGATGCTGATCTTCCAGGATCTGAGATTTTCCCCCCGGGATGGACTTTCTGAGAGACTCCTTGCCGGGATCTCGAAGTGGATGCCAACCTGGACGCCCTCTACTGCTTCTGTCGTAGCCATTCTGTCGCTGGTCGGTCTCTTTTTCTTCGCCGCCGGCTGCTGGGTCTATCGCGGCTATCGCCGCTGGCGTCTTCCCGAAGAATCCGATGGTTTCTTCAGCCTCAGCCTGGCGGGTCTGTTGTGCGGGCTTTCAGCCGCCCTGGTCGCCGGCGTCTGTGTCCTGCCGGGTTTCGCGGAATCAAAGGCGGCCTACAATCTCACCAGCACCCTGCTGGGAATGCTGGTCGGCAGCGGAGTGGTCTTTATCGTAGGGGTTGTCGGTACACTTGTTTTCAGGAAACCGGCTATGGGCTTTGGCGACGTAAAGCTCATGGGCCTGCTGGGCGCCCTCTCCGGCTGCTGGGGCGTCATTACGGGGTTCTTTCTCGCCTGTATGCTGGGTTCCCTGGTCGGTATTCCCAGGCGCCTTCTGTACGGTAACCGGCATCTCGCTTTTGGTCCTTTCCTGATCGTTGCCGGTGTTTTCGTCTACCTGTGGCCGAATGCAGTCGATTTCGCCCTGAAATGGTACATGGGGCTGTTCGCCGGTTGAATCAAAGGCCCTGGAGCTGGCCTTTAAGGTGGTGATAAAGCATTTTTTCCGCTAGTGGCTTGCCATTGGACGGGTGCTTTAGATAATCTAATGCCAGAGCACCGGGACCTGCCGGGCATCAAGAGGGCGGAGTGAAGAGAACCCCTGCCTCGCCGGCCGCCTCCAGGAGCTCCTGACAGAGGACTTTTAAGTAATCACTGCTCCTGGATGCCGGGCAATGTTTTCCGGCACGGCCGGGGGAAGACCACAGGAGAAGAATAGTGATGAGCAGGAAGCTTGTTTACAGGTTTGCCCTGGTCTGTTTGCTGGGATTCTTGTCTTCGGGTTGCGCTATCCCGGGGCTGAAGGAAGCGAACCAACGCCTCAAAGAGCAGAATGACCGCCTCGTAAGCGAGAACAATCGTCTCGAACAGGAGCTGGCCTCTTTTCGCGGCGGCGGAGCGGAGGCAGCGGTGGCGAATACGCCTGCGAGAAAGGAGGCGGCTTCCGATCTCCTGATCCCCGCTGATTCCGGAATCGACTCCAATGTCCAGATTGAGCGAACAGCCGAGGGAATCAAGCTGACGATTCCTCAACAGGTTTTCTTTGCTCCCGGAAAAACCGAGCTCACCAGTAATGGAAAGGGAGTACTCCGGAATATTGGTCAATTGCTCAACAACAATGACTACAGCGATAATACGGTCCGGGTTGAGGGGCACACCGATGATCAGCCTGTCAAGAAGGTTCGCGACAGGTATCCGTCGAACTGGGAGCTGTCGACGGCCAGGGCCTGTACGGTAGTTCGCTACCTGGTCGGTAGCGCCGGGGTAGCGAAGTCCCGGATATATCCGGCCGGGTTCGCGGATACTCGGCCGCTCGCCAACGGAAAATCAAGCGACTCGCGCCAGAAGAATCGGCGCGTCGAGATCACGATATTGAATCAAGGGGCCTGACAGCAGAGCAGGCAGCAGGGTGGAGGAAGCCGCGGGAGCATAAGTCTCCAGCGGCTTCTTTTTTATCGCCCCACGGGGCCATGGGGAATTGTCTACATCGTGTACAGATGACGGCTCTCTTCGTCAAAAGGCCTTCGAGATGATATTCTTCTCGGGTTTCGTCCCTGTTCGGGCAGGGATGCTACCGGGTAGATGGATCGGGGTATGGGGTCCACTCCAGTTTCTAAGGAGGAGATCCATGTTGTCGTTGGAACTACTCGCCAGGCAGTTGGTCGAGAGAGAAGGGTCGGACCTGCATATCGCAGCGGGCTCGCCGCCCATGATGCGTATTGATGGCCGCCTCATTCCCGCAGGAGAAGAGAAGCTCTCCGCTGAAGCTACTCGGAAGCTGGTCTATGGAATTCTAAACAGTGAGCAGGTCGAGCGTTTCGAGGAAGAGCTGGAGCTTGACATGTCCTTTGGAATCGAGGGGCTGGGAAGGTTTAGAACCAATGTCTTCATGCAGCGTGAAGCAGTCGGATCCGTGCTGAGGGTCATACCCCAGGAGACGATCCCCTTTGCCCAGTTGGGGCTTCCTGCGCAGGCTTGTGAGCGAATCTGTAATCTGCGAAAGGGCCTGGTCCTCGTGACAGGAGCGACGGGCAGCGGCAAGTCGACGACCTTGTCATCGATGGTTGATCACATCAACGCATCGAGAACAGAACATATTATGACGATCGAGGACCCCATCGAGTTCATCCACCAGAACAAGGGCTGCCTTGTGAACCAGCGCGAGGTCGGATCCGACACTCATGGATTCCAGAACGCCCTGAGGACCGCTCTGCGTCAAGATCCGGATGTGATCATGGTCGGAGAGATTCGCGACCAGGAGACCATCTCCGCCGCCCTGACCATCGCGGAAACCGGGCACCTGACGTTCGCCACCCTTCACACCAACTCGGTGGTACAGACGGTGAACAGAATCATCGATGTTTTTCCCGCCCACCAGCAGGCCCAGGTGAGAACTCAGCTCTCTTTTACGATCGAGGCGATCTTTTGCCAGCAGCTGGTTCCCAGGGAGGGCGAGAGGGGAAGGGTGCTCGCGGCCGAGGTGCTGATGGCAACGCCAGCGGCGCGTGCCCTGGTTCGGGAGGACAAGGTTCATCAGCTGGAGTCGGTGGTCCAGACCGGCGGCCGGCTCGGGATGCGGACGATGAACCAGAGCCTGCTGAAGCATTGCGATGATGGACAGATCAGTTTCAAGAACGCTCTACGGTACTCGCCGACACCTGATGATATCGAGCGTATGTACAAAAAGAGCGGCGGTGTTTGTGTCTGAGAGATGAGGATTGGATTCAGGGTGCAAGATGACCAGGAGCAAATTTGATAAGAGGCTTGGGAATATTCTCTCCCGCAGGAATATGGTCAGCGAGGATGAACTCGCCCGGCATATGGAAACCGCGGAGAGCGAATCCCGTTCGCTGACGCAGGTCCTGCTCGAGGGTGACCAGCTGGGCGAGGCCGACCTGCTGGAGGTTCTGAGCGAGGAGACGAGATTTCCCGCAGTGGATGTCTTCAAGGTGAGGCCGGAGAAGAGCGTTGTCGATCTTCTGCCGGAGAACCTGGCCTCCTATTATGGCGTTGTACCCGTGTCCCGGGTGGCCAACGTGCTGACACTGGCGGTCTCGAATCCCTTCGATATTCTCCAGCTGGACGACATCAGGAGAGTGACAGCGTGTGAGATTCGGCCTGTGCTCTCGACCGAGCCGGCGATTCGCAAGGCGATTCCCGAGATCTACAATCGCGGCCAGCAGATGGTCGATGATCTTCTCGACGACATGAACGAGGAGGAGGTGGAGGTCAAGCAGAAGGCCATTGATGATTCGAGGGCCGCTGACCTGGGGCTGCTCGCCGAGGAGTCCGGGCAGGCTCCTGTGGTCAAGCTGGTCAACCTCATCATCGTCCAGGGAATCAAGAAGAAGGCCAGTGATATCCACATCGAGCCGCTTGATAACGATGTCCGGGTCCGCTATCGCGTGGATGGGGTTCTCCATGAGAGCATTCGTCCGCCCAAGAGGATGCAGAACGCCCTGGTGAGTCGGATCAAGATCATGTGCGGCCTGGATATCGCCGAGAGGCGCCAGCCGCAGGACGGCAAGTTCCAGATCACCATGGAGGGGCGGAAGATTGATTTCCGCGTGTCGACCCTGCCGCTGGCCACAGGAGAGAAGGTCGTGATGAGAATCCTCGATTCGACCAGCCTGAGCCTCGGCCTGGCGGATCTTGGCTTTGAGCAGAAAGCCCTGGATGACATCTACGAGTCCATCGCGCGGCCCTACGGAATGATCCTGGTGACCGGTCCGACCGGCAGCGGAAAGTCGACGACTCTCTATTCGGCGATCCGGGAGGTCATGAACGTCGAGGACAATATTGTTACCGTAGAGGATCCCATCGAGTATCAGCTCGAGGGGGTGAACCAGGTCCAGGTCAACACCAAGCAGGGGCTCACCTTCGCCGCCTCGCTGAGGTCGATTCTTCGCCAGGATCCGGACACCATCCTGCTTGGAGAGATTCGTGACCAGGAGACCGTCGAGATCGCCGTGAAGGCCGCCCTCACCGGGCACCTGGTCTTCTCGACGCTTCACACCAACGATGCTCCTTCGAGTATCACCCGCGTGGTGGACATGGGCGTGGATCCGTTTCTTGTCGCCTCGGCGCTGGTTTGCGTCTGCGCCCAGCGGCTCGCGCGGAGCCTCTGCGAGGAGTGCAGCAGGCCGATGGAGGTTGTACCGCAGGCGGATTACCTTGCCTCGCTTGGCTTCTCCGGAAAGGAGACCGGCAAGTCCGAGCTGATGGAGGCGGTCGGATGCCAGCGTTGCTCACAGGGCTACAAGGGTCGTTTCGCCCTGCTCGAGACCATGCCGATTACCAGCGGGCTTCAGCGGGTGATCATCGATGGCGGCTCGGCGGTGGACATCAAGGAGAGAGCGATCGAGGACGGGATGCTCACCCTGAGGCGCTGCGGGATATTGAACACATTGAAGGGCAGGACCAGCCTGGAGGAAATACTCCGGGTTACGGTCGGGGATTGAATCATTCAAAATAGAGGGCAGCTGAATATGTGGGAGGTTCGCGATGACCGTTGAGGTCTTTTCATACAAGGCGCGGGGAACAGATGGGCAAACCAGCACCGGGGTGCTCAAGGCTGAGAGTGAGTCGGATGCCGTCAAGGAGCTCCACCAGGGAGGTCTGACGGTGATCTCGCTCGACAAGGAGGCTGGCGGCAAGGCCGCGGCCCCGAGCGCCAGGTCAGTTCCTTTCAGCGGTCTTTTCTCCCGTTCGCGGGAGGTCCCCGCTCACAAGGCTCGAGTGAAGGATGCCGAGATGGTGGTCTTCACCCGCCAACTGGCGACGATGGTGGGCTCAGGTATCCCGTTGGTTGACGGGCTCGAGATCCTCGGCGAACAGATCGAGAATCCCGGTTTTCGCTCCGTGATCGAGGCTGTCTGCGCGGAGGTGCGGGGTGGAAAGGATCTCTCATCCGCGCTCTCGATGTTTCCGCGTATCTTCCCCGATATCTATGTCAACATGATCTGCGCCGGCGAGGCGAGCGGCCAGCTTGATACGGTTCTGGACCGCCTGGCAGAATACCAGGAGGCCTCCAGCGCGTTGAAATCAGACATCAAGTCGGCGATGACCTACCCCATTGTCTCGTTGTTGATGGTTCTCGGGATCACCTTCTTTCTGCTCGTCTTCGTTATTCCAAAATTCGAGGATATGTTCTCCACGCTCAACGTGGAGCTGCCCGGTATCACGACCGCGTTGCTTTCGGCGAGCCTCTTCCTCCGAGAAAATGTTCTCTACTGGATGGGAGGGGTGGTGGCCCTGGGGGCGGCGGCGGCCTACTGGCTGCGGTCCGACAGCGGCATCACCGCTCGCGACTGGCTGTTGATCAATATTCCCGTCTTTGGTCCTCTCTTCAGGAAGGTAACCCTGTCTCGTTTCTCGAGAACCCTGTCGACCCTGGTCCAGAGCGGAGTTCCCATTCTTGGCGCGCTTGAGATTGTCTCCCAGACCTGCGGCAACAGGATCTTTGCCCGAGCCGTAGAGGAGGCATCTGAGAGTGTCAAGGAGGGAGAGACCCTTGGTGAACCGCTCGCCAGGAGCGGGGTGTTTCCTCCGATGGTGACCCGTATGGTCTCCATCGGGGAGCGCACCGGAGCGCTCGAGGGGCTGCTTGAGAAGATCGCGGATTTCTACGATCGCCAGGTGAAAACCAGCGTAGAGGGACTCACCTCGATGATTGAGCCCTTCATGATCGGGATCATGGGGTTCCTGGTTGGAGGCATGGTCATGGCGATCTTCCTGCCGATCTTCAAGATGGTAGGCAGCATGGGCGGCTGAGAGCTGGCGCGAAGTGGCGTTAATGTCACGAAAGTACCGCTAATGTTCAAAGATGAGGTAGAAGGCCTGAAAATGTCACCTCGACTGTCGGGAACCGACAATCTCTGCCGATACAGGTAGTGTTGAGGGAGGTTTCTGACTGGCGCCTGCGGCCCGAGGGTCTGCAGTGGCGGCAGCTTGTTTTGGGTTTGGATTTGAGCTATGTCTGAAAACAGCAATGGGACTGTATTGCCCGGCGCAGGTCGCCTGGTGCTGGTGTCCGATGACGAACCGAATCTTCGCGACCTGCTCACCCTCGTACTCGAGGAGGAGGGTTATAGCGTGGTGTCGGCCGCCAGCGGGGAGGAGGCGTTAGCCACCTTCCGCGAGTACTCAGACCGCATCGTTCTCATCATCCAGGATCTGAAGCTTCCCGACCTCGACGGAGCGAGGCTCCTCGCCCGGTATACGACCGAGGCTCCCGAGATTCCCGTCGTTGTCATCACGGCTTTTTCAACCTCGAACAACGCAGTCGAGGCCATGCGCCTTGGCGCTTATGACTACATCAGGAAGCCCTTCGAGGTGGACGCTATCCGGGATGTGGTCAATCGGGCGGTGGGTGAGAACTCCGGAAGAAAAAATCCCGCGAAGGGGCAGGGAGAGGCCGGGCAGCGTAAATACGAACTGATCGGCAACCACAGCAGCATCCAGGGAGTGATGGACCTGGTGAACCGGGTGGCGCCAACTGACAGCACCGTCCTGATCCAGGGCGAGAGCGGCACGGGGAAGGAGCTCGTCGCCCGGGCTCTTCACGACAGATCCTCCAGGCAGGATGGGGTCTTTATCTCGGTCAACTGCAGCGCCTTTACCGAGACCCTCCTTGAGAGTGAACTTTTCGGGCATAAAAAGGGTTCCTTTACCGGGGCTGTGGCCGACTCCGATGGTTTCTTCAGGGCAGCCGACGGCGGCACCCTCTTTCTTGACGAGGTTGCGGATATGAGCCTGACGACCCAGGTCAAGATCCTCCGGGTTATCGAGGAACGCATCGTAACACCGGTGGGCAGCACCCGGGGCGAGCCGGTTGACGTTCGTATCGTGGCGGCGACCAATAAGAACATCCGTGAACAGATCGAGCAGGGCAGCTTCCGTGAGGATCTCTATTACAGGTTGAATGTGATTCCCGTCGAGCTTCCTCCCCTGCGTGACCGCAAGGAAGACATTCCCCTGCTGGCCGGCTACTTCATTCGCAAACACGCCGAGAAGATGGGCAAGGAGCTCACCGGTATTTCGGAGGCTTCGATTGAAAAGCTTCGCGGCTACGAATGGCCCGGCAATGTTCGCGAGCTCGACAATATCATCCAGCGGCATGTCGCCCTCTGCTCCGGCGGCGAGCTGGATTCCATCCAGCTGCGAGATCACGGCCAGGAGCCTTCGGTTCCGGCCGCCGCCGGGACGCAGGCGCGGGACTTTGGCATTCCCGATCGGGGAATGGACCTGGAGGATCGGCTGGAGGAGATCGAGACCGGCTATTTACGCGAGGCGCTGAACTCTACGGGCGGGAACATGACCGAGGCCGCCAGGCTGCTGGGCATGAGCTATCGCTCGATGAGATACCGGGTGCAGAAGCTGCGTGTTCGGGACGCCGAGCCTGTCGTCTGAGATCCCTCAGTCTTCGCCCTGGATACCCTCGATCTGCTTCTTTCCCTCATCGATGTAGTTCTTCAACTGCTTCCTGCTGGATGCGGGGATCAGGTTGATCAGGACCTGGCAACTCTCTGAAAGGGGAGAGATCAGGGCGCTCGCGCTGATGAGCTCCGCGACCGGTCCGGCTTCTTTCCCGGCTTTCTTTTCGGGCTTGGTCCATTCATTCGCGACCAGGCAGACGCAGCCGAGAATCAGGATGCCGCTGGCGGCCGAGATCAGGGCGCCAAGTGCACGGTCGGAGAAGGAGAGCTGGTCGGGCCTCCCGAGGTCGAAGATGAGGGCGGCTATGATGGTCAGGAAGATGCTGCAGGACAGGAAGATGATCATGAAGGCCGAGCCATCGGCCAGGGCATCGGATTTTTGTCGGATGCCATCGAACATCGCTGCGTCTGCAAGACCCAGGTGAAGCAGGGAGGCGGCGACAAAGGCAATGAGGATGGTGGAGATCTGCAGGATCTGCCGGAACCATCCCCGCAACGCGCCGATGATCACGAAGAACAGCAGGATGCCGAGGATGATGCCGTCGAGTGGGTTCAAGCGGAACACCTCGCTGTTAGCGGAGGTTGAATCCGATACGGTATTCGCAGGTACGATTTCCGGGGGGTCATTTATTCTCTCGATTCCCGTCCCGTTTTCTGCGAGCCAGGTGGTAGAGGAAGGTCATAAAAAAAATATATAAGAAAAGTCCCGGAATCCACACGCCATAATTGGCCTTATCGGTGATCGAGGTAAGTCAGAAAACACAGGAAGGGCAGGACCGACAGGATTGCAGGCCTGTGCCGGGAGGGTCCCCTGATTTCCGCGCGAAGAAATTATTCGCGGATTTCCCTGCCTTGTTCGGGGCTGTTTTTTTCCAGTAGCCTGCGGCGGGCGCGCTCGAGCGTTCCGCTCAGGAGGGAGTCGTCCTGGATATCCGCCCGCTGGGCCAGCCGATCCAGATGTTCGAGGCCGCTGCCGGCAGAGGAATTTCCCAGTGAGATGATGACGTTACGCAGGAAGCCCCGGAATCCGGCACGCTTCACCGGGCTCTGCGGAAACCTCTCGGCAAAGCTCTCCGGCGTCAACGTGGCCAGGTCCGAGAGCCTCGGGAAGATGTTCTCCTCGCGGGCGGCGAGGGCGGGCTCGCTGCGGGGGCGGGGTTCGCTGTTCCAGGGGCAGACCTCCTGGCAGATGTCGCAGCCGAAGACCAGGTTCTCCATCTTCTCTTCCAGTTCCGAGACAATCTCACCGCGCTCTTCGATCGTCAGGTAGCTGATGCAGCGGCGGGCGTCGAGGACATAGGGTTCGGGGAAGGCGGCTGTGGGGCAGGCCTCCAGGCAGAGCGTGCAGCTCCCGCAGTGATCAACAGCCGGCGGGTCGGGCTGGAGCTCATGGGAGGTGAGAATCACTCCGAGAAAGAAATAGGAGCCGTTGTCGGAATCGATCGAGCAGGTGTTCTTGCCGATCCACCCGATGCCGGCCTTTTGAGCCCAGGCCTTCTCGAGTACCGGCCCGGTATCGACATAGTAGCGGTAGTCGCCTCCGAAGCGCTCCTTGAGCAGGCGACAACAGCTCTTCAGACGCTTCTCAACCACTCGGTGATAGTCGGTGCCGCGCGCGTAGGATGCGATTTCCGCATGATCGCTCGAGGGGTTGGCGATTCCCGCCGCGCCGTCTTCTCCATAGTGAATCGCGGTTACGATGACGCTCCGGACGCTTTCGAGGACCTTGCGCGCGTTCCTGCGCCGCTGGGCGTTTCGGGCGAGATAGTCCATGTTTCCAGCGTAGCCCCTGTCAATCCACTCGCTGAACTCTTCCGCTCCAGGGGTTTCCTCTGCATCGGCAAATCCTACCCTGTCGAAACCATTATCAAATAAGAGCTTACGGAGTTCTTCCGTTAATCGTTCCGGCTCTCCAGCCTCTTTGTTGTGGGGGCTTGTGTTCCTTGGAGGCTTCACTTACACTCTCGGACTTGCCATTTCTAACTATTGAGCATCGCTCAAGGTTTGGTGAGCGCCCTCTTCTTAAGAGTACTGAAGAGAGCTGGTTTCCAGGAGGCTTGACGTATACGCCCTGAGGCGTTTGCGAAAATCTTCTGAATATCGCGAAGATGCCATAAACCTGAATAATTTATAGAGGAACGACAAACAGATGCCTATCGCAACTCCCCAGCAGTATCGGGAAATGTTAGATGCCGCCCAGGCCGGCGACTACGCCTATCCAGCCATCAACGTCAGCAGCATGGTGACGGCCAACGCCGCCCTGAGAGGTTTTGCCGAGAAGAAATCCGATGGAATGATCCAGGTCTCCACAGGCGGCGGCGCTTTCGCCTCCGGCCTCGGAGTGAACGACCTGGTTCTCGGAGCCATCTCCATCGCTGAGCACATTCACCGCATGGCTGAAAGATACGATGTTCTTGTCGCCCTGCACACCGACCATTGCCCACCCGACAAGATCGACAGCTTTATGGTTCCCCTTATCGAGGAATCCGAGAGCCGGGTAGCCGATGGGAAGCTGCCTCTCTATTCGAGTCACATGCTCGACGCTTCGAATCTTCCGCTCGAGGAGAACCTCGACCTGTCGGTGCCGCTCTACGACCGCATGGCGAAGATCGGCCAGATGATCGAGATCGAGGCCGGGATCGTCGGCGGTGAAGAGGATGGAGCGGCCGGTACGGCTGACACTCCCGCCGACAAGCTCTACACCACCCCCGAGGACATGGTGGAGGTCTACCGGAGAATGAAGGACGTTGACGGAACCTATATGTTTGCCGCGACCTTCGGCAACGTGCACGGGGCCTACAAGCCCGGCGCCGTCAAGCTGCGTCCGGAGATCCTCAAGCAGGGCCAGGACGCCATCAAGGCCGAGTTCGGCGACGAGGCGCTCTTCCACCTCGTCTTCCACGGCGGCTCCGGCAGCGAGAAGGCCAAGATCAAGGAGACCCTCGAGTACGGTGTCATCAAGATGAACGTCGACACCGACACCCAGTACGCCTTCACCCGGCCGATCGCCGCCCATATGCTGACCAACTACGACGAGGTGCTCAAGGTCGACGGCGAGGTCGGCAACAAGAAGAAGTACGATCCTCGCAGCTACCTCAAGGCGGCCGAGGAGGCCATGTCGCAGCGCGTCATGGAGGCGATCGACGACCTCGACTCCGGCGATAAGAGCCTGCTGGGTTGAGTCGCGGTTCCTGGCCGTCCGGGTTCGTTATCCCATCTCGCGCTCAAGGTCCGCGAAGATCTTTTCGCAGTCGAAGCGTCCGTTTTCGATGAAGACGTTGCCGGTTTCGTAGCCGGCGCTGACGCTGCCGGCGAGGTAGAGCCCCGGTACGTCTCTTGATTCGAGGGTTTCGGGGTCGAGGACCGGCTTCAGGGTCTCGGGGTCAGGTTTCAGTCCGCAGGTTCCGAGGAGCCCGCCATCGGGGTGGTAGCCGGTGAGCAGGAAGACCTGGTCGTATTCTTCCACCGCGCCGGTTGAGAGGGTGACGCTGTTGCCCTCGATCGCCGTGACCCGGGTGTTGAACAGGGCTCGCACCTCGCCGGCCTCGATCCGGTTCTCCATGTCGGGCCGCACCCAGTACTTGACGCCATCGCCGAGCTCTTCGCCGCGGTGGACCAGGGTGACCTCAGCTCCCTGGCGGAAGAGGTCGAGCGCTGCCTCGCAGGCCGAGTTCTTGCCGCCGACCACCAGCACCCGCTGTCCCATGAAGGGGTGCGCTTCGGCATAGTAGTGGCTGACGTGGGGGAGGTCCTCGCCGGGAATTTCCATACGGTTGGGGTTGTCGTAGTAACCGGTGGCGAGGATGATCCTGCGGCAGGGGTAGCTGCCGGCGCCGTCGCGTCCCTCGGTCAGGATCTCGAAGGAGTCCTTTTCGCCCTGCACATCGGTGACCTTCTCAAAGAGGTTGATCCTCAGTTTCTCGACCCGGCTGATCGCCCGGTAGTAGGCGAGCGCCTCCGCCCGGGTTGGCTTGTCGCGGGTGCAGATCAGCGGATGGTCGCCGATCTCCATCAGCTCCGGCGTGGTGAAGAAGGTCATGTCGGCCGGGAAGTTGAAGATCGAGTTGACCAGGCAGCCTTTCTCGAGCACGAGGTACGGAATCGACGCCCGGCGCGCGGCGATGGCGCAGGCGAGGCCGACGGGACCACCGCCGATGATGACGATGTCCTGTTCATGTGTCGGCGAATCATGGGAGGGCAGGGACATGGGTTATTTCTTTAGTTGGCGTGCCAATAAATTTGTTAGTCGTTCTCTGGTAGTCCGTTTGGCTTTTCCTCGAAGGGGGAGGAACTGTCTGGCCATTCATCGAAGGGGGAGGGACTGTCTGCATCGGGTGGTGTTACAAGATCAACATCCAAGACTTCTGACGAAGGAGATCCACCATTTTCATTATCTCCGCACCATTCGATCATCTCGTCGACCTTTTCCGGTGATCCATCGAACACGGCCTCGACTCGTTTATCACTGAGATTCCTCACCCAGCCGTCAAGTCCGAGTTCCCGGGCTTTTTTCACAGTATAGTGCCGGAAAGCGACCATCTGGACAGTTCCTGAGATGAGCACCCTGACTTTTTTTGTATCGTTCTCGGTCATTCCCCTGTTTTCCCTGTCTGTGTTTTTTTTCCGCAGAAGCAGCGGCGAGACCCAGAGCGCCAGGCACAGGATGCCCAGCACGGCCGCCGCCGGCCTGCTGAAGAAGGCGGCGATACTACCATCGGAGCTCGTCAGGCTCTGGATGAATTTTTCTTCCAGCGGGCCGCCGAGGATGATGCCGAGAACGACAGGGCCCAGCGGCACCTTTTTGCGCTCGAGGAAGAAACCGAGCAGTCCCATTACGAGCATCACCACGATATCGAGGGTGCTGTTACGGATGGCGTAGGAGCCGACAATGCAGAACAGCAGGATGCAGGGCAGCAGCACCCGGCGCGGGATCCTGATGAGCAGCCCGCCGGCGCGGATGGCCAGCAACCCGAGCGGCAGCAGGAAGATGTTGGCGACGAGGAACATGGCGTAGATCGAGTAGACGAGCTCTCCCTGGTTCTCGAAGATCGCCGGGCCGGGGGTGACGTGGTGCATGGTGAGCACCCCGATGACCAGCGCGGTGACGGAGTCGCCCGGGATTCCGAAGACGAGGGCCGGCACCCACGCTCCGGCCAGCGCCGAATTGTTCGCCGCGGTCGAGTCGGCGATCGCCTCGAGAGATCCCTTGCCGTATTCGTCGGGTCTTTTCGAGAACCTCTTCGAGGCAGCCTTCGACACCCAGGCCGCGATGTCCGCCCCGGCGCCCGGCAGCATGCCGATGAGAGAGCCGATGGTGCCTGAGCGGAGGAAATGGAAGAAGCGTCCAGAGAACGTCTGGAAGGCGGGGGCTAAGGTCTCCCGGACGGCGCCCCT
>Ga0163108_10002230_pt1 | contig 14094 bp, 8 predicted proteins | sample Fk1155metaG_FD_109644 | JGI IMG/M metagenome (GOLD analysis project Ga0163108, IMG submission 109644) | Marine microbial communities from the Central Pacific Ocean - Fk160115 155m metaG | ecosystem: Environmental > Aquatic > Marine > Oceanic > Photic zone | place: The Central Pacific Ocean...
AAATAGCACAGGCGATTAGTCCGGTTCCCGTGGCCGTTGGTGAGGCAGTCAGTAACCGGGTCATCTGGAAAAATTTTCTTGAAGCTGAAGCGGTGAGTGTGGTTCAGGCCGATTGCACGAGGTTAGCAGGAATCAGTGAATACTTAGCTGTGTCAATTCTTTGTACCAAGTATCCGGTTAAGGTCATACCTCATGTCGGAGACATGGGCCAGATTCATCACCATTTGGTCTTTTTCAATCATATTGCACTTGGGCATGAAAAATATTTTCTGGAGTATATTCCTCATCTGAGGGATTATTTTCGGTTTCCTGCCATTGTCAGGGACGGAGCATATCAGGCTCCTCAGGAGCCGGGTTCATCAACCGATCTTAATCCTGATTGACCCTGAAAAAGAGCTTCTCATAGATTGAGGAACGCATCATTAGAGATAGCGGGTACTACCGTAGGATTTGCCATGCGTTCAATTGCAATGCAGTAAATAGTTGAACGATGTGGGTAATTATTTAGTCCAATGTTCTTACACGATAAAAGAGCTCTCCTCCTTCATTATCAGGTGCCAGAAAATCGTCCACGAATTCGGTTTTATCTTTTTCCCCAATGACTCCGTCATCAAGTTCTTCCCATGTATTAAGATCATATGAAGCATCAACAGCATACTCCTCACCCGGTGAAGAGCTGAATTGAATAGTTGCGGCCCCGGTATCTGGATCACGAATTATCTTAATAATTTCAAAGGTCGAGGAATAAGTCACTATGAGTTGCGGTCGCAGTTGCTTGTCTGCTACTTCGCTACTGTGAAAGATGTGAGTTGTGTTGTCAGAACCCTTCAACAGAATTCCCTCGTTAGTAGTTTCAGGTGCCGGCTGAGTCCAGTTCCAATCAGATGTCCAGCATGGATTTCCGCCCCTATCACGGAGTCCCTGAATTGGACTTGAAATGGACCAATCATCGATCAGGCCATTCAGGTCACCATCAAACTCAATATCAAATTTTGTGTTTTCACTTGAATCTAAGTTATCTGTTACACCTAGTGCTTCATCATCATAGTCTATTCCCGCATCAGTTGGCCCTGCAGTTCCGCTGGCCCAACTTGGTTTTGATGATAATCCACCATAATCTGCAAGGTGGAACCATGTCGCTTCGTGACGATTTCCTCCAAATACTGTGCCACCGCAATTACCACCTTCACGCCAAGCCGAATTTGCAATGTTAAGTCTGTGTGCTGAGACGCTACCATTTTGGGGAGCATTTTTGCTGAAAAGTCTTAAAGTGACAGAATTAATTTGGAGGTATTTTTTTTTTAATGAGGAAACATCAAATCTGATCAGACCGATTCTTGTCTCCGCGTTGATTTCTATAGTCGCACATTTTCCGAAATTTGACATCCCACCTGAAAAAGCGTTCCCGCTCCGGACAAAAGTATCATCAGTTCCCTGATAATCTGTATCATTCCTAAAGACTACTGTGATTGCTGTTGCTGCCTGATAAGCTGTGGAAAAAATACATACAAGGCAAAACAGTAATAAGTTTCGCCATTTAATGACCGCCATGCCTAATTGTTGTATTTGATTCTGGACTTAAAAATAGATTTCTTCGGTGAAGAAGTAATTAGACTCTTTAGCCATTAGTTCACTCTAATTTTCTTACACGGTAGAAGAGTTGGCCTCCATTGTTTTCTGGCGCTAAAAAGTTGTCCACGAATTCAGTTCTATCCTTTTTTCCAATCAGGCCATCATCAAGCTCATCCCAAGTATTTAGATCAGAAGAAGCATCAATTCCGTATACTGCACCTGCCGAGGAGCTGAATTCAATAGTGATCGATCCGGTATCTGGATCCCGAATTATTTGAGTGATTTCAAAACTTTTTGAAAATGGAGGGTCAAAAAATATACCTCCAAGTGCATTAGCTTCCCATCTTTCATCCTGTTCTCCGGCGACAATGAATACGTCTCCAGCATTTCCGCTAATATCAAAGATAACGTAATCAACATCTGCATCTCGCCATTCCTCGTCAGCTCCCACTGCATCTACAAGATCCGTTTCGATGCCCTCTGGCCCACTTATCTTAACTGATCTGGATGCTTCCCAGGTAAGTCCTGGAGGGCCTTCAGGGGTCGTGTCCGTAATGACACCAAGTCGGAAACTAGTATCTTCTGTAAGAGTAATCTCAAAAAAATCATCAATTGTACCTGTCGGGCCAGAATTTGCCCAGTAATCACCACAGACAAGGTCGGGAACATCACCTGTCCCTGTCTGGGTAACGTCATCGAATTTGGCTTGATATTGTTCCGCGCCGACACCCTCATAGCCTTTACCAAGAATGGTTATCTCTGCGTATGGAGGCAGTAACGTATTGTTTTCATCTCCATCAGGATACTGAGCGATTAGCCATCCATCCGTGCCATAAATGTTATCTTCGTCACCGTACGGTTTTTGGATATCCGATGATCTCCAGGCATCGTTCGTTTCTTCATCGACACCGATTGGTACAATTGTGGCAGATATTAATATCTGGTTTAAACAACAAAAAGAACCCAATAAAACCAAATGTAATATACGCAAATAACTCATATCCAATGAGTTGTATTCTAGGCAAAAGAAGGTTTCGAGCTCAAGAACAAATTTTCGAATACGGCTTAGTCTTTGGTTCTTGGCTGATAAGTCACAATGAGTTGTGGCCGCAGTTCAGGATTTTCTGCTTCGCTGCTGTGGAAAATGTGAACTGTTCCATTAGTGCCCTTTAGTAGAATGCCTTCGTTGGCTGTTTCTGCTGCCGGCTGTGCCCAGTTCCAATCAGCTGTCCAAGAAGGGTTTCCACCTCTGTCACGTAGTTCTGCAATTGGCGCTGCGAGTGCCCAATCATTGATAAGGCCATTTAAATCACCCTCAAAAACAATGTCGAATCCGGTATTTTCTTTTGATGATTTATTATTAGTTAAACCAAGAGCCTTCTCATCATAATCTACACCTGTAGTTGCTGGCCCTGCTGTTCTGCTGGCCCAGCTAGGCGGTGGTGAGGGGAACCCTCCATAATCAGCAAGATGGAACCATGTCACTTCGTGACGATTCCCTCCGATGACAGTGCCTCCACAATTGCCACCTTCACGCCAGGCCGAGTTTGCAATGTTGAGCCTGTGCGCGGCAATGCTACCGTTTTTAGGAGCATTCTTACTGAAGAGCCTGAGGGTTACAGAATTGATCTTAACATATTTTTTGAACAGTGAGGACACGTCAAACCGAATTAGCCCTAATCGCGTCTGTTCGTTTATTTCGATCGTTGGACATCTCCCGAAGTTCGACATTCCTCCAGAAAAGCCACTTCCTTTTCTAACAAAGGTATCATCTGTCCCTTTATAATTTGCGTCATTTTTAAATGTCGCGGTGACCGTGGATTCATTTGCAATTGATTCTGTTAAAAAAATCACAAGGGAAATTAAAAATGAATTCCACAGCTTAAGAAGTTTCATACCAATGTGTTATAATTGTTACAGTCTTTAAGATTGGAGAAAGCTATCACTCAATATTACGGCTCTTATCAATGATTGGATTTTGAAATTATCTTTTTCTGTTTCTTCTAAGATACGATCTATTACTAATGAATCGGAGGGACTAAGTTCCCTCGAAAGTGAGAACCTTAGGAGATGGCCTATGAATGCTTTTGCTATGCGTTTATTTTCCTTGGTAAGAGATTTCTTAAATTCAACGATGCTTTTGAAGTCGTGTTTGCGAACTAATTTGCCACTCATATCGACATCCCTACCATTTTCGTATTTATCTCTCCACCTTCCAGTGATATCGAAATTTTCAAGTGCGAAGCCTAGCGGATCTATCCTCGAATGGCAGCCAGCACAGTCAGGATTTTCCCTATGCTTTGCAAAGGTTTCTCTGATCGTTAGATTTTTTCCGCCATCCTCTTCTTTTAGGGGTGGCGCATCATTGGGCGGCGGCGGCGGCGGATCATTAAACACAACGCCAAGTACCCAAGCTCCTCGTGCTACTGGGTGCGTTCTTTTTGGTCCCGAAGTCATGCTTAACATTGCTGCGTTTGTGATAATCCCCCCATAACGCGGATCTGAGGCAGCGACTCTTTGGAAAGTTTGAGAATATAATTTCTTACGAATTTCATCATCGTAACGGCGTTGGATTTCCTGACGTGCTTTGTTTGGATCAGCATTCTTCGGAATTCTCTTCAATGCATTTTCGGATTCACTGATCACTGTATTTAAAGAATTTCTTTTGTCTTTTTGTCCGTCAGTAAGTACTTGCAGTAATTGTTTTTCAGAGACAAATAAATTCAGCCCACTACTCGAAGCGGCAATTTCCTCTGCACTGAGAGCTCTATTATAAAAGCGTGCTCGGGCCAGTGTGACGTCCAGGCGTCTGTTTCCACCTGCCGGCAAATGGCGCGTACCAAAAATTACAGAGCTCTGATTCTTTGGAAACTTAGCGGCACCTTTTTTAAATGGTTTTCCATATGGTTGACCATTTCGATAAAGAGCCGTCGTGCCATCCTCTTTGTAAACCATGACAAGATGAAGCCGTTCGTTTGCTTGTTTCTCAGGAAAAGAATCAGGAAAATCGAGGGTACGGGCAAAACCGTTACTGCCTGATATCCAGTGTCTGTTCTTTCTTTCACCAATTACAATAGTATCGAAGAAATCGCCAGGGCCTTGAATTCCCATGAGGCCACCACCTTTCATGTCTACGTTATGAACTTTGCACCAAACTTCTAGAGTCTTAGCTCCGAGGTCCATTGGCAGCGCTTTGCTCTGGAGGTAAGTGCCGCCTTGAAGCACTGCTGCTCCTCCATCGAATTTTATCTTCCCATGATTTTTCAGGTCAAGGGAACCTACCGAGTCTTTGAGATCTCCATTAAATTCCCAAGCCGCGAATGGCATCAGATCAATGGGTTTCTGTGTTCCTGCGAGTTGTCGCCTCTTCTTTAATATTCGGTCCTTTATAGGTTTAATAAGAGCATCAAGATCTTTTTGTGAAGCGTTGATCTTGTCGGATAATTCTTTTCTTTGAATATCTTTAGATCGGTTCTCTTCAATAATTAAGGAAGCATCAAAGCTGGGAGGCCGGAGATCTGATTCGTACCAATCTTTAAGAAATTCACTTCGGTAACTGAAATTTGGTGAGATGAGTTCGAGAACTGGTCTGTTTTCAATGAAAACAGTGTCAAATAAAAGCAGTGGTTCCAAAACCATTTGTAGGCTAGCTGGATTGTTTTTATCTAAACTAAATAATCTTGCCTTTCCCGGATCTGGTGTCGCTGCCAAAGCATTCTCGAGTTGCATCCACTGTGAAGGAAAAGTGTCGAGGAACCTCTCAATTTTAGGGCTCTTGAACATATAGTCCACTGCTTGCATCATTGAGTCTGGGCTTTGCAATTTGCCTTTTTCTGCAAGGTTTAGTAGTTCATCATCTGGACCACTTGCCCAGAGGAAGAACGAAATATTGGAAGCGATTACGTAAGGATCTTGCTGATCACTATTATGCCCATAACGGAAAAGAAATTTTGGTGAGGAGAGTATCGCTGAAGCCGTCTTTTTCATGGCCTCAGTGAAAGATGATCCAGTGTTTATTTTTTTGAGGCCGTAATTAGAGTATCTGTTCAGCGTTTCTTCATCAATTGGCCCCCTGAAGGCCCTCCTCATGAATGGGCCGAGGCGTTTTTTGATTTCATCTATAGGATTTTTGTTGGCTTCGGGAGCTTTGAAAAATTCGTTCCATATTGCTACGGAACCTTCGTTGAAATCCGGACTCTCTAAAATAGATACGCTGAGTTTAAGAAATGAATCAAGAAGGAGCGGTGATAATGTCAGTTGGTTTGCTTGGTTATCAAAGCCATGCTCTGCGCGTAGGTCTTGTGGAAAAGTGTCCACATTTTTCATTCCCCCTTCTTTACGCAGAGATAGGCAGGACACTTTGATTGTGTCGGGTACCTTTTCATTGAGAATGTAATTGTCATGCCTTGTCATCAATTTTTCCTGAATATTGAAGACATCATTATTAAGTCCGAACAGATCCTTGATCGCATTATTGTATTGGAACCGGTTAAGCCTTCGCAGGTAGGAACCTTCCTTTTTTGCTCCAGCAGTCGAGGCCCTGAGAATATTTTTAAGAGAGCTTACCAGTCTTGTCCTATCGGCATCGGCTAGTGCGGGCTCATCTTCAGGTGGCATGTCCATTGCATCAACCACTTCGATCATTTCTTTGATCATTTCGGGTTTGCCCATGAACTGTTCTAGGCTTTGTATTTCCTTCAGGTTGACTTTGCCCTTTACCTTTTTATCCCCGTGGCACTTGTTACAGTTCTGCGTGAATAGCGGTTTTAGAAATGAATCAAATTCATTGGCCTGCACATGAGTAATGATAATCAAAGAGATGACAGGCATCAGGAGGCCCCTGATTTTACATTTGTCTCTTTGCATTGGAAAATTAATCTTATGCCCAAAGATCAGAGATGACGTCGGAACTGTCAGCAAAAGCGTCCATTTCAACACCCATGAGCTTTGCTATTGACAGCCACATATTGGAATTCAGTGTTCCACTCTTGCACTGAATGAATTTTCCCTGCTTGATTTGTCCCTGACCCTTTCCAGCAACTATGAATGGAAGATCAAAGAACTGGTGAGTTGCTCCATCACCCAAGGCAGCGCCATAAGTAACGATAGAGTTGTCGAGCATGGAGCTTCCATCCGATTCCTTAAGCTCTTTCATCCTAGATATGAGGTAAGCGTATTGCTCCATGTGAAAAATGTCGATCTTCTGTACCCCTTTCCAACCGTCCCCTTTTTGGTTATGGGTCATGTTGTGATGCTGGACAGGCTTATCGAAAACGCCTTCATATAATAAAGTGGCATCCCATCTTTCAGGACCTATCATGAAAGTACTAATGTTCGTGATGCCCATTTGAAATGCCAGAAGCATCAGATCAGCCTGAAGTTTAATGTACTCACCTCTGGGCAGGATCTGGTCTTTCGGAATACGGATATCCGCATCAGAAATCATTTTCTTTTGTTTGGCGATACGGACCTCAATGTTCCGTATCATTTCCATGAATTCGCCAAGCGTTTCCTTATCTTCGCGGCCGAGCTTCCTTGAGAGCGATTTGGCATCCTCAAGGACAAGGTCAGTGATTTCAGTCAAGTGGGTCTGATAGGAGTCCGCCATGAAGAGTCGTTCATAGAGCTTTTGAGGATCTTTAATTGAAGGAGCAATTTTATCCGGTCCATACCAGGAAATGTTGTTAAAATAGATACCCTCCTTGGGCTTCGTGAATCCGTTACAGCTAATTTCGAGTGTGTTGAAAACGCTCGATTGCCCAACATGATCACCGATGACCTGATCGAGGCTCCTGCCATTCGGATACCGCATGCCTTTTTCTGCAGCCTGCTCCGGAGAAACGCTGGTCAGATAACATGAGGCACCCTGTGCATGGACGTCCTGGCCATTTTTGAAAGTCCGGTCCATTCCGGTCACTAGGGTCACGTCCTTAGTGAGCTCCTTGAGCGGTTGCATTGTTGAGGTTAGCTCGAGAGGGTAGATTCCTGGCTTATTTTCCTTTCGGACTTTGTTCTTAGTTTTATCAGCATTAAAACCACCAACAAAACCTGGCAAATTTGCTTCTTCTTCACCCGGAAAGAAACCTCTCCGCACTATCCCGTTTGGGATATACATCATGACCAGTTTCTTGGATGGTTTTGTCCCTTTCTTGGTCGCTGCAGCGAGCGAAGGCATGAAAGGCAAAGTAAGAACCGCGCCGTTAACTTTGAGGAATTTTCTTCTGGATAAATTCATTACACTTATAATGTCCTTTAAGTCTATAACTTAACACTTATTTGGCCTAAGAACCAAACATAAATACGCATATCAATTTCAGGCTGGAAATATCCAATCCGACATGGGATAAAATATCTGAAGGAAAGCAAAAGGCAAGAGTGGTCGGAACGGAACTTAGATTGCCCTAAAACCGATACCCTTTTTCTTTTTCATAGGGAATCAAAGCTTCCTTTTCTGCTCTTGCCCGTGCAGTGAATTGTCCCATGAATTTTTCAAGTGACTCAGGTGATTGGCGATTTTTATAAGCATTAATTGCTGGATCTTTAAATTCAATCATCCATTCGAGCATCCTGTCTTTTAAATTAGAAATCTCTTTTTCGTATCCCGATTGACTCTCTTTGGAATTTAATAGGTTTTTAGTTGAGTGAGGGTCTTTTTTAAGATCATAGAATTCTTCAACGCTTCTATGTTCTAAATGTTCTACCCGGTCCCTAATTAGGGGGTCTTTTTCGCCAGCTCTTTTCATTGCTTTAAATGAGAGCCCGGCCATGGGCTCTGCATTATAGGAGCGTTCTCCGTTAGACCATGGGTTGAAGATATAGGAGTATTTTTTTGTTATCACTGAACGCATTGGGTAAGGGTTTCTCCCGTGGACGTGATTAAATTGAGTGTAGACGGCATCTCTCCCTTCCTGAGAATCTCCTTTGAGCAGTGGCAGAAAGGACCGCCCGTCAGTCGGCGCATCGCTGGATATTTCAACTGCTTCAAGAATAGTAGGCATGAGGTCCACTGTTGATATCATGTGTTCCTTATCAGAAGTCCCTTCAGCAATCTTTTCAGGCCACCGTATGATTAATGGCGTTTTAGTGCTTTGAACGTAGCAGTTGGTCTTTGCAAACGGTAAAGACATACCGTGATCAGAGAGGAAGATAACAATGGTGTTATCATAGTGTCCGGATTTCTTCAGTTCATCCAGGATCGTGCCCATCATATCATCTAGCCTGCGAACCGAGGTGCAATATGCCGCCATTTCTTTTCTCGTATCAGGAAGATCTGGAATGAATTCGGGGACGACCACTTCCTGGTTTGTGAATGTTTTGGATGATTTTATTCTTTCAAAGTGTTTTTTGCCGTTCTTGCCTCCTCCGTAAGGACGGTGTGGATCGTGTGAGCTCGCCATCAGGAAGAATGGCTGCTTGGAACCTTTTGCCATCTGAAAAAATGAAGAGCAGAATTCTTTGTATACATTAGGATCTCTTCCCCATTCGTTTTCGTCTCCTACGCCTTGCCATTGATAAGTCACTGACCAACGAAACAGTTCCTGTTGATTGAGCGGTTTGCCTATGGTTCCACAAAGGAATCCATTCTCATTTAAGATATGAGGTAAGGTTTTTATATGGGGTAGAATTCTCTGGAATGCCTTCGCTCCATTGTTTTGAGGGTAAAGCCCAGTAAGCATGACACTCCGTGATGGAGTACAAATAGCGATATTCACATGAGCGTTAAAAAAACGGATTCCCTCATCAGCGAGCCTGTCGATGTTCGGTGTTATTTCAGGGGCGGCTCCACCAAAGCAACCGGGACTGTCCCAGTTCATATCATCTGCAACCAGTAGGAGCACATTTGGCCTTTTTTTAGGAGCAACGAGTTGCTGTGAAAAGACTTTTGATGGCAATAAAACAATTCCAATGATGATGATTGATTGGATTAATGATTTGGTCATTTCGATATCTTGACGCGATTACATCTGCGCGCCATACTTAATTTTCCGTGAAGAGGGTCATTCTCACCGCTATACATTTTTTGTTTTTAGCCAGCAGTGCTTCTGGCTCAGCAAAATTTGAGGATCAGATATTGCCAATACTAGAGACAAAATGTTTCAAGTGTCATGGTCAGGATAAGCAAAAGAGTGACCTGCGACTTGATTCAGTTGCTGGAATCAATAAGGGGGGCAGTTCCGGGGAGCCTCTTTTCGTAAGAGGAAATTCAGGTGATAGCTTGATCACCCATTTAATAAATAGTGATGATCTTGAGGAAAGGATGCCACCGGAGGGAGAACCTGAACTGACAGCAGGGGAACGTGCTCTCATCACAGAATGGATAGATGCTGGGGCTCAAATGCCCTTACCATCGAAGGTCATAGAACTTAGTACTGACCATTGGTCATTTCAGCCCGTGCAAAGGCCCAATATTCCAGAGGTGAAAGGAGACTGGGGCAATAATGAAATTGATAGCTTTATTTTGGAAAAGATACTGAGTAAAAAACTGAGCCCCTCATCTGTCTCAGATCCCAGAAAGTTAATTCGCCGGATTTATCAGGTCATGCATGGTCTACCTCCCTCTGAAGATATGATTGGCAAACATTTAAAACAGATTGCCAATGATGATTGGGTCTCTGTTGTCGATGAAGTGCTTGCGAGCCCTCGCTATGGGGAGCGTATCGCCCGGCACTGGTTGGACATTGTTAGATTTGCTGAAACGAATGGTTTTGAAACGAACCGTGAACGTCTCACGGCTTATCATTTTAGGGACTATGTGATTCGGTCTTTTAATGAGGACAAACCATATGATCATTTCATTATTGAGCAATTGGCCGGAGATGCTTCTGGTGTTGATGTTGGGACAGGGTTCCTAGTCGCCGGTCCGCATGATGTTGTTAAGAGCCCGGACGTTAATCTGACGTTGATGCAGCGTAACGATGAGATGGCGGATATGATCAATACGACCGGGACAGCGTTCCTTGGTTTGACCATAGGCTGTGCGAGGTGCCACAATCATAAGTTCGACCCTATCTTACAGAAGGATTATTACTCGATGCAGGCTGTCTTTTCGGGTGTCCGTTACGGTGAGCGGATGATGCCAAAAAACAATAATGAGACAGCAAAAAAAGCACTCGCACAATTGGAGAAAAAGGCCCAGTCCATGTCTAAGGAACTGGACTCTCTGAAATTGATTTCAAGTAAAGCGAAAGCGGAAGGAACCGTAAACGCCACTAAGAGAGAAATGGTTAATGCTCGAGGCAATACTGAAATATTTGATGAGATTGAGACAAAACATGTTCGGTTTACTGTGCACCGTACCAATAGTAGTCAGCCATGCATTGATGAATTGAGGGTTTTTAATGCTGAAGGACAGAACGTGGCATTAGCTAAAAATGGTGCCAGAGCAGAATCTTCTGGAAACCTGAAGGGTTATGAAATTCACAAACTTGCACACATTAATGATGGCAAGGACGGTAATCCCAGAAGTTGGATCTCCGATACTGCCGGTACTGGTTGGGTGAAGATTGCCTTTGCCAAAGCATCAAAAATCAACAGGATCGAGTGGGCCCGGGACAGAGCAGGTAACTTTTCGGATCGGTTGGCCATTGATTACATTATTGAGCATTCCCTCGATGGTCAGTCATGGCACAAGGTTGCTAGTTCAGAGGATCGAGAACCGTATGGCGGAGCCGTTGCTGCCAAAGATGCTTTCCTTGCTTTTTTGTCTGCTGAAGATGCAGAAAGGAGCCGCAAGCTCATTCAAAGTCTGCAGAGAATCAGGAATGAGATTTCATCTTACCGGAATGGCTCAAAGGCTTGGGTAGCTAAATTTGAAAAGCCTGGAAAAACGCACCGGCTTTATAGGGGTGACCCTATGGCGAAGAGAGAAGTTGTTGCGCCTGATACATTGAAAATATTGGGAAGTTTGAAAATGAATGAGGATGAAGATGAGCAGCAGCGAAGATTCAAACTTGCTCAGTCCATCGTAAGTAAGAAGAACCCATTAACTGCCAGAGTCATGGTGAACAGATTATGGCAATTTGTCTTTGGCGTAGGAATAGTTGATACCCCAAGTGATCTTGGTGCTAATGGTAGAGATCCAACGCACCCTCAACTTCTGGATTGGTTAGCTTCGGAATTCATGCAAAACGATTGGTCAATAAAGCACATGTTAACGCTTATCCTTTGCAGTGATACTTTCAGGCAGAGTAGCCGCCCGATAGGTGAAGCTCTGAAAATAGATGCGGGGAGTCGTTACCTGTGGCGGTTCCCTCCACGCAGGCTTGAGGCCGAGGCAATTAGAGATTCGATTTTGGCTGTTGCTGGTACTCTTGATCTAAATATGGGTGGCCCCGGATTCTATTTACTTGATGTGGATCGTGAGAATGTTGTTCATTATCATCCTAAAGAGAAAACTGGCCCCGAAGAATGGCGACGAATGATCTATATGTTTAAGATTCGTCAGGAGCAGGACTTGATATTTGGTGCTTTTGATTGTCCTGATGGCAATCAGGTCATCCCTGAGCGGAGCCGATCGACAACACCTATTCAGGCCTTGAATCTTTTTAACAGTCATTTCATGATTCAACAGTCTGGGAAAATGGCTGATAAACTTCTCAAGGAGGCAGGAGATTCAGTAGAAGAACAAGTAAGGACTGCCTATCAACTGTATTATGGAAGACCAGTATTGATTGAGGAATTCAAGGACGCGACTGAATTTGTCCGTGATTATTCATTGGCTGATTTTTGCAGGGCAATGTTCAATTCTAACGAATTTTTATTTACTTTCTGATGTTGGATAAGCGTCATCTCATGGACCGAGGACAATTCCTCTCCCACTCAGTGAGTGGTTTTGGTGGTATAGCTCTTGCTCACCTACTCAACTCTGAAAAATTATTAGGTGCAGAAAAAGTCAGAGAGAGTGCGCCCGGTAAGGCTCCCATTCGCCCTATCATTGATTCTAGAAATCCTAACGCTGCTCGGGATTCACACTTTGAGCCGCGTGCGACTCAGGTGCTGCAAATTTTTTGTTCTGGAGCAATCAGTCAGGTGGACACTTTTGATTACAAGCCGGAACTTATCAGGCTTCATGGGAAGCCAATGCCTGGAGGAGATAAGCTTATTACTTTTCAGGGAGAGCAGGGTAACCTTACTAAGAGTCCTTGGGAATTCAAAGCCAGGGGTCAGAGCGGAAAGATGATCTCTGAATTGGTCCCACACCTTGGATCTCTAGCTGATGAAATGTGCTTCATTCATTCGCTCACTGGCAAGACTAACACTCATGGGCCCGGAGAGAATTTCATGTGCACCGGTTATACTTTGGACGGATTTCCAAGCGTTGGTTCATGGGCCACTTATGCTTTAGGAAGTGAAACAGAGAACTTGCCCGCTTATGTAGCAATCTCAGACATTCGAGGTACTCCCCAGTCCAGTGTGAATTGTTGGGGCCCTGGATTCCTTCCAGCCGCATTTCAGGGGACAGAATTTAATGCTTCGAAACCGGTCCGCAACATTGCTAGGCCCAAAGGAATAAGTGATATAACCGATAAGGCTACTAGGGCATTTCTTGAAAGACAGAACCAGCGTCATCTGAATGAATATCCTGGTGACAGTGAGCTTGCTGCGAGGATAGCCAGCTATGAATTAGCCGCCAAAATGCAAATGACTATCCCTGAAGTTTCCGATATCTCTTCCGAACCTGCTCATGTTCTTAGAGATTACGGAGCAGACGAGTCCGGAAGCAAGATTAAGGATTTACGTACAGCACATGCCAAGAACTGTATTCTTGCGAGACGACTCCTTGAGAAAGGCGTGCGATTTGTGCAACTCTTCAATGGTGCTTATCAGACCGGAGGAGAGGGGGTCAGTAATTGGGATGGGCATAAGAAAATAAAAGAACAGTATTCTATTCATGGACCTGTCCTTGATCAGCCCACTGCGACTTTACTGAGAGACTTAAAGGCCAGGGGCCTTCTTGAGAACACTTTAGTTATATTCAATTCGGAATTTGGAAGGATGCCAACTTTCCAAAAAGGTGCGAGTGGGAGAGACCATAACCCTTCGGGTTTTACTTCTTGGATGGCCGGAGCCGGAGTCAAGACTCCTTTCAGCTATGGGGCTACAGATGATTTTAGTTACAAAGCAGTCGAGAACGTGGCTACTGTTTATGATTTTTATGCGACGGTCCTTCATATTCTGGGCCTTGACCATGAGAGACTAAGTTTTTATCATAACGGAATTGAGCGCCGGTTAACTGATGTGCATGGTCATGTTATAAAAGAAGTTCTTAGTTGAGGCTAGGAAGAACCAAAGAAGGATCACCCTTATATTATAGAGTTTAAGGAATTGTTCAATTCTTTTCCCTTAGAACTTACTACTGTCAGTTACTACTGTAAGTTACTACTGTAAGTGGTCAAATCCTGCATCGAGACATGTTGCCGGTTCGGCTATGGGACAGAAACCAAGAGAATTCCACGGAGGTCATCGTCCGAGAGAGCTTCGAGACCGACACGAAAGGGAAGTGTCACCTTAAATTCGGCATCG
>Ga0163108_10002232_pt1 | contig 14088 bp, 11 predicted proteins | sample Fk1155metaG_FD_109644 | JGI IMG/M metagenome (GOLD analysis project Ga0163108, IMG submission 109644) | Marine microbial communities from the Central Pacific Ocean - Fk160115 155m metaG | ecosystem: Environmental > Aquatic > Marine > Oceanic > Photic zone | place: The Central Pacific Ocean...
CTGGTCGCGGACTTTTTTCCTTTTAGCTATACAGACCCCCGCACCCCCTTTTGCATAACAACTGTGTCTGAGATGAAGTGTCCATATACCGGGGGTAAACAAACGGTCGTCACAAGACAAGAAATGGCTCAGGTTCAATAAAAAGATGGTGGTTAAACGAAACTGCCTAGTGTAAATTATAGATGCTTGAATAAGAATAATTTTCGGTAATCTGATCAGAAACGAAATTATCTTATGATGAATATTCCAACCATTTTAGGGCGGTGTGAGCTATGAGAAACCTATTGAAACCCACAGTTGTAGCAATAGGCTGTTGTTTCGTCTGGAACGCCGCCATAGCTGCCGGCGGCATCGACGGACTGCCGAAGGACATCCAGGATGAACTTTACAATCCGGCGATGATTGACCCCATGCAACCGATTGATGCCAGTCCATATAGGGACTGGGCTGCCCAGAATCCGCCACCTTGGACGATCGGTTACGCGAGTTCTTATGCTGGTAACACGTGGCGCGCTGCTGTCATGGATCGGCTACAAAACCAGGTTATTCCGAAATGGAAAGAGCTAGGGCTTCTCAAGGACGTTGTGATCACACAATCAAACCTAAAAGACTCAGTTCAGATTCAGCAGATGCGCCAGTTGGTTGACCAGGGCGTTGATGCGATTATCGTTTGCTGTTCTAACCCCACGGCCCTTAACCAGACCGTCAAGTATGCCTACGACAGGGGTGTAGCCGTATTTTCCTCAGTGGGGTACCTGACATCACCTTATTCCATTAATTCCTCAGCCAACTTCGTTGTCGGCGGCAACATGATGGGAGAGTGGATGGCCAACGAGATTGGCGAAAAAGGTAACGTCCTGATCGTAGAGGGAATTCCTGGAACCTCGGCATCTGATTCCCAAGATAAAGGGATCAAGAAGGCGCTCGCAAATTATCCGGACATAAAGGTTGTTGGTTCGGTCGCTGGTTGGTGGACCGACCAGGTGGCTCAAGATGGAATCCAGAAGTGGCTAGCTACACACCCAGGCAAACTCGATGGCATTATCATACAGTCCGCTTCTGAACTTGGTGCGTTGCGCGCCCTGCAGCAATCTGGCCGAGAAATGATCCCGATTACGATTGGGGGTGAACTCGGTGCGCTTTGTTATTGGAGAAAGAATCTAGATTACGTCAGTTCCGCTATCCAGGCCTGGCCCCCGGGTGACGGTTTTGAGTTGACCTGGAACATCATGATGCGGACGTTGCAGGGTCAGGGTCCAAAGATTCAGTCAATCCACACCAAGCCGAAAGTGTTGACCAAGGATATGTTAAAGGATGTCCTTGACGAAAATTGCAGTGTGGATTCTGATCAGTGGTACCACGTGGGTATTAGCGATTGGGCAGGAAAGGAGTACCTCGATAACTTCTTCCTGAGACCTGCTGACCCTGAAGCCTACGGGAATTAAATTCTGGATTGAGTAGAGGGGGGGGCGCGCAACAGTCTCGGGCGCGCGGTCTGGCCACCTAGGCGGGTCGTGGTATTCAGGATGGGTGCCACGGCCACCTTTTCACTCGTCGTGGGATTCTTTGTACCCTGAAAACACCGAGCCGGGTAAACTATCGGAGGGGATACTTGTGACCATGGCAGCTTCTACTTTTTGAGCCAGTCAGGGTCTTCCTGCCAAATTTTGTGAACGTCGTTGAAATATCGTCAGTTCGAAAAAGTTTTGGGCCAACTGTGGCGTTGGACGGCTGTAGCCTGCAAGCTTCGACCGGTGAAATTCACGCCATCGTTGGAGGGAACGGTTCCGGAAAGAGCACGCTGGCAAAAGTGATCTCCGGCGCGCTAATACCCGATGGCGGACAGGTCTCCGTGATGGGAAAGTCACCCTCGTCACCTCTGGAGGCACGAAGACTAGGTATTGCCAACGTATTCCAGGAGATACTGGTGGCCGATAGTTGTTCGGTTCTCGACAATCTGTTTCTCGGCTCAGACAGGTTATTTTCTTTCTCCATGTCAGAAGCCGAAAAGATCGAGAAAGGCGGTGCGGTAATGCGGGAACTGCTGGGATACGATCTTGATCTTATGGTGCCGCTACAGGATGTGCCTCTCAGTATAAAACAACTTGTCACGGTAGCTCGGGCGCTCCTTGTGGACCCAAAGGTTCTGATCCTTGACGAATCATCGGCGACGCTTGATTTCGATGCTACTGAAAGACTGTTTCGTCAGATTCGAAAAGCAAAGGAAAGAGATATAGTTGTGTTAATCGTCTCCCACCGAATAGCAGAACTGGTACGTATTGCGGACAAAGCCACAGTGTTGCGCGATGGCGTTGATGTCGGTTGTCTTGAAAAAGAGGACATAACAGAATCCAGGTTACTAGACTTAATCGCTAGCACGGAGAGAAGACGTGAGCAGCAAGCCAAGAGCATCGAACCGACCGTTGGAAAAGGACCCGTCCTGAGGCTGGAGAATGCCCGAATGTGGCCGACATCTAATCCTTTCTCCTTCGATCTATACCCCGGTGAAATTGTCGGCATTACCGGTCTTGATGGCCAGGGACAGGTGGATTTTGTAAGGGGGTTGAGCGGAGTACAGTCTTTTTTCGCAGGAGCGCCGGTCTATCTGGGTGGCGATGAGCCGGAAGAGATCAAGGATCTTCGGTCGGCACGGCGGAACAAGATCATCTACGTAACTGGCGACCGCAAGGACGAAGGTGTTTTCCCGAACCTTAGCATATTCGAGAATGTGTCGTTACCAATCTACGATGAATACCGGGCTGGCGGCGTATTGAATATTCTCAACAAAACCAAGTTGGGTCCTATATTCCAATGGGAAACCGATAAGTTGGCGGTCAAGATGGATTCTGAAGAAAATCTTATTACCTCACTTTCCGGTGGCAATCAACAGAAAGTTCTGATCGCGAGGGCGTTTGCCGAGAAGCCGAACGTTCTGGTACTTAACGACCCGGCACGCGGCATCGATGTTGGTGCCAAACTCGACTTGTACAGGAATTTGAAGGAATTTTCTGCTGCCGGCAAGTCGGTCGTTTTCCTTTCGAGCGAGACAGAGGAGTTCCCAGACCTGTGTACGAGAGTGGGTGTCTTCCGGAACGGTGCGATAACGGAAGAATTCAAGGACCCGTTTTATACGGATGTCATTTTGAACGCGATGTTTGGTCGGCGCGGTAGTTATCGGGCCGAGCCGATAGAGCTGCTGGTCGAGGGGTCAGGCGAGAGCCTGTCTGCAGACGTAACGGATGCCGGAGATAAGTTCATCGAAAGGGACCGGTTTGAACTGTCGTCACCGGCCTTCAGTGATGGCGGCTTGATCCCGGCGCGTTTTGTGGAGGACAGCTTGGTTTCGCCACCTCTGGTTTGGTCCCATCACCCTTTCGGAACCCGGAGTTTTGCTGTTTCCGTGACTGACCCGGATCTGCCGGAGGAGTTCGATTTCCCCCGGGCATTCGCACACTGGTTGATTTACGATATTCCGGCGTCGGTACTGGAACTGGCTGAGGGCATAAGCCCTCACGGCCATTTGCCCGCGGGCGCGAAAGAATTGAAGAATGATTTTGTGACGTTTGGCATTCCCGGATACGATCGTGGCTATGGTGGTCCATGGCCACCAGACAAGTCACATCGCTATGTGTTTAGCATCTTTGCTTTGAAAGTCGATGAAATCGACATAGATCGTGACGGTGATTTCGTCAGTTTCTCTGAAGCGGTGTTGCCAGTAACGATATCATCGACATCTTTGGTCGGATGTTATGGGCCAGCGAAAAAACGACTGCCGAGCTGACTTGAAATAAGTGGTAATGTAGAGACAGGCAACATCGTGAGAGGGCATAAAAGATGAACCGATTTGGGGCGAGAAAAAGTTTTGACATCGAGTGGATCGAACAATGGGCAAGGCGGGTAAACGAAGACCGTATCCTGCCAGTCACCGGGCGATTCTTTACCAGCAGATTTGTTCTGGGGATCGATGACATCGAATATCTTATCGAGGTTAGATCCGGCAAGATTGAGCGGATCTCGGAGGGCCTAACGTCGGATGATCTTGGTTATGAGTTTGCCTTGAAAGCGCCCAGCAGCGCCTGGTCTAAGTTTTCCCAGAAGATTCCACCTCCCATGTTCAATGATATTTGGGCGATGGCGCATCCGCTTCACAAGCAATTGGTGATCGAAGGCAATACCCTTCCATTCTGGCAGAACTTGAGGGCCTTGACCTGGATGTTGTCGCTGATGAGAGAAATTTGACAACAACTTGAAAGTGGAGATTCAGATGAATACTCTTGATCCTATTGTCGGACGCTATGTCTATGTCCAGTGTGAGGGAAAGACATATCGGACCTATTTCGAAGAAACTGGTGACGGTATCCCATTGGTATGCCTGCACACCGCCGGCACGGACAGTCGGCAGTACCGTCACCAACTGTGTGATCCCGACATCACGAAAAATTTCCGGGTGATCGCCTTCGATCTGCCTTGGCACGGCAAATCAATCCCGCCAGCCGATTGGTACCTCAATGAGGATGAATACAAACTGACGGCGACCTTCTACATGGAGTTCATCGTTGCTTTCTGTCGTGCACTTGAACTTACCAAGCCCGTCATCATGGGACAGTCGATGGGCGGTAACGTATGCCTTCCGTTGGCACTCAAGTACCAGAACGAGTTCACTGCTTTGATCGCGCTCGAGGCCTGTGACTATTCGCCTGGGTGGTGGATCGAGCCGCTGCATCATCCCCATATTCATGGCGGTGAGGTAGTTGCAACCTCAGTGTTCGGGTTGATGTCACCAGAGTCCCCGGACGAATATCGCTGGGAGACCTGGTGGTACTACTCCCAGGGGGGGCCGGGAGTGTTCAAGGGCGACCTTTACTATTACAGTGTCGACTCTGATTTTCGTGACCAGTGTCACAAGATCTCTGGCAAGTTGCCGATCTTCTTCCTGACCGGTGAATACGACTTCGCCTGTACGCCGGAGATGACCGAACGTACTGCGGAGAAGGTCAAAAACTCGGAGTGCATCATTTTCGGGGGCGGGCATTTCCCTACTTCTGAAGACCCCGCTAAGTTCAAGGAAGTCATCACTCCGGTATTGAAAAAAATCCTTCAACTTGATCCCGAACGCGGCAGTCACGCCTTTGGTTCGGACAGACATAGCCGAGTTGTCGAGATAACAAATGCCGCATCTACAGATCGCGATTCAAGTGACAGAAGAGTCATCGACCTCTAACGAAGTCCGTCCAGCTCGTTGGGATGTTGAGAATCACCGGCGGGAAGTGAAGCACTGATATGGCAACGGACGTTAACCCGACTCGGGCCAGTTTCGATCGGATATTTCTATTAGTCCCTATTGTTCTGTTTTTCGTACTGCTGACAGTGGCGGTCATCCGGGCCCCGAGCCTTATCTCAATGTCGGGGCTCGGCAGCGCGACCATCGTTGCCGCGCCCTTGATCCTCGCCACCTATGCGTTAATGGCGGTGGCCATAGCCGGTCGGGGAACGGTGGATCTGGCAGTCGGACCCTTGCTTGGTTTTATCAACGTCATTATCATCAAGCTCAACGGACTCGATCTGATTACTTCTCCCTTCGGTGTGTTCATCTTGGCGCTTGGCATAGGGGTGCTTTACCAGGTTCTGTTTGCGTTGATCATCTTGTTAGTCCGGATTCAGCCAATCATTGTATCCCTAAGCGGTTTCCTGGCCTTGTCCGGTATCAATCTTGTGATCCTGCCTAGGCCTAGTGGGTTGGCACCCGACTGGATGATGTCTTGGGGGCTGGGCGAGACGATATTCTCACCGGTGCTATTGATTTTAATCTTGGCCACTGGCGGTTGGCTATTATTCACGCTGACACCTTTCTACAGGCACTTGCGTTTGATGGGGCATGATGAACGTGCTGCCTATGCCAGCGGTGTCCGAATCAATCTCGTTCGCATCGGAGCGCACTGCTTCGCTGGTATCTTTATTGGACTTGCCGCCATCACCTACACCTCGCTAATCTCTTCCGGTGACCCTACACAGGGCACGACATACACCCTGACTGCCGTCACCGCTCTCGTCCTTGGCGGAGTTAGTCTGGCCGGAGGTCGAGGTGGCGTAACCGGCTCTCTCTTGGGTGCGCTAAGCCTGTTTCTGATTGGATACATCCTGGCTACATTTAACTTTGGAGGCATTCAGGGATTTGTCACCGAGCTTAGTTACGGCGTGATCCTGGTGCTTTCGTTGCTGCTGACAGTGCTGATCCCGTTTATTGCGAGATACATTAAATATATCCCGCCGTTCGCTACCTTTGTTGTGCTGACCACGATTTTTGCCAGTACGATGCTGCATATCAAGACCAGGGATGATTTCCAACCGACTTATACTGGGACAGTAGTGGTCGAAAAACAGTCCTCCACCGATATCAGTCCCGCTACACGTGATGCTCTACGCTATCTGCTGTTGCCCTCGATGATGGCAGATAGGGAAGATGCCTGGCAGTTCAATACACTGCAGCGAATGGTTGCCAGTTCCATCATTGGACTGATCATGATAACGTTCGTATTCCGGTTCATTGTCGTTGAGGCGCAATCCCTCCGCCTCGGCCCATTGTTATACGGGGTAATTTGTACGTTAATCCTGTTATTGTTCTGGACTTTTTCCAGCAGGAGCGATGCTGGCAAACACCCGTCTGAACAACACATCGTTGTTCAGAAGACGTGGTTGGAGCCACCATGGCCGCACCCGTAAACATTCCCAGATCACCGTTTCTGATATGGCTGAACATAACAATAACAGTGGTGGTCGCTGGCATTGGCTTTATCATGGGATTTGTTCAGGGACTGGAAGTACAACTGGTCATTCTTTACACCATTATCTCGTCGATTGCACTGCTCTGGGGGCTCAACTATCTGGCTCTGATCTTCGAAGCGCATCGTGATCAACTTGGCGAGACCGAAAAAGAAGTGGTCCACGACCCGGCAGTCGGGCCGGTTCATCTGTGGCGTGGTAACAGGGTACTTATTCTGGCGATAGCTGGATTGCTGATCCTTTATCTAGTCTTGGTGGCGACCATCAGTGAATTTCGCACAATCAGCAACCTCATCACTTTCCTCATCCTGGAGGCAATCCTCGTCTTTGCCTTCAAAGTCAGTAAGGCCTTTGTCTACAATCGCAGCGCCTTCACCGGTTTGACTATCCTGGTCGCAATCATCGTAATCAGTAGCTTTACCATAGAGGGTTTCGTGTCAGGGGTGAACATAAAATCGATCCTGGTTTTCGCTGCATTTCTCGGTATCGCTTGCGTTGGGCAGACCTTGGTCGCGCTGCTTGGAGGGCTCGACCTATCAATCCCCTTCCTTATCGGGTCTTCGAACATCGGGCTGCTGTATCTGATCGAGCTTGGCGTGCCTTCCTGGCTAGCGGTGATCATCGTAATTGTTATCGGAGGCGCTATCGGTTTCCTCAACGGCATCCTTAGTTACAAGGTGCAAGGCCAAGCCTTGGTACTGACGCTGGGGATGGGGTTCGCAGTGTCTGGGTCGACACAAATCCTTACCAGTATCGGTTCTGTCTTCAAGGGCAACGTGTTCGGCACAGTTCCAGACTGGTTGCGCAACTTGGCGGCCATGAACGGTGAGACTTTTGGTCTCAGTTTTCCACCCATTATCGTTATCTGGGGCGCTATTTCGGTCGTTATGATCGTTGGGCTCAGGCGAACAGCCTATGGCCGCTACATCTACGCTCTCGGCGGTAACCGGAAACCGGCAAGATTGCAGAACATCTCTGAATTCCGGTACTGGACCCTCGCTTACATCATCAGTGGAGTATTTTCTACTGTTACGGGCGCATTATTGCTGGGCTGGAGCGGAGGCGGTTTCATCGGGGTAGGTGAACCGTATCTCTTTATGACTCTGGCGGCCGTGGTCATCGGCGGTACCTCACTGCTGGGTGGGTATGGCGGTTACGGATTTACGGTGATCGGGGTTCTGGTCTTGCAGGTATTAACGTCGTTCCTGATCGGGATTGGGCTGGAGTACGAGTGGCAGAAATTCATATTTGGCCTACTTATCGTGCCGATGGTAGCTCTTTATGGACGTCTCCCGCACATCAGAACGCAGATATAGGGGATCAACGATGTTTGGAATGCTAATTGAATCCAGAGATCTGGTCAGTGTGTCGTTCGAGGTCGCGACAATCGCCACATTTACGACAGCTGTCCTCGCTTTTCTTAGCCTCTCGTGGACAACGATTCAGTGGCGCTTGACGGTGGCGTTGTCAGGCGTCGCGTTGCTAGCATCCGGCTTTCATTATCTGGAAGCGACCGATATCTGGCTCTTCAGCAACAAGATGACGGCCACTCATCGCTATATCGGATGGTTTGTCGTCCACCCGCTTCAGGTGGTGGCAGTGTTCTTCTATGCCCGGACGGTCGGTAAATTGCCCGTTGGAATTTTTTGGCGGATACTGATAGCAGCTATGCTCATGGTGCTCGCTCGGTTTCTCGGAGATGGGTCATATTTCGGTCCGACTCTGGGCGTCCTGATATCAATAGCTTTCTGGCTCTATATCCTAGGCGAGATGTATTTTGGCCATATAGGCGAAAACATCGCTCGATCTAATGACACCGTAAAGCGTGGCTATTTTTGGATTAGACTGATTATGACTATTGGTTGGGCAATCTACCCGATTGTTTATTTCGTCGATGTCGTGATAGGCGTGGGCCATACCGACAGTGTTGTTTTTATCTACTCTCTTGCTGACCTGTTGAATCTGATAACGGTATCGATGATAGTGGTCGGTGTTGCAGGCAAAGAAAGCTACTGAAACTGTTGCCTTGTTTGTGATCGGAAGATATTGAAAGGAGGAAGATGATGATTAACGGAGCGGACGCAATTGCCATACTAGTGCTGATTACGATTGTAATTGCGATAGGCGTTTACTTACTTCATTGGCTGTATAGAAGGTCTTCAAAGGACCGATCTTTTGTTCGTACGGGATTCCGCGGCGAAAAGATCGTTATGGGTGGGGGCGCACTAGTCATTCCTATCATCCACGACATTACCGAAGTAAACATGAATGCTATTGTTCTTGAGGCGAGGCGGACCGGCGAGAAGTCACTGATAACAAAGAACAAGATGCGGATCGACGTAGTCGCTGAGTTTAATGTCCGAGTGATCCCAACCCCGGACCAAGTGGCCACGGCTGCACGCACTCTGGGATCGCGAACTTTGGACGCCGAGAGCCTGAAGGAGTTGGTCCAGGGTCGTTTCATTGATGCAATGTCAGCGGCAGCCGCAAACATGACCATGGACGAGATTCATTCCAATCGAATTGAATTTATGAAGACCGTCGGCAACCTTGTGTCGGATACCCTTAACGCCAACGGATTGGAACTCGAAAACGCTTCGTTGACCAATCTGAATCAATCTGACATCTCGGTGTTCAACCCAGCCAATGCCTTCGATGCTGAAGGCCTCACACAGTTGACCCAGCAGGTCGAAGAAAAGCGCGAGGCCCGCAACCTAATCGAAAACGACACATTGATAAGTATCAAGACCAAGGATTACGAGACTGAGAGACGTTCGCTCGAGATCGATCGGGATACCCAGTACGCCCGAATAGACCAACATCGCGAGGTTGAGATTCGTCGTTCGGTACAACAGGCTGAAATCGAGGAAGAAAAAGCAAAATCAACCATCAACATAAACAGATTCCAGATTTCCACCGAGCGGGAGGCGGAAAAGGAGCGTATCGATAAACAGAAAACCATCGAGACGGAAAATATCCAGACCGAGCAAGAGATCAGGAAACTTGAGCTCGATGGTCAACTAGCAATCCAAGTTCACGAAACAGACACAGCGAAATCGATCGAGACGCAACAGATTTCCAACCGCCAAGAGATCGAAACCGCACGGATAATCAAGGAAGAGGAAGTCAAACTCCTTGAAATTTCCAAAACTCGGAAAGTTGAAGTTGCAACTGCCAACGCTGATAGGCATGTTAACGACGCCATCATCGCCAACAACAAGGAAATCGATGAACTCCGTATTGCTGCCGGCAAGTACGTCGAGAAATTCGAAATTGAACAACAAAAGGAAGTTGAGTTGGTCGACAAGGAGCGCCTCATCGCAATCATAAATAAATCTATTGAAGAGGCAACGGCTTAGACCAAGGCTGCTGAGGCCTGGAAAGTTGAGGCCGCACTCTCTGAGCAGATAACGACGGCAAGACAACAGGAAATCGCTGAACGTAGCAAGTTGGTTGAGATGATTGACGCTACAGCGAAGTCTGAGCGCGAAGCCTTCCGGGTGGTTACGCTGGCCAAGGCCGACAAGGACGTTGCGGAGCAGCGAGCGCTGGCTGAGATCGCTGGCGCAAAGGCGTCAGAGGTGCGTTACGAAAAGGATGCCGACGGTCAACGTAAACTCAACGAGGCGGAGAATATGCGTAATACATCCAACCGCCGCAGCGCGATCTATGAAAACCTGGTCAAGAACCTACCCAGTATCATCCGGGAAACCGTCAAACCAATCGAGAACATTGAATCGATCAAGATCCTCCAGGTTGATGGTGTGCCTGGTATCAACAGTCCTTCCGAGACTATCAGTTCGCCCGAACAGGAGGGCGGTGGCGGAAATATGACCGATAAGATCGTAAGTTCAGCCATGAAATACCGCACTCAGATGGCGTTCGTCGATGGTTTGATGAAGGAACTCGGATTACCCTTGGAGAATATTGGTAGTGCGGGTGGTATGTCGTTCCGGAATTTTCCCAGTGATGACAAGAAACAAGGCAAGGACGGTGAATAAACGACTGTAACCAGACGACTACCGTTTATGCCATGCAGCCTACACTGCTCCGAAAAGAAGTACTGGAAAGACATGCCTTGGTACTGTCATTCTGGCTGGGTTTCGGACTTGTTGGTCTCGCCCTGATTAAGTTGGGCTTTAGCCTCGGTGATCCCGCTTCCATACTATTTGGTTTTGCGTTGCTTATTGTAGGATTCGTGGCCCACATCCTGATAAACCGTATCTACTCAACCAACTTTACCCAGAACGAAATCGCGCTGGGTTTGTTTTTATACTGCCTGAGCCTGCTGGTCTTTGTCTTTTCCAGTATCGTTGATACAGGACTTGATCGATCCCGTTTTATTGCCGGTACGGCAGGCTTCCTTCTGATCTTCGTAAGCGTCGTATTTTTTATGGTCACCAGATTCGGGTTGAGAAAGGCATTTAAGTTCTTTGACATTATCAGAAAGTTCTAGTTTTCATGCGACCCCATTGTCAACTGAGTGGGTAAAACCCCTGAAGTTATGAACACGCTGCTGATGCTGCTCATAGGTTTGTTCTTCGCTTATGCCCTCTATATGGCGTCGATTAACACCAAGCATTTCCGTCAGCCTATTGACTTCCTGAATGCCAACCAGGAACTGCCGCCCTGGGTGTTTTTGTTCACCACTACAGGAATCATTATCTCCAGTTTGGGCCTTTATGATCATCTCTTGTTAAGCGCCCACTTCGGGCTGCAATTCAACCATGTGGGCATGGGATTGTTGATTCTTGCCGGTGTGACCATCCTGTTCATGAAACGACTTTGGCTAGTCTCTCGAATCAGTGGGCTGAAGACTGCAGGAGACATTCTCGCAGGATATTATTCAAGTGAAACGATCCGTATTTATGTTTTCGTTCTGCTTGTTCTATTCGCGATCCCTTTTGCTGGCAAAAGCCTGTTTGCCATAGGAATTTTATTCGAAGTGACTACGGCGGGTGTCGTTGATCGTCACTTGGCAACATGGGGGATGGCATTTTTCCTGTTTCTCTATTCCTGCATCGGGGGTTGGCGAGCAGTGGTGTTTATCGGGACGGCACAAACGATCATCCTGCTGGCGTTGCTGATGTTTTTCGGGGTGTATTCATTTGCCGAATTCGGAAATATGCCTGCGATTATGAGTGCGATCACCGCAACAACAGATGCAACACAGACACGGGATATCCTCTATGACCGAATCCCAGGAGTGATCCAGTTTACCAACGGACTGGGGAAGGAGATCTCGAGTGGAGGTGTATGGACTACCGCTGGGATCTTTTCCTACGGCCTGGCACTGACGGGAATCGTGCTCAGTCCTGCGTTTTGCTTGTTGAGCATCAGCGCAAGAAACACACGTGGTTTCGCGTTCCAACCGGTCTGGATGAGTGGAGGTCTCGCTGCCGGGTTGTTGCTGTTGCTATCACCCTTACTGGGTCTGGAACTGGCTCGACTCAATTTTTTCGCCGCCCCCTCTACGTCGACCGGAGATCTATATTTTTCGCTGATCCAGAAAATCGCCGACTTTGATCAAGTAATGGGCGTCTTGTTCGTGTTTATGCTGTTAGTCTCACTCCAGATAGCAGTATCTTTTTTCGCTACCGCTGGCGCCAATATATTTTCCCTTGAGATCTTTGCCCGATTTATCCACCCTGGTGCACCTGACTTGGTCCTCAAGAAGTGCGCACGCGTAGGACTGTTTGTAATTTTCTTCATTATGGCATTGCTGGCCAGTTCCGCCCCGCTCAGTCTCATGATGCTGGGTGACCTTGCCTTGAGCCTGAGCGCCCAGTTGATTCCCGCCTTCCTGGGCCTGTGCTGGTTATCGTGGATTTCTAGACAAGGTGTCCTTGTGGGCCTCATTCTAGGACTAATCTTCGTCGTGTTCACCGAACCCATCGGCATCGTACCGTTTGGCAACTTGTTCGTTGAATTACCATGGGGCCGCTGGCCGTGGACCATCCATTCGGCTGGTTGGGGCCTTGCCGTCAACCTTCTGAGTTGTCTGCTAGTTTCTAGCTTCACCAAGAAACGCGATAACCGAGAACATCGCAACAGGTTGCATACGCAGTTCTCTAGAGCCTGCACGAATCTGGACCCGCGACCGAATCTGCGTACCGCGCTCTGGTCGTTAACCCTGCTCTGGGTATTTTTTGCACTCGGCCCAGGCGCCATCCTTGGAAATGACCTGTTTGCCCTGCCTATATTGAGTGATCAAGCAGTCGATGTGGGTATGCCATCTATCTGGGTCTGGCAGGTCGTATTTTGGATCGTCGGAGTCATCATCCTCTGGTGGATGGTACATCAATTAGGGATACGGATCGGGCATGGCAGTCGATACGGACAGGTTGCACTGATAGAAAACCACACTCTGATGAGACAGGGGACCATTCCCAAATGGATAAGGTTATTCCTGGAGCGATTTACGACAAGATAGGACAATCGTCGGTCAATTAGTGAACATGGCTGTGATGCACAGCGTATTGTATTAGCAGAAGCGGCAAACAGACGAGTGGCTATTCTAGAAATAATACCAACCAGAACTCGGTGTACGTAAAACCCCTCCGATGTGACCCCCATCACATCTCCCAGTTGAGCCACTCCCCTGATAGCGGTATTCTTGGGCCATAACCCAAGGAGAATCCGATGAGCGACTTCCAATCCTTCCGTGATGCTGTTCTAGAAGATGAAGACTTACAAGAACAGGTGATATCTATCGTCAACACGGCAACCGCTAATGGTTCAGGTCTTGGTGATGGCATTGCTACCCTTGCTAAGACTCATGGATACACCATTACATCAGATGAAGTCTACGAACACGCAGACTTTCTAGGTCAAGATGGTGATCTGACTGACTTTGAGTTAGAGATGATTAGTGGGGGTAGAGGGCGCCGCGGTAATGGTTGTTAACCCCATTCATCCCAGCCTCTTAACCAAATCCTCAGCCCTTAGATGGGTATAGCGCATCAGCATACGTGGGTCTTTATGCCCTGTAATGGTGGCGACCTCTACCGGGTTTAATCCCTTTTCAAAGAATCTTGATGTGGCCTCATGGCGCAGATCATGGAAGTGAAGATTGTCTAATTTGTGCCGTCTAGATAGTCGTAGAAAGGCTCCTGATAGCCCTCTAGCGGTATAAGAGAAGAGGGTGGTTTCCTCTATAGGAATGATGTTCTCAGAGCCTCTCAGTTGCTCTCTAAGCACCGCTATGGCCTTTGATGACAGGGGAATAGTACGAGGCGTATCGGTCTTAGTAAGGGGTATTAAAAGGGTCTGACGAGTAAAGTCGATATGACTCTTTTTAATGTTCAA
>Ga0163108_10002233_pt1 | contig 14077 bp, 14 predicted proteins | sample Fk1155metaG_FD_109644 | JGI IMG/M metagenome (GOLD analysis project Ga0163108, IMG submission 109644) | Marine microbial communities from the Central Pacific Ocean - Fk160115 155m metaG | ecosystem: Environmental > Aquatic > Marine > Oceanic > Photic zone | place: The Central Pacific Ocean...
GTATTGCGCCTGGGTGGCGCGATCGCCGACGACCTTCAACACCGGGTCGATGGGCATGACGCGGCCGATCACGAAGGTGACCAGCAACAGACCCAGCATCGTCAGCAGCAGCGACAGCAGGACGCCGCCGATGCGTCTGGCCTTGCGCCGCGTCGCCGCGGCGCGGTGACCGCCCGGTTCCGGCGGGGTCTTGCCCCGTCCGGTCCCGGTGTTCAGGTCGGCCGCGGAAGACAAGGCCTATTCGCCCTTCGTCACCTGTCGATACATGACCGAGGTGACCGAGCGTCCGGAATTCCAGTTCTGGATATTGTCGCGCAATCCGGTCGGTTCGATGCGCTGGAACAGCGGGATGATCGGGGCCTCGGCCTGATATTGCTTCTGGATGTCGCGATACATCTGGGCGCGCTTGTCGGTGTCCTGTTCCAGCGTCGCGGCAACCGTGGCCTCGTTCATCGACTGCGGTACCGCATAGGCGTTGCGCCAGGCCAACAGGCCGGTCGCCCGTGCCTCGTCGCTGTTGTCGGGATTATAGGCGAAGGTCGCGGCATTGGTGTTCGGGTCGGAATAATCCGGACCCCATTCGCCCAGGAAGATCGGCACCTCGCGGGCGCGATAGGCGTCCAGAACCTGCGCGCCGGTCATCTGTTCGATGTTCAGCGTCAACCCCACCTCGGCCATCGACGCCTGCAAGGTCTGTGCCGTATCCACATATTCCCGCAGATCGCGGATCTTGGTGGTGATGGTGCCGCCCTCGATCCCGGCATCGGTCAGAATCTTCCGGGCCTTCTCGACGTCATAGGTCCAGGGGTTTTCGTCCAGCGCGCCCAGATAGCCTTCGGGCAGGAAGGCCTGGCGTACCTTGAACTGGCCCTTCAGGAAGCTGCCCGCGATGCCGTCGTAATTGACCAGGTATTTCATGGCCTCGACCACGGCGGGGTTCGACAGCAATTCGTCCTTCTGGTTCAAACCCATATAAAGAATTCGGCCGCGCGGTTCGTCCTGGATCTTGACGCCGTCGGCGGTTTGCAGCGCATCGACATCCGTGGGCGACAGGTTGCGGGCCACGTCGATGTCGCCCTGTTCCAGTTGCAGGCGCTGCGCGCTGGATTCGGCGACATTCTTGACGATCACGCGGCTCATCGCCGGCGCGCCCTGGAAATAATCCGGGAAGGCGGTCATCTGGACCGCCTCGTTCGGCCGCCAGGCATTCAGCACGAAAGGCCCCGAACCCGCGTCGTTGTTGGACAGCCAGGTATTGCCCATGTCGTCGCCCTCGGCGTTGCTCATGACCAGTTCCTTGTCCACCACGCTGCCGATATTGGCGGTCAGGCAGTTCAGCACGAAGGATTGGGCATAGGGCTTGTCCAGCTTGATGGTCAGCGTGTTGCCGTCGGCCTTGACCATCTCGTCGACGTTTTCGGGGGTAAAGCCGAACTGCGTCAGGATGAAGGAAGGCGTCTTGTTCAGCTTCACGGCGCGCTGGATCGACCAGGCCGCGTCTTCTGCGCGGACCGGATTGCCGGAATGGAACTTGACGCCATCGCGCATCTTGAAGGTGATTGTCTTGCCGTCCTCGCTGATCTCCCAGCTTTCGGCCAGGCTGGGCTTGAAGCCGGCTTCCATGTCCATCGGATCGAAATCGACCAGCCGGTCATAAAGGTTCTGGGTGACGTCGTTGCCCGAGAACTCGAAGGACTGCGCCGGGTCCAGCGTGATGATGTCGTCGATGGTGGCGGCGACGACCAGCACGTCGGCCGGGGTCTGGGCAAAAGCGGCGGGCGCGACGGCGATGGCCGATGCCAGAAGAATCGCACGCGAAGTGAGCAAAGCTTTCATGGTCGTTTTTCCCTGTCGGTTGGTCATGCCCCGTGAGCCGGGTTTCATGCCGATCAACGTGGCGCAATGTCGGAAAAGAGACAAGGCCCCGCTTGCGCGACGGCGTGCCGGGCGTTTCGCCCGGTGGCGTATCCCCGAACCTGCGGCCGCGCCTGTCAGCGACGGATCCGCGATTTCAGCGCCTTGCGAAATGCCGCCAACCAGGCCCGCGCGTCGAAACCCGCCGGCGGCGCGGCAGCATAAAGCTGATCGTCCAGCCGCGCCAGGATCACCGGAGCGGGGCGTCCGTTCCAGCGCAGATGCCGCTGGGCGGCTGCGCGCAAGGCGGGCAGATCGCCGGACCTTGCGGCGCGTCGCATGGCGCGCCCATGCGGGCTGGGCAGACTTTGCCGAATGCGCCGTCGCAGCCGGCCAGAACCCGCGATCCCCTGCCCGCGCAGCAGCAGCGCCAGCGCAGACGCCATCCCCGCCCCCACCAGCATGACCGCGGCCGCGTCCTGCCGTGCCGCCGCCTTGTCCGCGGATCCGGAATTCGCGCCGAACCCGGCAAAACCGAAAGGAATGGGTTTCATTGCCGCGACCTCGATCCGACGGCTGTCGGTGTCGAACCACGGAAATGCCGCAGCGCGCAGGATCGCGGGCTCGCCGGTGGTCGGGCGCAGTTCCCATTCCCAGACGACGCGGGCCACCGGACCCTTTTCCGTCAGGACCGTCTCGCGGATTTCGGGCCGGGTAAAGCTGATCAGCCACGGCTCGCTGAGGTCGGGACGCGGCGGCAGGTCATGGGCCATCGCGCCAAGCGCCTCGATGGTGACGCGGCGGGTCAGAACCTGATCCTTGCGCAATTGCCCCGGCTGGGCCGACAGGTCGTCGGTCAGCGTCAACTGGCTGGCCGCCAGCGGACGATAGCCGCCGGGAAACGGCTTGACGCCGATCTTGACGGGCGGCGCGGTCACGTCCCGCGTGGCGCGCTGGCCGTCCGCAGTGACATAGGTCAGCCGATGTGTCACCGGGCCGATCCTGACCGGCCCGTCACGGCGCGGAAACACCGCGATCCTGCGTTCGAAGATTTGCAGAAGCTTGCCGTTGACCCGCTCTTTCCGCCAATCGTCGCGAGCGGTCTGAATCCAGTCGTACTCGCGCGAATCGGGAAACTGCATCTGCTCCAGCGACACGGTCAGGTCATATTCGCCGCGCACCGTCAGCGCGATCATCTCGGCGACGACGGGATTGCCGCGATCATAGAGCAGCATCAGCCGCGCCATCGGCTGTTCCGCACGCGCCGCCGAAGCCATCGCCAGCAGCAGGACAAGGAAAAGGCGCGTCACCATGGATCGCCCTCTACCGGCCGGATCAGACCCATCCGGGCGCGGCGGTCGAATTCGGCCCGGATGCGCAGCTTCAGGAACGCGCCCGGATCGTCGGCGATCGTGTCCAGCCACTCATCCGTCGCGGCCAGGCCCTTGGCGTCAAGCCTGCGCTGCCATTCCGGGCCGGACAGGTTGGCCAGCAGATCGGTGATCGGCCTGTCCCCGGCGGGTGCGCCGCCCGCGCCCTTGATGCGGCCCGGCGCCGTGCTTTCGCCCTCCACCACGGGCGCCAGCGCCGCCACCAGGTCACGATTGGAACGGGCCTGATCGTCGGCCGGATTGGCAAACAGCGTCGCGTCGAAATAGGCCACCGACAGCGCGTATTCCCGGGTCGCGGCCAGGCTGAGGCCGCGATTATAGGTCTGGCCGCGTCCCGCCGCCGCGAAAGCCTCGTCGGCGGCCTTGTAGTCGCCCAGCCGGAACAGGGCGACGCCGCGCGCCGCCGGATCGTCCAGCAACCGCACCGCCGCGCCGTCCCAGCCTGCGCGCAGGGCCAGCCGCCCAAGCGCCGACGGCCCCGCAACCGCCAGCGCGGCCAGACCGGCCGCAAGGATCAGCAGGGCCGCCGGCCTCACCGCTGCCTCCGCAGCATCAGCAACAGCGGCAGGCCTGCAAGGGCGGCCAGAAACGGACCAAGATCGCGATATTGCAGCGATCGCAGCACCGGATCGCGCCGAAGCGCACCGCCACGGCGCAACCGAGCCGCCAGACCCGGCAGATTCGCCAGCGTCGCGACGGCGCCGCCCCGGACCAGCTCGGCCAGAGCATCGGGCGGCGGGACCGATGCGCCCCGGGCCAGCCCCTCGACGCGCAGGGCCGAGATGCGCACGCCCCGGTCGGCCAGTCGGTCGGCCTCGGCCGTGGCGGCGGCGTCGATGCCGCCGCCGTCCGAAATCAGGATCAGATCGGCACGCTGCAATCCCTCCAGCATCTGCCCCGCCCGTGCCAGCGCGGCGGCGGCGCGCGTGCCCTGTCCCGGCATGGTCTCTGAATCCAGCACCCCGATCTGCGTCCGCAGGCTGGCGATATCCAGCGTCGGAGCCGAGGCCGTGAATCCCTCGCCGCCATACAGCACCAGGCCGACCGGCCGTCCCGCCAGCGCCTGCGCCAGCCCCGCCGCCGCGAATTTCGCCTGGCTCAGCGCGCCTCCCTGCGCAACCGATGGCGACAGATCGACCGCCAGCACCACCGCGTCGGTCTGCACCAGCACCGGCGCATCTCCGCGGGGCAGCGCCGGCCCCGCCAGCCCCAGGACCAGCGCCGCCAGGCCGGCGGGCGCCAGCAGAAGCTGCCACGGCCTCTGTCGCCCGGTCAGCGCCCCAAGTGCCTGCATCGCGCGCAGCATGTCACGTGGCATCACCTGTTGCCAGCCGCCGGCATCCGGTATGCGCAGCAGGATCAGCGCCACCAGCCCGGCCAGCGGCAGCAATCCGATCAGCCAGAGCGGCCGCAACAGGATCAGCCCGTCCAACCGCGCCTCCTGATACCGATCAGCAGCAGGCAAAGGGCCGCGCCCGTGGCGGGCCAGACCCACAGGGATCGCCAGACCCGCATCGACGGCCGGTCCGACGGGTTCGGCTCCAGCCGGTCCAGGCTGCCGGCCATGTCGCGCAAGTCGCCGGTCGTGCGGACACGAAAGCTTTGACCGCCAGCCTGCCGCGCGATGGCGCGCAGCGTCGCCGTATCGACGGCATCGCGCGAGGCGGGGCGGTTTTCCAGATCCTCGGGGCCAAGGGCGATGGAATGGATGCGGATGCCGTGGTCGCGCGCCAGCCGCGCCGCCTCGACCGCCGGAACCCTGCCCGAGGTATCCACCCCGTCCGACAGCAGCACGATCACCCGCGAGGGCGCATCGCTGGCCGCAAGCCGTTTGGTGGCCAGCCCGATCCCGTCCGAGATCGCGGTGCCGCGGCCCGAAATGCCGATCTGCGCCTCGTCGATGGCCCGCGCCACGGCATTCACGTCGAAGGTCAGCGGCGCGGCGAAATAGGCCCTTTCACCGAAGATCACCAGCCCGATCCGATCGCCGCGGCGCGACGCGACGAAGGCCGCCGCCGTGCGCTTGACCGCCTCCAGCCGCGTCACCGGCCCGCCGTCCAGCGTGAAATCCTTTTTCATCATGCTGCCCGACAGATCCAGCGCCAGAACGATGTCGCGCCCCGAGGCCGGAACGATGTCGCTGACCGCCTGAACACGCGGGCCGGCCAGAGCCACCACCAGCAGCAGCCATCCAAGCCCGGCCAGCCAGACACCGCGACGTCGGTTCGCGACGCCGGCTGCCGCGGCCGCCGCAGCCAGATGCGCAGGCAGGATCAGCGCAGGCCGAGGCACGGCGAGGGGCGGGGTCAGCCAGCGCACCAGCAGCGGCAGCGGCAGAAGGATCAGCAGCAGCGGCGCGGACAGGCTCATCCCCGCTTCCTGCGGCTGCGCAGGGCAATACGCTCGATCCGGCCGTCATCGGGGGGCGGGGCGGCACCATAGGCGGCGGCGCGCAAGGCGTCGGGCAGGTGGCCCAGGATCCGGGCCACGGCAAGGATCCGCTCGGGGCCGGGCAATCCGCGGGTGGCGCGGATCAGCGCCCGGCGCGAGGGGCGGCGGTCGAGACAGGGCCGCAGCGCCAGAAACAGCGCCAATCCGACCAGCAATCCCAGGCCCAGCAGGCCCAGATCCTCGCGCCAGTCCATGACCGCCATGCCAGCCGGCAGGCGCGGCGGGGCCAGGGCCGCCAGCAACTGATCTTGCGTCACGGCCGGACCTCGACCGGGCTGGCGCCAAGGGCGCGCAGGCGCGCGATCTCGGGCCGCAGATCGGGCGCCAGCAACCGTGCCAGACGGCTGCGCTGGCCGTCGCTGATGGTCAGGGCCGGGCGCGGGGGCGCGATTTCGGCTTCGTCCAGCACCAGCGCGACGCTGACCATGCGCCGCCGCGACAGCCCGGTCAGCGCCGCCTCGGCCTGCAACCAGCCGCCCGGCAGAGTCGCCAGCACCACGCGCCCGCGGGCGGGCGCCAGCCGGGCGGCATGGGACAGCGCTTCGGTCAGGCCGGGCGCGCCCGGTTCGGCCAGCGCGCGATCGTGCTGATGCGCCAGCAATCGCGCGATCGCGGCCATCTGCGCCTCGCCCGTGGCGGACGGCATCTCGGCCAGTCCCGCACCCGAGACCGACAGGACCGCGACCGAGCCGCCGCGCCGCGCCGCAAGCCATCCGGCCCGCGCCAGCAGCCGCGCGGCGCGGACCGATCGCAAGGCCGCGCCGGTGCCCCACAGCATCGGCGCGCGGAAATCGGCGACCAGCAGGGTGGTGTCGTCGCGATCCTCGTGCAGGCTGCGCACATGCGGCTGGCCGGTGCGCGCTGTCGCCGCCGGGTCCAGCCGGCGCGGATCGTCCCCCGCGACATAGGCGCGGATCTCGCGCAGATCCATGCCGCTGCCGGGCAGTCGCGCCGCCACCGCTCCGGTCCGCCGGGTGGCAGGACGCTGTCTTTCGGGGGCCGTCGCTTCGTCGCGCAGGGCCAGCAGTTCGGCCGCTTGCAGCCGGATCCCCGCGACATCGGGCAAGCCGGCCGGAACTACCACGGTCGCACCGCGGCTAGCGCATCGGCAACGAGGGACCGCCTGCTTCGCCCTTCGCTGACAGCCTGCCACGCAGGCACCATCCGGTGCGACAGTGCATCTGCGGCCAGCGCCTCGGCATCCTCGGGCAAGCCGTGATCGCGGCCATGCAGCCAGGCACGCGCGCGCACCCCTGCCGCCAGCGCCAGCGAACCACGCGGCGATACCGGATGTTCAACCCATTCCGCCACCGCGCCGCCGGGTCGCGTCGCCATGACCAGCCGGACGATGAAATCCTTCAGCGCCGGAGCCAGATGCACCCGCGAGACGCGGTCACGCGCCCGCGCCAGATCCTTGGCCGTGACGACATTCGGAACGTCAGAGGGCGGCGCCATGCCCTCGGCCTCGACCAGATCGAGGATCGCGCGTTCGGCCACCGCATCGGGAAGATCCAGCCGCAGATGCAGCATGAAGCGGTCAAGCTGCGCCTCGGGCAGCGGAAAGGTGCCCTCGTGTTCGATCGGGTTCTGCGTGGCCACGACCATGAACGGATCGGGCAGCGGTCGCGTGGTGCCGCCCGATGTCACCTGACGCTCGGCCATCGCCTCCAGCAGCGCGGATTGCACCTTGGGGGGCGCGCGGTTGATCTCGTCCACCAGCACGAGACTGTGGAAGATCGGACCGGGCATGAAGTCGAAATGCCCGGTTTCGGGACGGAAGACCTGCGTGCCTGTCAGATCCGATGGCAGCAGATCGGGCGTGCACTGGATGCGCGCATGGCTGCCCGGAAGCTGCGCGGCCAGATGTTTGACGGCACGGGTCTTGGCGATGCCCGGCGGCCCTTCGATCAGCACATGGCCGCCGGCCAGCAGCGCGATCAGCAGCCGTTCCACCAGCATGTCGTGACCGATCAGCGCCGCGCCGATCTGACCGCCCAGACGCGCGATGGCATCGGTTTCAACCCGGACGTCGTTCATCGCCTCCTCCTTGCGCTGAACGGGGCCAGTCTGCCGCGCAAGCGCGCGCCGCGCCAGCCCGGATCGACCAATCGCCCATGCCACTTTGGTCTGATCGGCGCGCGGCCCGGCGCCGGTCCGACCGACCGGGCGAACCTGTCTTGATGCCACGAGAAACCGGGTGAAAACCGCTTGACGCCCCCTGCGCCCTCCCTTACATCGCCCCCACCCGTGGCGGAGTAGCTCAGTTGGTTAGAGCAGAGGAATCATAATCCTTGTGTCGGGGGTTCAAATCCCTCCTCCGCTACCAGAAACCCCGACTTGATTGCGAAAGCGGGAACACCGTGCGGAGGTCCGGCGGATGTCGGATCCGAGCCACCCTCGATCACATTCTCGGGCAAACGGCCCGGCAATCCGGACCGATCCGAAATATGGCGGTCCACCAGGGCGCAGACCGGTGTTCGTCGGCCCTACCCGGCGGCCTGAGAGCCATCCGAATTCGCCCGCCGGCGCCTGCGCAGGAAGGCGAAAGCGCCGATCCCGACAGGAACGAGGGCGGCGCCGGCCGGCACGGGAACAGGGCTGGGCGAGAATGACACGGCCCACGCAGAGAGATACGGCGTTTCGTCGCCTTCGTAGCTGAAAAGACCCGACATGGTGTCCCAGTCGATGTCGATGCGCCAAGCAGGAGCGGCGCCAACAGTCCAGTATACGCCTTCTTCCCACTTCGCGAGGCGACCAGGCGAGCTTATTTCCTGACCGCTTCCATATTGCATATCGATGGCCATCGAGTCGTCATCGAAAGTGAATGTGACGATCCCGGTGGCAGGATTCCCGGTGCTTAGGCCATTCAGAATTCCTGCCACCGGCTTTACCTGGCCGGGTTGGCAATAATTGCAGTCATACTCATGCCTGACGAGAGTGATCGTCGAAGGTTGCTTGATGACGGTGGCGGCAGAAGCCATGTGCCCCGTCCCGACCAGCATCACGAAAGCAGCAATCGCGGATCCGATACGCATCTCAATCTCCAATCAAATCATCACACTCACGCTATACTCAGCGGCGCGTGATCCTGTCTACGCGAAACGGAGTGATCGCGCTCGCGCCATGGGAGTGTTCGCCCTGCCTGCCGATCCCGACCGGAAGCCTTCATGCATCGCGGGAAAAAAGCAGGCTTGCAGACCATGCCGCAGCCAGCCTTGTGACCACGTCGCCCATGCGATTGCGCTCAGCCAGTCTCTGTCATCGGCAGGGACGAGGGTGTCATGCCGTTCCGCCTGATCTTGGGTGCCGCCATCGAAGCCGCGACGGCAACTGTCGGACCATCGCCTCAGCCCCGCGCCCTGACCACCTGCAACAAGGGCATCACCTCGGCCATCTCGGGGCCGTGGGCCTGGCCGGTCACGGCCTTGCGCAGCGGCATGAACAGGCCCTTTCCCTTGCGGCCGGTCGCCTGTTTGACGCGCGTGGTCCATTCGGCCCAGGTCGTCTCGGTATAGGGCGGTGGCGGCAGCAGTTTCATCGCTTCGACAACGAATTCCGCGTCGTCCGGGTCGATCTGCGGCTCGGCGCCTTCGCTGAAGATGCGCCACCAACCGGCCAGATCGTCCAGCACCGTGATGTTCTGCGAGGCCACGCGCCAGAACCGTTCGGCCTGCTCTGCCGGCACGCCAAGCGCGGCGATGCGGTCGGCCACGGCCTCGAAGGGCAGCGCCTGATTCTTCTCGCGGGTCAGCGGCCACAGGTCTTCGGCGTCGAACTTGGTCGGCGAGGCGCCGAACTGGGACAGGTCGAACTCGGCCGCCAACTCGTCCAGGCTGGCCAGCCGCACCGGCTGACCCGAGCCCAGCCGCGCCATCAGCGAAATCAGCGCCTCGGGGGCGACGCCGGCCTCGCGCAGATCCTTCAGCGACAGCGCGCCGATGCGCTTGGACAATTCCTCGCCTTGCGCACCGGTCAGCAGCGAATGATGGGCGAAGGCGGGCGGCGTGCCACCGAGCGCCTTGATGATCTGGATCTGGGTCGCCGTATTGGTGACGTGATCGGATCCGCGCACGATATGGGTGACGCCCATATCCACGTCATCGACGGATGAGGCAAAGGTATACAGCACCTGCCCGTCGGCGCGGATCAGCACCGGGTCGCTGACCGAGGCGGCGTCGATCGAGATGTCGCCCAGAATCCCGTCCACCCACTCGATCCGTTCCAGATCCAGCCGGAACCGCCAATACCCCTCGCGGCCCTCGGCCCGCAGCCTGTCCTTGTCGGCATCCGAAAGCGCCAGCCCGGCCCGGTCATAGACCGGCGGGCGCCCCATGTTCAGCTGCTTCTTGCGCTTCAGATCCAGTTCGACCGGGGTTTCGAACACCTCGTACAATCGGCCGTCGGTGCGCAGCCGGTCGGCGGCCTCGGCATAGCGGTCCAGCCGCAGCGACTGGCGTTCCTCGCGGTCCCAATGCAGGCCCAGCCAGTCCAGATCGCGCTTGATGCCGTCCACGTATTCCTGCTTGCTGCGCTCCTGATCGGTATCGTCGAGGCGCAGGATGAAGCTGCCGCCGGCCTGGCGCGCGATCAGATGATTGAACAGGGCGGTACGCAGGTTGCCGACGTGAATGTGGCCGGTGGGCGACGGCGCGAAGCGGGTGGTGGTCATGGAACGTCTCCTGTTGCCGCTGCTCTTTCACAGACCGCCTTTTTTGTCCATATCGGTGAGGCGCGCGGCGACGGAGATGCGGATGAGCGACTGGAACGAACTGACGGCCCCGGATGCGACCGAGATCGAGGCGATGGCCCGCGCCGCGCTGGCCACGCTGCCCGCGGAATTCGGCGGCCCTGCGCAGGATGTGGCGATCCGGGTGGCGGAATTCGCGCCCGACGAGGTTCTGGACGAATTGCAGATCGACGATCCGTTCGAACTGACCGGCCTCTATGACGGCATTCCGATGACCGAGAAATCGGTGGCCGACCAGCCGGGCGGACCGGATATCGTCTGGCTGTTCCGCCGACCGCTGCTGGACGAATGGGCCACGCGGGGTGACGTGACGCTGGGCCAGTTGATCGCCCATGTCGTGATCCACGAATTCGCGCATCATTTCGGCTGGTCCGACGACGACATCGCGCGGATCGACCGGTGGTGGGAATGACGGATCAGGCACCGATCCTGACCGTCACCCTGAACCCGGCGCTGGATCTGTCGACTGCGGCCGACGCGGTGCGTCCCGACCTGAAACTGCGCTGCGACAAGCCGGTGGCCGATCCCGGCGGCGGCGGCATCAATGTCAGCCGCGCGATCAAGATCATGGGCGGGACATCGACCGCGATGGTGGCGCTTGGCGGGGCGACGGGCGCCCGGATCGCCGGTATGCTGCAGGCCGACGGGCTGTCCGTGGTCCGGCTGACCGCACCGGGCGAGACGCGGCAATCGCTGGCCGTCACCGACCGGCGCCACGGCGGGCAATACCGGTTCGTCATGCCGGGGCCGGAATGGCACATGGCACAGGTCGCCGACATGATGTCGGCCATCGCCGAACATGCGCGCGGCGGTGGCTGGGTGGTGGTGTCGGGCTCGAACCCGCCCGGGGTCGCGCCGGGATTCGAACAGATGCTGACCGTGCGGCTGCAGGACGGGCGCGCAAGGCTGCTGGTGGACACGTCGGGCGACGCCTTGCGCGCACTGGCGGGATCATCCATCCCCGTCGATGTCCTGCGCATGGACAGCCACGAGGCCGAGGCGCTGGCCGGCCGCGCCCTGCCCCTGCGCGCCGACAGCGCCGCCTTCGCCGCCGGGCTGGTCCGCGACGGGGCCGCGAAATCGGTGATCGTGGCGCGCGGCGCGGACGGGTCCGTCATCGCCGGTCCCGAAGGCGCATGGCACGCCCAGGCGGCTCCGGTGCCCGTCGTCAGCGCCGTCGGCGCGGGCGACAGTTTCGTGGCAGGCTATGTCCTGGCCATGGCACGCGGCTGGGCCGTCCCCGAGGCGCTGGCGCTTGGTGCGGCGGGGGCTTCTGCTGCGGTGATGACACCGGCCACCGAATTGTGCCACGCCCATGATGTCGAAAGGCTGTTTGCGCAGCGATCGGTCTCGCGGCTCTGATCCGGGAAACGGCGCCGCCGGCGCAGGCTCCGTCCGGCGGCCCGCCGCGAAACCCCGCCCTGGCAGGCAAGGCAATCCGGCGATCACATGCCGGAATACAGCGGGAACCGACCGCACAGATCCTCGACCTCGGCCCTGACCTTTTCCTCGATCGCGCCATTGCCGTCCTCGCCGTTGCTGGCCAGCCCGTCGACGACCTCGACGATCCAGCGCGCGATCTGGCGGAACTCGTCCTCTCCGAAACCGCGCGTGGTGCCCGCCGGCGCGCCCAGACGGATGCCCGAGGTGACGAAGGGTTTTTCGGGATCGAAGGGCACGCCGTTCTTGTTGCAGGTGATGTGGGCGCGACCAAGCGCGGCTTCGGTGGCCTTGCCGGTGACGCCCTTGGGGCGCAGATCGGCAAGGCACAGATGGTTGTCGGTGCCACCCGAGACGATGTCGATACCACCTTTCATCAGCTCGTCCGCCATGGCCTGCGCGTTCTTCACGACCTGCGCGGCATAGGCCTTGAACGACGGCTGCAGGGCCTCGCCGAAGGCCACGGCCTTGGCCGCGATCACATGCATCAGCGGCCCGCCCTGAAGTCCGGGGAACACCGCGCTGTTGATCTTTTTCGCGATCGCCTCGTCATTGGTCAGCACCATCCCGCCGCGTGGCCCGCGCAGCGATTTGTGCGTCGTCGTGGTCACGACATGGGCATGCGGAACGGGCGAGGGATGCTGCCCGCCAGCGACCAGGCCCGCAATATGGGCCATGTCCACCATCAAAAGAGCGCCAACTTCTTTCGCTAGTTTTCCGAAATATTCGAAATCTAATGTTCGAGGATAAGCGCTAGCACCCGCAACTATCATTTTGGGCTTATGCTCGCGAGCAAGCTTTGCCAAATGGTCGTAATCAATCGTTTCTGTTTTTTCGTCCACACCGTACGCAACAGCGTTGTAGAGACGACCGGAGAAATTAACAGGAGAGCCATGAGTTAAGTGCCCACCCGCATCAAGGTCCATCGCGAGAATGGTATCACCGACTTCAAGAGCACTCATGTAGACCGCCATATTGGCTTGGCTTCCTGAGTGCGGCTGTGTGTTTGCATACTCGGCACCAAAAAGTTCTTTGGCGCGTTCTGCGGCTAGGTTCTCTGCTACATCAACAACTTCACAACCACCGTAATACCGTCGTCCCGGCATACCTTCTGCGTATTTATTGGTGAGTACCGTTCCTGCAGCTTCCATCACTGCACGGCTCACGAAGTTTTCACTCGCGATTAATTCCAAGCCATACGCTTGGCGCTCTAGCTCGTGCCGAATGGTTGCATAAATTTCAGGGTCATCAGATTGTAGATGTGAAAGAGGATTCATTAATTTTCAAGCTCCGCAATTTTATCAACACGACGTCCGTGACGACCACCTTCAAATTTAGTTGTCACAAACGCATCAACAATCGATAGCGCTAAACCGATTCCTGTTACCCGCTCACCCAAACACAAAACGTTTGCGTTGTTGTGAGCTCGGCACATCTCCCCAAGGTAGGCATTAAAACAAAGGGCCGCTCGAACACCGGGCACTTTATTTGCAGCAATGGACATACCAACGCCACTTCCACAAACCAAGATTCCGAGGTCTGCAATATCGTCAGCTACCGCCTTAGCAACTTTGGCCGCATAGTCAGGATAATCCACGGACTCATTTTCAGGGGGACCAAAATCCTCGACTGCATGACCTGCTTGGCTTAGATGCTCAGCTATCGTTTGCCGAAGATTGTACCCCGCATGATCTGATGCGATTACAATTTTCACGATCTAGCTCTCGCTGCTTTGGATATAAGACATCGCATCACCAACGGTCCGAATATTTTCTGCTTCCTCATCGGGAATTTCAAAACCAAATTCTTCTTCCATGGCCATTACCAACTCAACGATATCCAATGAATCAGCACCAAGGTCATCTATAAAGGATTTCTCTGGCTTTACTTCAGCTTCTCCGACTCCGAGTTGCTTAACGATAATTGCTCTAACTTTTTCAACGATTTCTGGTTTTAGTTCGCTCATTATAACGCCATTACCGACCGTCTAAGAGGCCGATTCAGTTTAGGTTTAAGATTGTATTCCTGCCCCAGCCAGCGGAAGATTACAAGCCACAATTCAACACCTAAAATTCCTCTTCAAGGGGTCTGTAGATCTCGTTTTCACAGAAGTGGGATTCGAATAGTTCGGCAGCATTGTCGGGACGAATCCCGGTGTACCAGACTTCCCCGTCAGAACTCTCCCCCGAGTGCA
>Ga0163108_10002236_pt1 | contig 14065 bp, 20 predicted proteins | sample Fk1155metaG_FD_109644 | JGI IMG/M metagenome (GOLD analysis project Ga0163108, IMG submission 109644) | Marine microbial communities from the Central Pacific Ocean - Fk160115 155m metaG | ecosystem: Environmental > Aquatic > Marine > Oceanic > Photic zone | place: The Central Pacific Ocean...
AGTTACTCCAGGTCAAGAAACTATAGTTGAAACTGATTATTGGGTTTTGGACAATGAAGGTTTATATGTTAGAAAGAGAGATGGAGAAACTTTCTTTAGATCCTTTACGGATGCTGACGGAAAAAGGTTTACACCAGATAAGCCCGGTGAACAAAAGTATACACTGGTCCTTATAAGCTCCAGAGATACATGGCCTCTTCCGTCAGGAGGCGGGCCTGGATACTTAACTGATGCAGAAAGAAAGAGTGTTCTAAAGCTTGTAGGGCAACAAGGTGGAACGCCAGCCTATCAGAAGGCTCTTAAGAAAGTTCTTGTAAACCAGAAGGGCGCTACTAGAGGCGGGATCTTTAATGCCGATTGGTACAGGGAAGATAGGCGAGAGGATATGCAGAAAGCTAGGAAAGATACTTCGTTTAAGAAATATGATCCCCCACCAGCCGCTGCACATGACCATGTTTTAGCCGCTGCTGGACGGAGGCTAAGAAACAGAAGGTTGCAAAATCTTAAGAAGAAGGGCTTTTAAGTTATTAAAAAATAATTAAATCAGTTCTTCCATCGAATACCTCATACTGGATAAGTATGGGGTTTTCTTATGATAAATATCTTTGATGACGGCAAAAGGAAGAAAAATAGACGAAAGCAGTCCAAAATAAAGAAGGCTGTTAAGTCTATAGACTTAGCTAAGGCTGGTCAGGAAAAGCTTGAGCAATTAAACCCTATGGCAATCCCTCTGCTTGCTGTAAAGAGGCAAGAAAGTCCAAACAATGGTTTCCTTGAATCAAGCATTGAAGTTATTTTGGAACGACCACATAGGCTGACCGATAAGTGGATTGGCTCTATTAACAGTTGGGTTGACTCAATCGTTAAAGGAACCCTATTGGATGAGCCAGACATTGAAGAAAAGACAAGGGCAGACTTCGGTCCTCTTGCTGTTTGTAAGATTGCCAAAGCAAATATGGAATCACAGTATCCTATGCCAGCCATTATCTGTGTTGACGAAAGAGGCTGGAAGTGGTACTTCAAAACATCTAAGGCTCATAGCTTCAACGTAGGTGATACTATTACATTTACAGCAACTGTATCTGCTCATAAAGAGGGTATTACTTTTCTGCGCCGTCCCAGTAAAATTAAAAAGGTTATAAACATTTTATCAGAATTTGAAGAGGAGAGCAATGATTAATAAGGCCGATGTAGTGGTTGGGTTAGCTTGGGGTGATGAGGCAAAAGGAAAGATCACTAGTCAGTTAGCTTCAACTATCGGAGAAGATGGGTTGCCGCTTTATGATATGGTTGCAAGATGGGGCGGCGGAAACAACGCTGGACATACAGTTTATGTAAATGAAAAAAAGTATAAAACCCATCTTGTTCCATCCGGTGTTTTTTATGGAGTCCAATCTTTGGTTGGTCCCGGTTGCGTTTTGCATCCAGAGTCTTTTTATAAAGAGTTAGATTATCTTGCTAATAATGGATTTGATACTTCTCTTGTTAAGGTTGCTCCAAATTGTCACATTGTAACTGAAAAGCATATAGCATTTGATAGAAAGCATTTAGCAAAGAAGCTGGGAACAACAAGCAGAGGCATAGCCCCTTGCTATGCTGATAAGGCAGCTAGAGTTGGTTCTCTTGCTGTTGATGTATTAGAGAGTGAATATATTTGGGACGAAACTTTAGAAGGCAATCTTCTATGTGAAGGCGCTCAAGGTGTTTGGTTAGATATAGACCACGGCCTTTATCCGTATGTTACATCTAGTGTAACTCTACCTTATGGTGCTTGCAGTATTGGCTTTCCGGCGCAAAAGATTGAAAGTGTTTGGGGGGCTGCAAAGATTTATGACACAAGGAGCGGAGAAGATCCAAGGTTTCCTTTTAGACTTTTTGATGATCCTGTTTTAAAAGTTCTTGCAGATTTAGGTGAAGAGTTTGGAGTAACCACAGGCAGAAGAAGAAAAGTAAATTGGTTAAACTTAGATATGCTAATTAAAGCTGTTAATATTACTGGAACCACGCATCTTGTTGTAAGCAAGTGTGACGTTATGAAAAAGTTAGGACAGTTTAGATTAAGTTATGGTGGCAAGTTAGTTAGATTCTTAAGTTTAGATGAAATGACTGCTTATATTGAGAGAAGTGTGCGAGAAAGGTCGCCTCTAATAGAATTTATTAGATTCTCTCATTCGCCAAAGGAAATTTAATAATGTCAGAAAAAATAATGGTTTTATACCATGCTAACTGCCCTGATGGTTTTGGTGCAGCATGGTCTTTCTGGAGAAAGTTTGGATTAAATGCTGAGTACTTTTCGGTGACTCATGGGCACGAAAGACCCGACGTTAAAGATCGAAATGTTTTTATTGTTGACTTTTCATATGATCGGACTATAATGCTCGAAATGGAACAAGAGGCAAAAAGCCTAATCGTATTAGATCATCATAAGTCAGCAGAAGAGACTTGTGGAGACTTGCCATTTTGTCATTTTGATATGAATCATTCTGGAGCTTATTTGGCCTGGAATCATTTGTTTCCAGATGATAATGTTCCACTTCTAATTAAGTATGTTGAAGATAGAGATTTATGGAAGTGGGAGTTATCACATGCAGAAGAGATTTTATCTGCCGTAGATTCTTTTGAGAAAACTTTTGAAAATTGGGATATGCTTCATGGTTATTTAGACGCAGTAGAATCTATTAGATGGAAGCGTGTAAAAACTATGGGAGAAGGTATTTTGCAATACAAAAGAAACTTGATTAAAACTCTTATTAAAAATCATTATATTACAAATATCTTAGGAAAAGAGATACCAATTGTTAATGCGCCATTTTTTCAATCTGAAATGGCTTCTGCTTTAGCGGAAGGCCAGCCATTTGCGGCAGCGTATTATTTTAATGGAGAAGTATATAATTTTTCATTACGGTCGAAAGAAGATGGAGAAGATGTTTCCAAGGTTGCTGCTGTATTTGGAGGCGGCGGTCATAAGAACGCATCTGGCTTTAGAATAACTGATTTGTCTGAATTAACTACTGGAGAAACTAATGAGCCAAAAGAGAATGAGTCCAAGCCTAAAGAGTCTAATTGATAACATCAGAAGCGTAATAAACGAGAGTGATTGGAAAACCTTTGATGCAGCCTTAGATAGTCTAAGTAAAACTATAAAGCAAAAAGATCTTGAAAGAATTTGTTTGGAGCAAAGTATTTTTCAAGAAGCTTTTGAGTTTGGATCTACTTCACGATGGAATCGTGGCAAGTGGGCAGCAGAAAAAATCTTAGAACATACGTTGCCTCTTCATATAGAAATTAGCGACAAGCTGCTAAGAAAATCCGAGGTTGATCAGGTTAAGTGTATTCTGATTAATAATGGTATCTATAAGAATGTTTCCTCTATAGACTATGTTGCTGAAAACGGAAGCGGCAACAGTCAGGTTATCGCCGCTCAATGGTGCAGCATTAAGACTCTAAGGTCTTTAAAGGGACACAAGAGTTCTAAACTAAGAAAGGTCTACTTTAATAGGCTTGGCCCTGTTGAGTGCTTAGATGAAATGCTTAGTGATCGTATTGCAGACATTAGATATGAGGGAATCGCTAGAGCGCCTTATGATTATAAAAAGCTAATCTCTTTAACAAGAGAGATTGCTAGATCACCGTTTTCTCTTCTTATTAAGAAGATACCTCTTGATTATTTGCCTATGCTTCTTGCAAACAGAAATGTTAAAGATAGGTGGATTTCCAACTTGTTTGAACAAAGAATGTCCTCTGGACGATAGGAGCAGATATGTCTGAAAAGATTTTTGAAAAAGTAACTTTTAATAGTGATTTTGATTTAGGTCATGACTTTATTAGTACAGTTTTAAGGTATGCACTACCCCACGCTGTAAGTGATTTAGGCTGCTATTGGAGGAATTCTGATGCAGAAAAGATCATTAACAATGATACTTTTGGATTTATATGGGATAACTATCCTGATACTAGGGGCGAGTTGCTTACTGTAATTTGTAATATATCAACCAGCTCTACAAGAATAGAGTCTCTTACAAAAGAGTTTTCTGTCAATGCAGCAAAGCATATCTTTAATGCTATTGAAGATAATGAAGAGTTAGAGGATAATAATCTTAAAATTAGATTGTTGCCGATTGTTGACCCTTCGTTCGACTATTTGACAAAGTTGTGCGAATTCGCTTTAGACTCTGAGAAGAAAGCTTTGTATGAGCGTTGGCGTAATGCAGGTCTGAACTCTTCTGTGGATTCTGCTTTTTATGATTACTTATGGAGTAAGGTAAAAAGACAAAAGGGTTCTGTGCAGATTAAACTTAATATCTTAGATCATGCCTTTAACAACGAATCAGTTTCTGATTCTCTTTTGAAAAAGGTTGCAAAGTCAAGTCCTAAAAATGTTAAGAGATTAACGACAGACAGACTCTCTAGGCAGATTATAGATCAAAAGTATCAGATAGAAAGGCTTGAGAGAAAAAATACGCAGGATTCTTTGAAAACCGCAGCGTATTATCAAAAAAAGGTTGACGAAACCGAAAGGAAGATTATTCTATTCGTAGACTGCACTGACAGAGAGGTGGTATCCAACCTGTTAAACTGTCTCTCTAAGGATAATTTACCTTGGTTGATGCCTTCTGCATCGAAGCATTATTACCTTGCAAATAGGTTGCAAAGAATGATTGATTCTGACTGAGAATAGGAATTTAAAATGGCAAATGATAACAATATTGTGTTAAAGATAAGAGTTACAAACACTGAAACTAAAGCTGTTTACGTTCATAATAAAGTTCCCTTAGAGCATGTAGAAATGTTAAAAATGAATCCATGCCTAAAGATTGAGGTGTTGGGTCGAACTAAGGGATATTATAATGAAAGAACACAAAAGAATAGGGATTCTTAAATTTGTATTAGTATGTTGTATACTGCCTGGGCTTGCAATAGCCGAACCTTATAAGCCGAGGATTATATCTGATGTTCCAACTACAGAAACTAGAGCGTCTATTATAGAGCTTAGTGATAGAAGCATAGATGTTTCTTTTTCATATCAAACTGATGGTGGGCGGATTTATTCTGATCTATATACAGAATTTAATCCAGATTATTTAAGTAGTCTAATTACAGGTTCTTGGCCAATATTAAAACGTTATTTAGAAGAGCAAGAGATTCCCACTAGAGATTGTAGACATATAGAATATAATTTAAATATATTTGCTGTGAATACAAATATATTATTGGATGAAGTTAGATTTGCTGAGTTTTGGACAAAGAATCCTCAAAAGACTACAGGGATTTATGGCCTTTTTGATCCAACGACGAGGGTGCAAAATGAATCAGCTATTCTTATATCAAATTTTGAGGGGCATATGTTAAACATTATCTTTGTTCACGAAATGGGGCACTATTGGTGGAATAGATTATGTGTCGCTACTCATTGGCCAGCAGGCGCAGAGAACTTTTCTATGTCATTTCAAAGATATTATGAGGCAACAAAATGAAAGTATGGTCACCTTTGTCTTTAAACGAATCAGGAGAGCCTCCATCCTTTGATGACGTAATGTTGGTCCCAAGGTATTCAACAATCAAGTCTAGACTTGATCCTAATTTGGCATCTAAATTAGGTCCGTTTACTTTGAATGTTCCAATAATATCTTCTCCTATGGATACCGTTACTGGTCACGAAATGGCTATATCTCTTGGAAGCCGTGGTGCGATGGGCATAGTTCATAGATTCATGCCTCCCACGGAACAAGCTAAAGAAGTTTCTTGTTTAGTTGATTACAATAATATGAATGAGGAAAATAATTACGCACCAATAGCTGTAGCTATTGGTGTGGGAAAAAAGGAAAAGCAAAGACTTCGTACTATCTATTCTGAGTTTAAAAAAGATATAGATTGGATTGCTATAGATATAGCAAATGGTCACTCTTCCATAATGAGGGAAATGATAGATTGGGTTAAAAACGAAACTCATTCAGATATTCCTCTTTTAGTTGGAAACGTAGCCACCGGAGAAGGGTTTGCTTTTCTTGCAGAAGCTGGTGCTGATGCTATTAGAGTTGGAATAGGCGGCGGCTCTATCTGCAAGACAAGGATTATGACAGGCTTTGGGGTTCCGACTTTAGCATCCGTTATAGACTGTCGCAAGGTAAAGGAATCAAATTCTAATTTTAAAAATGTATCTATCATTGCAGATGGTGGAGTTAAGTATCCGGCAGACCTTGTAAAGAGTCTTGTGGCTGGTGCTGATGCAGTAATAGCGGGAAGGATATTTGCGGGAACACTGGAGTCTCCAGGCGAGATTGTTGTTATAAATGAAAAGAGAATGAAAGTTTATAGGGGTATGGCATCCAAAGAAGTTCAAGACGATAAAAAGGGCGGATTAAGACCCGGCACTTGTGCCGAGGGTGTTTCTACATATGTTTCTTTAAAAGGAAAAGCGTATTATATATTGGAAGAGTTTTGCGGAGGGCTTAGGTCTGCTATGACTTATGCTGATGCAAAAAACATAGAAGAACTAAGAAGAAACTCTGTCTTTATAAGACTTACTTCTTCTGCATTAGAAGAGTCTCATGCCTTTGGGACCAAACAATAGGAGCAAAAAATGTCAGAAAGTTCATTTGAGAATGAAGTTTTAGAAAAACTATCTTTAATTGAGGGTAGGCTTTCTAATATAGAAGAAAGATTTGAAGATGCAACCGGGTTTGCAGATAGTATTCTTTCTGATGAAAGTGGATTGTTCGGGAAGGATGGATTAAATTCTATCAAGGATACTTTGTCAGCACTTATGCCTTCGCAATTGAATTCAGAACAACTGAGTGCAGTCGGGAGTGATCCAGCATCATTATCAGAATTGGTTGGCTCTCTGAAAGATTTTAGAGAGCGTTTGTCAGGAATAAAGTCTGCTATTGCAGACCTACCAGACGAGGCTCTTGAAGCACAGGTTAATGATGAATAACCTTTTTTTAAATCTGTTTTTACATCAACTACTAAAACCTGTGGAGGTTTCTCCATATTTATTGATTCTTGCTGAAAGGAGATAAACAGTGAATATTGATCAAACTAAAGAGATTTTGAAGTCAATGCCAAACGACAAGTCTATCATGCTTCATGCGAAGCACGGTGTAGGTAAGTCGTCAGTTGTGCGTCAGGTCACAGAAGAGATTGCAGAAGAAAGCGGAAAGCCTTGTGGCTTTTGGGATGTTCGTCTGTCTCAATGTGAAGTTGGTGACATTAAAGGTATGCCGCTATTGGATGCAAAGGAACAGATTACTCGTTTCCTCAAGCAAGAGTGGTGGCCGAGAGATATGGATAGTCAAGGAATCTTGTTCTTTGACGAATTGAATCGAGCATCAAAAGATGTTCTTCAAGCAGTCTTTGAGATCTGCTTGGACCGTCGTTTGGACGGAGAAGAGTTGCCTCCTGGCTGGCGCGTTGTATCTGCGGTTAACTCCGATGATGATTATGATGTTGTTGAGCTAGACCCGGCCCTACATGATAGGTGGTTTCATATCGACTTTGACCCCTCTGCTAATGAGTGGATGGAATGGGCAAGGGAGACAGACGTACACGAAGCAGTTGTTGAGTTTATCAACCGCAATCAAAACCTGTTAGACCCGCCGGTTGGAAACCTTGAAGCTGGAAGAATCTATCCTTCCCGCAGAAGTTGGGTTGCCTTTAGCGATACTCTTATTGGTATGGGGCTTGATTCTCGAACTGATGATGGTATGCTAACACAGGTTACAAAAGGTTGGGTTGGTCGAGAGATTGCTGTAATGTTTCAGAAGTTTCTTACCAACGAATTCTCACAATTGCGTCCTTCTGATATTCTTGATGACTTTGAGAAGGTAAAGGATAAGGTTGAAGCTGCTTGTAATGACATTGAAGTAGTTGCCGCTCTTTCACGTTCAGTTGTGGCAGAGGTTAATGAGCGTTCTTTGACCAAGACGAAGGAAAAGCAGAGAAAGAATTTGAGAGAATTCTTTATGATGCTTCCATGCGATGTTGCATCGCAGGCTTGGGTTGCCCTATTGGGTGGACAAAAGAGCAAGAAGATTGTTATGGAATGGCAGAATGATGAAGATTTCCGCGAGCATTTGAAGAAGATTTATCTCTCTTCTTAAGCACAAAACTTCATCCCCACAGGGAGGCACAGGGAATCAGGTGTCTCAAGTCTTTAGGAGGATATTATGGCTAATGCCCAAGTGAAAAATAGGCTAGAATCAGCGATTTCTAAACTCGTAACATTCCAGCCTTTGTATGGAGAGGTTTTTCTCTATTTGAATAAAAAGGAAACAAAGAAGGTTCCGACTTTGGCGGTTGGAGTTATTCGCAGGGTTGACTTAGCCTTGTATTATAATCCAGACTTTATTGATACTCTGTCTCCAACAGAGTTGCGTAGTGTATTGAAGCATGAGGCTTTGCATATTTTGCTTCATCATCTTACACGCGCAAAGCACTTTGCATATAATCCGCGAGGATACAATATTGCAGCTGACTGTGCTATCAATTGTCACATTGAGGGCCTTCCAGAAGGTGCTTTGTATCCGCATCAGTTCAACTTGGAGTCTAATCAATCTTCGGAATGGTATTACGAGAAGTTGAAGAAAGAGTGTGAAGGCGAAGGCAAAGACTTTGATACTCTTATTGAGGGCAAAGGAGACACTGTTGATGATCACTCTATGTGGGATGAATTCGACGATGATATTGTAGAAGAAAAGATTAGAAACATTGCAGAAAAGGCGATTAAAGAGCAGGAGAAGAAGGGTTGGGGCAATATTGCTGGAAACCTTGCTGCACAGATTATTGCTGCTAATAAGCCAATTGTTAACTGGAAAAAGGAAGTTAGATGGTTTATTAATAAGTTGATTCTTATGGGTCGGAAGCATACCCGTATGCGTCCTAATAGGCGCTATGGAATTACCTCTCCAGGCACCAAGAGGAACTATACAAGCAAGTTATTGGTAGCCTTTGACACTTCTGGCTCTGTATCTGACACGCAGTTGGAATATTTTGCTACCGAGTTGAATGGAATGATTGACCATGTAAAGGTCGATTTCGTTCAGTTTGATACTCAAATCTATGATGACCCAAAACCTTTTAGCAAGAAGGCAAGTAAAATTGATATAGTGGGTCGCGGGGGAACATGTTTTACTCCTGTGATTGAGTTAGCAGACGAGTTGAAATATGATGGGTTGGTAGTGTTTACTGATGGATATGCTCCTTTTCCATCGAGGCCAAAGACGCGAGTTTTATGGGCTGTCTGTGACCAAGACAAGGATGTAGAGTTTCCTTATGGAAAGAAGGTAGTTATCGAACAAAAAAATCGGTAGCATAAAGGGTAGAGGTTTTGTGCCTCTACCCTTTTTTTATCTTTAGGAGTTAATCAGTGATTCATGTAATATCCAAAACACACAGCAGAATAGCGACTATAATAGTTGCTTTCAATGCAGGCGCAAGGGTTGAGGCAATCGGCGGATATAACCCTGGTATTGCCCATATGCTTGAGCATTCTTTGTTTAAAGGAACCGCCACAAGAGACAGCGTTCAAATACAAAGAGAGATAGCCTTTCTTGGGGGTCATTCAAATGCTTTTACATCACATGAATCTGTTGCATATTATATAACTGTTCCTTATGAAAATTTAGAACCGTGTATGGATATTCTTTCAGATATGGTTTTTAATCCTGTGTTTCCAGAGGATGAATTTTTAAAAGAAAAAGAAGTTGTAAAAGAAGAAGAAGCCTCTTCAAAAGATGATCCAACAATGTATATATGGAGAAATTTTTCTGAAGAATTCTTTGATAATTATTTAGCAGAACCAGTGCTTGGAACGCAAGAAACTATCTCTAACTTTACTAACGATGAAGTTAGAAGATTTCACTCTCAATTTTGTCAAAGAAAAGATGCAATAGTATCTGTTTGTAGTGTCTTAAAAAAGAAAGATGTTAAAGAGCTTCTTAATAAGTATTTTGGAAAGCAAAATGGAAAGATTAAGAAATCATATAAGTTTAAAGATTCAAACTATCTAGACTCTAGATATTTAGAGCTTACGAAAGGAGACCTTGAACATACTTACTTATGGATGGGTATGCCAGCCGTAAACATGGCCTCAAAATGGGATGGAGCAATACAGTTGCTCATAACTATCTTGGGAAGAGGAATGGATTGTAGGCTGTTTACAGAGGTTCGAGAAAAGCTTGGTTTAGTATATGGTATATCTGCCAACTATAGCGATTGGCAACATGGCGGGTTAAGTATGATAGAGTTCTCTACAAGAGAAGAGAATATAGAGGAAACATTAGAAACTGTTGACAAAGAGCTGAAAATGATTAAAACAAGTATGCCGACAGAAGAAGAAGTCCAACGCGCTAAAAATAAAATAAGATCATCTTTTTATGCAGCAATAGAGGACAGTTATAGTATTGCCTATTGGGAGACAAAGAGAAGGCTGTTTGACATACCGGCAATAGACGAGTACATGAATAATATTGAATCTGTAACAAGGCAGGATATTATTGATGTAGCGAATTTAATCTTTGATGAAGATAGACAGCTGTTAACTGTGTGTAGGGGGAATGATGAAGCCCAACAGGGTTGAGCTATATGACGATGGTATTGGGGCGGTAGAGCTTGTGGAGTACATGGGTTCGGACCTCACTGTGGTAAATAGTGCTAGAGTCAGCTTTGGAAAGACCAAAGAAGATTTAGACGATAAAGATAAGCGACTAATAAAGTATTTGATTCAAAATAAACATACTTCAACATTAGAGCATAATGTTGTTACCTTTCGTTTTTGCGTACCATTGTTTGTGCGAAGTCAACATCATCGTCATAGAACTTGGTCATATAATGAAATATCCAGAAGATATACCGATGTAGATATTAAGTTTTATGAACCTGAATCTTTTAGGACACAGCATAAGTCAAATAGGCAGGCAAGCAATACAGACAAGATTAATCCATTAATTTCTTATCCAAGACAACGTTATGCTGCTATGGTATCTTCTAAAGCTGTCAAAGAACATAGCAAGATAAGCTTGGCTTTATACGAAAGACTGGTTGAAGCTGGCGTGTGTAGAGAGCAGGCCCGAGGGGTTCTGCCTCAAAATATGTATACAGAATATTATGGAACTGTAAACCTGAGTAATCTTTTGAAGTTTATAGACTTAAGAATTCACGAAGGAGCACAGTGGGAAACGCAAAAGGTTGCGGAAGCTTGCCTAGGTATAGCCTATGAGTTATGGCCGATAACTGTCGGTGCTTATAGAGGCAATCTCTGTGCTAATGCTTGCTGCGACTAAATTAAACCCCTTCGTGCAAAAACTTCACAGAAATTTGCAAGGGGTTATATCCAAAAATTAATTGATATTAATATGATTTTTAAGTATATATAACTTAGCTGGAGTAATACTATGAGTATAGTTGATTTGTTTCTTTTTACATTTGGTTGTGCAGGACTTACAATAATCCTTGTATCAAGCTCCGTCTTGGAACCTGTTAGAGACTTTGTAACTTCAAAGTCAACTTTCTTAGGTAAATTAATTAATTGCACTATGTGCTCGGGCTTTTGGGTTGGGCTTGTTGCAGCCTTGCTAACAGGAGTAAACCCCATATGGGGAGCTGCTGTATCTAGTTTGTTTAGCTGGAGTATCTCAAATATTGTAGAATCTATTTTTGCAATAGGTGTATATTTTGACACAATGTTAGAAAATGGAGAAGAAGATGATGAAGGACACGTTGAATAGAATATCTATACCGGGTAGGGTAGTAGATTTATTGTGGGCTGATGATGAATTTTTTAGAGATGTTTCTTCTCATAAAAAAATAACTTCTGCTGGAAAGTTTCCAAGGTGCGACCAGTGGTGTGATGAGACTGGCTTTCATATGGCCTTTGCACTGGCTGGGTATTCGCCTAAAGACGTTACTGTTGATATTAAAAATAATGAGTTATTTATAAGTGGAATCGGGAGCAAGTTAGAAGGCTCTAATGATCAAGTTGCGGCAGGTGACGAGGAAGATGATTACCCATTAAAGGTTCCGAAGATTGGAGTCCAACAGGGGATGATTGTTAGAGGTATCGCAAGAAGAAACTTTAAAACAAAATATTTTATAAATCCTTCTTTTGATTTAAAAAAGGTTCAAGCTTCTATGGAGAATGGATTGCTTGAAGTTTTGGTTCCAAAGAAAGAAGAAGAAGAAATGATATCTATTGATATAAGGGAGAGGTAAAATGAGTACAAGTATTGAATTACTATTAAACACAATGGTTACAAGCATTGTTGATGATGTAGAGTCAGTAAGTGTTCAAGAGGCTGAAACAGAAAAAGAAGGAAGACTTTTTGAAATAAAGGTTGGAAAAGATGATGTTGGAAAGGTCATTGGAAAGCAAGGAAGAATTGCTAGTGCCTTAAGAACAGTTGCAAAAGCAGCTGGCGCAAAGAATGGTGAGAAGATTATGATTAATGTGTTTAATAAACCCTTGGAGTAAATTTATGGCTGTTACCAGTTGGAGACAAAAATGTTTAGACTATCCAAGCATTATGTTTGGAAGAGCTATTCAGAATGCTCGAAACAGAGCAAAGAAAAAGAATATACCTTTTGAATTAACAAAAGAATATATATTAGAACTGTTTGAAAAACAGGATGGAAGATGTTTCTATTCTGATATGAAATTAAATATTGTAAAAAAGAATAAGGACCGTACACATGATCCATTTAAAATGTCTTTAGACTGCGTTATTCCAGACTTAGGATATGTAAAGGGGAATATTGTATGGTGCGCTTACTGTGTGAACGCATTGAAGTTAAAAATGTCAAAGAAAGAGATGATTAACGTATGCAGACACATAGTTAAAAAAGCTGATGGTGTTTAGCAGTTTGTAGTGGAGGAGTTGTGTCGCCCAAGAGAACATTAATAGAAGTAGAAACAGAAAAGATAAAAAATAAAGTTGATAAGATGTATGAGAACTACGGCATAGCTGTGGACAGGATAGACGAAGGAGATATCGCTAGAGTGTATAGACACTATTTTGATAGAAGAGAAGAGTTAGATGATGATTACGAAAAGTCTAAGAAATACATTGGACAATTTGATGAAGATGATATTATATGAGCTATTAATATTCGAGATTGTATCGTTATATGCACGCACACGTTTGTGTTGAAGGGTTATGAGTATGGTAAATAAAAAAGATTTGGCAAAAAAGGTCGCGGCAAAAACACTCTTGTCTCAGAAAGAAGCTCTACAGGTTATAGACGAATTGATTGATACAATAATTGAATCGTTAGAAGAAGATGGCGAGGTATCTATAGTTGGGTTTGGAAAGTATTATCTATACACCCATGCCTCTCGCCCTGTCAGAAACCCAAAGACACAAGAGGAGATGGTGTTAAAGCCTTATAAGTCTGTTAAGTTTAAAGTAAGTGATAAGATTAAAAAGCATTTTAAAAATTTAAAATAAAGGATTATAATGGCGACAGACAGCGATGGCAAGCTTACAAAATTTGAATCTGCAGTTACCGTAGTTACTGCAGACTTAGCTAATTCTCTTTTTGGAGGACTGTATGGAACGAGCGAAGTATCGTCTTTGGATTCCTATCATCCACTCGCGCACGGACACGTACATGACGGAGAACACATAGACGGACACGCGTCAAGAGTAAGTTTGTCAGACCCTTTTCATGTAAGGGGCGTACTGGTTCATGCCAACTTAGGTGATGATGCAGTAATGAAGAATAATGTTTATGACTCTGTTTACCAAAATGAGGTAATTCCAGAGTATGAAGATGTAGATGGAGTTATATATTATTATCTCGATCTAAGAATTATTCGTTCAGACTTTACATTCCACGAGATTGAAGACCCCTCCTTAGAGCGTGGCCTTGCTCCTGGTTTGGAAACAAAATTAATAAGACAGAGAGAAGACGATGATGGGCTATCCTTTGAAGACAGCGGGTATGACTTTGTATTTGGATCTAATTCATTAGACGACTTAGCATTTGGAACCTCTGGAGACAATAGGCTTCTCTATGATAGAGACAAAGCCGCCTTTAGAGCAGGCTCTGTTGACTCGGATCAATGGGATGA
>Ga0163108_10002237_pt1 | contig 14064 bp, 9 predicted proteins | sample Fk1155metaG_FD_109644 | JGI IMG/M metagenome (GOLD analysis project Ga0163108, IMG submission 109644) | Marine microbial communities from the Central Pacific Ocean - Fk160115 155m metaG | ecosystem: Environmental > Aquatic > Marine > Oceanic > Photic zone | place: The Central Pacific Ocean...
CCATTGATTGCACCATCGCGTCAAGCAGCGAACACAAAACGTTTCACACCTTGCCGTCAAGGTGTAAGTTGACAACCCCAAACGAGGTCGTGGTGTCCGAGCGGTATTTAGAAGATGGTCGATACAAACTGTTGGATGAGCTTGGCTCAGGCGGTATGGCGACTGTCTACCGGGCAACAGATACGGTCGACAACGTCATCCGTGCCATCAAAGTGCTGGACGATAGGTTTTCCCACAAAGCGGAAATCTTGAAGCGGTTCGAAATTGAAGCGATGGCCATGACCAAGCTAGACCACGTCAACATCGTGAATCTGCACAGTTGCCAGCTGGAGGGAGATGAGCGGTACATTGTGATGGACTACATCGACGGCGAGAGCCTGCTCGATAGAATAAAACGAGGTGCTTTGACCCCTGCTGATGCGGTTGAAGTCATGATTCCGGTCGTGGACGCTCTGCAGGCCGCCCACGATAGTAGCATCGTCCACAGGGACATCAAACCGCACAATATCCTTTTGGATAAAACCGGAAAGGTGTACGTGTCAGATTTTGGCATCGCACGATGCATCGACGAGGCTGAACTCTCATTGACCCGCACAGGAATGGTGATGGGCACATGGGCATTTATGGCGCCAGAACAACGGGCCGATGCCAAAGGTGTCGACCACCTTGCAGACATCTACTCGGTCGGTGCAACCTTGTACGCATCCATCACGGGCGAAGTGCCCAAAGACCTGTTTGCCGCTGAACTCGATCCGTCGATTTATAGGGGTATTTCCAAGCCCATTGAGGCCGTTATTCGCCGCGCTTGCGCCTACTGGAGTTCGGATCGGTACCCATCGGCATTGGCGATGAAGCATGACCTAGAGTTGACCCTACAATTCCTGAGAAGCAATGAAGCGGACGGGCGTGATTTTGGTTCCATTCAGTTTCGAACCAACCCTGAATTTGCTGACTTGGATAGCAAGGCACCATTAAGGCATGGCAAATGGCCGGTTGCGTCGCCTCCCAGCCGTGCGGCCCGACCCGAGCCATCTGTTCAGGCTGAAGTTCCGAAGGCACGATCCAAACCCCGCCGTGTGAATGTGCCACAGCCGGCGGAGGAAGAGTTCAAGGTTGGATGGCTGATCCTGGGTTTGGCATTGGTGGGATGCACAGTGTTCTATTGGCTTGCCAAAGAGATTCGGACGCCAACGACCGAATCCACTGAAATCCTCAAAGTCGAAATTCCTTCGATCAAACCCAAAGGCCGAATTCCATCGGATGGCGACTTGGGGGCAGTGGATGGACGACCACAACTGACGCATACGGACATTTCGGATGTTGCGCTAGGTGATGACCTTGAGTGGAGTGTCGAGGTATCCGGTTCCAATGCGTATGATCAGGTGCAGGCCTGGTATCGACCGCAGGGAGCTGACACATGGAGTAGAAGCACCCTTCGCCGGGTTGGGGACGGATACAAGGGCAGCATCACAGTCGACAGAATGTTGAGCGCTGGGATCGAATATTGGATCGAAGCCAAACCGTACCGAAAAGGCCTACCGAACCTCACTCATGGGAGCGCGACTCGGCCTGTAAGTGTGTTCGTCCACTGAGTTCGAGTTGCCCTTCGGCCAAGGTGAATTAACTACGGGTGCCTTTTGGCGAAACATTGATGGATTTTTTGGGGGCGTGGCGGAATTGGTAGACGCGCTCGATTCAAAATCGAGTGGCCAACGGCCTTGTGGGTTCGATTCCCACCGCCCCTACCATCTCTGACATTCCCAGGAATGTTTTGTCGCGTTCAAAAGCTTGCGGACGTTCTCCTCAACAAAGGATAAGCAGCGCCACGCAGAGAGGACCAGATGGCACTGATCGACCAACTTCCGAAAACATTCGACCCCCACGGGGCCGAGGCAAAATACTATTCGCAGTGGGAAGAGGCAGGGATATTCACGCCGGACCCCGACGCTCCTGGTGAGCCATATGTAATCGTGATTCCACCCCCCAACGTGACGGGCTCTCTCCACATGGGTCACGCCCTGGACAACACCCTGCAGGATGTGTTGATTCGATACAAGCGAATGGACGGGTACAACACCCTTTGGCTGCCGGGCACGGACCACGCTGGAATCGCGACACAATGGGTTGTTGAGCGGCAATTGCGAGAGGAAGGCCTCGATCGCCGAGACATGGGTCGTGAAAAGTTTCTTGAGAGGGTGTGGGCTTGGAAGGAAGAGTCGGGTGGCACCATCACCACACAGCTTCGCCGTTTGGGCGTGTCCTGCGATTGGAGCCGCGAACGTTTCACGATGGATGAAGGCCTGAGTAAAGCGGTTCGAGAAGTGTTCGTTCGGTACTATGAAGAAGGCCTGATTTACCGCGCGGAACGAATGATCAATTGGGACCCAGTCGGGATGACTGCGCTCTCCAACCTCGAGGTGGAGAACGAAGAGAATCATCAAACCGAGATCTGGTCCTTCGCGTATCCATTGACCTCGCCACAGGCCGGCCCGGATGGAGAAATGCGCACTGAAATCGTGGTCGCAACGACGCGGCCAGAGACCATGCTGGGTGACACCGCTGTCGCGGTCCACCCCGAAGATGAGCGCTTCAAACATCTGATCGGTTCAACCGTCACACATCCTTTCAATGGGCGGGAGATCCCGATTGTGGGTGATGCAGTATTGGTTGACCCTGAGTTTGGCTCTGGTGCGGTAAAGATCACGCCAGCACATGACTTCAATGACTTCGAAGTGGGCCGTCGTCATGACTTGCCCAACATCAACATCCTCAACCTCGATGGAACCATCAACGATGAGGGCGGGGAGTTCGCTGGGCTTGACCGCTTCGATGCACGCAAGCAGGTCAAAATCCGAATTGGTGAACTGGGCCTTGATAGAGGGTCGTCGCCCCATACGATGGCTCTCCCACGTTCACAGCGTTCGGGTGCACCCGTAGAGCCCATGCTTTCAACGCAGTGGTTCGTGAACATGGAACCCCTGGCCAAACGTGCGGTGGCTGCGGTCGAGGATGGTGAAACCCGTTTTGTGCCGAAACAATGGGAAAACACCTATTATGCTTGGATGCGGGACATCCGTGACTGGTGTATTTCGCGGCAACTATGGTGGGGCCACCAAATTCCAGCTTGGTATTGCGGAGAATGCGAGCACGTCACAGTTTCAAGGGAAGACGCTTCCTCCTGTGAAGAATGCGGGTCCGCCAACATTCAACAAGATGACGACGTTCTCGACACGTGGTTCTCCAGTGCTTTGTGGCCCTTCTCCACGCTTGGTTGGCCAGACCAAACCAAAGACCTTGCCCGGTATTATCCAACGTCGGTATTGGTCACTGGATTCGACATCATCTTCTTTTGGGTTGCTCGGATGATGTTTTCAGGCCTGCACTTCATGGACCAGGTTCCATTTTCGGACATCTACATTCATGCGCTTGTGCGGGATGAAAATGGACAAAAGATGTCGAAGACCAAGGGCAATGTGGTCGACCCACTCGAGCGCATCAATGAGATTGGGGCCGACGCGCTCCGCATGACACTGGTTGCCAGCGAGACCCAAGGTCGTGACATCCTATGGAACAACCAAAGGGCCCAAGGCTACGTCAAATTCCAGAACAAAATCTGGCAAGCCTATCGCTTCGCCATGATGCACCTTGAAGACTACGACCCGACCGCTGAACGAACACTAAGCAACTATGACCACTGGATTATGGCGCGAACCGGGGAAGCCGTACGCCGCGTTCGTGGCGCCTTGGATGCATACCGCTTTGGCGATGCGGCTTCAGAAATCTATGCATTCACTTGGGATGAATTGTGCGACTGGTACCTCGAATTCGCCAAAGGTACCCTGTACAGCGAAGATGCTCCCGAACCGGCAAAACAAGGTGCACGACACACGCTTTGGTCGACCTTGCATACGCTCGTCCGGCTGTTCCACCCAATCATGCCGTTTATGTCCGAAGAGATGTGGCAGAATCTTCCGCATACGGAAGGCAGTGTGGTGCTTGCAGACTACCCCCGTACCGAAGACTACCCATCGGATCCCCAAAGCCTCCAAGAAGTCGCCAAGGTTCAGGGTGTAATCACTGCGATCCGACGCATTCGGGCAGATATGGAAATTTCACCACGGGTCCCAATCCGTCTCCGTGCATTGGAGGTGACAGACTTGTCGAACCATGCAGGTGCACTGAGGGACCTTGGGGGTGTTTCGGTCTTGGAAGAAGGCGGCCGCGATGGCCCAGCATCCACATTCGTTGTCGGAGGCTCCAGCTATTTTGTACCCCTTGACGGGGTTGTCGACATTGCGGCTGAACGCGATCGACTCGACAAGGTGATTGGAAAGGTGGAGAAGGATGCAGGTTTTTTGGCGAAGAAGCTCAACAACTCCAACTTTACAGACAGAGCCCCTGCTGATGTCGTCGCCGATATTCAAGAGAAGTACGACGCAGCACAGGTTCGCCTCCTAAGACTCAAAGAAGCAAGGACCGGATTGAACGCATGAAGACCACATATTCATTTTTGTTTGCCCTTACGTTTGTTGGGTGCACGAAGGCAACCGACGATAGCGGTCGCTCGAACGGAGACACCGGCAGTTCCGCAATTGTGGACACCACCGCCCCATGGCCCAGCTGGGTCGTGAAACACTGGGTGTGGGAAGACGAGTCAACGCAGGAGAGCGCCTCGGCACTTGTCGATGACTACTTGGCGAATGACATCCCTGTGGGCGCGATCATCATCGATAGCCCATGGGCAACTGGGTACAGCACCTACGAGTGGGACACTTCGATGTACCCAGACCCACAAGCCATGATTGATGATTTCCACAGCAAGGATGTCAAGGTCTTCATGTGGACGGTTCCAGGGATCAACCTTGAGGAAGAAGATCTGTATAACTATGCCGCTGAGCGCGGCTGGTTCATGACGGCGGGGCCGGACGAGGGCCCCAAGGTCATCGATTGGTGGAAGGGTGAGGGAAGTCTGATCGACTATTTCAATCCTGAAGCCGTCGATTGGTGGCACAGCCTTGTGGACAAAACACTCGACTATGGCATCGATGGATGGAAGTGCGATGGCCTCGACTTCTCTGCCATCGCCGCCAAATACTCACCTGGACTGGGCCGGGAAGTCGCACGGCTCGAATATTCGCATGCGTACTACCAGGACTTTCATGACTACACACGAGAAGTCCTCGGGCCGGAGAGAGTCAACACGACAAGACCGGTCGACAACTACGGTGCCGACCTTGGTGGAGAAGGCGTACAATTCACACCCCAGGAAATCACGTGGGCTGGCTGGGTAGGCGACCAAGATGCAAGTTTTGCGGGCATCGCTGCAGCATTGCGAAACATGTACTGGTCTGACCATGACGGATACACAATGTTCGGTTCAGACATTGGCGGGTATCGGGTCGACGACTCTGACCTTGGGCGGACCAAAGAAGTGTTCTTGCGTTGGGCTCAACTCGGCGCCTTGAGTGCAATCATGGAAAATGGCGGCGCTGGAGAGCACCGCCCCTGGATGTTTGATGATGAAACCACGGAAATTTATCGTCGTTTCACAAAGCTCCACCATGCCTTGATTCCATACCTGATGGACCAAGGTGGAATTGCTTTCTCGGAACAGAGAGGGTTGATGAGTTTCACCCAAAAAACGAACTATTCCTACATGCTTGGTGCGGACATTTTTGTGGTACCCGTCTTGGACGAAAGTGGTTCAGTGAATGCCCGTTTCCCTGAGGGCGAATGGGTCTATGTGTTTGATATTGAACAGGTTTACGATGGCGAGACAGAGACTGGAATCACTGTTCCATTGTCAGAGTACCCAGTGTTTTTCCGGATGGGTTCCGAAGTCGGAAACACCATCGCGAATAGCCTTGCGGGCGGCTAAATGAAACTCGCTCAGTTGGTACGGGCTTCGCTGATCGAAGATGTAGGACCCGGGGATTTGACCACCGAAGCGTGCGTCGATGCGGGTCTACAGGGCGTTGCTGATATTCAGGCGAAAACAGACCTTGTGGTTTGCGGTCACGCGCCCGCACACGAGACATTTGCCCAAGTTCGCGCCGAATACACGGCTGTGGTGCCGGATGGGGCATGGGTCGAGGCCGGAACCACGATTGGCACGGTGAAGGGTCCAATGCGTTCCCTTCTGACCGGAGAACGGGTTGCATTGAACTTTCTGATGCGCCTTTCAGGGATCGCTACCCATACCCGACAATGCATCGCAAAGGCGGGCAGTCTTCGAGTTGTGGATACCCGCAAGACCACGCCACTTCACCGGGCCCTGGAAAAGCACGCAGTCCGTATGGGCGGGGCCGCGAACCATCGGTTTGCGCTCTACGATGCCGTCCTCATCAAGGAGAACCACATCATTGCTGCCGGCGGTGTACTGAAGGCTGTGCAGCGCGCAAAGGCGTCTGTAGAGGGTCGTTTTGATGTGCAGGTAGAAGTGGAGACCCTTGAAGAACTTCAATGGGCTGTGGATGCGGGCGCGGATTCCGTTCTTCTCGACAACATGGACGACACCACACTTGCCCGTGCAGTCGAGATTGGGAAGGGGAAGGTGCTCCTTGAGGCGAGCGGTGGCATCACACCGAGCCGACTGCCGCGGCTCGACGGCATGGGATTGGACCGTGTGAGCATGGGCGGTCTGATTCATCAAGCGAGATGGATGGACCTATCGATGCGGTTTCGCTCATCGCCAAGAGATTGAGCGAAACACATTGGGCAGCACTTCCGAAAGCTTTTCCGCGTCCGACACAATGGTGTACCCGTGCGGCCCGAAAATCCCCGGCAGGTCAGTGGAACTGGATTCATCCAAACCAATGCAGTGAACGAACACTCCAGCGCTCGCCGCCTCACGGGCAGCCATAGCAGTATCCACCAAACCGTAACGGCCTCTGTACCCATCCCGGTCTTCTGGGCGGCCATCCGAAAGCACCAACAACACCAGATTGCGCTCTGCCCGACGCTGAAGGATGGTGCATGCGTGGCGAATGTGGGCACCCAGACGTGAACCGCCGCGTGCAACCAGGTTGCCCATACGTTTTGCTACTTCAACCTCATCGTCGTCCCACGATTTTATGCGTTGAAAATGACATGATTGAGCACCCTCACCAGAAAACCCAAAAAGGGAGAAGGGGACGCCAAGCGCTTGGAGGGCCTCTGCAAAAAAAACGACTGCCTTCTGCTCTTCCGCAAGAACACTGCCAAGCGTTGACCCAGACAGATCAACGAGCGTCATAACCGCCATGTCTCGCCTTTCATTTTGAAAACGGCGGTAGATGGCGGGGTCGCTGGGGAGGCCTGCCTGTTGGTCGGCAAGCGCATCCACCACCCGTGGCATGTCCAGTTCAGGGCCCTCACGTTGTGCGTGTAGCCACCGCGTATCTGTATGTAAGCGTTCAAATTCCCGACGAAGCTGGGATATTTCCGCACGGTGCGCTTCACGAATCTGCTCGACGGACCTCGCAGGCCCGGTTGGCGCGTCCATTTCCACGATTTGAGCGCGCTCCTGGATGTAACCACCCACACCAATGTCCCACTCCTGGTACCGATTGGTACATTCCCCATCGACTTGTACAGGAGGAACCTGAAACAACGCCGTTGGCGCAGCCTCGCCATCGATAGACTTTCTTCCAAGCATCCTCAACAACGGCCGAAGGGGTCGGGGTCCTTTCCGCCACTCATTGGCTCTCGCGTGGTCCTCCTCCGGTGTTTCAAGATGCCAAGATGGATGCATGATTCCGATCCAAAATGGGAGCGGGGGCGCACCCAGGTGACGTGCCCTGAGTTCCTCGCGAAGGCGTTGAGCGGCGCCCACAAGCACGAGCGGCATGGCGCTCGGCGCGGCGTCCCTGACGCCGGCAAGAATGTCATCTACCCAATCTGCGCCTTCGGTCTCAGAAGCCACCAATCCGCACAATAGGGCGCGAAATGCTTGGGGCATTCCGACCATCGATACTTGTTTGCGGCCCACCCAAAGGTTCACCATCCTCGGGTCTTGGATTACCCGCTGATGGTCCTTGATGATTCCAGGGTATTCTCTCGTCCACTGCGCAATCACCGCATGCGCCATCAGGAGATGCGCGGACACTTTGAGAACCCAATCGGAATGCAATTCCCGCATCCAGGCACGCCTTCGATGCAACCCAAGTCCGTAGATATGGGCCTGCATCAACGCGAGAATTCGATAGATGTGGGCGTCGCCATCCATGCCGACGGGTGGTGGAAGGTCCGGCGGTAAATACACCACTTGGCTTGTGAATGTGGGGGGTGTTGCAACACCAATTTTCCATTCTTCACCTGTCATCATGGAGATCCACGCACGCACACGCTTGAGGTTGCCCTCGAGGGTGCTTCCGCCAGGCTGAGCGCGCGGCACATCGGGTGGAGAAAACAAAAAAGGAGCAATTAGGTTTTGTTCAATCTCAACATCGGTGGAGTCGCCCCCATGGGGTGGAGTCCAGATGGGGCCGGCCATTACCCGAGCCGTGTGCGAATGAGGTCCCGAATGGCTTGCTCGATATCAGGGTCATCCGAAAGCGCCTGCGCCAGGGTGGCATCGCACGCTGCTTCGAGGCTTAGGCCTGACCCGTGAAGCTGAGCCGCATACACAATCAAACGGGTGGACGCGCCCTCCTTGAGTCCCTGGGTCCGGAGTGTACGCGTCGCTTGTCCAACCGCGACCAATTGCGCCGCAATTTCGACATCGCACCCAGACTCATGGGCGACGATTTCTGCTTCCACATCTGCCGGTGGATAGGAGAAGTTCAAGGCGACAAAACGTTGGCGTGTGCTCTCTTTGAGCGCGCGCGCTGCCCTTTGGTACCCCGGATTATAGGATACGACGACCTGGAACCCATCGATGGCAGGCACCTCCTCGGCGAGCCTTTCAATGGTGAGAATGCGTCGGTCATCGGTCAGTGGGTGCAGCAGCGTGAGCACATCCGGGCGCGCCTCGACGAATTCGTCCAGATAGAGGACGGCTCCTTCCCGCACGGCGCGTGTCACGGGCCCATCTTGCCAGACAGTATCGCCCCCTTTGAGTAAGTAGCGTCCGGTGAGGTCTGCGGCAGACAAGTCTTCCTGGCAGGAAACAGTGATGAGGGGGCGTCCAAGTTTTGCGGCCATGTGGCGGACAAAACGGGTCTTTCCGCAGCCTGTGGGACCCTTGAGTAGAATGGGCAATTGCAGGCCAGCCGCGTGCTCAAACAGCACGTCTTCCCGACCAACAACGCGATACCAAGGGAGGCTCATGTCAGTATTCTATTGCCCTAAAAGGCGGCTTTCCCAGTTGGCGTCCAATTTTAGGTTCATGGGCATGGTCATGGGTGGGTATGCCGGGTGCGTGCGGATCATCACAAGCCAACCAAAGATGAACACGCAATACAGCGCCGAGGTCACTCTTTTCGACCACCCCCACCTGTGGCCCTGTAAAGCGCCGATTGCCAACAGCATCAGCCAAGTCACATGAAAAAACACTTCGGGCTTTGCAACGTGTGAAAACCAAGGCACGACGGCGCGCGCGGCCATGAAGACGGGATTTGCCGGACCATCCCCCCAGAGCATTGGGCCCATTGCCAATAGACAGAACATAGCGGCCGTCGCAGTCGCAAAACGCACCCACTGCACCTGTCGTGCCTTCCAGATTCCGGCAGCAGCAAGACCCACCGCAATGATGTTCAGCGCCCTGTGACCCTCAAGGCCTCCCCACTTTAGGGGGGACAATGTGAACAGATCTAGTGCCACGGGTTGCGACGCAATCGTATTCGTTGCCCCCGGGCCTGCGGCTCCCAAGAAGATAAGCCACTGCCACAAGAGCAATGGAGATATGGCCACGGAGGCGAGTACTCCTGCCCGAAACAAGCGATGCCTGGCGCTATCTTTGGAAACGAAGACGGCGAAGATGATCGACGCCAACAGCAAGGCGTTCAGCAATCCAAAGTAGACATTGGCCCAAAAGCTCAAGAACAAAACAAGTGGAACGATACGCAACCACGGCCCTCCATCCCGCCGAGCACGGACAACTACCACCAGAAAGAGAGGAATCCAAAAGATGGCCGATTGCTCTCCCGAAAACCAGTTGAGGTCTCGAAAAACATGCAGCCCCATGCCGTAGGGGAAGGCCATCAGCATCGATATTCGCGGATTGTTGGTGAGTTCGAAAAACAACCACCAGGCACACCACCAACCCAAAGCTGGGTACAGCAGGCCCTGAATATTGAAGGCTGCCATGGGACTCAGAATGGTGTCGAAGATTTGAATGAGCCAAAAATGACCAATATCCACGCCAATGAGGCGTACGGTTGGGTCGTTGATTGAATCGATTGGATGCGCCATCATTCGAAGGTGAATCTCATCGAAATAGAAGGCCATGCTGCCAATTTTATCGACGGTTGGAAAACTGCCGTACATGTAGGTGTCGAGGAAGTAGGCCAATGGCGCAGTCAGCAAAATGGTTTGTCCCAGCACGAAGCAGGCTGAGCGGAAATGCACGCCCCGTGCCCGCCACAATGCTGGACTACTGACCAGCAGCGCAATCAGGAGACAAACGATGTATCCATCGACCGAGTCAAATATCTCAACCGGTGCGATTCGTTGACGGGGATCTGGGGGCGGGCCATACATTTGATTGCTGTCTACCATTCACGATAGTGGGGGATGCCCAGTCTACCCAAGCTTCAGGTGACCCGTTGGACTCGCTCGCACAAAACTTGTTGAATTGGTATGACCGGGAACGGCGAAAGCTGCCATGGCGCGAAGAAGTGAATCCGTACAGAACGTGGGTGTCGGAAGTGATGCTTCAACAAACGCGTGTAGACACGGTGATCCCGTATTTTGAACGATTTATGGATCGGTTTCCCACCGTTCAACACTTGGCGGAAGCGGATCTCGATGAGGTCCTTAGTATGTGGTCTGGTTTGGGCTACTATTCCCGTGCCCGAAACATGCACCGCGCAGCGAATGTAATCAAAGCCGGGGATCGATTTCCGGACGACGTCAGTGGCCTTCGAAGCTTACCCGGAGTGGGGGAATACATTTCTGCGGCGATCGCAAGCATTGCTTTCGGTCGAGACGTCGCAACCGTTGATGGGAACATTGCCCGCGTCATGGCTCGGGTTCATGTTGACCCTTCCCCAAGAAAGCGGATGTGGGGTCACGCCCAGACGCACCTTCCAGTGGGCCGGGCCGGTGACTACAACCAAGCCTTGATGGACCTGGGCGCACGAATTTGCATCCCGAAGAACCCCAGGTGCCCAATTTGCCCCGTGAAAACGGACTGTCGGGCAGCGACGGACGGTACAGCCGACCAGTTCCCGCCACCAAAGCCAAAGCGGCAAGTCCCCGAAGTTCATATGGCTTGTGTGGCCGTGAGGGATCACGAGGACCTGTGGCTCGGCCGGCGCCCCAATGAAGGACTATGGGGCGGATTGTGGGAACTGCCAACTGTCAAGATCGACCACAACAGCAACATCTCCGACGCAGAAACGTGGTTCGGTGCGGCCTTGACGGAAGTCGGAAAGATACGCCACGTCTTGACCCACCGGGTGATTCAACTTCGGGTCTACACGTCGAAGAATAGCAACGATGTTGGGCCATTTCACTACGATGAGTTTGGCCGTTTTTCGAAGACCGAGATGGGCCAAGTCGGGACCTCACGCCTAACAGAAAAGGCCTTGGCAATGGTTCTTCAATCGGTCACTGAAACGCGCTCTTGAAGCCAACGACTACATTCTTCAAGTAGGCCTGAGTCGCGCGAATCCATCGTGACCACCACGGAGGGAGGCTGGGTTTCAAAGCGTGGATAGCTACCAATGTCCACCGCCGGCCAAAGCGCCTGCGCTTCACGAAGCGTATTGGCGATGGATGTCTCCCTCTCAAGGGTACGAAACTGCACACTCTGAACGACTTCACCGGCAAACCGATGACTGACGGCTCGAAATTTTGCCTGAAAAAACGACGGGACGCCCGGGAATATCACCACATTGCGGCAAACCACGACTGGAAACCGAAGGCCAGGATCTTCCCAAAGGATCGTCCCGTTGGGCACATCCGCCATTCCAAGCGCATCTTCATTTACAGAATCGCCCATTCCGTCTCGAATGAGGCCCTCGAGGCCTGGGTGCCGGACCAAGGGTTCCCCAAAGGCCACCGCAATGCCCTCCATCGTGGTGTCATCGTGGGTGGGCCCGATACCACCTGTGGTAAATACAAAGTCGACCTCTGCTGCTGATCTTCTGACCTCCTGCGCGATGACGTCCACGAGATCCGGGATGACCACAATACGGATCAGATCAATGCCCAAACGTCGGCACTCCTGTGCGAGCCATGGGCCGTTCTCGTCGGCGAACTTACCGCTGAGAATTTCGTTGCCGATAATGATGGCTGCTGCTTTGGGCACATGTCACCGTGGATGCGGTTTTTTCTCAAATTCATTCATAGGAAAGGTACACTACTAAAGTACACGCGCGAGCGTGCCGTTTTTGTGTGTACACAAAAGAAGTACCGTAATCCGATGAAAACACCTCAATTTGGCCTCCGAAGCACCGTGTATCTCTTCGATACCGTTGTCGACCAAAGCGTTCTGTGGAGCCGCCACAGGGATTGGTCGGATGTGGAATTGAATGTCCCCACCAAGTCTGGTCAGTCGGTCGCACAGACTCGTTGGCATGGAGACGTGCTGCAAGTGCGAGATCGAGACGCAGGCATTGTCGAACTGCAAACAGACAACGACCATTGGTCTTGGGAGGGGCCGGAGGGTGTTCGGGTTCGATTCGACAGAATTCAAATGAAGAAGGCACGGCGAGGAAGCGGTGAAGCCTGGGGCGATGTGGCACTCTTGGTCATGATGCTGGCTTTGATGGTTGGTATTGGGCAGCTGAACGCCTTGTTTCGGATGGTGGTTGGAGAGCGCGTTGAATCCACTGCCGCATTGGAGCCGTCGCCCGAACTCATCGCACGGTATTTGCGACAGGAGTTTGGCGGGGAAGAGACGGGCGTAGTGGCCCACAAACAACGGCAATCGGAAGCAAAGACTAGACCATTGGTATTTTTGCCATCGGGGTCAAGCGGCCCCATGGATAGGACGGGTGGCGGCGCGAAGGCGGGCCCTTCTCCGAAGCGGTCTGCGCCTGTTGAAGCGGCTGAAGAGAGCCAGACGCAACCGAATACGCCAGCCCAGGCGTTGGCCGAAAAGGTTCTCGCGAATTTTCGCCATACCCAAGACGAACCCGACCGAGACAAGCCAAAACCACGCCTCCCAAAGGAGTCCATCGAACGTTTTGTGGGGTGGGGGTTTCATGATTGGCTGGATGTTGCGGAGTCCAGCCCCTCTGTCGATCAAGAAATGCGCGACCGCCTAAGCCTTGCCCGTGAAATCATGCGGATTGACCCGGACGACCCCTTCGCGCTCCTTACGGTCTCGTACTACGCCTATCTCTCGGAGCATCATACGCTTTGCCGTGATTTGTATCAGCGGTACATCGAACTGTACCCCGAGGACGCAGCAGGTTGGAACAACCTGGCCCTCTCTTACAAGCGAACCGGCGAATATGGGAAAGAGGAAGATCTTTACCGGATTGCGCTTGCTTTGGAGCCAGGCAACTCCAATACAAAAAACAACTTGGCCGTGAATCTCGCACACCAAGGCCGGTATACAGAAGCACGCAGTTTGATGACTCAACTCAGCTTGGCGCCCGAAGAACTGCCTTATGCTGAACTTCATCGCGCTAAAATTGCTGCCTCAGCCGGCAAGGAACGAAAGGCCTATCGCCACCTGAGAAATGCGTTGAGCCTTACTGACCGCATGGACACGTTTCACCACATTGAATTTCGTCAGGACATCCGCCTGGACCCAAGCTTCGCGAAGCTCAGGAAGCAAACGCGCTTCCGGGACCTCTTGGTAGACACGTACGGGGAAGAGTCGCCCTTGGCTATCAGTCAAACGGTACGCGTCGGTGAGAGGAATATCGATGGGTGAACTTCACGTTCAAGTGCGCTTGCATAATTGTGTGGTGGAAGACCGCGTGGTTTCCGTCCGCTCCTCGATTGTGATCGGTGATTGGCCGGGCG
>Ga0163108_10002241_pt1 | contig 14058 bp, 11 predicted proteins | sample Fk1155metaG_FD_109644 | JGI IMG/M metagenome (GOLD analysis project Ga0163108, IMG submission 109644) | Marine microbial communities from the Central Pacific Ocean - Fk160115 155m metaG | ecosystem: Environmental > Aquatic > Marine > Oceanic > Photic zone | place: The Central Pacific Ocean...
AATCAAGAGGAGTGCTGCTGCTGCTGCTGAGGCGGCATTGGCAGGGGAGAGTGGTGTTGCGGGTCTTGATGCTGACAATCAGGGAGAAATGTCCATCATTGATTTTTCAAGGATTGCCGGGGGTAAGCCATTTGATATTGATGAGCCTTGGTTTGGCGAATTGTTATCGGCTATCGGTCAACCCAAGACCGGCAAGGCAGCGAGGCATTAATAACACAAGCTCGATTAATCAAGGGACTTATACCAATCCCAGTGCTCTTCTTTTAGTTGATCTATTGTGGGTATAGGATAAAACAGTAATTCTTTGTGATGGGCTATCCAGAAACCGGTCCGGTGTTGAGTGAAGGGAATTCTCCCGAAAGCAGCGTCCAAGCTAATTCCTTTGAGGCCCTTTTCTGGTCTTGATTTTGCTTCCAGAATTTGTTCGCGGAGTTTATGCGCGTGGACATTAGGTATTGGTGATTTGTGAAAAGGATCCGATTCAAGTTCCGTAAGAAATTCATCAATATTAAAATCGATCTGATTGAAAAGAACTTTAGGTGCCGATTTCGGTTGGTCCGGATCAGTGATATGCTCACCAAATTCTAAGGGTGTCATCCACGAAAGTAAGATCGATCGCATTGGGGCAAGTTCTTGGAAAGTTCTTAGATATCCTGAATCATGTTCTTTTTCATAAGGAGCACTTTCTAGCTTCAGTACCTTGCCTATGGCCGAAGTGACATAGAGTTCTTGGAATGCTGAGAGTTCAATGTGTTCAAGTACTCTATAAGTTGCCAAAAATTTAGTTCGTTTCGGTGTTCCTGATGCGTCTGGCTTAACTTCATCAATGTATTTGTCTATGTTGAGGAAATCATGCCTGTAATTGATATCGATCTCAGCGAAAATGACCTGACCATGAAAGTAGCGTGAACTACCAAGGGTATAGTGTTTTCCAAATTCATCCGGTGGCAGGTTCGAAGCTACTAAAGCGTAGTTCGGCCACATGATGACGTAGAGGTGTTTCTCGACGGCATTGTCCATAATAATGGGTTCTCTTATATACTACTTATGTCAAGTAGAGGTAATTGTTTAGTTATTATTGCAATAAGCGGCTATTCCACTAGCAATTTCTTGGGCGAGGATGTTCCGGAACCAATTCGAAGAGCACCGGGCTCCTTCCCAGCGGTTGCTGATAAAGCCACATTCGACGAGAGCCGCGACTCCTTTAGTTTTTGTTAAAACCGCATAGTGGTATTTTTTACTACCTCGATCATTTGTATTAATGCGTTTAGCTAAGCGGTTCTGAATGCTCCCCGCTAGTTTTTTGCCTTTTGAGCTTATATAGAAAGTTTCAATCCCCTTAACTGAGGAATTTGTGTGTGCATTAAAATGAATGCTAACGAAGATTGAGTCTGAATATTTGTTGGCTAGGTACGCTCGGTCTTTAATTGATACGAACCGATCCGATGTGCGAGTCATTGCAACTGTGATACCTCTCTTTTTCAACAGTATTTCAACTCTTTTTGCAACATCGAGGGTCAAAGTTTTTTCGGAAACACCGTACCAGTGAGCGCCCTTGTCTTTTCCTCCATGCCCAGCGTCAATGATAACCGTTTTTGCATCTGCAAAATTCACACAAATTAGCCAAACGATAATAACCGTTTTTGCGAATGAATTGAAGTAGGGGTTAGTGTGCAAACCTTGTTATAAATTAAATATAATAAATATTTAAGATAACCTAAATATAACATATAACAATGAGCAAGGTAGAGATATGATGCTAATCTTTTGATTTATAATAATATTAGGTTTTTTCCTTAAGGAGTTTGAAAAAAATCTACGATGGAGTATTAAAGATCCACTCTATTAGGATTGATTAAGCAAATGTTTTTACTACAGGCAGACTTTCTTATTGATAGCGGCATTCCATTTTCTCTTTTCTTGGGAGGGATAGGGCTCGTAGTTGCTATTCTCTTGATTCGTTCAGTTGTTAAACAGTCTGTTGGCACAGAACTGATGCAAAAAGTGGCAGGTGCCATACAGGACGGAGCCAAGGCTTACCTGAACCGTCAGGTGAGGACTATTAGTATTATTTCTTTGGGCATTGCTTTGGTTCTGTTTCTTATGTCGCAGGCCGAAAAAGTTCATGGCTCTATGCCGATTGGATTTTTAATAGGAGCTGCATTTTCATTGGTAGCGGGATACATAGGAATGCGGATTGCGGTTATGGCAAATGTCCGAACGACTCAGGCTGCCACTGAAGATGAACATAAGGCGTTAAAGGTTGCTTTTAATGGAGGGGCAGTGACTGGTCTTCTAGTAGTTGGTTTGGCACTCCTGTCAGTAGGTGTCTTTTACTTAATTATGGGAGAAGTTAGTCCTGATGATCCTAAGGCAGTAGTGGACAGCTTGGTGGGCTTGGCTCTTGGCGCTAGCCTCATTAGTGTGTTTGCCCGATTAGGGGGTGGTATTTATACAAAGGCCGCAGACGTCGGTGCTGATTTAGTTGGTAAGATTGAGCAGGGACTCGATGAGGATGATCCTCGCAACCCCGCAACGATTGCAGATAATGTTGGGGACAATGTTGGTGATTGCGCAGGAATGGCAGCAGATGTTTTTGAAACTTATGCAGTGAGCCTAATCGGAGCATTATTGTTAGGCACGTTGAATACTTCTATTGAAGGGTCTTCTCAGGTTGTAGCATTGACCTTGCCATTTCTCTTGGGTGGAATTGCTATCATTGGTTCTATACTCGGTGTGCTTTGGGTGAATTTGCGTAAAGGGGGTGCTGCGAGAGTCTTAATGGAAGGTGTTTTTGTGGCTTCTTTGTTTTCAGCGATAGTTTATTGGCCGGTTTGTACATGGATTGTGCCTGAAGGTGGATTACAAATGAAGAGCGGCACATATACAGGCATTGATTTGTTTGGTTGTGCCTTAGTGGGGATCGTCATGACATTTGCAATTGTTCTGATTACTAATTATTACACTGCGACGCAGTACGGACCCGTAAATAAAATTGCTAGGGCATCTCAGACCGGACACGCTACTAATATTATAGCAGGCCTTGGTGTGGGGAACATGGCGACGGGCCTTCCTGTGGCTCTTATCTGTGCTGCGATATGGATTAGCCATTCACTCGCTGGTCTTTACGGGATTTCTATTGCTGTGATGGCTATGCTTGCCTTGGCTGGAATTATCGTGTCTCTGGATGCTTTTGGCCCGATTACAGATAATGCTGGAGGTATTGCTGTGATGGGTGACTTGCCTGCGATCGTTCGTGAAAGGACTGACGCGCTTGATGCTGTCGGTAATACGATGAAGGCAGTAACGAAAGGTTACGCTATTGCATCTGCAGGTGTCGCTGCGTTGGTCCTCTTTGGTTCTTATTTTCTGGAATTAGAAGATCACATACAACAGACAGTGACTTTTTCGCTTAAGGATCCCGAAGTGATTATAGGAATGTTCATTGGCGGTTTATTACCATTTATTTTTACGGCTTTGAGCATGGATGCGGTGGGACGTGCGGCAGGTGCTGTGGTTGCAGAAGTTAGGCGTCAGATCAGTGAACGCCCTGGAATCATGGAAGGTAAGGATGAACCTGAGTATGCGAGGTGTGTGGATATTGTAACGAAGTCCGCTCTTCGCGAGATGATCATTCCAGCTCTTTTACCTGTCGTTGTCGTTTTTGTTGTCTCTGCCATTCCTGCTTTATCTTATAAAGCACTTGGGGGGGTTCTTGTGGGAACTATCGTAACTGGTCTGTTCGTAGGGTTATCAATGACTGCGGCCGGAGGCGCTTGGGATAACGCGAAAAAAATGATTGAGGATGGAGCTTATGGAGGCAAGGGATCCGAAGCGCACGCAGCTTCAATTACTGGTGACACGGTCGGGGACCCTTACAAAGACACTTCGGGCCCCGCTATCAATCCTATGATAAAGGTCACTAACATTGTAGCGATCCTTGCTATTAAGGTCTTTTTCTAAATCTTATCCGCCGAAACCTCTCCCGCGGCCCCAAGGGCCCCGACGTCCGAACCCGCCCTTCTCTAGTCTTTCGTTATACTTTTCTGTCTGCTCAGTATTCAGAACAGAACGAATTGCATCCTCTTTTGTAATGTCTTCGGCATTTGCTGATTCAGGCAGGGTTGCTTCGATTCCTTCGATTGCCATGGATTCATCATACTGTGAGGACTTCTGTACGAGTATTCCAAAGACCTGATCTTCCTGTTCTTCGGAAAGCTCTAAAGTTTTATTTAATCTATCTAATTCTGAAGTCGCCTGTCTTTGGACGCGGTTTGTTTTTTCTACGAGTTGTTCCCTTTCATAGGTTGCGTATTGATCATCAGTAAGTTCCGCCTTCATTATTTCATTAATCTTTGGCTCGTTTTGTGACCAGAACTCACCCTGTGATTCCATGATTTCACCGAATGAACGATCTTCATCATCGAGTTGGCTTTGGAAGCGTTTCGTTTCTTCTTTTACCATGCTGACCATTTTGTCTTTGATTGATTCAGTTTGGCTGTCTGAGAGCCCAAGTTTTTCTTTTTGATTTTCTATTTCTGAAGCGATCATCCGGTCAGCTCCTTGACTCATGGCGCCAGCAAAACCTTTCATTAGTTTCCTTGCTTCTGGGCTATTTAAAAGCTGAGCGAAAGCCTCCTCTGGTCCAGCAGGTTCTTCGTCCTCAGAATCTTCAGTCTCTTCAATTATTTTAAAGGGAGTATTTTTCGGTTTGCTTGGAACGGTACTGATCAGATTTGATTTGCTTGAATTAGAACTGGTCTTATCAGAGCTACTCCCGTTTTCCGATGAGCTTTCTTTTGTTGAGTTTGCATTTCCAACGTCTTTATCTGATTTGAAAAGGGCCATGACTCCCAGTCCTAAAACAAATGACAATGCCATGAATATGATTAATTGATTCGTTTTCATAAATTACCTTATTTTTTTAAACTATAGTCTAATACGGGTGCGTTTCCTACAATTGCTTATAAAGGTAAACGTTCAATTGCGCAAAGTTTGTCTTTTTTTATCTAGGTAGCTCTGATTGTTAAGAAATCTTCTGTATTATCCATTAAAAATTGATCAGATAAACTTGTAATTCGTAGTTAATTGCATTATTTCTCGCGCCCATGAAAATTGACACTCTATGTTTGCACGGTGGTCATGCGCCGGACCCGACCACTAACGCACGTGCCGTATCACTTTACCGGACATCTTCTTTTGTTTTTGATTCTACTGAGCACGCGGCCAATCTTTTTGCCCTTAAAGAATTAGGGAACATTTATACCCGCTTGATGAACCCTACTACAGACGTTTTGGAAAAACGTGTCGCATTATTGGAGGGGGCACATGAAATGGCTGGTCTTGGGCTCGCTTCTGGTACTTCAGGAGTTTTTTATTCGATTATTAATCTGGCTTCTGCTGGTGATAACATTGTTTCAGCACGTAACCTTTATGGAGGATCTTACACTCAGTTTAACGACATCCTTCCTTCTCTCGGAATCGAAGTTCGTTTTGTTGATTCTCAGGATCCTGCTAATTTTGCGGCAGCAGCTGATGATAAAACCCGTGCATTCTTTACTGAAACAGTATCTAATCCTGCCCTCGAAGTCGCTGATTTAGAGGCGATAGCTTCTCATGCAAAGGAGTGCGGTGTTCCATTAGTTGTTGATTCTACTTTTTCGACTCCTTATCTCACTAATCCTCTTGCTCATGGAGCTGACATTGTTGTGCATTCACTTACTAAATGGTTCGGTGGTCATGGCACAGGCATTGGTGGTGTAGTGATTGACAGTGGTCGTTTTGACTGGTCAGCGGGTAAGCACCCTTTATTCGATGAACCGGATACTTCTTATCATGGTCTTAGGTGGGGGCATGATCTGCCTGATATGCTTGCTCCTTTAGCTTATATTTTAAGAATGAGGACAGTGCCTTTACGTAATTTAGGTGCTTGTATCTCACCTGATAATTCATGGATGTTCCTTCAGGGTATAGAAACTTTACCCCTGAGGATGGAGCGCCATTGCGAGAATGCAAAGAGGGTCGCTGAACATTTATCGGATCATTCTTCGGTGGAGTGGGTCCGTTTTCCTGGGCTTGAATCAGATCCTGAGTTTGAGAAAAATCAGAAGTATCTCAAAGGTAAGGGAGGAGCGATGGTTGTTTTCGGTATTAAGGGAGGAGCAGAATCGGGTCAGAAGTTCATTGAGAGCTGTGAGTTATTTTCTCATTTGGCTAATGTTGGCGATGCTAAGAGTCTTGCTATTCATCCGGCTACCACGACGCATTCTCAATTAAATGCGGAACAGCAGGCTGAGGGGGGTATTACTCCTGAACTCATCCGTTTGTCTGTTGGTATTGAGCATGTGGATGATATTCTTGCTGATTTGGATCAAGCCCTTTCAGCTGCTACCAGTTAGTATTACTTCGATAATATTTTGACTGGCAACGGCCAATTAGGTGAATAGTTCATGAACTACTCTGGACTGGCGGGTAATGCTTGTGAGTCTTCGTTCGATGCCAGCATTTGGATACGTCAGTCTCTCATGGTCTAGGCCGAAAAGATGTAATAATGTAGCTTGAAAGTCGTTGACGTGGACTGGGTTCTCTTCGGGTGCCCAGCCTATCTCATCAGTGCTTCCGTAAGTTAATCCGCCCTTAACGCCGCCCCCCGCCATGAGTAAAGTGAAAGCGTTCGGATGATGGTCCCGTCCCGTGTTCGCTGCCCTTCCTCTGCGGTTTTCGCCTAGTGGAGTCCTGCCGAATTCACCGGCCCAGACAACTAAAGTTTCATCAAGAAGTCCTCTTTCTTTTAGGTCATTTATGAGTGCAGCGACGGGTTGGTCTGACATTCCGGCATTGAATTCAAGTTCTTGATTAAGATTCGAGTGATGGTCCCATGAGGCATGAATAATATTAATGAATCGAACGCCCCTTTCGACCATTCTTCTTGCCAATAAACAGTTCCGAGAAAAATCGGCATAAGCGTTCCCGTTACCCTTGCCGCGGCCTCCGCCCTTCGGGACAGCTCTATTGACTCCGTACGAATCAAGGGTCGTTATTTTTTCTTTTGATAGATCCACAAGTTCAGGGGCCGCCGATTGCATTCTGAAGGCCAATTCATAGCTGGCAATCCTGCTTAATGTTTCAGGATCTTTATTCGTTTTGTGGTGTGTTTTATTTAGCGACTGGAGTGTATCTAGACCCGCACGCTGAAGTTCATTGGGGAGCCCTTTTGGATTCTCAAGATTAAGTAGCGGGCTGCTGCCATTGCGGAAACGGACTCCAGCGTAATTTGATGGTAGGAAGCCGCTTTGCCAAAGGGTGGCTCCTCCGCTCGATCCTCGGCCAGCTGTCAATACGATGTATCCTGGAAGATTTTGATTCTCTGTTCCTAGTCCGTAGTTGAGCCATGATCCAGTTGATGGGAGGCCGAAACGCGCTTCGCCGCATTGCATCTGTAGTTGGCCCGGATGGTGGTTGAACTGATCGGTATGCATGGAACGAACCATGCAGATATCATCAGCGCATGTCGCGGTCCTTGGGAGAAGGTCAGAGAACCACATTCCTGATTTGCCATGTTGCTTAAATTTTCTTGGAGAACCCATCAGTACTGCTGATTCTTTTTGAAGAAACGCAAAGCGTTTTCCCTTCAGCAGTTCAGCGTTCATCTTTTGGCCATTCAATTCATTGAGTTTGGGTTTATAATCGAACAGATCGAGTTGCGAGGGTGCCCCGGCCATGAATATGAAAATGCAATTCTTTGCTCTTGGAGCAAAGTGAGGTCTTGGGTCAAGAATCTTTTGTTTGGGAGAATTTGCTGCAAGTTCTTCAGAGAGCATATGATGCATCGCAACGCCTCCAATTCCTGACGCTGAGGTCGTCAGAAAATCACGTCTTGTGTCACTGGTAAATTGATGGGAGTTCATTCGCGGTTGATGGTTTCGTCAAGATTTAGAAGAATGCGAGTCACTGCTATCCAAGAAGCAGTTTCATTGTCGCTTATCATTTCGCAAGAATATGAGCCCACCATTTTTTTTGCTTCTTCTGTATTTACAGAATAATAGGACCGGCTCTTTTGTAGGAGTTTTATTATTTCATGGGTCTCTTGAGGTGATGGGTTTCTTGCAACACATAGAACAAAAGAGGATTTGATTCGTTCCTGATCGTCATTACATGATTTATCTGAGAGTATTCTTTTTGCAAATGCTTGAGCCGCTTCATGAAACACTTCATTGCCTAGTGTTGCTAGTGCCATGATTGGAGTGTTGGATTTGTTTCGCTTTGCTATAGTGACATTGGCGTTAGGGCAATCAAAGGTGATCAGATTAGGGTCTGGGGCGGTTCTTTTGAAAAAGGTGTACATACCTCGCCGGTAACGGTCGTCACCGTTGCTGGTTTTCCATTTGAAACTTCCCGCGAAACTTTGTTCGGCGACTCCTTTCGGTATTGGTGGAAATACACTAGGTCCTCCGACCTTATGTTTTAATTGTCCTGATATTGATAAAAATAGATCTCGAATAATTTCTCCGTCAGCCCGGAACCGGTTCTGTCTATGAAATAATTTATTATCAGGATCAATCTGATCGGGTCTTTTTTTTCGGTTCGTAGATTGTTTATACGTGTCGGACATGACTACGTATTTAATTAGTTTTTTCCTGCTCCAATTCATAGCTATGAATTTTTCTGCAAGATGATCGAGAAGTGCGAGGTGAACTGGAGGTGTGGATCTTGTGCCGAAATCTGCTTTTTGTTCAGTTAGACCTTTCCCAAAAAGTCGATACCAGATGTCATTGACAGCGACCCTTGTCGAGAGAGGATTTTTTTTATTAACTAGCCATCGCGCAAGATCTAGACGGTTTAATTTTTTGTTGTTGGATATTTGGATGGGGGGCAAGGAACCAGGGCCTAATGGTAAGATTTTCCCTTCTTCTTTAATAGGTTGCAGGAAATCGCCTCGGCGGAAGATATAAGTTTTACGATCTTTCTGTCGCAAAACTCTTACTTTTATTGTGCCATCCTCGAACCCTTTAGTGACTTCTGTTTCGCTTTCATCTGTATTATTAAAGAATGCATAAAACTGATAAAAATCGCGTTGGCTGATCGGATCATAAGGGTGGTCGTGGCATTGGGCGCATTCAAGAGTGAGTCCTAGCCAGACTGAGGCTGTAGTATTGGAACGGTCAATTGTTCTTTTGGTTCGATCCTCTTCGGCGTCGACCCCTCCTTCTCGATTATATAAGGTCTGACGGTGAAAGGCGGTTGCTAGGTACTGTTCAGGCGTGGCATTTGGTAGAAGATCTCCCGCAAGTTGTTCGGTTGTGAACTGATCAAAGGGCATGTCGGAATTGATTGAATCGATGACCCACTTTCTCCAGCGCCAGGCGTTCGGTCTGTTATTGTCCTTTTCATAGCCGTCCGAGTCAGCGTACCGGGCCCCATCTAACCAGTGCCTGGCCCACCTTTCTCCGAAGTGAAGAGAGTTAAGGAGTTTTTCAACGAGCCTTTCATATGCATCATCTGATTCATCTGATTCGAAAGATAATATTTCTTCAGGTCCAGGGGGGAGTCCCAGAAGATCTAATGAGAGTCTTCTAATGAGGGTCCTTTTATTAGCGATTGGACTGTGGTGCAATTTGGATGCTTTAAGGTTTTCTTTAACGATACTGTCAATTGTTTGCTTCTTTTCCGTGGTTTCTTTGAGAGATTTGAAGGACCAATGCTTTGGCCATAGCGCTCCTTCTTTGACCCATTGATTCAGAGTTGTTATCTGTTCTTTCTTTAAAGGGTTTTTGGGTGGCATCCTTTCCTCTTTGTCTGTGTGATTTATGCGCCTGATTAATTCACTTTTTTCTGGCTTCCCAGATACGATGGGAATGAGTCCGGATTCTGAGGCGCTGAAAACGCTTTCTTTGTTGATTAAGTTAAGTCCAGCCTTTGCTCGAATTCCTCCGTGGCATTTTGTGCAATGATCATTGAGAATTGGTCTAACATCACGAGTGAAGTCAATTTCAGCATTCGCTTTTTCCCATGAAAAAACAATAAGGGCTGAGCATATGGCGGTTGCGACTTTCATTTTCTAATGATTTAACTTATAGCAATGATAATGAATGGATCTATTTTTCGATAATTTCTTTTTATGATTATTGATGCACATATGCATATATGGAAGCGAATAAGAGGTTGCGTCAGAAATGAGCAACCGGTCCGCCCTGTTGGTTCGGGAAAGATTCGCATAGGTGATCAGGAAATGTTGGGTATGCCAGCTTCTTTCGTTGATTGCTCTGCCCTCGCTGAATATATTTTGGCTGAATTTGATTCGGCGGGGGTCAGTGCCGGGGTAGTGGTTCAGGAATATTTGGATGGGCCCCAGAACGATTATCTTTTAGAGATTATATCAAATTACCCAGAACGCTTTTTCATGCATGGTCTACCTAATTTCTTTGATCCTGATGAGGTGGATCAGGAAGCTGCGAGCTTATTTGATCAGGGTTTCAAAGGATTGAAAGTTTGTGGTGGGCATTTGTTAGGCAAAGTGTCTTTGGATGACCGTAGATTCTTTTCGGTTTGGGAAAGGATGGAAAATGAAGGATTAGTTTTGTCTGTTGATTTTTCTGAAGGAGAAATTCAGGTCCCTGAGTTTGAGAATGTGATGAGAGCATTTCCGAATCTGAAGGTTGCGATTGGCCACTTTGGCATGCCTAACCGAGGCGGTTGGCCTGGTCAGTTAGAATTGTGTCGTCACGAAAATGTGTATATAGAATGCGGAGGCATTATCTGGCTCTATCGCTCAGAAGGTTATCCGTTTGATAGTGGGCGTGAAGCGTTAAGATTTGCAGGGCTAAAAGTAGGGTATGACAAAATAATGTGGGGATCAGACTGGCCTCGGACCATGGTTGATTTTACATATAGACAGAGCCTTGATTTTATCCTTACTGATGATGCTATAGGATCCGAGGATAAGGCCGCTATTCTCGGCGCAAATGCGGCAGAACTTTATGGATTTAAAGGGCCGAGGTCCGTTGATAGGATACCTCTCATAACTGAGGGTTAGCTTTTTCCGAGCTCTTCTGACCTGAGTGTTGCGGCTCTTACTGCATCGATTAATGTCGATCTCAATTTTCCTGACTCAAGCGCTGCGAGCCCTGCAATTGTGGTTCCTCCAGGGCTTGCTACCTGATCGCGGAGCGAGGCCGGGTGCTCTTTTGTTTGCATTATCATTTCCGCCGCACCTGCAACTGTTTGTGCGGCTAATAGCAAGGCTTTGTCCTTTGGTAATCCGACAAGTACTCCTCCATCGGCCAGAGCTTCGATGACTGTATAAATGTAAGCAGGACCGCTTCCGCTGAGTCCGGTAATTGCATCTATTTGCTTTTCAGGAACCTCTAGCACTTCCCCCACTGATCCAAGAATATTAATTACAAAATTAGCGTCTTCATCAGTTGCTCTTGCTCCTCTAGAGAATGCGGATGCACCTTTTCCAACGAGGGCAGGTGTGTTGGGCATTACACGAATAACACGAGCACTTTCTCCAAGCGATTGTTCTAGATCCGGCAATTTGAGTCCTGCAGCTATTGAAATAAATAGCGTGCTCTGAGTCAATGAGTTAAGGCCCTCTAACATTTTCAGGGTGTCTTGAGGTTTGACGCAAAGTAAGACTACTTCAGAGTTATTTATCAAATCATCATGGGAGGATGCAATCGTTGCTCCTATTTCATTTGCCAGTTTCTCTGAAGCTGAATCTATAACGTCAAAAACGCTGACGGAGTCAGCTTCAATTGCCCCTTCATTAATTGCCCCTTTTACGAGGGCAGATCCCATTTTTCCGCATCCAATTATCCCTAGTTTCATTTTTTAATATAAGGTGTTTGGACTTCGGTGTCGAATGATGAGATTAAATAAGAAATATTATTTAGAATAGTTCTTGATAAAAATAACCCTCGCAGTATTGGTCTGAAGCGTGCCTAAACATAAGAGGAAACTATCTGAAAATTTTGATCTTGGAGGAGGTCATCGTATGACTCCGCAGAGGCAGGTTGTTTATGATATTCTTATGAATAGCCGAGACCATCCAACGGCCACAGAAGTTTTTATGAGGGTACAGGACAGAATGCCATCAATATCACTAGCGACGGTATATAATTGTTTAGATACTCTTTCAGCTGCAGGCATTGTGAAACAGGTGAATGTGGACAGGGAGCCGTCCAGATATTGTGGGAATCTTGCACCTCATGCCCATTTCCATTGTGAAACATGTGCTACCGTAATGGACATTGACCTCAAGGACGGGGAAGAGCCCTCTAAATTAGTAAAACTACCTCGTGGGGCCAAGATTGAAAAAGTTGAAGTTGAGGTCAGGGGGCAGTGTCCAGAATGTGTTCGTAAAGAAAAACAGAAAGATAATCTATAACAATACCATTTTAATTTTTGTCTAAATAAATGTCCATTTTGGAAATTAAGGATCTTCATGCGAGTGTAGATGGGATTGAAATTCTCAAGGGTATCAGTTTGTCAGTTCCCAAGGGAGAAGTTCATGCGATTATGGGGCCCAATGGTTCAGGTAAAAGTACATTAGCAAAAGTGATGGCTGGTCATGAGGATTATGAGGTCGGATCCGGAGATGTTCTTTTAGATGGAAAGAGTCTTCTTGCAATGGATGTTGATGAGCGTTCTCGAGAGGGCCTTTTTCTTGCCTTTCAGTATCCAGCAGAAATTCCAGGGGTAAGCAATGCTAATTTCCTCCGCGCAGCCAGGCAGGCAAGGTTACCCGATGGTGAGGAAATTGATGCGGTTGCCTTTTATCAGGAGATGTATGAAAAGATGGCCAAGCTTGGCATGGATAAAAAATTTACAGGACGGTCCGTGAATGAAGGATTTTCAGGAGGGGAAAAGAAGCGTAACGAAGTGCTTCAGATGATGATGCTTGAACCGAAGTATGCGGTGATGGATGAAACGGACAGCGGTTTAGACATTGATGCTTTGAAAATTGTTGCCGAAGGAGTCAACGCAATGCGTTCAGAAGAGCGAGGGTTTTTGGTCATTACTCATTATCAACGACTCCTTGAATACATTGTCCCTGATCATGTACATGTACTTAATGAGGGGAGGATTATACGTAGCGGGCCTAAGGAATTGGCTCTAGAACTTGAGGAGAAGGGCTATGATTGGCTCAAGGAAGGAGAACTGGTTGAAAGTTAATACCTAGTATCAATGAGCGCAGATTCAAATCCTGAGAATACGATCGAGATCGATAGGGAAGAGTCGAACTTTCACTACGACGTCAAATATAAACATGACGCCGGAATGGGGTTGTCCGAAGATACTATCGATTATATTGCAAATGTTAAGGGCGAGGATCAGTGGATTACGGATTTTAGGAAAAAGGCGCTGAGCGTTTTTCATGAGAAAAAGATGCCCACGCACTGGGCCAGTGAGGATCTGGACTCTATTAACTTTGATGAGATACGTTATTATTTATCTGCGGGTGAAGCTCCAAAGCGTAGCTGGGATGATGTTCCTGATGAGATGAAGGAGACGTTTGAGCGTCTCGGCATCCCAGAGAAGGAACGTAGTTTCTTGGCTGGTGTAGAGGCCCAGTTTGATAGCGAGGCAGCTTATTCGAACGTCAAAGATGCGATTGCTGAACAGGGTGTTATTTTTGTAAATAGTTCGGAAGGTTTGGCTGAACACGCTGACATTTTTCGTAAATGGTTCGGCAAAGTAATTCCTACTGGGGATAATAAATTTTCAGCTTTAAACTCTGCAGTCTTTTCAGGTGGCAGTTTTATATATGTTCCGCCAGGAGTTAAGGTTAAGCATCCATTGCAGGCATACTTCAGAATAAATGCTGAGCAGTTTGGTCAGTTCGAGAGGACGTTGATCATTGTGGATGAGGGTGCTGAACTGACATACATGGAAGGATGTACTGCCCCGAAATTTGAAACTAACACCCTTCACAGTGCTGTAGTCGAATTGGTCGCGATGAAGGATGCTAAGATTCAATATATAACTGTTCAGAATTGGAGTGCTAACGTTTTTAATCTGGTAACGAAGCGGGGCCTAGCGCATGAGAATGCTGAG
>Ga0163108_10002242_pt1 | contig 14053 bp, 12 predicted proteins | sample Fk1155metaG_FD_109644 | JGI IMG/M metagenome (GOLD analysis project Ga0163108, IMG submission 109644) | Marine microbial communities from the Central Pacific Ocean - Fk160115 155m metaG | ecosystem: Environmental > Aquatic > Marine > Oceanic > Photic zone | place: The Central Pacific Ocean...
AGAAGCAGTTCTCGTAGTAAACGGTCTTGCCTCGTTCAACGTGAGCGGCGAACTTGTCTGGGTCCGTTTCAGCCAGTTCACGAATTGGGCTGTCTCCAGCAATGACATTGAACACGTGTGCTTCTGCCATTCCGGGAGTTTGGATATCGATTGTGTTGGGGGGCGGCGGGTGAACCGAACGAATTCGGGGCGGTGCATCCGTGGTTGGAAGGTTGCCCATATACGTTTGGAATGCCACGATACCAGGAATCAAAAGCAACAAGCCGTACATTGAATTTTGCTTGTCCGGTTCCACCATCACAGATTTTATCGGAAGCCATACATCTTGCATGGCTTGTTTGCTGGATGTCACGTACAGAAGCATCGCAAGAAATGCTGTGCCTGCGTACAGCAAGACCAGAGCCGCCGGAGCGGGTGGGTCGATACCGTGTTGTAGGTACAGTACGGTCACCACAAAGAAGGCCGCACCAGACCAAAAAAGACCAGCCTTCTTCCGGGTCAAAAAGACCACGGTGGAGGCAAGCGTGAACAGGATGGTAGAAAATAACATCGTGTGTGCCCCTACTTGGTGCTCAGCCAGTCTACGAAGGCTTGATAGTTTTTACCGTTCATTCTTGAGTAGAAGTCACGGGCAGCAATCGCACCCTCCATGACGCCCCCTCCATAGCCCTCTGCGATGGTCGCATCTGGGTTGACCAAGGCGTCTAGAATTTCCCATTTTTCCATTCTGGAACCAATGCCTTTCAGGCTTGGTCCGATCTTGGCTTCGTCGGTGTCGAGTGCGTGGCATCCGTCACATCCGAACTCAGTCCACGCTTCTTCTGGAGAACCGACGGGCTTGACCTCTGCAACAGCGGCTCCTTCACCACCACCACCACCAGCGGTACCACCACAACCGAATTTTTCAAAGACTTCGGTGTCCGTCCCCTTGAGCGTTGCATCGCCCCCGAGGGTCTGCAGATATGCAACAACGGCTTGCAGTTGGCCGGGCTTCATGGAGCGCTGTTGGGCGGGCATGATGTTTCCGTAGCCATCAACCAAGTAGTCCCCGGGCTTGCACAGCGCCTGAACCAAGTAGTCAACGTCGGTGAAACCGCCGCCGATTTCGCGTGCACGGCCGTGTGCATCCGCGCCAATGTTGCCGAGCGGGGGGCACCGGCCCGGTTCACTCATGGAGTGACATTGTGTGCAGTTCGTTGCATAGATGTCTGCACCAGCAACCGCCAAATCTTCAGGAGACGTGTTTGCGCCAAATTCAACTTTTGGCGGCGCCTTTCCCTCGAGTTGGGGCAAAATTTGCGCAATGCCGGTGTAAATTGCCGACACAGCAAAAGTGAAGAAAAAGATGTTCAGGATGTTTTTCATATACGGAAACCGGGTCTCTGCTATCCTTATAGGAACACGAATCCGGAATAACCTTACACGTGGGTACCGCAAGCGATCGAATACGGTAGATTCCGCGATTGTCGGCCTTGTATGCCGCCAAGTATTCATTTTGGGTTTTTCTGGACCACCAAGATGCATGTTTTCTGCGATCACAGGATGTTGAAACGCGGCTCTTGTTTCGTTACGTGCGCTTCAGAATCTGAGGTTGTGATGCAGAAAGCTACGCTGCGTTCGAATGCGGTTCGCTGGTTGCCCATTTTGGGTATGTTCAGCGTTGTTTTGGTTGGTGTTCTGTTGGGTGGGATCGCGTTTGCGGCCGATCCATACGGCGGTGATGTCCAATACCGAGAACTTTTTACGGAAGACAGTGCACTTGGCTTTCTAAACAGCCGGGTAATCATTTGGATTCTGGCGCAATTACACTTGTTGTTCGCAGCCTTTGTGTTGGCGGTTCCAATGATGGTGCTGTTGCTCGAGTTCATGGGGCACATCAACAAGGATCCCAAGGCGGCCAAACAGTATGACGACGTGGCGCATGAGTTCGCACGTCTGATGACAACAGCCTTCTCGATCACCTCGATCCTTGGCGCGATTCTCACCTTTTGCCTGATGGGCTTTTACCCGCAGTTGATGAACTACTTGGTCGAGGTCTTTGGGCCCACCATGTACCTGTACGCCACAATGTTCTTCGGTGAGTCGTTCAGCCTGTACCTTTATTATTATGGTTGGGGAAAAATTAGCCGCAAATGGCATTTGTTTCTTGGCGTAATGCTGAACATCTTTGGTGTGACGCTCATGTTGGTTGCGAACGCTTGGACCACATTCATGATGGCGCCCGCCGGCCTTGCTGAAGATGGTGCAGTTCTTGATCGAAGCGCAGCATTTTTCAACTTCCTTCTTCATCCAATCAATATTCATCGACTGATTGCCAACATCTGTATGGGTGGTTCGGTCGCTGGCGCGTACGCGGCATACAAATGGATGACTGCGAAGACTCCAGAGGCCCGCGCGCACTACGATTGGATGGGGTACATGGGCAACTTTATCGCCATTTTGGCGCTGCTCGTTCTGCCTTTCGCTGGCTATTACCTCGGATACGAAATCTACATGTTCAACCAGCAGCTGGGCATCTACATGATGGGCGGCATCTTGTCGTGGCTGTTCGTGATGCAGGCAGTGTTGATCGGTGGTTTGTTTTTGGGCGCAAACTATTATTTGTGGCTGGGAATGGACCGAATTGAAGGTGCTGAGCGCTATGCGGGATGGATTAAATGGCTCCTGGCCGTCATCACGGTATGCGTTCTAGTATGGGCCACGCCAAAGTCTCTTCAGGTCTACATGACTTCGGCTGAAGTTACAGCCATTGGTGGAACCAACCATCCCATCTTTGGTTTGTTGGGAGTCATGAGTGCGAAGAATACGGCCGTGAACCTCATGATTCTCACGACCTTCCTGAGTTTCATTCTTTATCGTCGCGGTAATTTGGAAGCGACCGTTCCTTGGGCCAAGACAGGAAAAATGGTTCAAGCCGCACTGTTTGGGATTGGTGCAGGGATCGTTATTTTCATCGGCGTGGGTGGATACATTCCCGAACTTTGGCTGGAATCCACCAAACGGGTGGCGATGTCTCCATACCAGGTGCTGACGGTTTTGGTCGTCATGGTTTTGGTGATGGTCATCGATGTGAAGCTGTTCAAGGGAGCCAAAGAGGTGGGACGAATTCGCTGGGGTGATGTCAGCAGTCGTTCGCAGTACACGCTGATTTTCTTGGCCGTTTCGTTCACATGGCTCATGGCACTCATGGGGTTTGTTCGTTCAGCCCTGCGGCAGCATTGGCACGTGTATGAGGTACTCGAGGACACATCGTTGACCGCATTTACACCAGCGATTGGCTACGCGACCATTGTTGTCAGTGTATGCGTACTTCTGTTCTTTGCGCTGGTTGGGATGGTGGTGTGGATTGCGGAACTCGGCAACCATGATCACGATGATCATGGTGATGAGAATGCACACGCTGCTGCCAAATAGGCTTTTGTGACTCGCGATCCATGGAAAAGAGCGTCCTTGGCATACATGCTGTATGGCTTGGTGTATCTGTTCGGTGCAGCCAACCAACTGACGCCAGATAGGCAGCACGACTTTTATGGTGTGCCTTGGTGGGCCTTCTTTGTGGTCGGTGCGCTATTGGTCGCGATCTTTCCAGTGTTGGTGTGGAAGCGGTACCGTCGCTTCACCCAGATACTTTCCATTTTTCCTGCCATTAAGGCCGCCACATTGTTGATGAAGCAAGGCAAGCTGATGGGAGCAGGAGAGCCGACCGTGCCCTACAATTGGTTCTTTGCTGTTGTGGCACTTTCGGCTTCCGTCGTGCTGTTTCGTGTGGCGTTTCGTGCGCCAGTGGAAAATTCAGAAAAGTAGCAGCGCACAAAAAACCGCCCCACAGAGTCCGAGCGTCGCGCACAGTGAAATCCACCGTCCCAATTTGGACTGTTTGTGTGTGCCCCATGCCGTGAGTATGGCGATGCTCCCCATGATGAACACATGAAGGCCTTGGGCATGCTTTCCCAACGCGAGCGTGATGGAAATGAGCAGGAGGGGAATGCCGGTCGCGCGCAGCAGCATGTGATCTTTGCGGGCGGCACCCAAGATGGTTCCTGCGACGAGGGCTCCGATTCCTATGCACGCCAGGATCACCATTGTTCGTAGACCGGGATCAGCGGGAAGTGCTGGTACAGAGTGCATGACCGAGAAGTGACATGTGGAGCGATTTTTTGCAACCTGCTTTAACGGCGTCTTCACGCGTTGACCTCAATGCCCCCATGCGATAGGTTGGACCTACATTAAGGAGACCCACGATGTACAACAGCATTCACGTGCCACTCGATAACTCTGACCACTCCAATGCAGCGATGAAGCTTGGTGTTGAATTGGGCGAGGCTTTTGATGCCCGACTTGTTGGTAGCCACGTGTATGCGGCAAAGCTTCATGATGTTCGTTTCAAACAAATGGAGTTCACACTGCCAGATGAGTACAAAGAAGAGACGGAGCTCGAAAAGCAGCGCAAGATTCACGATGCTTTGATTGCGCGGGGTCTTCACCTGATTTCTGATAGTTACCTTGATCAGATGGGCGTCATGTCGGAAGAGAAGGGCCTTAACTTCGAGCGGAAACATTTTGATGGCCGCAACTTTGAGGCGCTCGTGGGAGATATCCGCGAGGATGACTACGACCTTCTTGTGATGGGGGCCCTTGGTCAAGGCGCAGTGCGCGACAGTCAAGTCGGTTCCGTTTGCGAGCGAATCCTACGTCGGACGGAAGTCGACACGTTGATCATTCGCAACACGGAAGTAGATGCATTTGCATCACCTGGCGATATCGTGGTGGCTTTGGATGGCTCTGCACACAGTTACGGTGCATTGAAAGGTGCGATTGTACTGGCTTCAAAAACAGGCAAATCCATTGAGATCGTGACGGTGACCGATGAAGGCACAACCGAGGCCGGTCTGCTTGAAAAGCATCTCGAGGTCGCATCCAAGCTGGTTGCCAAGGCGGGTGTAGAAGTGAGCACAACCGTTCTTATCGGTGAAGCGAACACAACGTTGTGCGAATACATGCTTGAAGCCAAACCCTGGGTGGTTGCTTTGGGTCGAGTCGGTCTGGATGGTGGTTCAGAGGACATCGGTTCTACCACCGACAATCTTCTCCGGATTGCATCAGCCAATCTGTTGGTCACCAGTCAAAGCTGGCGCCCTGGTTCCGTAGCGGAAGAGGAAGTGGCTGCGATTGCCAAATAGGTAGTTGTTTCGTTCTAAGGAAATGCCGGCACAACGCCGGCATTTTTTTTAGAGCCCTTCCGTGATGACCATTTGGATGTCGGTCAGAAGTCTTTCGACTGTTTTTTCATCGTCGACTTGGTAGAAGCCGCGAATGTTCATTTTGGGATCGACCAATACAAAATGAGATCCGTGCATGAGTGCATCGGGTGCATCGACTTCAGCCGCGTCCCCCATGAAAGTTTTCATCCCGTCCACAACAACACTGCGAACGTCTTCGGTCTCTCCGGTCAGGAAGTGCCAATACCAGGGGTTGGCACTGAAGCGCTTGCTGTATTCTTTGAGAACTTCTGGTGTGTCGTAGTCGGGGTCAACAGAGAATGAAACCAACTGCAATCCGCGGGATGCTTTGTTGGTTCTCTTTTGGAGTTCAGACATTTTTCCCGAGAAGATGGGGCAGACCGTTGTGCATCGCGTGAAGATGAAGTTGGATACCCAGATCTTTCCCCTCAATCTGTCGGATCCGAACGCTTCTCCCGATTGATTGGTGAGTTCGAACTCCGGGACGACTCCGTACTTGGCGGGTGGGTCCGGAAGGGTGGTGGTCAACGCGCGAACCACGGATGCTGTAAAAATCAGTGTGACCATCAAGAGCCAGAATTTTCCAGACCCGAGTAGTCGAACGAACTTGGGGTCGTTTTCGTAGGGATTCATTCCGACCCGATATCTCTGACGGGTGTGGAGGGCAAAGGCATGTGCATGCTGGGCTGGCCAATTTTCTGGTTTTGACTCATTGGTAGTGCGTCGGTAGCGGCATTGTTCCAGCATTATTGGAGGGTAGGCTCCCACCTTTGGTATAAGTAACTGAAAGTACTAACATTTTTCGCTTCAGTATGAGGCGTTAAATAGGTTGCAAGATTGGGTTGTGTGTGGTAGAAAAACTGACCCAATCCGTGGGTGAAATGTAGGAGACTGACCAATGGGTGCGCACGCGGCCGACGATCATCATCATGAGTTACCATTTGACCAGTGGCCCGAGGACGCATGGACCGGCAAAGCCTCCATGGGCAAAATCGGAATGTGGGTTTTCCTTCTTTCGGATGCGCTGACCTTTGCAGGTTTTCTTCTTGCGTACGGCATCCTCCGAGGCGGATCTGACCAGTGGGTCATGCCCGGCGAGCCTGTAGAGTTTGGTATCAACTTCACCGCGGGTTTGACCTTCCTGCTTATTTGCTCATCCGTAACCATGGTCATGGCGTACGCTGCATGTGTTGAGGACAATCGAAAGAGCGCGACGAAGTGGCTTTTTGCAACGGCGATCGGAGGGGTTTTGTTCCTCTGTGGGCAGATGCAGGAGTACTTCGGTGCTTTTGAGTTTCTGTTTCACCACAAGGGCTTGATTGCGGACGGGTTGATCTTCGGCAATTCCCATCGCGCGTCGACGTTCTACTTGATTACGTCCTTTCATGGCTTCCATGTCTTTTCTGGCACGGTGTATTTGTTCATCATGGCTTTCCGTACGGCCATGGGTAAATACGACGGCGGGAACTACAACCACATCGAAATCTGTGGCCTTTTTTGGCACTTTGTGGACTTGATTTGGATTCTCGTATTCACCTTTATCTACCTGATTCCGGCTTAGGAGAACGATCATGGATTACGTCAGATCGATAGAGGTTCAGGGCAGCGGCGAGTTCCCTGTTGAAATGTTGAAACACGGCAAATCATGGCCGGCTCGCCCCGAGGATGCAGAATCCTTGTTGAAGAGCGGTGATGAAAGCCGAGTTGTTCGGTTGAGTTCACTGAATCATCCGGACGTATCCAAGTGGGAGTCGTTTGGTTGGAGTGTCATTAAGGGCGCTCATATGACCGACACGAGTCACGTTCACATCAACCGTAAAGAGTACTGGGTCATCTTTATCTTGCTCTTCTTGCTCACTGTCCTCGAAGTGGGTGTTGTGTTCGTTCCGGGCATTTCGAAAGTCCTTTTAATCTCAGCCCTGGTTGGATTGGCCCTTGTCAAAGCAGCCATGGTTGGTTGGTTCTTTATGCACCTCAGCCATGACACGGCGTCCATTCGGAACGGTGTTGTGGTTGGGATGGCGATTCCATTCTTTTATGCATTCGTGCTGATCGCAGAGGCTGCTTGGCGTCTGTCGTGGACACAGCTGTGAGTGTTTCTTTGACTCAACGCGCTGCGGGCGCGGTCGCTTTGGCGGTTGCTGCACTCCCGTCAGCGGTTTGGGCTTGCCCCTATTGTGCTGTCCGAGAGGACGCTGGAAATGGGGGAGTCATGCTTCTTGGTGCGATGATCGCACTGCCTTTCATTATCACAATCACCGTTGTTCCAGTGCTGCGTCGTGCGGCATCTGAAAGCAACGGCGTCACAGAGTAGTTGTCATGGACCTATTAAAGCGCCTGCAACAGTGCTGGACTCGGTTGGGTGTCGCCCTATTCCTTCTTTGCATCCCATTGGAAGGGTTTGCAGAGGTTGCAAAGGGATCTGGTTTCGACATGCCCCGAGACGTTTCTTTGGATGGACACCGAATCACGTGGTTGATCAACATCACCATGTCCTTTTTGGTGATTCTGTTCGTCATCATGGTCATATGGATGGCTGTTGCCGTCTTCAAGCATGATGAGAGCCATCCGGCCGAGTACGACCACGGAGATGCAGGCAAACAAGTTGTGTTCGCTCTCTCGTTGTCTGCGGTGATCTTCCTGATTGTTGACGGAAACCTTTATGTCAACGCGATGATCGATTTGGATGAGGTCTTCTGGAACTTTGAAGATGTCGACAACAATCCGGAGACCGTGAAGATTGAAGTCAATGCCCATCAGTGGGCTTGGGATGCGCGGTACGCGGGTCCTGACGGAGAATGGAACACGCAGGACGATGCCGTCACGTTGAACGACATACACGTGCCAGTGGACAAACCGGTTCTGATTCAGCTCACAAGTTCAGACGTGATTCATGCATTCAACCTTCCCAACATGAGAATCAAAGCGGATGCCATTCCCGGCACGGTGGGCCAAATCTGGTTTCAAGCTGTGGAAACAGGTGAATTCGATATCGCATGTGCGGAGCACTGTGGTGCTTTCCACTACAAGATGAAAGGAAAACTGACCGTACTCAGCCAAGAAGCGTATGACGCATGGTTGGGTGAAGTCTCCCATCAGTCTGCCCTGGCCTACAACCCCGACGATGCCGATGCGCATTGGGGTTGGCCATGGTCGAAGGAGAAGTAGAGCATGTCTACAAACTCTGACGCATACCAGAATCTTCAACCGATTCACCATCCACCAACCACGTTCTTCAACAAGTACATTTGGTCCATCGACCACAAGGTAATTGCGAAGCAGTTTTTGTGGGGTGGATTGATCTTCCTCTTGCTGGGTGGCCTCCAAGCGATATTTATTCGCTGGCAGTGGGCATACCCCGGCCAACCAGTGCCTGTGCTGGGGCAGATTTTCTTCTCGGACTCAGGCGGGGTCATCACTCCCGGTCATTACACCAGTCTCTTTACGAGCCATGGACTGATCATGATCTTTTGGGCCATCACGCCCATGATGATCGGAGCGTTTGGAAACCTCACGATTCCATTGATGATTGGCGCCAGAGATATGGCCTTTCCTCTGTTGAATGCGCTCTCTTTCTGGACATGGTTTACGTCTGGTTTGATGGTGCTGGCCAGCTTCATGGTGCCTTATGGTACTGCGGCTGCAGGCTGGACAACATATCCACCGCTTGCGGGCAATGCGGGGACACCAGGGTGGGGACAAAGTTTATTTGTTCTGGCTATTTTCACGACGGGTTCGGCCACGATTATGGGCGGAGTAAACTACGTCACGACTGTGATTCGTCTTCGTGCGCCCGGCATGACCTGGGACCGCCTTCCTCTCACAGTATGGGGGCAGTTCCTTACAGCGATCCTCAACGTTCTGTTCGTACCAGTTCTTGCAGCGGGTGGCATTCTCTTGCTGCTTGACCGTTGGTTTGGAACGAGCTTTTACGTGGCAGGAGCACTGGCCGGTGAGGGTGCTGGAGATCCGATTTTGTTCCAGCACTTGTTCTGGATTTTTGGTCACCCTGAGGTGTACATCCTGATTCTCCCAGTGTGGGGTTTTGTAGGCGACTTCGTCAGCTTTTTCAGTCGAAAGCCAGCCTACTGGTACAAGGGCTCCGTATGTGCCATGGCTTTAGTGAGCATCATGTCGGCCGTTGTGTATGGACACCACATGTACGCGACGGGTATCGCACCCCTGCTTGGCAAGAGTTTCATGATGTTGACGCTGATCATCAGCGTACCCGCTGAACTTCTGTTCCTGAACTGGTTGCACACGATGTACCACGGTTCCATGCGGAAGACGGTTCCGATGACGTTTGCTCTTGGCACCATCTTCATTTTCGGCTCAGGCGGGCTTACCGGTCTGCCTTTGGCGACGATCACCACAGATCTTTATTTGCACGCGACCATGTTTGTTGTGGGTCACTTCCACCTGACCATGGCATCGGCTGCTTTCTTGGGTACGTTCGGGGCCATCTACTTCTGGTTCCCGAAGATGTTCGGCACCCTCATGAACGATCGGCTTGCACGTTTGCATTTCTGGTTCTCGTTCATCGGCCTCAACGGTGTTTTCATTGGTCAGATGATCAGTGGGTATGCCGGTCAGCCGCGCCGCTTGTATGACCCGTTCCAATATGCGTTCACTGAGCACATGCTTGGTATCAACCAAATTACGACCTATTTCGCGTTCTTCCTTGCGTTTGGTCAGATATTTTTCGCAATCAACTGGTTCTGGAGCATCTTCAAGAAAGACAAGTCTTGTGATCCGAACCCTTGGCAGGTCGGTACCCTTGAGTGGAGTGTTCCGAACCCCATGCCTGTCTACAACTTCAAGGTGATTCCCACAGTGACATGTGGGCCGCACGAGTATGCGAACCCTGAGTGCATAGAGAAGTTGGGCAAGGACTGGCAAGGACAGTGGGAGACATTGGACTCCTCTGTATCAGAGCCTGCACCCGCGGAAGATACTGCGGATGAGGCGACGGACCCTGGTGCAGCGGAAGATGCTGCCGAGACCGGAAAGTAGAGAAGAGAGGCGTTTTAGTAGACTTATGATGACGGCAAGTGCCCCAAAACGAAGTGTGATTCAGCTCCATCCGGGGCGTGAAGAGCACACGACCAACAGTGTCGGGATGATTCTCGCGTTGGTTTCGTTCACCATGATGTTTGGTGGCTTGTTCTATTCCTATGGTCTCTTGCGGATTCGTGCTGTCAGCTGGCCGCCACCTGGTTTGCCAGAGATGCCATTGGTTCTTCCGTCCGTCATCACCTTGATGTTGGCCGGGAGTGCGATCGCCTTGGAACTGGCCCGCAAGCGGCTTCAACGCGGCGAGATTGAAGCTTTCCAGCGCCTCACCATGACTTCGATCGTTCTGGGTGTCTTGTTCATTGCTTTACAAGCATCGGTTTGGGTCGATTTGTGGAATGCCGGGCTCAACTTGTCCGCTGGACCTTATGGTTCCATGTTTTATTTTCTGACTGCCTTTCATGCTTTGCATGTTGTGGCAGGTCTTGGGATTCTCGGTTGGATGTATGTGGCTTCACCACGAGCCACATCACCTGTCCTTCGAAACTCTCGGGCTCAGTTGTCTGCGTGTTTTTGGCATTTTGTCGGCGCAGTTTGGCTGATTATTTTCTTTCTTGCTTACGTGTTCTGAAGTCAGAGGTCGCTATGATCGGACGTTTCGCTCCACTCCTCATTTCCGCCATCCTTTTTGCCTCGGGCTGTAAGGATCCAGTGGCTTTCGAAGAAGCCTTGACGGATCAGCAGTTGGGTGGAAAGACCATCCCGGCTGCATCCCTCTCAAATGGTCGCCAAATGTATGTTCGGCAATGTTTTGCCTGTCATGGTTTGGAAGGTGACGGCCGTGGCCCATCATCTCCCGGTCTTCGTCCAGCGCCGCGCGACCTTCGTGTCGCGAAGTACAAATTTGTACGCATGGTGGGTGGTGACCTGCCAACAGACAAGATGCTGTATGACGTGATCCGGGGTGGCCTCCACGGTACAGCAATGTTGCCATGGGACATTCAGGACGATGCCCTGTACGACATCATCAACTACCTCAAGACGTTCTCACCCGAAGATGAGGGTTGGAGGGATCCCGAGAACGAAATTGCCAAGCCGATTGAACTTTCAGAAGACCCGTACGCGGGCAAGGTTGAGCAAGCGGTAGAAGACGGGAAGTATGTGTACCACGGCATAGCGAACTGCCAGTCGTGTCACCCTGCGTTTGCTACCAAAGATTACATCCACGGCGCCTTTACCAAGGCCGGGAAGAAACCTGAATTCCGTGAAGACGGGTACCACTCTGCAGTTCAGACCACAGAGTATGAAGTCAACGGTGTCACGCAGACCAATTTGCCGCCGGATTATACGTTGAATGCTGTTCGTTCTGTTCGTCCGGACCCAGGGCAAGATGCTGCAGGATGGAACCGCGTGGAGTCGCTGTATCGGATCATCGGTGCGGGCGTGAACGGAACAGCGATGGCAGCATGGCAGGGTACTTTGGATGAAAAGGACCTTTGGGCTGTCTCCTACTATGTGGATTCACTCATCGAGATCAACGGCACACAAGCGGCATGGGATTTGAAGAAGACCATGGCTGAGCAAGCAGACTTCGCGCCACCAGCAGAGGAAGTGGCCGAACCAACGGATTCTGCGGAAGAAGAAGCCACCGAATAGCTCTCCCGTTGGGCGAAAACGGTTTAGATCCGTTAGATAGTTGGCCTCCGCAGTTTGCGGGGGCCAAGTTCGTTTGGGGAGGGTTCGATGTACACGAATATTCATGTTGCTCTTGATGGCTCAAAACTGTCTAAAGGTGCGGCGACGACCGGTCTAGAATGGGCCAGCGGTATGGGCTCTAAGCTCACTGCAGTCCACGTTCGGGTGCCGCAATCGAGTGCTGCGAGAGTCAACAAGCTGCTATCGATGCTCCCCGAGGAAGAACGTCTTGAACTTCAGGTTGAAGACAAGGATATCGCTAAAGTTCGGACCGGCTGGTTGGCCGATGACGCTGACGATGCGGGTGTTGACTTTGGGTCGCAACGGCTCGATGGTTCGGTCCATGAAGCTTTGTTGGCACACATGGGTGAGTCCGAAGAAGATCTCTTGGTGGTTGGCGCATGGGGAGAGGCAAACAGCACATCGCCACTCGGATCATCAGTGGAGCGTTTCATTCGGCGTAGTCAAACCGACACGCTTGTCGTGAAGAAACCAGAGAGTTTGTTGGTGGGGGATGGGGCCTATCTTGGAGAAGAGGGTGCCATTCTTGTTTGTATCGATGGATCCCCGCGCAGCTATCATGGTCTTCAGGTGGCCATTAAGCTTGCCAAGAAGTTCAATCGTCGAATTGAAGCAGTCGGTGTCTACGATCCATATCTTCACTACACACTGTTCAACGGGATTGTGGGTGTATTGAGCGAACAGGCCTCGAAGGTGTTCAAGTTTGCGGATCAAGAGAAACTCCATGAGGAGATCATCGATACAGGGCTTGCGAAAATCTATCAGGCTCATTTGGACGTGGCGCGCAAGGTAGCCGAAGAAGACGATGTTCAGGTGCGAAGTGTGTTGCTGGACGGCAAGGCCTACGAGAAGATTCTTCAATACATTCGGAAGACCAACCCTGCTCTCGTGGTGCTCGGCCGGATCGGTGTGCACTCGATGGACGATATGGACATCGGCTCGACTGTTGAGAATCTCCTTCGTGTGGCACCCTGCAATGTATTGGTCACGAGCCAAAAATTCGTCCCGCCCGTGGATGTCCAAGCGGCTGAAAGTGTGCAATGGACGCCTGCAGCATTGTCAAAGATGGCGCGGGTCCCCGGGTTTGTGAAGGGTGTGGCGACCACTGCGATCATTCGTTGGGCAATCGAGCGGGGCCATTCGGTGGTGACGGCCAATGTCATCAACGAGGCGATGGGTGACTTGCTTCCACCGGGTGCTGCTCAAGCCATGGGGTACGTGGCGGAAGAGATGGCCAAGCAAGTGGATGACTATACGTTTGGGAAGACCTTTATTTGTCCAGAATGTGGGTACGCCGCAAAGGACTACCAACCCAAGCAGTGTGCAATCTGCAAGACTTCAGGCGATGAGTTTCAGATGATCGATCGCGAGGTGGTCGAGCAGGCTGGTGAGCTTGATCCCGGATCTCTCGTGGTTGAGGAAACCTTCGATGGAAAGACGCTCTCCTGGAGCATGGAGGCCAAGGAGACCTTGGCGCGGGTGCCGAAGGGCTATGACCGTCGGCGCTCGAAAGCACGGATTGAGAAAACGGCACGTGTGCGTGGGCTCGAGACCATTACGAATGAATTTGCTTTGGACATGATTCAACAAGACCTTGCAGAGAACAGCTACCTCTCAGCCAAGGGTGAAGTGCTGAAGGTCTTGATCCAACAAGATGAACGTCCCGCCGATGATGTTCCGACCGAGCGAAAGGGTTCGGACTGGACTTGGACCGAAGCCGCATGGAAGCGTATTTGTCGTGTTCCGGGTGGATTCATGCGGGACATGACCCGGGATCGTGTGGAGCAATATGCTGCAGGCGTCAAGGCGCAGCACATCGATTTTGAACTGTGTGAGACGGGAATCGCAGAGGGCCGAAAAAAGATGTCCGAGATGCTTGGGAGTTACTCTGCGGGTGAATCGGCTGCTGATCAGATCAAGTCAGCGATTGGTGCGCTGCCTGGCTACCAGGCGGCAGAAGTTGCCGCGGAGAAAGTGGCTGCGGAACTGTCTTCGGAACAGGCCGACGAGGCGTCCGCTGCGGACTCTGCGGACTCTGCGGACTCTGCGGACTCTGCGGACTCTGCGGACTCTGCGGACTCTGC
>Ga0163108_10002245_pt1 | contig 14038 bp, 11 predicted proteins | sample Fk1155metaG_FD_109644 | JGI IMG/M metagenome (GOLD analysis project Ga0163108, IMG submission 109644) | Marine microbial communities from the Central Pacific Ocean - Fk160115 155m metaG | ecosystem: Environmental > Aquatic > Marine > Oceanic > Photic zone | place: The Central Pacific Ocean...
ATGTAATTATTTTTATTATTAAAAGTATTTGGTAAAAATAAATTAGGTATTTTAAAACTATTTTTTTTATTTAAAAAAATAAATTCTTCATCTTTCACAGGAGACATTTTTGGATGATCCATATCTTGCCAATTAGGAAAAAGTTCATTTAACGCTTTCGGTTCTAAGATTGCTCCTGAAATAATATGAGCTCCAACTTCAGGGCCTTTTTCTAAAATACATACTGAAATTTTATTTGATAATTGTTTTAATTTAATTGCAGCAGAAAGTCCCGCAGGACCTGCTCCAACAATTACTACATCATATTTCATTTTTTCTCTATCAGTACGCATTTTTTCCTATAAACAATATTCTATAATTAAAAATGATTAATTAAGTCTACAAAATAATTATAAGTTTCTTTATTAGCGGCCGCTATAACAGATCTGTCTGAAGCTGGGTCTTTCCCATTCCAAGATGTAATTATACCGCCTGCACCTTCTAAAATAGCTGTTGCTGCAACTATATCCCATAATTCTAAATCTTTTTCTATTACTAAATCAATTTTTCCTGCTGCACACATTGCATATCCCCAACAATCTGTGCCATGTCTAATATATAAGACGTTATCATTGATTATTTTATAAATTTTTTTATCTTTATTAATAAACATAGCTGGGTCTGTTATAGCACAAATAGTTTTGTTGATAGATTTAAATTTTCTTGAGTAAATTTTCTTATTGTTTAAAAAACTTCCATTTTTACTACCCCAAATTCTTTCATTTGTGTATGGTTGATCTATTAATCCTAAACATGACTTTTTATTATACATTAGTCCTATCATTGATCCAAATACAGGAAGTCCTGCTACAAAAGCTTTGGTTCCATCAATAGGATCTATAACCCAAACAAAATCAGCTTCCACATTCTCATTTCCTAATTCTTCACCTATAATTCCATGGGACGGGAACTGTTTATTTATTAATAATCTTATTGCTTTTTCGGCTGCTATGTCAGCTTTTGTAACTATTTGAGGGCGTTTATTTTTTTTATTAGGTTTAATAGTCCATGAGTCATCTTTCCTAAACATTTTATTTATTTCTATTTTTGAAATATCGGCCAATTCATGTGCAAACTTAATTAAAGTATTATATTGATCCAAAATATTATTCCTTATTTTAAAGTAATAATTACTAGGAGGTATACATCATAAAAAAAATAAGACAAGTAGCCAATTTAATTTTTATTAATGCTTTAAACTTCTTATATAGTATAATAAAATTAAGTATTTATTTTTGGGTTTTTAATGGTTAATATTCTTTTTTTTCTTAAGTATTTTGTTGTTTTAATTATTTTATTAAATGTTTCTTGTTCTTCTAATAATAATAAAGATATAGAATATATAGATAGAGAAGTTGATGATATTTATAATTCTGCAATTGATTTTTTAGAAGGTAATAAATATTTTAAAGCTTCTATTGAATTTGAGGAAGTGGAAAGACAACACCCTTATTCAATTTGGGCTACAAGGGCTCAAATAATGGGGGCATATGCAAAGTATAAGACACAGAGCTATGATGCCGCTATAGCAGCTGCTCAAAGGTACATAGATCTTCATCCAGGTGCAAATGATATAGATTATGCTTTTTATCTTATTTCTTTATCTTATTATGAAAGAATAAATGACGTAAAAAGAGATCAAACAACTACTAATCGGGCACTAGAAAGCTTTAATAATTTAATTAATAGATTTCCAAATTCAAAATACTCAAAAGATGCTAAATTGAAACTTGATTTAATAAATGACCATTTAGCAGGTAAAGAGATGGATATTGGTAGAACATATATAAATTTGACTAATTATTTGGCAGCTATTAATAGGTTTAAAAAAGTTGTTGAATCTTATTCAAAAACTTCTCATGTACCTGAAGCTTTGGCAAGATTAACAGAATTGTATTTGTATTTAGGAATATATGATCAAGCAAAGGTCTATGCTGCTGTTTTAGGACATAATTATCCTAAAAATAAATGGTATTTATATTCATATCAAATAATTAATGATTTAAAAGAAGATGTTTTAAACGAAAATAAAATTGATAGTGGTATTCAAGAAGAAAAAGGTTTTTTTGATTCATTGGATGATATTTTGAATATTTTTGAGAATGATAAAACATAGGAAAAATATGTTAGTTTATCTTTCTGTTGAAGATATAGTTTTGATTGATAAATTAGAATTATATTTTAAAAATGGTTTTACTGTCTTTACAGGAGAAACCGGGGCAGGTAAATCAATTATAATTGATGCTGTATCATTGATATTAGGTAAGAGGTCTGAAAAACGCTTTATTAAGAAAGGAAGTAAAAAAGCAACCGTTTCAGCATTATTTCAAATAAATAAAGAACATAGTGCAGCAAAATTTGCTAGATTGCATGGATTTGATATTGATGATGAAATAATACTAAGGAGACAAGTTTTAATAAATGGAAGAAGCAATTGTTACTTGAATGATCAAATAATTACATTGAATTTTATGAAAGAAATTGGAAATTTATTAATAGAGGTTCATGGGCAAAATGATCAAGCAGGATTATTAGACAACTCTAATCATATGAGTATCCTTGATGAATGGTCAAATATAGGTAATGCAGTAAAGACAGTAAGTAATATTTTTAATGAATATAAAGAGAGTAAAATTTTACTACATAAAACTAAAGATAAATTTATTGAATATAAACAAAATAAAGATTCTTTAAATTTAGATTTAAAAGAAATAAAAAATCTCAATTTAAAAATTAATGAAAGTGAAGAATTACTTAAAAATAGAAAGATTTTAATGTCTTCAGAAAAAATAAAAAGTGCTCTTCATAATCTTAATTTTTATATTAATGGAGATGAAAATAATAAATCTTTGTATGAGAAATTAGGACTAGCGAAAAAAGAATTAGAAAGTATTGTAGCATTAAATGAAAAGTTTATAAGTTTAAAAAAATTTGTTGATCAGACAATTATAGAAATTAAAGAATTAGAAATTGAATTAGATAATTGCATTAATTCGATAGATCTAAGCAATTTAGATGTTGAGTATATAGAAAGTAGACTTTTTAATTTAAGAAAAGTTGCATCAAAACATAATGTTGAAATTAACGAATTAGATAAAGTTCAATATAAGCTAATAGAACAATTAAAACATTTAGATGAGTATGAAATAAATATTAAGAAACTTGGAGAAGTGAAAGACAAAAATATGCTACTTTATAAAAATAAAAGTATGATTTTATCTTCAGATAGAATCAAATCTTCAAAAAGATTAATTAATGCTATTAATTTAGAGTTACCAATTTTAAAATTAGAAAATGCAAAATTTAATGTTAAAATTGAAAAGTTAGAGGAAAATAAATGGGCAAATACTGGAATTGATAGTGTTAAATTTGAAGTTGAGACTAATAAAGGGACAGGGTTCCATTCTATAGGAAAAATAGCTTCTGGAGGAGAGTTGTCTAGGTTAATGTTAGCTATTAAAGTTTCATTATTATCTGATAAAGATAGTGTTGAGAATAAGAAAACAATTATTTTTGATGAAGTAGATGCAGGAGTTGGGGGAGCAGTAGCTGATGCTATAGGCAAAAGGTTACAAATTCTGGGTAATAATAATCAAGTTTTAGTTGTTACACATCACCCTCAGGTCGCTGTAAGGTCTTCTAATCATTTAAAAGTTTTTAAAAATATATTAAAGAATTTTTCTAAAATTAATATTAGTAATTTAGAATATGATGATAAATTAGAAGAAATTGCTAGAATGCTATCTGGAGAAAAAATTACAGATGCAGCAAGAAAAGCTGCAGAAAGTTTGCTTGAAGAAGTTAAAAGGTAATATATTATTTAGGAAATAATATGGATGAGAATAAAGCATTAGAAGAACTTAAACATCTTACAAAAATTATATCATATCATGATAAATTGTATTATATGGATGATAACCCTTCAATTTCTGATTCTGAATATGATAAATTAAGACAGAGAAATTTGAAATTAGAAAAAGAGTACCCGCATTTAATTTTAGAAAATAGCCCATCAAAACAAGTTGGTAGCAAATTAGCATCTAAGTTTTCTAAAATTCAACATTTAGTCCCAATGTTGTCGTTAGGAAATGCTTTTACCAAATTAGAAGTTCAAGAGTTCATAGATAAGACCAAACGATTTTTGAATTTAAAAGAGCAAGATAGATTGGACTTTTTGGCTGAGCCAAAAATTGATGGTTTATCAGCTACTGTCTTTTATGAAAATGGCAAACTTAAATTTGGAGCTACTAGAGGTGATGGAAAAAATGGAGAAAATATTACTGATAATGTTAAAACAATAAATGCAATTCCTACACTTTTAAAAGGAAATTTCCCTGAAAACATTGAAATTAGAGGGGAAATATTTATGTCAAATTCTGAGTTTGATAAGTTAAATAATTATAGAATTGATCAATCTTTGCCATTATTTTCAAACCCAAGAAATGCTGCTGCTGGGTCTGTTCGCCAGCTTAATTCAGAAATTACTTTGTCCAGAAAGTTAGATTTTTATGCATATGGCTGGGGCCAAATGTCTTCTTCTATAGGCAATACACTATTGGATATACGTGATAATATTAAGAGTTATGGTTTTAAGTTAAATACGCCTTCCAAGTTATGTAGTACAGTGGAAGATATGATAGAGTTTTATGATAGTTTATATGAGGAAAGACCTACGTTAGGTTATGATATCGATGGAATAGTTTATAAATTAAATGATATAAGTTTATATGACCGTTTAGGCAATACAGATCATTCTCCTAGATATGCAATTTCACATAAATTCCCAGCAGAGAAAGGGGTAACCGTATTAAAGAATGTTACATTCCAAGTAGGAAGAACGGGAGCAATTACACCGGTAGCAGAATTAACTCCTGTAACAATTGGAGGAGTGAGAATTTCCAGGGCTAGTTTACATAATAAAGATGAAATTAGTCGTCTAGGTATATTAGTTGGAGATACGGTTATAGTGCAAAGAGCTGGAGATGTTATTCCACAAATTCTTAATTATGTAGATAGTTTGAGACCTCAAAATACTAGAGAAATTATATTTCCAGAGTATTGTCCAACATGTAATAGTAAATTATATAAAGATGATGATGAGGCTATTATTAGATGTAAAAATCTTAATAACTGTGAAAGTCAGTTAAAAGGACAGTTAATACATTTTGTTTCTAGAAATGCTTTTAATATAGATGGTTTTGGTGAAAAGCAGATCGCAGAACTATATAATTTAGGAATTATAAATAAGCCTACAGATATTTTCTTAATTACTAATCATTCCTCTAAAAAAATTAGAGAATTAATTATGTCTTTGCCAGGGTGGGGAGATCTATCTTTATCAAACTTAATAAAATCTATTAATGTATCAAAAAGACAACCTTTAGATAGAGTTTTATACGGATTAGGAATAAGACATCTGGGGCAAGGTACGGCAAAACTAATAGTTAAGAATTTTAGTAGTGTTGATAATTTCCTTGATAAAATTCATAATTTAAATGATGAGCATATTAAAATAAAATTTATAGAAGAATTGAAAAATATAAATGGTATAGGGGAAAAAGCTATTTATTCTTTAATAGAATATTTTGAGAAAAATAAAGAAGAATTTTTTCAATTAATTAATATTATAGAAATTGAAGATTTAGAGCTATTACAAAATAATTCATTTTATTTTGGAAAAAGAATAGTATTTACTGGAAAATTTAATACCCTTTCTCGTAATGAAATTAAAAATAAAGCTGAAAAAGTTGGAGCTTTAATTTCTAGTCAAGTGTCTTCTAAAACAGATTATCTAGTTATGGGAATTGATCCTGGCTCCAAATTAAAAAAAGCTAAAGAATATTCAATAAAAATACTTGATGAAAAAGAATTTTTACAGAATTTTAAGTAATTTTATTTATAGGGCTTACAAGTTCTTTTTAACCAATTTTTTACTTTCAAAGTAACTTTATTAGCAATGCTTTTATAGACATTTAGGTTATAGTTATTAATCCATTTTATCTCTTCTTTATTTAGGAGAGAATAATCTATTAGATTTTTTTCTATAGGAGCAAGTGTAAGAGTTTTAAAATAAAGTAAATCATTACTTTTATAATTTTTATCTTTTAAAACAACCATTAAATTCTCTATTCTAATACCATATTTGTTATTTTTATAGTACCCTGGCTCGTTAGATGTAATCATTCCAGGTTGTAAAGGAATAAGGGAACCTTTAGATATTCTATGAGGTCCTTCGTGAACACTTAAACATGAACCAACTCCATGTCCTGTGCCATGTCCATAGTTCATGTGGTTCTTCCATAGTGGGTTTCTTGCAATTACATCTAAATCGTTACCAGTTGTTCCTTGTGGAAATTTTGCATCAGCTAAAGCAATATGACTTTTCAATACTATCGTAAATTCTTTTTTCATAAGTTTAGAAGGTTTTCCTATAATGATAGTTCTTGTGACATCTGTAGTTCCTTCTAAATATTGTCCACCACTATCACATAGGTATAAATTATTTTTTGTAAAACTTTTATTTGTTCTTTCAGACACTCTGTAGTGAACTATTGCTCCGTTAGAAGCAAATCCACTAATTGTTTCAAAAGAAGTACATAAGAAATTTTTTTGTTTTTTTCTAAGGTTATCTATTTTATTAGCGGCAGAAATTTCATTTAATTTATTACTTTTTGTTGATTGTAGCCAATAAAGAAAGTTACATAATGCTATCCCATCTTTTTCATGAGCTTTTATACTTCCTTTTATTTCTGTACTGTTTTTTATAGACTTTTCCATTTCTATTGGGCAGTTATTGCTATACATATTATTTTTTTTATTAATGATAGTATGCGCTATTATAAATGGAGTGGCTATAGGATCTATCCAAATTTTTTTATTTAATTTAGATATTTCTTTAATTTTATTTAAGATGTTATTTTCTTGAAATATTTTGAGATTATTTGATTGTTTTCTAATGTATTTGACTATACTTAATTTTAAACGACCTTTATTGATAAATAAGAATATTTGTTTGTTTTTAAAAATTATAGCTCTAGCTAAAATTATAGGAGTATGTTTTAAGTCTTTTCCTCTAATATTTAATAGCCAAGCAAGGGAGTCTGTATGTGAAATTACATAAGCATCAACTTTATTGTTTTTCATGTTTTCACATAGATTATGAAGTTTTTTCTGAGTGCTTACACCGGAATATTTTAAGGGATGTTTATTAATAGCGTTATTTGGTTTGTTTCTATTATATTTCCAAAATATATCAATAGGGTTATTTTTAAGAATATGAAATTCAATATTATTATTTAATCCAAAATAAATATATTTTTTTAAATTTGAATATGAATATAACCAAGGGTCAATAGAAATTTTAATTTTATTCTTAATATTATTTTTTAGCCAATTTTGAATGGAGGTTTTTGATGTTATTACTACTTCAATATTATTGCCTTTAGTCTCATTCTTTGCTTGAATAGTGTAGCGACTATCAGTGAATAATATAGTTTTATTCATTAAAATGAGTAGTTCGCCGGCTGAGCCTGAAAATCCAGAAATCCATTTTAATCTTTCATCACTTTCAGGAACATATTCTCCTAAGAAGCTATCTGCCCTAGGTTGAATATAACCATCTAACCTTTGTTTCTTTAAATAAGATCGAAGGCAATTTATTCTTTCATTTATTTTATTATTAATTTTCATATCACTTATTATATAATGTAAATTTTAAAAAAGTTATATTTTTTAATATAAGTTATGAAATTAATACATAGCTGCACTGTTTGATTTTAATAAAACTTACATACATTTAACAAAAATTATCACTAGCTATGTGTATTTATTGAATATTTTTTAAATTGTTATGCATTAAAAGCATATCTATTTTGATTCTTTAACGTTAGTAAATCTTAATATTATATATATATATATTAATTAAGAATGTTAGTAACTTACTTATTCCCTTCCCTTAGTGGATTTTGATTCCCACAAAGTAGGTTACTATAATTTCATTAATAATGGCAGTTTGTGACTCCCCCTCCCTTTAATAATCAGACTGCCATTATATTTATATAAGGAAATGTTTATGAAATATGAGTCAGTAAAGGATATCCAGTTTACAGAATTAAAATTACAAAATAAAACTACTTATAAACAATTTAAGTATAGTATTGATAGACTTAGTTTAGGAAAAAGAGCTCAAAGTAAAATATTTATTTTATTAATGAACAGTAGTATTAATTATTTATATAAAAATTTTAAAAAAATAAAATTTTATGAAGATAATTCTGTAAATAAAGGAAGTATAAAAAAAGAAATTTATTCAAAAAGTTGGTGGAATTTTGATTTTTAATAATATTATAGACCAATTATTAATCGAATGATGCTTTTCCATTATTAACCCTAACTTTCTAAATTTGTTACATATCATAAACATTTGAGAAGATAAAATTCCAGATAACAAGACTTTTCCTGTTTTTTTTAATTTAGATCTAATTGCTTTACTCATAGACATTATTGGTAAAGCCAAGATATTTATTATAATTAAATCATATTTATATTTTGAAGAAATATTAGGAAAATATCCTTGTTTAACTTTTACAAAATTTTGAACATTATTATTTTTAACATTTAAAATAGAAGCTTTTATAGCATGTTTATCAATATCTATACACTCAATATTACTTTTCCATAAACGTGCCATTATTATGCCTAAAATTCCAGAACCACTACCTATATCAATAATATCATGGGGTTTAATTCTATTGTAAAAGATCTTATTTAATAAAAGGATTATTCCTTTAGTAGTAGGATGATGGCCAGTACCAAAGCCTGCTCCTGCTGGAATAAGAATATTCTTGTAAATATTATAATTATTTTTATTTTTATATTCTGAAATAATAAATCTTCCTAATTTAATTGTAGGTAGGGTGAATTTATTTTTATAATCTATTTTAATAACTTTTTTCTCTAATTTTATTTTATTAAAATTAACAAGATTTTTGGATAAAAACTCCACGATATTATTTTTATTAGGTTTTGTATAAAAGATTATTTTTGTATAAAAATTTGTAGGTTTAATTTTTTTATTATCGTTTTCAATATCAAATGAATTTATAGAAGTATAGGATGATAAGAAATAATTTTCTAATTTCTCTCTATTTATGTTATTTGTTTTTAGGTTTAGTTCCCAATAATATGAAAGATTTTTCATAATATATTTTTTAACTTATTTTTTCTATAAAGTTCAATAATAGTTTCTTTTTATCTGCTTTTTCAAAATCTACAGTTACTTTATCTCCATCTATTTCCATAATTTTACCATATCCGAATTTTTGGTGGAATATTCTTTCCATAAGTCTAAAATTATTATTTTCTTTTAAATTCTTATTATCCGTTGGAATTTGAATGCTTGGGTTATTATTTTTAACCCAATTTGAAGCTATACTAGATTGGAAATCATTAAAGTTGTCTTGGAATAAAGACAAATGATTAATATTATCTTTAGGTAGTTCTTCTATAAATCTAGAAGGTATGCAATCTACCCATTGTCCATGAGTAAGTCTTGAAGTTGCATTCAGTATCCAGAGTTCGTTTTTGGCTCTAGTGATACCTACATATGCTAATCTTCTTTCTTCTTCTAATCCTTCTGATCCATTTTCATCTATAGATCTTTGGTGTGGAAATAATCCATCTTCCCAACCTGGTAAAAATACTATAGGAAATTCTAAACCTTTAGCAGAATGTAGAGTCATAATTTTAATGGTTTCATGGTTTTCATTTGAATTTCCATCCATTACTAATTGTATGTGTTCTAGAAAATTACTGAGAGATTCAAATTCATTAATAGCGTTGACTAACTCTTTTAAATTATCCAATCTTCCAGGAGCTTCAATGGAGCGATCTTTTTTAAGCATTTCAGTATAACCTGATTCTTCTAAAATAATTTCTAAAAATTCGTTTAATTTAGTTTTATTTTTTATTTCTCTCCATCTATCAATATTTTTAATAAAAGTTTTTAAAACTCTTTTAGCCTTTGAAGAGATTTCATCTGTTTCGTATAGCTTTCGTGTAGCTAATTCTAAATTAATATTTATGGAACGTGCATATTTTTCTATTATGCTCAATGTAACATTTCCAAGACCTCTTTTGGGTTTATTAATAATTCTTTCAAATGCTAGTTGATCATCTGGGGAATGGATAATTCTTAAATAAGCTATAGCATCTCTAATCTCTGCTCTTTCATAAAACCTTAATCCTCCAATTACTTGATAAGGCATTCCTATTTTTAAAAATCTATCTTCAAAAGTTCTGGTTTGAAAACTTGCTCTAACCAAAATAGCTATATTGTTTAATGTAGTATTTTTTCTTTGATACGATTCTATTTCATCGCTAACAAGTCTTGCTTCTTCATGACCATCATATACGGTTCTAATATTAACAGTATTTCCCATATCATCATCAGTCCATAACTTTTTTCCTAATCTATTTTTATTATGAGATATTAGGTGAGATGCAGATTCAAGTATATTTCCTGTAGATCTATAATTTTTTTCTAATTTTATTGTTTTTGTTTTTTTAAAATCTTTTTCAAAATTTAAAATATTGTTAACATCTGCTCCTCTCCAGGAATAAATTGATTGATCATCGTCTCCAACGACACACAAGTTTTTATGTTCTAGAGATAATATATTTAACCATAAATATTGAGAAGCATTTGTATCTTGAAATTCGTCAACTAGTACATATTTAAATTTTTTTTGATAAATTTTTCTTATGTCTTCATTATTCTTAAAAATATTTATTACGTGTAATAGTAAGTCTCCAAAATCAGCTGCATTAAGAGCAATCAAACGTTCTTGATAAAGTTTGTATAAGTGTATTGATTGATTATTTGCAAATTCAGTTCCTGCATGAAAAGAATTTTTTACATCATTAGGATTGAGACCCATATCTTTCCATCTTTGAATTATTGCTAGTAGACTTCTTGCAGGCCATCGTTTTTCATCAATATTTTTAGCTGATATAACTTGTTTTAATAATCTAATTTGATCATCAGTATCAATAATTGTAAATGTTGTTTTAAGAGATACTAATTCAGCATTAGATCTTAAAATTCTTGCTGCTAAAGAATGAAATGTTCCTAGCCACCAACCAGCTACAGAATTATTAAGTATTTTTTCTACTCTTTGTCTCATTTCATTTGCTGCCTTATTAGTAAAAGTTACAGCACAAATTTGTGAAGGGTGGGCGGCCTTGGAATATAATAAATAAGCAAGTCGAGACGTTAATACTTTAGTTTTTCCTGTTCCAGCACCAGCTAAAATTAATAATGGCCCATTAACTGTTTTAACTGCTTCTTTTTGTTCATTATTTAATTCATTAAAGTAAGTTGGTTGATTTTCACTCATTATTTATTATTCATATTTATATAGCAGACCATCCACCATCTAACATTAGAGTATGCCCTGTTACTATTGAGGAAGCATCAGAGGCCAAAAATAATATGCCTCCTGCCATTTCTGAGACTTCTGCTAATCTTCGTAAAGGTGTTCTTTCAATTATATGTTGTAGTTTTTCTTTATTTGCATTTAATTCTTTTATTAATCTGGTTTTAGTATATGTAGGTCCTAGTGAATTAACTCTTATGCCTTTAGGTCCCCATTCATTGGCTAGTGATCGAGTGAGATTGACAACTGCACCTTTAGAAGCGTGGTAAGGAGAATTTGGGGCTGGCCCGCCTCCGGTTATCCCCATAATTGATGATATGTTTATTATTGATCCTTTTTTTCTTTTAAGCATTGATTGAGCAGCAGTTCTACTGCAAATAAATAAACTTGTAAGATTTAATCTTATTATTTTTTCAAAATTTTCAGTAGTCATTTCTTCTGCCGGATTCCTATTTGCTGTTCCAGCATTATTTATTAATATGTCCAATGGACCCAATGTATTTTCCACATCTTTAAAAGTTTTGATTATATCTTCTTCAAAATTAATATCTAATTCCCATGCTTTTGCTTGTATATTTGCTTCTAAAAGTTCTTTTTCTAATATTTTAGCACTATTATAGTCTTTATCAGTAATAGCTATTTTGCTGCCTGCCTTACCACATACTATTGCGGCTACTCTTCCTATTCCTTGTGCAGAGCCAGTAATCAAAGTAGTAGTGTCTTTTAAACTAAATAATTGATTTAAATTAAATGATTGAGCGGAAGGCATTGAGAAGCCAGTAATTTCATCTATTATTTCGTTTTCCAAAATATTCTCCAAATAATTAAAATTTTCTATATTTTAAATAAGCTTTTTGAGGGTTTTCTCCGCTTAAAATAGCTGTTCTCATTTTGTTTTCTGAATTTAAATCTTTTTTTGCTTTTACAATTATTTTACTAACTATATTTTTAGGAATTATTACTATGCCATCTTCATCAGCAATAAGATAGTCGTTTGTATATATTTTAATGTTATTAATAAAAATTGGCTGTCCCATAGCTTTTACCAGCCATTTTCCTGCTATATCTTTAGGGGTATTAAAGCGACAATAAACAGGAAGTTTTATTTCTGATTTAATTCTTGTAACATCTCTACATCCTCCATCAGCTATGTAACCTCTAATCTTTCTTTTTTTAAGAGTTTCAGCTGAAAGTTCTCCCATTAGAGCAATAGAATAATTATTAGGTTGACATACTACTATTGATTCCGGTTCAGCATTTGATAAAAAATTGGTCCATGATAATAAGGTATCATGATCATTAACTTTCTCATTTATTTCACCTGATAATGTCCAAACTTTTCCCGCAATTACTTTTGTATAATTTAATGGCTTAATTTCATGAGGTAGAGTTTGATTGATAAATCCTTCAGTTCTGAGGGCATCATGAACTATAGATGAATTTAATTTTAATAATTCTTTAGTTATTTTAGAATCATTTGACATATTATTCTTTTGTAGGGTCAGGAAAATCAGTTTTTATATTGCAACTATTTGTTTCGGGATCAAATTTTCCAGAGCAGAATAAATTAAAAGGGTTTAATTCATTAAAAGAATATTCGCTGCATCCGATTAGTAACACAAATATGAGAAGAAATAATTTTTTATATAATTTTATAATAAGAAAATCGCCATTAAAATTACTAAAGCTATAACTCCTATGGTTATATAAGTTCCATATTTTATAAAATTTTTAAAAGTTAATACATGTTCTTCAAAATATTTTTCTTTATCGTATGACATTTTGACTCCATCTTTAATATAAATATTTTTATTTATAATAAATATTTTATGTATATTAACAACTTATTTTTTCATTACTTATTAGTTCTTTGTTTTATATTCTAAAAGCCATAATTATTAACTTATATTAATTTTTATAACTTACTTTATATTTTTATTTTAAGTAATTCTTGATTTAGTAATTATTCATTGTTAAATGATAGGTATTAATATTATAATAATGTAATATTTAAATTGTATAAGAGGTCTTTATATATGTTCAATATAAAATTTTTAAGTAGATTTTTTGGTTTTTTAACATTTGGTTTTTTTGTAAATGAGTCTTTTGCGGAGAATATAGGACAGGCTCAACCATGGGGTTTAAATTTACGGGAACCTTTTTCGTTGTTAATGTCGGAAATGGTTTCATTTCATAATGGTTTAATTTGGCTAATAACAATTATTTCTTTATTTGTTTTAGCTTTACTAATATTTATTATTATTAGGTTCAATGCAAATAGTAACCCTAAACCATCTAAAACAACACATAATACTTTTTTAGAAATAGTATGGACAGCAATACCTGTTTTAATATTAGTAATTATGGCTGTTCCATCATTAAAACTTCTATATAAAACTGATGTTATTCCTGAATCTTATATGACTGTAAAGGCTATTGGACATCAGTGGTATTGGTCTTATGAATATCCTGATCATGGTAATTTTACATATGATGCATGGATGGTTCAAGATGCAGAAGAAATTGAGGGGCAAGATAGACCTTATACGAGACTTTTAACTACA
>Ga0163108_10002246_pt1 | contig 14037 bp, 13 predicted proteins | sample Fk1155metaG_FD_109644 | JGI IMG/M metagenome (GOLD analysis project Ga0163108, IMG submission 109644) | Marine microbial communities from the Central Pacific Ocean - Fk160115 155m metaG | ecosystem: Environmental > Aquatic > Marine > Oceanic > Photic zone | place: The Central Pacific Ocean...
TGAAGGATATGATAAAATTAAAGCATTAACACTTTGAGAATATTCTAGAGCAATTTTTAAAAAATTTGCATTTTCAATTGGTTTTTTAAAATCTCCAAAAGCCACTGCCCCAGCTTCTTTCATATCATAAAGTTGTGACATTTGTTGTCCTTTAGAATTTACCGATAAGCATCCAATAGGATATAAAGAAGTCGTTTTGTCCTGAGATTTCTTAATCAAATGACTAACATTTGAATGATTATCAGTTAGTGGATTTGTGTTTGGGGATAACAAAATTTTAGTAAAACCACTTTTAGCAGCCACCTCTAATCCATTTGATATAGTTTCTCTCTCTTCATAACCAGGCTCACCAAATGACACCCCTGAATCAAACCAACCAGGAGAAATATTGAGGTTTTTTAAATTAATAACTTTGGCTGATTCATCTTCTATCTTATGTTTTAACTCAACAATTTTATCTTCAGAAATTAAAATGTCGTACTTTTTTAAATGAAAATTGCTATTCGGATCATTTACAATAGCATTTTTAAGAAGTATTTTCATTTAAAAAATAATACTGACAAAATTATAAAAGTATTCTCATAAAAAGGGGAGTGGCAAAAAAAATTATTTGAAATTTTCAAAAATTCCTAATCCAAAAAGAGCAAAATCATATTTTACAGGATCATACGGATCAAAGCTTCGTAATTTTTTATCTATTTCTATAACAGCAATATTGTCATTTTGTCTTCTATTTAAAATCCCTAATTTTCTTGATACATTTCCTGAATGAATATCCAATGGAATAGATAATTGTGATGGTTTTAAATTATTCCAAAGTCCAAAGTCAACTCCACTGGATTTAGATCTAACCATCCATCTCAAAAACAAATTTATCCTTTTTGCTGCCGAGCCTTTCATTGGGTCAGACACATGTTTTTGAGTCCTTTTTTTATGAGGTATTGAAAAAAAAATAAATCTAAACTCATGAATTGTTTTTTGAATACTTGTAGAATTATTCTCTCTAGAAAAAATACCTTCAAGGCCGCCATAATTATTGTAAATATTTTTCAAGGATCTAACAAAAAACTTTAAGTCTGTATCATTCAATGTTCTATAGCAATAATAATTAAGATCTTTTAAGTCCTTTTCACTATGATTCATGATAAAGTTATAAGGCTCATTTCCAAATATATTCATCATATGAAAAGCCTTTTCTATAATACTTTTCCTTCTTCCCCATGAGATTGTAGCAGTTAAAAAAGCTGAAATTTCAATGTCTTCTTTATTTGTATATTGATGAGGAACAATTATTGGATCACTTTTAATAAAATCAGAGTTTTGGTAGTAATAAGACTTTTCATCTAAAAATTGTTTTAAATCACTGTCGTTCATTTTATTATCTTTCCATCATTTAAAACTATCTTTCTATCAGACATATTAGCAAATTTTAAATCATGAGTAACAATTACAAAAGAACACCCTTTGTTTTTCCTTAGCTCATAGAATAAGCTATAAAGATTTTTAGAATTTTCAGAATCTAAATTACCACTTGGCTCATCAGCAAAGACAATTTTAGGGTTATTTATTAACGAACGAGCAACTGAAACCCTCTGTCTTTCACCACCAGACATTTCATCAGGTTTTTTATTTGCGACCTTTAATAAATCAAATTCATCTAAAATTTTTATTGCTTCTTCTCTGGTGCTATCCATATCATTTTTAGATATCCATGATGGTAGGCAAACATTTTCAATAGCCGTAAATTCAGGTAAAAGTTCATGAAACTGAAAAACGAATCCTAATTTTTTGTTCCTTAAAATTGACTTTTCATTATCACTTAATTTCATAATAGACTGATTATCAATTAGTAATTCTGGTTCTCTTTTATTGTCAGGATTTTCTAACGTCCCTAATATTTGAAGTAAGGTTGTTTTGCCAGAACCTGAAGGTCCAACAATTGACACTATTTCACTTTTTCTTATGCTAAGATCTATACCTTTTAAAACCTCAATTTTTCCAAAGGTTTTATATATGTTTTTGCAAGATATTATGGAATTCATAGGGCATTAAATTACTATTTTTATTCGTTTGATTTAATATATTTACAAAGAAAAATTCAAAAAAACTATATGAAAACAATTTATTTTGGAGGGGGTTGTTTTTGGTGTACAGAAGCAATATTTCAAAGAGTTATTGGTGTTAGAAAAGTTACCCCAGGTTATATGGGGGGAACAAGTAAAAACCCTACTTATAAAGAGATATGTACAGGTGAAACTGGCCATGCTGAGGTTGTTGAAGTTTCTTATGATAATAAAATTATTGATTTTAAAACTCTTCTTTCTATTTTTTTCAGCACTCATGATCCCACAGTGCTAAATAGACAGGGAAATGATATTGGGACTCAATATAGATCAATCGTTGTATGTGATAATGAAACCGAAATAAAAGCCGTCAATTTATTTATAGAAAACCTTGAAAATGAAAAAGTTTTCAGTTCAAAAATAGTAACAGATGTTTCTCACAAAGAAAAGTTTTATTTGGCTGAAACTGATCATTTAAATTATTATAACGAAAACAAAAATCAACTTTATTGTAGACTTGTTATTGAGCCAAAATTGAAAAAATTTATGTCAGGGTTTAAAAATAAGTTGAAAAAAATTTAAACTAATTATTTTTTTTTAGTAAAAAGGAATCCAAGCCCAATTTTTGCAAACATTTTCTTTTGAAAATTCCAAAAGAAATTAAACTGCAGAAAAAGAGTAGCTATAAGAATTAATAAGACATTATATACGGGAAAAATTGCTATAAATTTAATCGCATAATAAAAAAAATCTCCTAAAAAACAGCTTTCGAAGTTTTGTTTTTTGAAATCAAAAAAATCTAAAATTGGAGTAGTAACAACAACAGATAAGCTTCCAGTTATACCAAAAACAATGAATATTATTAACAGTTGAAAATTAGAATCAATCGCCCACCTTTTCTTTAATTTGCTAAACATATTATATTTTGTAAATAGAAATGATCTGATCAGCAAGTTCTTTGCCTATCCTTTCTTGAGCCTCAGAGGTAGCGGCCCCTATGTGCGGAGAAAGAGAAATATTAGGGTGCATCAAAAGTTTAACGGATGGTTTAGGTTCGTTTTCAAATGTATCTAAACCAGCAAAAGAAATCTGGTTTTTATCTAAGGCCTCTATCAAATCCATTTCATTCACAACACCACCTCTTGCGCAATTAACAAAACCACAGCTGTTTTTCATTAAATCAAAATGACTTTTGTCAATTAAATATTTTTTTTGCGATGGAACGTGAAGAGTAATAAAATCAGAATCAGACAGAACTTTATTGAAATCGGCAGTGATAATTTTTTTTTCAATGATTTGACCATCATATAAAGAGAAGGAAATCAGAGCCTCTTTTACATAATTGTCAAAGGCAAGTATATTCATACCTAGACCTATAGCTATTTTAGCAACTTCTTGTCCAATTCTGCCAAAACCAATAATTCCAATAGTCTTTCCTCTGATTTCAAGTCCATTTGAATAAGCTTTTTTGAGTGATTTAAAATTTGTTTCACCCTGAAGAGGCATGTTTCGATTAGAATCATAAAGAAATCTGATTCCAGAAAAAATATGAGAAAAAACTAATTCAGCTACTGAAATTGAGGATGCAGATGGTGTGTTTATTACTTTAATTCCCTTTGATCTGGCATATTCAACATCGATGTTGTCCATGCCAACACCGCCTCTCCCAATAATCTTAATACTTGAGCAAGAGTCAATAAGATCTTTTCTTACAACAGTAGCGCTTCTTACAAGGAGTGTCTCAGTTTTGTTTTTATTTAAATGATCTATTAGATTATCTTGAGGTACATTTTCAGTGCTAACTTCAAAACCAGCAGCTTTAAGGGCTTTCACTCCAGTTAAAGAAACACCATCATTAGCTAAAACTTTCATGATATCATTTGTTAAATTTAATTTTAAGTTCGTCCATACAGTTAATCAGGGCCTCTACACTTTTAATAGGCAAAGCATTGTATAAAGATGCTCTATATCCTCCAATTGATCGATGACCTTTAACTCCACTAATGTTTGATTGTTCTATAATTACATCAAAAGTATTTGATAAATTATTGTCAACAAGATCAAAAGTTACATTCATTAAGCTTCTATCTTGAACATCTGCAAAACCCTTAAATAGTTTATTGTTGTCAATCTCATCATAAAGCATTTTAGCCTTCTTACGGTTATTTTGACTAATAGACGTAATTGTTTTCTTTTTGATCCATCTTAAATTTAAAAGAGTAGCATAAATAGCAAAAACAGGAGGAGTGTTAAATAAACTTTTCTTTTCTATGTGGACATTATAGTTTAACATTGAGGGAATTTCTCTTGATACTTTTCCTAATATATCTTTTTTAACAATAACCAAGGTAACGCCTGCTGGCCCAACATTCTTTTGAGCACCAGCATATATTAAATCATAAGAAGAATAATCAAACTCTCTTGAAAAAATATCAGAACTTGAATCAACAACGAGCGGGACATTAATTTTTGGTGCTGAATGATACTGTGTACCATAAATTGTATTGTTAGATGTCATATGAACGTAATCAATATCGTCTGGAATATCAAAATCTTTTGGTATAGACCGATATTCATTGTTTTTAGAGGAACTTAATTCGATGACTTCTCCAAAGAATTTAGCTTCTTTTATGGCTTTTTCAGACCAGCTCCCTGTATTTAAATAACCTGCTTTTTTATTTAATAGATTATAAGCTACCATTAAAAATTGCAAGCTAGCGCCCCCTTGTAAAAAAAGTACTTCATATTCATTTCCATTGAGATTTAATAATTCAATCACAAGGGATTTTGCTTCTTCAATAATCAATCCAACTTCTTTGGACCTATGTGACATTTCAATTATAGATAACCCTGTTTGTTGATATTGAAGTATGGCATTTGAAGAACCGTCAAAAACTTCTTTAGGTAAAATTGAAGGTCCAGCGCTAAAATTATGCTTAGTCATAAAATTTTAAAGTGCAAATATTACAGTAATTATTTATTTTTCATCATCAAATAGATATATTTTTTATATAATTTTCAACAATGGTGAAAATTCAATAAGCTATAATTTATTTAAAAAATCTATTGTATCAATTTCATCCGCATAATCCCATAACATAGGTGTTTGAACTGACCCAAACGGAATACTAATTTCAGAAAACTCATTAGAAACAACACATTGAATTTTACTCATATTAGTTTTAATCTTATTCAAAACAACATTCTTGTCCAAATAGAATTCATAATATGCAGATGCTATGGGAGAGTATAAATTTTGATTGCACTCTAGTAAAAAGAATCCATTATCTAAAAACTTATTATTGTTAATAGTTAGTAAAGCTTTATTTCGCTTATAGTTATTAGAATACTTATCTAGATTTATAACTTTTGACCAATGCTTAAGTGATTTAATTATTTTGTATAAATCATATCCCTGTGGCACAAATATTTTTGAAACATTTCTGCATCCTAAACCATAATATAATAGAAGGTCATTGGCTAAATTATCAAGATCATTTTTTGTTTCATCTCCTGTAATTACAGCTACACTAGTTTTGTTGTTTCTAATTATAGCGGGGTAATTAGAAAAAAAATGTTTAAAATACCGAACCGAATTATTGCTTCCTGTAGCTATAACTGCATCAAATTTATTTTCTGTAATTGCTCCAGAAATAAAACTTGTATTCTTACTGATATAACCTTCAAGAGTTGCTATAAAAGGAATTAGAATTGAATCTTTTGAGGAACATTTGATTACGGCATGATTACCAGTAATTATAACAGAAAGTAAATCATGCAAACCAACAAGGGGTATATTACCAGGCATTATTATTAGGACTCTCTTGGGGTCAGAGTTAATAATTCTATATTTCCTTAACCAAGTATCAATATTTATTTTAGTAAGATTTTTACCCCATACCTTAAATGCATATAAAATATTTTTCCTTGTAAACCAATTATTTTCATTTTCGGCAAGTTTTATTGAATCAAAAAAATTAGAATATTCTGGGTTATAAAAATTTATGTTTCTAAAGAATTCTCCTAAATTCTCTAAAGTTTTATTTAAAACAAGACTTTCTCTTTTTGATGTCATTTTTAATCAATAAAATTTAGCGCTAAATTTGCTCTTAAAAGATAAAAAAAGTTTATCGATGGCGATTAAAATAACTGAGGAATGTATAAACTGTGGTGCATGTGAGCCTGAATGCCCGAATAATGCTATTTACGAAGGTGCTGAGGAATGGAAATATAGTGATGGCACAGATCTGCTCGGAAATGTAATACTTATAAATGGCAGAGAAGTTAATGCCTCTAAATCTCAAACCCCTGTATCTGATGAATTTTATTTTATCGTTACTGATAAATGTACTGAGTGTAAAGGATTTCATGAAGAACCTCAGTGTGCTGCTGTTTGCCCAGTTGACTGTTGTGTCCCTGACGAGGAAAATGTTGAAACTGATAAAGAATTATTGAGCAAGCAAAAATTAATGCATAAAGAATAAAGAAGTTTATAGAAGATGAAAGCTGGAATAATAGGACTCCCTAATGTAGGAAAATCTACTCTTTTCAATTGTTTATCAAATACAAAAGCTCAGAGTGCAAATTTTCCTTTTTGTACAATTGAACCAAATTTGGGGAAAATAACTGTTCCCGATGAAAGACTAAATTTTTTAGAAAAACTTATTGATCCAAAAAAAGTAACCCCAACTTCTATAGAAATAGTTGATATTGCTGGGCTTGTTAAAGGAGCAAATAAAGGAGAGGGGCTTGGGAATAAATTTTTAGGTAACATTCGTGAAACAGATGCTATAATCCACGTTATTCGCTGTTTTGATGACAATGAGATCATACATGTTGATGGATCTGTCGATCCCTTGAGAGATAAGGAGACTATTGAATTAGAGCTTCAGTTAAAAGATTTAGAAAGTGTTAGTAAAAAGCTTTCTAAAATTGAAAGGGCTTCTAATTCTGGAGATAAAGACGCTCAAAGGGAGTGTAATGTCTTAAATAAAATTATTGCTAATCTAAATAAATCAAGAAATGTAAGAAGTATTGAGCTTAGCGAAGAAGATCGGTTGAGTTTTATAAAACCATTACAATTACTTACTGACAAACCTATTCTATATGTTTGCAATGTCTCAGAAGATGATGTTGTCTCTGGAAATGATTATGTTCAAATGATTCAAAAGTCAGCGTTACAAGAGGGAGCTGAAGCCATTTTTTTAGGAGTTAAAATAGAGGCTGATATTAATGATCTAGAGACATACGAAGAACGTCAATTATTTATTGAAGACTTAGGGTTGAATGAACCCGGTTCCGCCAGACTAATAAAATCTGTTTATAAACTTCTATCTCTACATACGTTTTTTACAGTTGGAGAAAATGAAGTTAGAGCCTGGACAATACCAACGAATTCAAATGCTCAAGAAGCAGCAGGAGTAATACATACTGATTTTGCAAAAGGTTTCATTAGAGCTGAAGTTTTTTCTTATTCAGACTATAGAAAATATAAATCAGATGCTAAAGTAAAAGAAGCTGGAAAAATGAGGGTGGAAGGAAAAGATTATGTTGTTAAGGATGGTGATATAATTTATTTTAGGTTTAACGTATAATTCTATATTAACTGATATAAGAACTATTTTTAAGAGCAAAAAATATTGATTTCTCAACAATTTGCTCTTATTTGTTAACTTCTTTGGATAAAATCAGTTTCGATTTTCAAATCCAAATTTTATTTTAGCCTATTATATAGTTAATGTCCAAAACTCTATACACTGAAGAAAATATTCGCTCGCTAAACTGGCGAGAGCATATTCGTATGCGTCCTGGTATGTATATAGGGAAACTTGGAGATGGCTCTTCTCCAGATGATGGAATCTATATTTTACTCAAAGAAGTTATAGATAACTCTATTGATGAATTTGTAATGGGTGAGGGAAAAATAATAGATATAGCGCTAGAGAAGGACAAGGTGAATATCAGAGATTATGGTCGTGGAATTCCTCTAGGTAAGGTTATTGAAGTTGTTTCAAAAATGAATACTGGAGGTAAATATGACACAAGGGCCTTTAAAAAAGCAGTTGGGCTTAATGGAGTTGGAACAAAAGCAGTAAATGCACTCTCCTCATCTTTTAGGGTTAAATCAAGCAGAGAGAATAAATTAAAGTCTGTCTATTTTGAATATGGAAATTTAATTAATGACACTCCAATAGAGTCATGTGAAAAGAGGAGTGGTACTGAAGTTAATTTTATTCCTGATAAAAAAATTTTTAAAAATTACAAGTTTAGGCTGGAATACGTTGAAAGAATGGTTAAAAACTACGTATATCTGAATCCAGGTCTAGTAATTAATTTAAATGGGAATAAATTTTCGTCAAAGAATGGTCTTAAAGATCTATTAGAAGATCAAACTAATTCTGAAGATTTAAGGTATCCTATAATTCATTTAATTGGGAATGATATTGAAGTTGCTCTAACTCATAGTAAATCTCAATATAGCGAACAATACTATTCTTTTGTAAATGGTCAGCATACAATTCAGGGGGGGACACATCATTCTGCTTTTCGTGAGGCAATAGTTAAAACTGTAAGAGATCATTTTGGGAAAAGCTATGATGCTTCTGATATTAGAAAGTCAATTATTGCTGCTGTTAGTATTAAAGTAATGGAGCCAATTTTCGAGTCCCAAACTAAAACTAAACTTGGTTCAGCTGAGATGGGTGGAAAAATGCCTTCAGTGCGTGTTTATGTTAATGAATTCCTGGGAACTGAACTGGATAATTTTTTTCATAAGAATTCAAACATAGCACAAGCGCTGCAGGAAAAAATTATTCAAGCTGAAAAAGAAAGAAAAGAATTATCAGGAATAAGAAAAATTGCACGTGAAAGAGCAAAAAAAGCTAGTTTACACAATAAAAAATTAAGAGACTGTAGAGTGCATCTAACTGACTTAAACAAAGATCAAAGGTTAGATTCAACTATTTTTATAACAGAAGGTGATTCTGCAAGCGGATCAATTACTAAATCAAGAGACGTAAACACTCAGGCTGTCTTTAGTTTAAGAGGGAAGCCTCTAAATACTTATGGGATGAGCAAAAAAATTGTATATGAAAACGAAGAATTTAATTTACTGCAAGCTGCTCTTAATATTGAAGAAAATATAGAAAATTTACGCTATAATAATATTGTTATTGCAACTGATGCAGATGTTGATGGAATGCATATAAGATTATTATTAATAACATTCTTCATTCAGTTTTTTCCTGAATTAATAAAAGATGGCCACCTATACATTCTACAAACCCCATTATTTCGTGTGAGAGATAAAAAAGAGACATTTTACTGTTACTCAGAAAAAGAGAAGGTTAATGCTATCCATAAGTTAGGAAACAAAGCAGAAATTACTCGCTTTAAAGGCCTTGGTGAAATTTCACCTGGTGAGTTCAAGTTCTTTATCGGAGATCAAATTCGTCTAGAGCCAATAATGTTTGACAAAGATGTGAGTTCAGAGAAATTGCTAGAATTTTATATGGGAAAAAATACTCCTAACAGACAACGGTTTATTATCAATAATCTTAAAGTGGAGTTAAACATTGGAAATAATTTATAACACTATAAATAACCTTTATGGATGATTTTCAAGAATCAGAAGAGTTTCTATCAGAACAAAATAGATCTGACGAATCCTTAATTAAGGTAACTGGAATGTATCGTGATTGGTTTTTAGATTATGCTTCATATGTTATTTTAGAAAGAGCCGTACCCGATATTTCTGATGGTCTTAAACCAGTTCAAAGAAGAATTTTACATTCAATGAAAGATTTAGATGATGGACGATATAATAAGGTGGCAAATATTGTGGGTCATACAATGCAATATCATCCTCATGGAGATGCAAGTATTGCAGACGCTATGATTCAGGTCGGGCAAAAAGAATTACTCATAGATACTCAAGGAAATTGGGGGAATATCTTCACGGGTGACAGAGCTGCAGCATCAAGATATATAGAGGCAAGACTCTCAAATTTTGCGTTAGAAGTAGTTTATAATTCAAAAATAACTGATTGGCAAATGTCTTATGATGGAAGAAAAAAGGAGCCTATTCATCTTCCTGTTAAATTTCCATTGCTATTGGCTCAAGGAGCAGAAGGTATAGCTGTTGGCTTATCAACAAAAATCTTACCACATAATTTTAATGAACTTCTAAATGCATCAATAAAACATTTGACTGGTAAAAAATTTAATTTGTTTCCTGATTTTCAAACTGGAGGGATAATAGACATTCAAAATTATAATGATGGGAAAAGAGGCGGAAAGATAAGAGTTAGAGCAAAAATTAAACAACTAGACAAAACCACACTCTCTATTATTGAAATTCCTTACGGAACAAATACTTCTTCGCTTATTGAAAGTATTTTAAAAGCTAATGATAAAGGAAAAATTAAAATAAAGAAAGTAGAAGACAATACATCCTCAAATACTGAAATAATAATTCAAATTCCTTCAGGAATATCACCTGATAAAACTATTGATGCGCTGTATGCGTTTACAGATTGTGAAGTTTCTATTTCTCCATTAGGATGTGTCATTTCTGAGAACATTCCTGTCTTTATAGGAGTTTCTGAAATGCTTAAAATTTCTACTGAAAACACAGTAAAACTTCTTAAAAGAGAATTGGAAGTTCAGCTTGAAGAACTTGAATATCAATGGCACTTTTCTTCGTTGGAATACATTTTTATAATTAACAAAATATATAGGAATATTGAAAATGAAACTACTTGGGAGGGCGTTCTTTCAAGAATTGATGAAGGTATAAAGAATTATATATCAATTTTAAAGAGGCCAGTAGAAAGAGATGATCTAGTTAAACTAACAGAAATTAAGATTAAGAGGATTTCAAAGTTTGACATGGATAAATCAAAACAAAAAATTGAAAAACTAGAGATAGATATTGCTGAAGTTAAAAACAGCTTAAATCACCTAACTGATTATGCGATAAGATATTTTAAATACTTGATAAAAGAATTTGGCCAAGATAAAGCTAGAAAATCTGAAATTAAGGTTTTTGATGATGTAGATGCTAAAAAGGTAGTTGTTAGAAACCAAAAACTTTACGTTAATAAAGAGGAGGGGTTTGTTGGAACGTCCTTGAAGAAAGATGAATTTGTATGTGACTGCTCTGATATTGACGATATCATTACATTCACAAAAGAAGGTTGTATGAAGATTGTAAAAGTTGATACAAAAGTTTTTATTGGAAAACATATTGTACATGCTGCCGTTTTTAAAAAAAACGATACAAGAACTATTTACAATATGATATATAGGGATGGGAAAAGGGGCACAACGTTTATAAAGAGGTTTCCAGTAAAAGGAATTACGCGAGATAAAGAATATAAGCTAACTCAAGGAAACCCAGAATCAAAAGTTTTATATTTTAGTGCAAATCCAAATGGTGAGGCAGAAATTGTTAATATAATACTCAGAAACACAGGGAATATCAAGAAAACTAAGTGGGATTTAGATTTTGCTGATCTTCAAATTAAAGGAAGGAATTCTAGAGGAAATACTGTCACTAAATATTCTGTGCTAAAGGTTGAGTTAAAAGAAAAAGGGGTTTCAACTCTAGCCCCAAGGAAAATATGGTTTGATCATAATATTCAAAGAATAAATTTAGAGCAAAGAGGCGATTTATTGGGCGAATTTAAAGGAGAAGACAAAATTTTAGTTATCAAAAAAGATGGCTCTACAAAGGTAGTAGACCCAGACCCTAGTTTACATTTTAGTGATGATTTAATTAAAATTGAAAAATGGGTTCCTAATAAACCTATAAGTGCTATATATTTTGACCCTGATAAAAACCGGAATTTTTTAAAAAGATTTCTAATTGAAAATCATAAAAAGGAGGATTCTTTCATTAATCCAGATAAAAAGTTGATTTTTATAAATACTGACTGGAGACCCATTGTTTCGATTAATTTTTATAAATCAAAAGGTGAAGATATTTCAGAAAGTGTTGAAATAAATATAGAAGATTTTATCTCTGTTAAAGGCTATAAGGCGCAAGGGAACCAATTAACAGATAGAAAAATTAAAAATATTGAAATAAAAAAACTCCTTCCTTATAATGAAAATGATATTAATATTGTAGAGATTGAAGTTAAAGATGAAGAAGAAATAGAAATTGAGGATCAGCAATCTAATCAAATTAAAATGGATATCTAAATTCTAATTTATCTTAGTAGCCCTGCCTCTAAATCTTTTTTTCGGCTTGTTTACAAGAGAATATTCAAAAAAATACTCTTTACCTTCAGTGGATAAAATTTCAATTTTAACTGGCCTTTTATCCTGATTTGATTTTGGATTTATTTTTGTTAAAATAAACTCGCAATCATTAACCCATTTAACACTTGCAGAGTCAATATTATTCTCGTAAAACTCAATCTCTAACGATTTTGAACGAATAAACCTAGATGTTTTTATCTCACCGTTTATAATAGTTGAAAATTCAAAAGTTCCCAATTTAAAAGCATTGCAGTCCTTTTCGACATCATAACAAGATAGGATAGGTAATAAAAAAATTAAATAGCGCATGATAGTGTTCAGGATTTAGGGAAAAATCTTTCAAAACTGCCATCATTATAATAATAGACTATTTCCCTAAGTAAAGACTGTTTTTTCTCATCAAAATCATTTTCTTTAATAATTGGTTCAGAATTGTGCTTATTTTCTATTTTACTAGGTGGCTTTTCCATAGAATTATCACCTAAAATAAGCCATTCCAAAGTAATATAATCGAAAGCTTTGTGAATTTTAAGCAATAAATCTAAACTTGGATTATTTCTTCCCGACAAAATGTGAGATATTGATGATCTTTGTACTCCTATCATTTTAGCAAAAGATGATGCCGATAAATTATTTTCCTTAATAATCTTACCTATACGTTCCGCTACTAAGTTATTGTTTAACATTGTGAAATTTAATTTTATAAAGTTACTTTAAAATCATAAAATTTCAAAACAAACAGTATTTTATTCTATCTAAATAGTTTATTTTTTACTTAAATCTTATTTTTTAAAAAACTGATTAATAGCTTTTTAAATGCTGTTTTTATTTTTTTCTTCATTTTGTATACATCGATCAACATTTTACGACAAATAGCATGCTTAAAGTTTTTCTTTTGTCTACTGATGTAAACATTTCCTTTTTTAAATTTGCACGAACATTATGGTTTTAACTACACGATATTTTCCGCCCCATAAGCTTTTATTCTTCTTAAGTGAACTTTCAGGGAAGACTGAAGTTGATTTATTGGGTAAATCGGTAAAAAACTCCCCTATTTACGGTCTTAAAATTGGATCTGGTGTAAAAAAAATTCTCATTTGGTCTCAGATGCATGGCAATGAAACGACATGCACACGGGCTCTTTGTAGGCTGATAAAGCTTGTAGAACAGTCTGAATATTACCTGAGAAACTTTCGCTTTCTTATAATTCCTCAATTAAATCCTGATGGAGCTAAAGAATATTCAAGATTCAACGCTAATCAAATTGATATAAATAGAGATGCTTTGAAACTATCACAACCTGAAAGTAAAGTGCTTAACAAAGTATTCACTGAATTCAAGCCTGATTATTGCTTTAACATGCATGATCAAAGATCAGTTTTTTCTGCTGGAGATTCTGAAAAAGCTGCTGTGATTTCCTTCCTTTCGCCTGCGATGGACAATGCAAAAACCATCTCTGATTCCAGAAAAGAATCAATGCTCTTAATTGCTGATATAAATAAAATGCTTCAAAAAAAAATTCCAGGACAAGTTGGAAGATATAATGATAGATATAATGCAGAGTGTTTTGGCGATAATTTTTCAAAGAAAGGCGCCGCGACAATACTTTTTGAAGCTGGTCACTCAAAGACCGACTACTCAAGGTCTTTTTCTAAAGACTTGATGTTTTTATCGTTAAAAAAGGTGTTAAATTCAATAATTAACAAAA
>Ga0163108_10002247_pt1 | contig 14034 bp, 13 predicted proteins | sample Fk1155metaG_FD_109644 | JGI IMG/M metagenome (GOLD analysis project Ga0163108, IMG submission 109644) | Marine microbial communities from the Central Pacific Ocean - Fk160115 155m metaG | ecosystem: Environmental > Aquatic > Marine > Oceanic > Photic zone | place: The Central Pacific Ocean...
CAGATCCGAGGAGACGATCGCGGGAATCGTGTCCGCTCGTGGCACGACCAGCGTCAGCGGTCCCGGCCAGAAGGTCTCGGCCAGGCTGGCCGCCGTCGGGGAGACAGCGGTGGTGACCGTTGCCAGCTGTTCGGGATCGGACAGGTGCACGATCACCGGGTCAAAGCGAGGGCGTTGCTTGGCCGCGAAGATCTTCGCGACGGCCCGGGCATTGGTGGCATCACCACCGAGCCCGTAGACGGTCTCGGTGGGAAATGCGACCAGTCCGCCGGATCGCAGGATCTCTGCAGCTTCGGTCAACTGATCGTCGGTGAGGGAAGTGGTCACGGCAGATCGACCAGCACGTCGTCCCCGTCGATGGTGACCGGAAACGATGGCTGCCGGATCGCCTCGGTCAGGCAGTGTTGCCCGGTGCTGGCATCGAATTGCCAGCCGTGCCACGGGCAGGTGACGATGCAGCCGTCGAGTTGTCCCTTGCCCAGCGGTCCTCCGGCATGCGGACAGACGCCGTCGAGAGCGTAAAGTGTTCCCTCGACGTTGTAGAGCGCGATCACGCGACCGCCGGCGATCAACTCGTGGGAGGACCCGGGAGGTATGTCGGACAGGGCAGCGATTCGAACTTGTTCGGACATGTCTTTCATGTTCGAGAGGTCCGGCCGCGGCGTCAACGCCATCAGGCGGCCCAAGACGTCGCCGAAACTGTCGGACCGCGGCGACTGCGACGGCGGCCGGGTTGGCTCTTCCATCGTCGATGAATCCAGAAGTACTGTTCGGGAGCTCGATGGATCACCCGTTCCAGTGCTGCGGTGTATTGCCGTGTCAGTGCCAGGACGGGATTCTTGTCGTCGATCGCGCCGGCATCGATCAGTTCCTCGCAGCCGACCTCGAAGCGTTCCGGGCCGTTGTTGCGATCAAGCCGGATGGCGTAGCCGACGCAGATAATTGCCTCGTGTCGCAGGGCCAGCAGGGCGATCGACTTGAACGTCGAGGCCGGGTGCCCGAAGAAATCGACGAACAGACCGTGAGATCCCGCGTCCTGGTCGCAGAGCAGTGCCAGGCGGCCGGCCGATTCCAATCGCTCGATCATCTCGCCGCTGGCACCGGACTTGTCGAGCAGGTCGTGGCCGGTGTTGCTGCGGAAGCGGATGAAGTAACGATCGAGATAGGGATTGTCCAATCGTCGGGCGACGACACCCATCGAGAACCCGAAAAGACCGAAGATCCAGACGGCCAGTTCCCAGTTGCCAAGGTGGCCGCTGAGCATGATCACGGGGCGGTCCGAGCACAGCGCGGCGACGACCGGGTCCCGATTACGGAAACGGATGTAACGCAGGTAGCTGGTTCGGGAAAGTCGACGTTGCAGGTGAATGATCTCACCGATCGTCCGGAACAGGTGCTGCCACATCTGGCCGATGATCCGGTCAGTGTCGATCGAATCACCGAAGGCGCGGTGAAGGTTCTCGACGGCGATCTCGCGGCGGGTCAGTCGCCCGGGCAGCAGGCGATGGATGACGAAGGCCAACACGGTCGAGCCGGCATCGATCAGGCGAAGCGGCATCGCGTGAATCACGGCCACCAGCCCGCGAAAGGCGGCGTATTCCAGCAGGTGACGGAAATGGCGTGTCATCCCGGCGTCCTTGCCGTGGATCGTGTGGAGGACTGGCGACGTGCTGAGAGTGTGCCGCTGTTGGCAGCGAGGGTCAAGATGGATGCGGAAGTCGCCGGTTCGTGTCGCGTCCTACTTCTTCCTGCGAACCGCCGCGGGGATCCGTGGATCACGTTTCAACGGCAGCGAGACCTTCCGTCCGGTCCACGCTGACTGGTAGATCGCCAGGATGATCTCGACGCTCTTGCGACCCTCCTTGTCGTCAACCATCGGTTTGCCACCACCCCGGATCGACTTGATGAAGTCCTTGAGTTGTTCGGTGTGACCATCGTAGGAAATGGCCGTCGGGTCGCTGGCCCCGCTGCCACCGACATCGTCCCCGCCGAAGCGGCGGCGAGTGGCCGCGTCGCTGCTTCGGCCGCTGGCGAAGTCCCAGGTCACCAGCCGGTCTTCCTCGACGACCGCGGTGCCGCAGGTCCCGTGGATCTCGACCTTCTTGGAGAACCCGGGATAGGCCGCGGTGGTGGCTTCGATCGTGCCCAGTGCACCGTTGCGAAACCGTAGCGCCGCCACGCCGACGTCCTCGACCTCGATCCGCTTGTGGGCCAGCGTGTCGGTCATCGCCGTGACCTCGGCGACGTCGCCCATCAGGTAGTACATCAAGTCGACACTGTGGATCGCCTGGTTCATGTAGGCTCCACCCCCGTCGAGATTCCAGGTTCCCCGCCAGCCACCGCTGTCGTAATATTCCTGCGTTCGCCACCACTTGACGTAGCTGTCGCCCAGCGTCAGGCGGCCGAAACGGCCCTGGTCGATTGCTGCCTTCAGCGACTGGTTGATGCCGTGGTAGCGCGACGGAAAGATCGTGGTCAACCCGACCTTGTTGCGGCGGCACGCCGAGATGATCGCATCGCAGCGGGCGAGGGTGATCTCGAGCGGTTTTTCCACGACGACGTGCTTGCCCGCGTTGGCGGCCGCGACGGCCGGGTCGCGGTGCGCCCCGCTGGGGGTGCAGATCGTCACCACGTCGACCGATTGATCGTCGAGCATCTCGTCGAGTCGCTCGTAGGCGGTTACCCCGGGATTGGCCGCGGCAAATCGCTGGGCCGCCGCCGGGAACGTGTCATAACACGCGGTGATCTTCGCTCCACGGATGTCGCCGACGGCCAACGCGTGGAAGTTGGCGATCATGCCACAGCCGACAATCCCGAATCCTGTTGCCATGATGAAATCTCTCTGGTGATTGTCGCGGGAAGAGTCGGCGGTTTGATGTGCTAGTTGTTCTCGAGCGCAACACGGCAGAGCCGTTTCTTACCGACCCACAGCATCAATCCGTCGGTCACGGTGACCGGCGTGTCGTGACTGTCGAATCGCTGCTTGTCCTCGCCGAAGTAGGCGCCGCCCTGGGCGATGGCCCGGCGGGCTTCGCTGGTCGATCCGCACAGCCCGGCCAGTTGCAGCAAGCGGGCCGCCGGGAGGCAGCCGTCTTGCAGGTCTGCTGTCGAGAGGGTCACCTCGGGAATATCCTCGGGGCGGCGGCCCTCGCCGATTTCCCGCTGCCAGCGATCGGCGGCCTCGAGAGCCTCCTGGGCCGAGTGGTACTCGGTGATCACCGCTCGGGCCAATGCCAGCTTGCATTCCTTGGGATGCCCGGCCAGCAACGAATCGACTTCCTCGAGCGGAACGTCCGTCAGCAGTTCGAAGTACATCCGCATGCAATCGTCGGGCACCTGCATGAACTTCTTCATCTTCTCGTAGGGCGGTTCGGCAATGCCGATGTAGTTGTCCAGGCTCTTGCCCATCCGTCGCTGGCCGTCCAGGCCGACCAGAATCGGCGACATCACGCCGACCTGTCCGGGTTGCCCCTGGTTCTTCTGGAGATCGCGGGCGAGCATGAAACTGTAGAGTTGCTCGGTGCCGCCCAGTTCGACGTCGGCGCGGACCTCGACAGAATCCCAGGCCTGCATGACCGGGTAGAGGCACTCGTGCAGGTAGATTGGCGATTCGGCCTTGTATCGTTTCGAAAAATCATCGCGGGTCAGCAACTGCGCCACGGTCACCTTGCTGGTCAACTCGAGAGTGTCCTGGAAGCTCATCGCCGAAAACCAGTCACCGTTGCGAACCACCTCGGTCCGCTCCAGGTCGAGGACCCGATCGAGTTGTCCGAGATAATCGACCGCGTTGGCTTCGACCTGTTCGATGGTCAACCGGGCACGCGTCTCGTCGCGGCCACTGGGATCCCCGACCAGGGCGGTGTAGTTGCCGATGATGATCACCGCCTGGTGCCCCAGTTCCTGGAACTGCCGCATCTTTCGCATCGGGACGGTGTGTCCCAGGTGCAGGTCGATCCCGGTCGGATCGATCCCGTACTTGACCCTCAACGGCGTGTCGGTCTCGCGGCTCCGCTCCAGCTTCTCGACCAGTTCCGATTCCGGCACGATCTCCTCGATCCCGCGACGGATCACGGCCAACTGGTCGGTGACGGGAGCAAACGGCATCGGCGATGTTCCAATCGGCACGGGGGCGGTGGACCGCCTTGTTCGGGACCGGGCCGCGACCACAAACCTACCAACCCCCTCCGGGAGTGGCCAGCGTTGTCCGTGGATGCCGTCAGTTGGGGATGCCCTGCCAGAGAACCAGCGTGATGTTGGTGGCGTTGAACAGGAGGTGCGTCACCACGACGGCCGGGTAACTGCCCGAACGGTGGTAGGTGATGCCCAGGATCAACGCCAGTGGCAGCAGCGCGATGCGGTCTGGCCAGTTTGGATGCACCATGGCGAAGGCCAGGGCGGTCAGGAAGATCGCGGCCGCCGGAGGACACCACCGCAACAGCGATCGCTGCACGATCACACGGAATGCCAGTTCCTCGACCAGCGGTGCCAACACCACCGCGCTGACGATGATCGTGATCCGCGTGATCGGGTCGGGGTCGAGCTCGATCAATTTCAGCAGGGGATGCAGGTCGTCGACGGTTCGCAGCGGGGCGGTCAGCCACAGGGCAATGATGGTCGGCAGCACACAGGCCAGGAAACCGACAGTTCCCCAGGCGATCTGCCGCGACCAGGGGCCAGGCCGGAGACCGACGGGTGAGGACTCGGACCCGGCCACTTCGGTCCCGGCCAGTTGGACCAGGGCCGTGAGGACTCCGAACAGGACCGCCAGGGCCACACAATTCTGGATGAGTGTCTCGCGGGCCGAGGCGGCGTCGAACGACGGGTTGGAAAGGGAGGGTTCCGGCAACGGCCGCACCAGCAGCAGTGGCAGAACGAGCCAGCAAAGAATCGTCACCGGCAACAGCCAGGCCGGCCAGGGGCGCGGTTGCTGGTCGGGTGGCCCCGGGAACGGCTGGCCTGGCCGCGCGTTTCGCAGCAGCAACCCCCAGGTCACCGTGCTGGCCAGTACCAGCAACGCCAGGACAATCAGAGCGGGGGGCGTGACCATGGGAGGATGATTTCCGGAAGGCACTGTCATTGTAGTCGTAGAACGGCCAATCGCGACCCGCTACTGACTACTGGCAGGCGGTGATCGACTGTTATGATCTGCCGCGTGGCGACCATCCTGGACACGATTGTCGAACGGAAGCGCGAGGAAATTGTCGCGGCACGAGCGGCGTGTCCGGCGGTGGAACTCGAGGCCCGACTGGCCGATGCGCCAGCACCTCGAGGATTCGTGCAGGCGATCCGGCAGTCGGCCACCGTGGCCTTGATCGCCGAAGTCAAGAAGGCCTCACCGTCAGCGGGCCTGATCCGAGCGGATTTTGACCCGGTCGGACTGGCCCGGACCTATGCCGAGGCCGGGGCGACCTGCATCAGTTGCCTGACCGACGAACCGTTCTTCCAGGGACGGCTCGAGGACCTGGCGGCGATTCGCGGGGCGGTTGATCGGCCGATTCTGAGAAAGGACTTTCTGCTGGATCGTTACCAGTTGCTCGAGGCGCGGGTTGCCGGTGCCGATGCGGTGTTGTTGATCGCCGAGTGCCTGGACGAGTCCAGGTTGCCCGAACTGTATCACGCTGCCGGCGATCTCGGGCTGGATGTGCTCGTCGAGCTCTACGAGCCGGAGAACCTGGAACGGGTGCTGGCACTGGATCCCCCGCTGCTGGGAATCAACAACCGGAACCTGGCGACGTTTGAAACCGACCTGGGACACACGCTGCGGCTGGCCGGGATGGTCCCGGAGCGAACGACGCTGGTCGCCGAGAGCGGGGTCCGGACGCGGGCCGACGTACAACGGTTGGCCGCCGGCGGCGTGAAGGCGATCCTGGTGGGCGAGACATTGATGCGGGCCGAGTGCGTGGCTGAGAAGACTTGTGAGCTTGTCGGTGTAGCGTGTGGCTGACCGGCAACGAAGACCGTTGAAGACCCAGGGAGAGAAAATGACTGCCGAAAACCCGGTCGAGCACGTGCTGGTTGTGCCGACGAGCCTGTTTCACGAGATCGGACATTTCCAGGGCTTCTGTCCGGAAATTGACGAGTACCTGCGGCGATTGCTCGACCCGGCCCGGATGCGATTCGAGCCCCGTGACACGGTCGAGGACGATCCCAGCCTGAAACAGTTGATTCCCTACTGCGTGTTCCGTCACCAGGGACAGATTTTCCACTACCGGCGGGGAACCCAGCAGGGAGAGGGACGGCTGCACAGCAAACGGTCAATCGGCATCGGTGGACATATTTCCTCCGATGATACCCGGGCCGGAGGGTCGCCCTACCAGGAGGGGATGAAGCGGGAAATCGACGAGGAAGTGTTCCTGGAGACGGAATTCACCGAGCGGTGTGTCGGTTTGATCAACGACGACCTGACCGATGTGGGCCGCGTGCACCTGGGCGTTGTTCATGTTTTCGATCTGGATGAGCCCAAAGTTCGCCCGAGGGAAGAGTCGATAATTGGGACAGGGTTTTCTGCTCCCGATGAACTGATTGCCGACCGGGATTCCTTTGAAACCTGGTCTCAGATTTGTCTGGAGTACCTGTTGGGAGAGGCGGCTGCAGGAAGCGGCTGACGAATCGACAAGGGAGTGTTCGACGATGCGGGCTCGTGCGGCGTGGGGTGTAACGGGAGTCCTGGTCGTCCTGGCCGCGTGGGCGGTCGACTGGACCGATGCGGCCGATGTTTCCAGGACCGGTGCGGTCACAACCGAGGGGCTTGGCCGGATGCTGCGGTCGTTGGGGGTTACCCCCCGGTCGGCCGGCACCCGTTTCGATTTTGACTTCAAGTCCCGGCAAGGCGAGCAGGAGTGGGACTTCTCGATGTCGGTGGTCCTCAGCCAGGACGGGCAGACGATCTGGTTGATGGCCTGGCTGGAAGAGATGCCCAAGATGGCTTCTCGAGTTCCCGCTGCCGCGTTGCTGCGACTGCTCTCGGAAAACGACCGACTGGGCAACGGCAAGTTCTTTGCCTATGACCGCCGCAACCGGCGTTTCCTGATGCAACGGGTGCTCAGCAACCGGGGGATTTCCTCGGCGGTGCTGGCCGCCGCGCTCAAGGACGTCGCCGGGGGCGTGATGAACAGCTACCCGGCCTGGTCGGTGGCGAAGTGGAAACCGGGAGCGACGGTCCGGCAGTCCTCGGTTCCCCCGGCCCCACCGTCTGAAATTCGTCGCCGCTAGTCGCGGCCCGTTCAGGCTCTTCTTGTTGACGGTTTGGCCCCGTGGTAAACTGGGGAAACGATGGTCGGATTTCGGCCATGCCTGCCTCCCTTGGCCTGCCACACCCTCCGTTTGCCAAGAAAACTCATGAGATCATCCCGTCCGCTGGTGCTGGCGTTGATGCTGGCCGTGTCCGCTCAGGGCAGTGCCGCTGAACTGGTCGACGCTGGTCGACCGGTCAACGAGGTGATCGACCACTACATCCGGGCCGGTTGGGCGGACGCGAAGATCTCGCCGGCGGCGGCCATCGACAGTGCCGGGCTGGTCCGTCGCATGACACTGGACCTGGCGGGTCGGATTCCGACCGTGGGCGAGACGAGGGTCTTTCTCGATTCGAAGTCGCCGACGAGGTGGACCCGCCTGGCCGACGGGTTGCTCGAGGGTGCGGATTTCGCTTTTCACCACCGCAACGAACTCGACCTGTTGCTGTTGGCTTCCAGGAAGAACGACGGGGAATTCCGCAAGTACCTGTTGAAGGCGTCGCGTGAGAATCGGACATGGAACGTGATGTTTCGGCAGATGATGATTGGTCGCGAGGAGAATGCCGACGAGCGGCCCGCGTTGGCTTTCCTGAAAGCCCGTGCCGCCAACCTCGACGACCTCACCAATGACACCAGCGTTCTGTTCTTTGGCGTCAACGTCAGTTGTGCCAAGTGCCACGACCATCCGCTGGCCGAGGACTGGAAACAGGATCACTTCTACGGGTTGGCTTCGTTCTTCACGAGGACCTACCTGACGAAGAAGAACACGCTGGCCGAAAAATACAGTGGTGGGATCAAGTTCAAGACGACCAAGGGGGTCGAGAAGCAGGCTCGCTTCATGTTCCTGTCGGGGACGTCGATCAAGGAACCCCCGAACAAAAAGACCAAGGAGCAGCGAAAGGCCGAGGAGGCCGAGGTCAAGCGGCAGATGAAGGACGCAAAGGCGGGGACGCCCAAGCCACCGGCCTTCAGTCCGCGGGCCCAGCTTGTCGAGGTGTCCCTGCGTCCCGGCGATCGCCGTTTCTTTTCCCGGGCGATTGTCAATCGTCTCTGGCTGAGACTGATGGGTCGGGGCATCGTCGATCCTCCCGACCAGATGCACTCGGGCAACACCGCGTCGCACCCCGAATTGCTCGAATGGCTCGCCCGTGACCTGGTCGAGCACGGCTACGATCTCAAACACCTGATCCGCGGGATCGTGCTCAGCGATGCCTACGCACTGAGCAGCCGCTACAGCGGTTCGGGAGAACCTCCGAGTCCCGAGACGTTCGCGGTTGGCTCGATCCGGCTGTTGACGCCGCGGCAGTACTCGCTGTCATTGATCGTCGCCGCTTCGGATCCGAAAAAGATTGCCAGCGAAGCGGCCTCGGAAAACTGGTTGGCCCGTCGTGAGCAACTCGAGAACGAATCGAACGGTTTTGCCGGCCGGATCGAATTGCCAGGCGACAACTTCCAGGTCAGCGTGGACGAGGCGTTGCTGCTGTCCAACGACAAGTCGATCCAGGACAACCTGCTCAAGGATTCCGGCAACCGGTTGGTCGGCATACTCAAGCCGATCAGCGATCGTCAACTGCTGATTCGCACGGCATTCGAATCGGTGTTGTCCAGGAGGCCGGACACCGAGGAACTGGCCGCGTTCGAGGCGTTCTTGAAGAAAAGAGAGCAGGACCGTGTCGGGGGCATCCAGCAACTGGTCTGGGCGTTGCTGACGAGTCCGGAGTTGCGGTTCAACCACTGATTTCCGACGATGCCGGCGATCGGTTCCAGTGACCGGGAGCCCAGGGCGGACAAGGAGTCGTACACGATGACACGCTTGACGAAACCGGGTTTTTGTGGCTCTACCGAGCACGTGACACGTCGAGGTTTTCTGGGGACGGCGGCGGCGGGAGCTGCGGCAGCCGGGCTTGCCCAGGACATGACGGTCCTGGACGTGCTGAAGAATCCGCTGGTGGCCGCCGAGGTCAAGAAGAACCAGAAGAGCGTCATTTTGCTGTGGTTGGCCGGCGGGGCAAGTCAGTTGGAGACGTGGGATCCGAAGCCGGGGCGTCCGACCGGTGGTCCATTCCGCCCGATCTCGACCAACGCGACCGGCGTGCAGATCAGTGAGTTGTTGCCGAAGATGTCGCAGCGGATGCAGGACACGGCAATCCTTCGCAGTCTCAGTACCGGGATCGGTGATCACGGTGGTGGGGCGTCGCTGATGGAAACCGGCAAGCGTCGCGAACAGGGCCTGCCGTTTCCCGACCTGGGCGCGATCATCTCGCGGGAACTGGGACGGGCCGACAGCCAGGTGCCCGACTACGTCAGCTTCTACACGTCGACCGAGGGTCGTCGGAAAGGCACGTCGGGGTTCCTTGGTGCCCGCTTTGCTCCGATGTTCCTTGCCGACAGCATGATCCCACCGAACATCCGTCGTCTCGAGGCGGTTGCCGACATCGACCACAAGGAACGCGCCGACCTCCGCAACCTGCTGGCCAGGCGATTCAGCCAGGGGCGACGCAGTCAGGTGCTGGGCACCCACACCAGCGCCTACCAAAGGGTCCGGGGCATCATGGCCAGTGAGCAGTTGTTCAACATCGAGGACGAGCCGGCGAAGGTCCGGGCCCGTTACGGGCCGACCCAGTTTGCTCAGCAGTGCCTGGCCGCCCGGCGACTGGTCGAGGCGGGCGTGCCGTTCGTCAAGGTGGCGCGGGCGTGGTGGGACAGTCACGGGCAGAATTTCGAAACTCACCAGGAACTGTGTGCGGACCTGGACCAGTCGATGTCGGTTCTGCTCGACGATCTCCACGAGCGTGGTCTGCTCGAGAACACGCTGGTGATCACGCTGGCCGAATTCGGCCGGACACCAAAGATCAATCCCAGCCTCGGTCGCGACCACTTTGCCAACGCCTGGAGTGCGACATTGTCCGGGTGTGGGGTCAAGGGCGGGGCGGTTCACGGCAAGACCGACGCCGATGGTCAGAACGTGGCCGAGGGCAAGATCGGGGCCAAGGACCTGTTCGCAACGACCTTCAAGGCGCTGGGGATCGACTACGAGAAGGAGTACAGCATTGGCTCGCGACCGATTCCCCTGGTCGATTTCGGAGCCAAGCTGATCGAGACGGTCCTGGCCTGACCGATTGTCTGGCCGGCACCACCGGCAACCAAGTACGCACGAAACGGAGAGCCACCCGTCATGGCCGCCGATCCCAAGCAACTCAAGATCGTCAAGAACCTCAACTCCCGCGGGATTGCCTTCGCGATCGATCGCGTCCCCAAGACCAACCGGGTCTTCTACGGCAGTTCGGATTTCAAGGTCTATGAACTCGACGTTGGTGCCAAAAAGCCGGATTCGAAAGCCCTCGAGGGGGCCGGTCACCAGAGTTACGTGACCTGCGTGGTTCTGGCAGGCAAGTCGATTGTCACCGGCAGCTACGATTGCCAGCTCGTCTGGTGGGATGCCGGCACGAAGAAACAGGTCCGGGCCGTCAAGGACGCTCACGCGAAGCGGATCCGTCGACTGGCCGCCAGCCCCGATGGCCTGATCGTGGCCAGCGTCTCCGATGACATGGACGTCAAGCTCTGGGACGTCGCCACCGGAAAGCTCAAGGCGACGTTGAAGGACCACAAGCCGATGACGCCGCACCACTACCCGTCGATGCTGTACGCGGTCGCGTTTTCGCACGACGGAAAGCTGTTGGCGACGGCGGACAAGGTCGGGCACATCGTTGTCTGGGACGTGGCGACGGCCAAGAAGGTCAAGTCGCTCGAGGCCCCGGTGATGTACACCTGGGATCCCCGGCAACGACGGCACTCGATCGGCGGCATCCGCAGCGTCGCCTTCAGCGGCGATGACCGACTGCTGGCCGTCGGTGGCATCGGCAAGATCGGCAACATCGATCACCTGGGCGGTCCCTCGCGGATCGAGATCTTCGACTGGAAGGCGGGCAAACGGCTGCACCAGATCGAGGACGGCAAGTTCAAGGGCCTGGTCGAACAGATCTCGTTTCACCCCGACGGCAACTGGTTCGTCGTCGCCGGGGGCGATCACAACGGGTTCATCTCGATCTACGAGACGAAGTCCGGCAAGCTGATCAAGCAGGAAAAGGCGCCGATGCACGTCCACCAGTTCGTGGTCAACGAGGACCACGACACCATCTTTGCCGTCGGGCACCAGAAGGTGGTGACCTGGGAGATGAAGGTGCCCGAGCCCAAGAAGAAGCCGGCCGAGAAGAAACCCGCCGAGAAGAAGCCGGCCAAGAAGAAGAAGGGCTGAGAGTCGGCAAAGGGGCCGCCTCTAGGAGACACCCAGCCGCACCCAGCGGGTGTGGGTGACGCCGCCGCTGGTGCACCAGAAGTAGGTCAGCAGCGTGCCGGTGTCGGGTTCGAAGTGGCCGCAGGGCTTGCCGAAGCCGATCAGCAGGTGTTCCTCGAAGAAGGTGTCGGTCGAGGTTTCCCCGAGTTGTGCCTCGGCTCCCGCGTCGAACACGACCACCTCGTTGTCGCGGTCGAACGTCTCCAGATCCTCGCTGAGGGCGACGTGGATCCCGTGAGGGTCGTGGCGATGGTTGTAGATGGCCGCCACGCGACCGTCGGGCAGGGGGATCGGGCTGCAGACCTGGCCGGGAAGGTTGGTCGGTCGCGGTGCTGACCAGGTCAGTCCGCCATCCTCCGACACGCTCCAGTGGTTCTCCAGGTCGTTCTTGGTTCCGTGGACGTGTGTCCAGAACATCGCGTAGATCCGGCCGTCGGGCAGCACGCACTCCATCATGTCCCAGTACAGCAGCCGGCCGCTGGTGTCGTCGGCCACGACGGTGAAGTCGTTCCAGGTTCGGCCCTGGTCGCTCGACACGACAAAGGCGGCCTTCTGGTCGGGCGGTCCGTCGTAGCCGGTGGGCTTCCAGGTTTCGACGAAGAACAGCCAGCGATCTTCGGCCAGCTGCAGAAAGCGTCCGGCCCCGTTGGCGGTGTATTTCTCGGGTGGCAGGGCGTCGATGGTCAACAGCTGCGGGTCACTCCAGCTGTGCCCGCGGTCCTCCGACCAGTACAGCAACAGTTCGGGCCGCTCGAGTGCTTCGGTTTCGAGGTCGAAGAGGTGTGTGCCCTCGTTGTGGAATCGGCAGGCGGCCATCAGCAGTCGCCCGTCGGGCAACTCGCTGATCTCCGGGCCACGGTAGGCGAACCCGTCGTCGTCTCCGCCGTGAAACCTGCCGCGGCTGTTCCAGGTCCGGCCGCGGTCGGACGAGTCGAGTATCTCGATATCGTTGTCCGGGCTGGCCAGCGCGGTTCCCACGTGCTGACAGGCCAGCCATTCGCCACTTGAAAGCGGCGTGATCACCGGCATGAACGCCGCTCGGCTGGAATCCCGGGAGATGACATCCTGATCAAGGATTTGCAGCATCGGGTTGCACCTTTTTTTTTGACCCTATCCGGGGCGATGGATCGAGTCAAACACGAGCGGCCCGGGCGTCGACTCCGAGACATACCGTGGAAGAGCGGTAACTCGAAAAGACCGGGACGGTTAGCGATGTCCTACAGCCGCACGACCTCACCGGTCGCCGCCGACTGCTCGGCGGCCAGGCAGGCCTCGACGGCCGCCAGTGATTCCTCCGGCGAGATGATCTCCGGCTGCCGACCCTCCTGCACGCAGGTGGCAAAGTAGGCCAGTTCCTCGACCAGGGCCCCCCGGAGCCGCCCGAAGTGGGTCGGCCAGTAGGTCGTGTCCGGTGATCTCCAGCCGTCGGCGTCGACGATCGAGAAGTTGGGGTGGGTTTCCTGGACGTGGATCGATCCCTCGGTGCCGATGATCTCGAGCCGCTCGTCGATCTGGAATGGCGTCTGGTCGGGCAGGCACCAGACGTTTTCCAGGACACCGATCGCTCCGGAGGAAAAACGGTACATCGTCCAGCCGAGATCGGGGTAGGTCTTGCCGCGGAATGAGAGTGACTGGGCGTAGGCCGAGACGATCTTGTCACCGGAGTACCAGAGCATCAGGTCGGTGTCGTGGACGCCGTCGCCGATGATCGGACCGATCTTCTCGAGGATGTCGGTGGTGACCGCGGCAGGAATATTCCGTCGGGCGTACATCGAGAGGATGCGGCCGATTCCCCCGTCGGCGATCTCCTGTTTGGCCGCGGCGTAACGCGGGTTGAACCGACAGATGTGACCGACCATGAATGCCGACTCACCGGCCCGGGCTGCATCGACAATGGCCTGGCAGTCGGCGACCGAGGAGGCCATCGGTTTTTCCAGGAAGACGTGTTTTCCGGCCGCCAGTGCGGCCAGCGTGGGTTCAACGTGCTGGTCCCACATCGTGACGATACTGACGGCATCGATCTGGGGGTTGGCCAGCAGTTGCCGGTAATCGGTGTACCTGGCTTCGACGCCAAACCGGGTCGCCACTTCCTCGAGCCGCGACGGGGTGCGGGTGCAAACAGCCGCAAGTTCCACGTGCGGGATTGCCGCCAGGGCCTCGCAGTGTTTCTCTCCGAACCAACCCAGTCCAATCACGCCCACGCGGACACGGTCCATCCTGTTTTCCTCGCAAAGTGTTCAGCCGGGTCTCTAGCCGGTCAAGCGCCACCGCGCCATTCGCAACACGGCCATCGGCGACTGTTTCAGACGTTCGTACCACGCGGTCACCAGCCCGTCATCGACTTCGACGGTCGACGGGTAGCCGAGATCGCCGCCGGCACCGTCTCCGGAGAGGATCAGTGGTGATGACCAACTGGCCCCGGCGTCGGAACTGATCCGGACCTGGTTGCCGAAGGGGGGACGCCGGTGACCATAGCTCATCAGCAGTCGCCCGTCGGCGAGTCGCAAC
>Ga0163108_10002248_pt1 | contig 14033 bp, 15 predicted proteins | sample Fk1155metaG_FD_109644 | JGI IMG/M metagenome (GOLD analysis project Ga0163108, IMG submission 109644) | Marine microbial communities from the Central Pacific Ocean - Fk160115 155m metaG | ecosystem: Environmental > Aquatic > Marine > Oceanic > Photic zone | place: The Central Pacific Ocean...
GGCGGAGTAGCTCAGCTGGTTAGAGCAGTGGAATCATAATCCATGTGTCGGGGGTTCAAATCCCTCCTCCGCTACCAAAATATACTGGAATTTAAATGAGCCTACCTAAAATTGCAATTACTATGGGAGATCCAGCGGGTATAGGATCTGAGATTATTGTTGGTGCTTATAATAAGGGATTATCTAATTTAGAGTGTATTCCTGTTATTATAGGTAATGCAAAATTCTTGCATAAAGCTATAAATTTAAAAAAGGTAGATATGGAAGTAGTTATTATTAAAGATATTAAAGATAATAAATTTTTTAACACAAATAAAATTTATTGTTTAGAAGTTAATATGCAGTATCAAGATATTGAATATGCTCTTAATAGCAAGTACGGAGGAGAATTTTCTTATCAATGTATAAAAAAGGCTGTGGATTTAAATTTAGGAAAACAAGTTCAGGCTATATGCACGGCTCCTATTAGTAAAACATCACTTCATATGGCAGGGTATAATTATGCTGGACATACAGAAATGTTAGCGGACTTTACAAATGTTAAGGAAGTGTCACTAATGTTAATGTCTCCCAAATTAAATGTCATTCATGTCACAACACATTTGGGATTAATTGATTCTATTAATAAAATAGATAATGGTTTAGTATTTAGAACTATAGAACGAGGGAGAGAGGTTATTAAAAATATATTAGATAAGGAGCCTAAAATTGGTGTTTGTGCAATTAATCCTCATGCTGGAGAAAATGAAGCCTTTGGGAGGGGCGAAGAAAAAAATAAAATACTTCCAGCTATTAAAAAGTGTGAAAATTTAAGTTGGAATGTAAAAGGACCATTAGCTTCAGATTCATTGTTTTATAGGGCTACAAGAGGAGATTTTGATTTAGTAGTAGCGATGTATCATGATCAGGGTCATGGCCCTGTTAAAGTTTTAGGCATAGAGCATGGAATTAATGTTACAACAGGTTTGCCTATTATTCGTACATCTGTTGATCATGGAACGGCATTTGATATAGCGGGGCAAGGAATTGCTGATGAAACTAATCTTTTAAATGCTGTTAAGCAGGCTTTAGTGTTCATAGATAAGGAATAGATAAATAAAATGAGTAGAATTAAAGATTGGAAATTAGAAGGTCTTAATAAGGAACAGTTAGATATATATAATGAAATAGTGAATGGACCTAGAGGAAGTGTTGTAGGTCCTATAAAGATATGGTTAAACAACCCAAAATTTGCAAAGCATGCCCAGAAAGTTGGTAAATACATTAGGTATGAAAGTAATTTACCTACCAGGCTATCGGAACTTGCTATCATTACAACTGGAAGATGTTGGTCTTCAGAATTTGAATGGGGACACCATGCTCCATTGGCGGAAGAAGCTGGGATACATATTGATAATATTAATAAAATTTCTGATGCTAAAAGACCTTTATTTGAAAAATTAGATGAGCAAGTAGTTTTTGATTTCTCTGTAGAATGTAATCTTTTAAAAAGTGTGTCAGATGAGATTTATGATGAGGCGATAGATTTGCTTGGTCAGAGTTCTGTGATAGATTTGGTTGGAACATGTGGATATTATAATTTAATTTCTATGACTATTAATACTTTTAAAATTTCTATGGAAGGTAATAAATGGGTATTACCAAAAGTTTATGATCTTACAGGAATGTTAAGAAATGAAAAAAGAATCTAAAACAGAAAAAGCTCTAAAGCTTTTAAAAGATGCTTATTCTATTGAGACTCCAGAGGATAGTGTCGAATATTATAGAGATTTTTCTAAAGTTTATGATGATACCTATGTTGAAGGAATGTCTTATGTTTATCATAAGTTTGTAGCAAAAGAACTTATTAGTTATTATCAAGAAGTAGGTCCAATTTGTGATGTTGGATGTGGTACCGGTTTAGTAGGAGAAGAATTAATTAAATTAAATTCTAAATTTGTTATTGATGGGGTAGATATATCATCAGATATGTTGAAAGTTGCTGGTGCAAAATTTGCATATAGAAATTTGTATTCATTTGATTTAACAAAACCAACAAAAGGAATTCCGACGAATTATAAGGCAATTATTAGTTCTGGAACTTTTACGCATGGGCATTTAGGGCCAGAGTCTTTAATAAATCTTTTAACGATATGTAGTGTAGGGTGTATTCTTACTATTGGAATAAATGGATTACACTATGAAGATAAAGGTTTTAAGAAAACTTTAGATAACCTTGAAAAATCATCAAAAATTAAAATGCTTAATACTATTCGGCAAGATATTTATTCTCAACAAATAGATTTAGATAATCAGAAAAATAGTAAAGCTTTAATATGTACATTCAAAAAAATTATTTAATTTTTTTAGTATTATGTATTGGGTTTCAGATTAGAAAACCTTTCTTGTTATCGAGTGTATAAATAGTTTTGTTATATTTTTTATTTCTTTTTTGCTAACGTCAGCTCTATCCATAACAATAACGTTCATAAGATGAGAATTAATTGCTTTAGCCATATCTTTAGTATTTAAAATATTATTAACTAATTTATCTTTTTTTCCTCTTTCAACAGCTACACATATGCTTTCTTCTAATTTATTATAAATTCTATTTAACTCTTTCTTAGTGTCTTTTTCTAAAGAGCATTTTAAGCTTCGAGTCGTATATAAATAACAATAAGGGTGAATTCTATTTTTTCCTTTAAGTTGTTCATCTATATAAGTCACTAATAGTTTAGGTAAATTACTTGTGTTATTAAATGCATTATAGTATTGACTTGCTACTAATTTCTCATATTCACGTAACGTAAGAACTTTTAAATTTGATGATTTATTAAACTCTCTATAAATAGCAGCTCGAGAGACAGAACTGTATTTAGCTATTTCATAAATAGAAACATTATCAATGCCTTTTGCCCAATATAGATTTAAAGCATTTTCAAGAATGTCTTTTCTTATAACTTTAGAAGGTCTTCCTCTATGTTTTATATTATTATCCATAATAAATTTCTAAGTTAATTAAGAATATTCAATATATATATATGTATATTTGTGTTAGGTCAAAAAAATTAAGGTTAATATTTCCTTCATTTTTACTGTAGACAATTTATTTTTTTTTATTAAAATTCGCATATGTATTTTAATCAATTTAGGAAAACATTATGAATAAAATTATCACAATAATACTTACTATAGTCATGACTTTATATTTTTGTACAACTATACTAAAGGCTCAAGAAGCGTCTGCTCCAACTCTTACATATGCAATGACATATCAGGCCGATCTTCTGCCACCTCAGGTTGTGGCTCCAAATAGACTCGTTTGGGATGCACCTTCTGGTTGGGTTAAAGCTGGGGATGCTACAGGGAAAATCATTGAGCCTAGTGCAGATTGGATGACTGTAACTGCTCCAGACGGGTTTTCATTGGATGTTCGTGCAAGTATATTAATGGATGACGGTGCACAGATATATGTAGAATATAAGGGAAGGGTTAAACTTACTGAACAAGGTCTAGCTAAAATGCAAGCTGCTGAACTATTGACTTCAGAGGATTTTTATTTTGTAACTAGTCCTACAGTGATGACTATTGCTGAAAAATATTTATGGATGAATGATAGAACATTTGTAAGTAAAGGAGTTGCATTTCAACCTCCAACAGCTGAAAAAATGGGCTATGTTAGATATGATGTTTATTTAGTAAATATGTAATTTATATAATATTATCTATCCTGAAATTTCAGGATAGGTAATTAAGAAAAATTTTATTCTGCTGCCTTTATATTAGTTTTAGGAGCTTCTACGATATGTGTTTTGAAATTAGCTGGTGCTACTATTTCAAGAACTTCAAAATCTGGGGAGCAGTCAATTTCTCTATGGGCTATTTTTGGTCGTTGATTTATAGCATCTCCTTTTCTAATAGTTTTTGTACCTAAACCTTCATATTCAAAAGTGGCCCATCCATTTAATACTAAAACAAATTGAAAATCACAGTCATGCATGTGCCATTCTTTAACATCATCCTTCATTTCTCTACCATTTGCTTTAATAATATGTGCAATGTAGTCACCTTTGGTGCCATCTTTTAGACCAAGATCTCGATAATCAAAAATTTCTCTTAATCCAGGTGTCCATGTAGCATCTTTCGCAACGTTATGAACAAAATCCCATGTATCTTTTTTATTAGACATTACTACCTCCTAAAATATCTATATTTTTAATATTATCATATTTATCTTTAATTACTAGTTCAGGTTATCGTTACACCACTATCAACTTGAATAATTTGTCCAGTAGTTATAGATGCTTCATCACTAGCTAAGTAAACAGCTAAATTTGCGACGTGTATAGGCTGTCCTAAACCCAATAGGTGTTTTTTTGATATTGCTTCAATTTCAGGACTATTATCTAAAAGTTTCTTTACTCGTTTTGATAAGGTCACAGAAGGGGCTATAGCATTAACTCTAATTTTATCAGTGGCATATTCAGCAGCCATAGAACGTGTCATAGAGGCTATGGCTCCTTTAGCAGCAGTATAACAATCTCGCCCTGGTAACGCCATTAATGCTACATTTGACGACATATTAATGATAGAACCACCACCAGCTTTAACTATCTCAGGAATTGCATATTTAGAACATAAAAATGTACCAAATAAATCTAGATTAATACATCTCCAAAATTCTTCTATAGGTGCTTCTGTTACTGAACCATCCTGTAAAGTAGATCCTCCAGCATTATTGTGTAAAATATTTAGGTGTCCGTATGTATTAATAGTTTCAGAAATAGCATTTTGAACGCTGTCAGAATTACTTACATCCGTTTCAATAAAGTGTGCGTCACCTCCACTATTTTTTCCTCTTATTTTTGCTGACTTTGCGGCAGCTTTTCCTACTGTAGGGTCTATGTCGGCAATAACAACTTTAGCACCTTCTTTTGCAAAACATTCAGCGGTTGATCTACCAATACCACCACCACCACCAGTAATAAATGCAACTTTATTTTTTAACCTTAACATTTTATTCCTTATGAAATATTAATTTTAGGTTGTATATTTAACAGTTTAATAATTTTAACAAATTTTTTCAGTTTTTCCTTTTGATATTTTTTTATATCAATATTTTGCCAGTCTAAAAACCCACTTTGAGTGGAAAGTCCTAGATTTTTATTTTTGATATGTTTTTTTACAATATCCGGAGAAGAAAATTTTTTATTTTTCATAGCTTTCGTCATATAATCACTTGCATTATTTAGAGTATCAATTCCTCCCCAATCTATAAATTCTAATAAACCAAGAGTAGCAAATCTTAGTCCAAACCCATAAATTGTAGCTTTATCTATGTCTTCTGAAGTCGCTGTCTGTTCTTCTGATATTTTTGCGGCTTCATTCATAGCTAGCGCTTGTATTCTTGGAACTATATACCCTGGAGAAGGCTTACAAGTTACAGGAACTTTACCAATATCCAGAAATAACTTTTTTATTTTATTTAAATTATTAGCACTAGTTTTTTTACAAGGAGAAATTTCTATTAGAGGCATTAAATATGGAGGGTTTAACCAATGTGCATTGAGAAAACGTTCTGGAAATTCAGTATGCTTAGCTAAATCTGTGCTTAGTATAGAAGATGTCGTTGAGGATATAATACTTTTTTTAGAAGTTATATTACTAATTAATTTGAGAATATCTTTTTTGATTTTTAATTTTTCTGGAACACACTCAAATATAATATTTGCTGATTTAATAATTTTATTACTATTCGAGTAATGTGAAATAGAAATACTTTTAAGTATTTTTTTAATATGACCTTTTTTTATTAAATTAATATTACTTATTAATTTTAAGTTATTTTCTATAGATTCTTTAGTATTACTTAATACAATAGTAAGTTCTTTTTTAGTCCTTTTTTTTATATCTATTAGTTCGATTGGGTATCCAGCTAAAGCAAATGTAATAGCTAGTCCTTGTCCCATTCTACCGCATCCTACAATTACTATTTTCATAATTATCCGTTTAATACCTTTTTAAGTTTTGGAATACTAAAATTATTAATTTTAAGAATTTTTAGTGTTCTTCCTGTTTTTTTTATATCTTCATTTAATATTACAGAACTAATGTCTAAAAGACTTGAGGTTATAGGAACTTTAATATTTATTTTTTTTGCTAATGAATACATAAAGACTAAGCCTTCTTTTATATCTTCTATAATATATCTATGTGAATACAAATCAATATGTTCTCGCCAATGTGTAGAAGACACTAATTTATCGTGAGCTAAATTTCCATACATCCATTTTATACCTTTGTTTTCATAGTGGTCTTTAATAGGAAAGTGAGGGGCTTTATAATTTAACTTTTTTCTTAGAGCAATTCTTTCATTATCTAGAGAATATATTATTTTTTTAATACTTTTTTGGGTTCCTTCATTATGAATATCCCATTTAGGAAAATGTTCTAAAGGTCCAGCATTTAAAATTATAAGAGGAGGATGTATAATAGGACCCGCATTCATTAAGGCTGCAGATAATATATCTCCACAATATTTTATAGAAGGATATATGGCTTTAAGTTTCTTAATAACTTTTTTATATTTCTTATTTGGGTATACACCAGTAGGAAGTTTAGAAGCTCTTGTAGTAATAGAAATAGTATTATAATTTTTTTTTCTTGTTAAATAAGGAAGTGTTCCAGCTTCTGCAAAACATACATTTTTATTTTTACTATGATTTGCAAAGATCCACGATCCAAAACTTCCTGGGGGTAAAAATACTATTTGATTAGGTTGTAAAAAAGGGCCTATTTTTTTTACAATATCTTTATGTGTAAAAGCAGGCAGTAAAATTATAATAATTTCAGAATTTTCTATTGCGTGATTTATAGATTTGCAAATTTGATGAATTTTAGTTTTCTTATTTCCATTTTGCTCTTGCAATAAAATAATATTATTATTTTTGATAAGTTTGTTTGTTCTTACTTTTGAGCGTTGCCAAAAATATATTTTATGTCCTTGAATGGTTAAGTCAGCAGCTGCAGCATAGCCCCCATTACTGCCTCCAATTATGCCAATTTTCATATATGACCCTTTATAAAAATGTTTAGCAGGTAAGATTTAAACTTATGACCGATGGGTTAACTGTTGATTAATAATTGGGTTACAACAATATCTACTTATTAAAAATCAATAATTATAGTTTAGCCGATTCTGCCATTTGTATGAAATCATTTACGCCTTTACCATAAAATTCTATTACTGCGCCTACATAGCTCATAATGTACAATCTATCATTTACGATAGTTCCATAGACAATACCAAGTTTTTCCAATCCATCCTCAGTAACTAGTGTAAAATTAAATTTAAAACCATTGTTATCTAAAAAGTAAACAGGTTCTATATTTAATATAGTTAATTGTGCTCCATAAAATTCAATGCCTTTTACAAATAGTTCAGGTATTTCTAATAGTGTAACAGTTTTATTAAACTGAGGCGATTTAGGGTCTGTTACTCCCCATTTATTTTTAAAAGGTAAAAAATATTCGTTTTCTCCTGCAGATATAAACATTATTTGGTTTAAATATTCTCCATCTATAGTCCAGGCATATTCCTTGTTAGTATATTTATGCTCGTTCCAATTTATTTCTGGTTTCACATTCATGCCCACTGGATCGGTAAATTTATCTTTTTCTACTAGTGTAAAAGTTTTACAGGCAGTTAAAATACCTATAACTAATATGAAAAGAGATAATTTAATCCAAATTTTAGTATTTTTCATTATAATTTCTCCATGAATGCTTTAATAAAGTTAATATCTTTTGCATCTGGGTGTAAAGTAATATATTTATTGAAACTTTCTTTAGCATTATTTTTATTCCCCATTTTAATGTAAGTTAGACCAATTGATTTATATAAGTTTTGAACTTCTGCAGCGTTATATTTTTCAGAAATCTTATAATTTTCTATAGCTTTATCAAAATTTATGTGATCTTTCTTTGTTCTGTATAATTCTCCTCTAGCAAAATAAACGTAGGTTAAATAAAAATCATCTTTAATTAATTTATCAAATAAAAGCAGTGAAGATTCAAATTCTCCCTGTTTAACCTCATTTGTTATTAATGAAGAAATTATAGGCTTAAGAGCTTTTAAGTACTCTTTTTTTCCTATAAATTCTGAATTATTTTTAGGAACTATTTTAGCAATTTTTCGTAAATTTTCTTCTCTTTCAGGTCCTGATGGGTGAGTTTTTGTAAAAATTGAAACCTCAAGTAAAGATAATTTTTTAGATGTCTCTATAATTCTTTTCCATAAATTAGCTGCTTCTTCAGGTTTGTAACCTCCTCTTGCCATTAATACTAAACCATATCCATCGGCTTCTCTTTCGTCATTTCTTCCATAGGAATAAAAATTAGATGTCATACCTAGTTGAATTAATTGGTTAATACTTCCAAGACCTGCAGCACCTAATAATATTCCACCAATAGTTGCAGCTCCAGTTGTTTTTATGGCTCTTTCATATGCTTCATAACTATGACGTTTTAAATAGTGAGCCAATTCATGACCAATTAGTGTTGCAAGTTGTGCTTCGTTCTGAATTCTTAATAATGCTCCTGTCCATATGTGCATCATTCCATTTGGATACATAGATGCATTAAAAAATGGTACATTAATAATATATATTCTTATTTCATTGCAGTATTCTGGACTAACTTTACAAAATACTTTTTTTATATATGTATTTAAATGTTCGTTTTTTACTAAGTTTCCAGCAGTTAAAGTGCTTTTTTCTATTTTTTCTACTTGCATCCATAGTCCTAATTCATCTACTAAAGCATTTGGATCGGATTCAGGGCTATAGTTAGTAGGTAAATCATCAATACTATATTGAAAGGTTAAATTAGTATTTAACTCTTTATCCTTTTTTGTTGTGCTAGGTAAAATATTTTCTATTGGTTTTGAATACTTATGTATAGAGTCTGCGCATGATGATAAATAAACCATAACTATAGTTAAAAAAAAGTATTTTATAATTTTTTTCATGTTTTTTAAGAAGGCATATCTTTCATTAATTCAAATATCATTTCATTAGCACCTTTTTGAGTTCTTGTGTCCCCACTAGTTTTTAATAAATGATTAAACCAAACTAATTGTCCAGTCTCTAGATCTACTATACCAGCATAAGCTTGTTGGACTGCAGCTGCCATTTGTATTCCTACAAGAGCTGCTAAAAGTTTTGTAGCTTTCCTTGCATCACTAGTAAATTGATCACGTACATAGAAAAATAGTCCATAGTCTGCATTATATTTTTGTTTTAAGTAGGCAGTTTCTTCACCCATAGACCAGACAGGATTATCTTTCTTTGTTGGAAGAGATGCATTAGCAACATAATTATGAATTAAAACTGTATTTCCCATAGCTGCAATTGTTTTCATCAATTGAATTCCTTTGTCATCTAGGGAATCATTTTCGTTAATATTTGTTATATTTCCTCTAATTGAATTCATTTTACTTTGTATAGCTTTATTTAAATTTTCTTCTGCTAACTTAGTCCATTCTGCTTTTGGAACTAGCATACCTCCTACAGTATGTTCCGAAAGTTCAATATCTGGTTCTAATAATACAATTGTTTTAGTCTGAGGTGGAAAATAATCTATAGTAACTATGGCTTTATTTCCTAAACACCCAGTTAAAATTATTGAGCTCAAAACGATAAATATAATTTTAATATTCATGACATTTTGTCCTATATATTTATATTAGTTTTTAAAACTTTTTACCAATTCCAAGGCTAAAATTTATTATATTTGCTCCTGAATGGCCTCCTAAGCTATCATAATAAGTAACGGATCCATCCCAAAATAATCCATTATTCATATCTTCTCTTTTTCCAAAACCAAAAAGAGCCCCAGTACCAGATTTTGTTGCTTTACCAGTATAAGTCAAACTTGAAATTTTAATTTGTGCAACTTCTGATATTTCAGATGAATGAGCGCCAAATTTAACATACAAATTATTATCTAAATTATATCTTCCAGCAATATCAACTCCCTCTGCAGAATTGGCAGAAGTAGCAACCCATGAAGCTCCTGAATAGGTTCCTTTCCATTCTAAATCTATGTCACCAGTAAAAAAGTAGCCTATTTCAATAGCGAACTTATTAGAAATATTATATCCTCCAGAAAGTCTTCCAGACCATGTAGCATTCTCATAGGTTCCTGTAACTGTATTTCCTGTTAGATTTGCCAATCCTTGTCCTACTTCTTCAGCATAATCATCCATATTATGGTATGCAATTGACCCTTCGCCTGCAATAAATACTTTTTTATCATTAGAATAGGCTATATTTAGATGTGAAATTAAAAAAAACATTATTAATGTATTAAATAAATATTTAAAGTACTGCATAATTTTTCCTCCCAAAAAAATTATAGTGTATTGATAATTATAGTACAAAAAAGGATATTAATCAAAAGTATTAATATTTATAATATTTCTTAACTTTTAACCGATTGGTTAACAGCCGATTTATAATTTTTCTTTGCTTTTTTAAATAATATAAGAACATAATAGATTAGAAATTATTTTGGAGATGTAAATTGAAAAAATTATTTTTTATAGTTTTTATTGCATTATTTTTTTCATTTTTCTCTTATGCTCTAGATACTCCTCTTCCTAAGGCTAACCCAGAGTCTGTAGGGTTTTCCTCAGAAAGATTAAATAAAATTGATACTGTTTTCAATAAGGGCATTAAAGAAAACAAAATTCCAGGGGCAGTAATTGCAATAGCTCGTAAAGGAAAGTTAGTTTATTTTAAGGCATTTGGAATGCAAAATGCGGAAGAAGGCATTCCTATGTCTACGGACTCTATTTTTCGTATATATTCTATGACTAAGCCTTTAGTAAGTATCAGTGCTATGCAATTACATGAAGATGGTAAATTATATCTTTCCGAACCAGTTAGTAAGTATCTTCCTGAACTCGCAACTATGAAAGTGGCTAAAGACAATAATAATACTATAGAAATTACTGATGCAAAAAGAACAATAAAAATTCATGATCTTTTAAGGCATACATCAGGCTTCACATACGGAATTTTTGGAAAATCTGCAGCTAAAAAGTTGCTTAAAGAATCTGATATAGGTACTTTAGATACTATGCATATTTCACTTGAGGATTATGTTTCAACAATTTCTAAATTGCCATTAGCATATCAACCGGGAACACATTGGGAGTATGGGCGTTCTATTGAAGTTTTAGGTCGTTTAGTAGAAGTGGTTTCAGAGAATAATTTAGATTATTTTATGAAAAAGTATTTATTCGAACCTTTAAATATGAAAGATACTGACTTTTATGTAACTGAAGAAAATTGGTCAAGGATTGCGGAGCCATTAAAGAATAATGATGAGCCTGAACTTATAGATATTAAAAATAAACCTAAGCTTCTTACAGGAGGACATGGGTTAGCCTCAACAGCAGGTGACTATATACGTTTTATTCAAATGATGCTTAATAAAGGAATACTTGATGGAAAGCGAATTCTTGGAACACAAACAGTTGATTATATTACTACTGATCATTTAGGAAAAGATATTAGTAGAGCAGGACCTTTATATCTTCCAGGTCCAGGATATGGTTTTGGGTTAGGTTTTGCAGTAAGAGAAAATGATGGAATATCGGCTTGGCCTGGCTCAGTAGGAGAGTATTTTTGGGGTGGATATGCAGGAACATATTTTTGGGTGGATCCAAAAGAGGATTTAGTTGTAGTATCAATGACACAATCTGTAAAACACAGGGTATACTATAGGATGCTTTTGCGTAATCTAGTATATCAGGCGATTATAGATTAAAATTATTTGGAGAAAATAATATGGCTTATTTAAATAAAAGTTGTACATATTTATTATTAAGTATTTTTGTATTTACATTTAGTTGTGTAGATAAAAAATCTTCAATTTATAATCCTGAAGAAGTTGGTATCGTTATGGAAACCACTCCAGGAGTTATTGTAACATCAAGACAAATAGTTATTGCTGGCTTAAAAAAAGATACTCAATACTGGGGAGCTGCTATAGGAGCCACGCTAGCTGGCGCTACTACTTATGGACTTACCGGTGGAGATAATGTTTTAGAAGAAGCAGCTATAATTATATCTGTAATAGGAGGAGCAATGGCTGGTACTGCTATAGAAGAAATGAGAAATAAAAGTGATGGTGTAGAATATACAATAAATACAGATAATGGTGATACTATAGTTATTGTTCAAGCTATTTCTGATGAATCTGATATTATAGCGGATGGCATCAATATAAATATTGTAAGATCTAATGATGGGTATGTAAGGGTAGTTTCTACTAAATAATAATGTTTAACTTTTATTTTAATGGTTTATTAAAAAGCTTTGTAAATATGTATTCTTGGGTAAGATTAAACTTACGAATGATCTATTAAGAGCAAATTCTGTTTATCTTTTAACCTATTTTTTACATTTTAAAGACTTTGGATCATATAATGGATTAAAACTAGCATCTGCATCTACAATATTTCCAGCAACATCTATTTGATAATGTGATTTTAATATACTACTAGAACTTTCTCCTATTTCTTTACAATTTATATAACCTAACCCTATTGCTCCTTTTAAGTGATGACCATAATTACCGCTAGTAATATAGCCAACAATATCCCCATCGCGTAAGATTGGTTCATTATGATATATTAAGGGTTCAGGGTTTTTTAATCTGAATTGTAAAAGACGTTTATTTAAGCCATTATTTTTTTTCTTTATTATAGCATTTTTGCCTATCATATCTCCAAATTTTGAATTAGATTTGTTTTCTTTTACGACAAATCCTAAGCCTGCTTCTAGAACATTGTCTTCATTTGATATATCATGACCAAAATGCCTATAAGCTTTTTCAATTCTACAACTATCCATAGCATGTAGACCGCAAAATTTAATAGGATAGTCATTACTTCTTCTAATTATTTCATCAAAAACATGATTTGACATATCTGTTGATATATATAATTCCCATCCTAATTCACCCACATACGAAATACGGTGAGCTCTTGCTTTTGCATGTCCAATATCTATCTCTTGCATAGAGCTATATGGGAAACTTTCATTTGATAAATTTTGAGAAACAATAGACTGTAAGAAATTACGTGATTCCGGACCCATTATTAAAATTACTGCTTCTGATGCTGTTACATCTATTGCATGAGTATGGGCATTATCAGGGATATGACCTTTAATCCAATGCAAATCTCTATGAATTGTGTCTGCAGGGGTAATAATAAGAAATTCATCAAATGATAATCTCGTAATAGTTACATCAGCTTCAATACAACCTTCTTCATTTAAAAACTGAGTGTAAATTATTTTTCCAGGTTCAATGGCTACATCATTAGCTGCTATCTTCTGTAAAACATTTTCTGCATCTCTACCTACTACTTTAATTTTTCCAAAACTTGTCATGTCAAGTAGCCCAACTTTTTCTCTAATAGCTTTATGTTCTTGTGCACTATTTTTGAACCAGTTCTGTCTTTTCCAACTATAATTATACTTAGGTGGTATTCCTTTTTTAATCTCTGATTCTGTTAAAAACCAATTTGCACGTTCCCAACCAGAATATTCACCAAAACATGCTCCAAATTTTTTAAGCTGATTATGAAAAGGTGAAATCCTAACATCTCTCGCAGTTTCTACTTGTCTGAAAGGAAAATGATCAGCATACAGTAAGCCAAGCGTTTCGGAAACTCTGCTTTTTAAATAATTACGATTATTTTGAAAAGGTTGTACTCTTCTTATATCTACATCCCATAAGTCCATTTGAGAGTTTCCCTTATTCATCCAATCAGCAAGCACCATTCCAGCACCTCCTGCTGATTGAATGCCTACAGAATTAAAACCTGCAGCAACGTAAAAATTTTTTAATTCTGGTGCCTCTCCTAGTAAATATCTATCGTCTGCTGTAAAACTTTCTGGTCCATTAAAAAATGTTTGAATACCAGTTTTTTCTAGGTAAGGTAATCGTTTAATTGCTTTTTCTAATATTGGTTGAAA
>Ga0163108_10002249_pt1 | contig 14029 bp, 12 predicted proteins | sample Fk1155metaG_FD_109644 | JGI IMG/M metagenome (GOLD analysis project Ga0163108, IMG submission 109644) | Marine microbial communities from the Central Pacific Ocean - Fk160115 155m metaG | ecosystem: Environmental > Aquatic > Marine > Oceanic > Photic zone | place: The Central Pacific Ocean...
ACCCGTCATATTGGTTCCACCGATAAATCAAGTTATGAATATTATTCGGTTAGAAAAGCAATCGATACTTGTGCCGACGCAGAAGTGGTTGAATGTAATCTCATAACAGTACCGGGCATCACTACCAACGGCATCAATCAGCACTTGGTAAATGTTGCAGAAAACCGCGCAGATTGTTTAGCTATTCTTGACCTGGCTGGTGGATATTCTCCACGCGCAGATAGATTAGCCACGGCAACTGCCTTTAGCTCTTACGGAGGCTCTGTGACCAGCACGTTGCAAAACCTAACAGACCTTGGTATCAACTCAAGCTACGCTTGTAGCTACTACCCATGGGTTCAGATTCGTGATACGCACTCTGACTCTGTGGTGTGGGTGCCGCCGTCTGTTGCCGCGATTGGTACGATGGCTAGCTCTGAGGCGAAGTCCGAGGTTTGGTTCGCACCCGCTGGTTTCACCAGAGGTGGGCTGACTGAAGGTTCTGCTGGAATGCCGGTAGTAGGTGTGCGTGACCGACTGACATCGAAGCAGCGCGATGACTTATACGCCCAGAACGTCAATCCGATTGCAACATTCCCCGCAGAAGGGATTGTAATCTTTGGTCAGAAAACCATGCAGGTTACGGCTTCCGCCCTTGATAGAATCAATGTCCGACGACTGATGATTTTTGTCAAGAAGGAAATTTCCCGAATGGCTGCGACCACCTTGTTTGAACAGAATGTGCAGCGCACATGGAACAGGTTCTTAGGACAGGTAAATCCATTCCTTGACAGTGTTCGCGCACGGTTGGGACTGACAGACTTCAAGGTCATTCTCGATGAAACGACAACGACCCCAGAGTTGGTTGACCGTAACATCATGTATGCGAAGATCTTGCTGAAACCTGCTCGTGCCATTGAGTTTATTGCGATTGATTTCGTGATTACTAACAGTGGAGCTTCATTTGAAGATTAGCCATAATAGGGAGACAAATAGTTTCCCATCAACTATTTAGTAATATCCAGAACAGGATTATAAGGAGAACGTAGAAAATGTCAGAAGGATTTTGGTCAGAAGCGGCGACAGAGCCGAAAAGGGCTTATAGATGGATGCTGCTGTTGGGAGGAATTCCACAGTGGTTAGTTAAAAAGGTGAGCAAGCCTGCCTTTACAGTTTCAGAATCAGAACATACTTATCTCAATCATAAGTTTTGGTATCCTGGTCGCGTGGAATGGAATACTGTTTCCTTGACGTTGGCTGATCCTGTTACTCCTGATGCTGCTGAAACCATGATGGGCATTCTCGATGCCGCAGGTTATAAACTTCCGACAGCACCAGACCAGTTCACAACTATCTCTAAAGCGAAAGCTGTGCAGGCGTTGGGTCAGGTGACTATTCAACAGATTGACCATGCGGGTAAAGAGGTTGAAACCTGGGTTCTTAAAAATGCTTGGGTAAAGGATGTGAAGTTCGGCGAACTCGATTACACTTCTGATGAAATGGTTGACGTTGAGATTGAACTCCGCTATGACTTCGCTGTCTTGAACGGTGTTGAGGATGCCAAAGGTAAAGCATCGGGTTATAGAAATCCGGTGAAACCCGCTGGTACAAACAAAGTAGCCACATAATCAGAATAAAAGCCTTAACAAAACTTTCACAATACTTTATTCTATTAGAAGAACTAATATTTGCTTAAACGAGGTTATTGATGGCAATTAGAAATAACGAGGACCGCACAGGCGAGCGTCGAGCGTCTGCTGCTGAAGCTCCTCCACAGGCTGTAGCTGCTGCTATGTCCGATGAACATGCTTCCCCAAATAAACCACTCGACTTTACGTGTCCAACAGAGTTTGTAGACCTACCTTCTGGTGGGAAATATTATCCCGAGGGTCACCCTCTCCATAACGCTGAGTCAGTTGAGATTCGTTATATGACAGCTAAGGATGAAGATATCCTCACCTCAAAATCTCTATTAAAGAAGGGTGTGGCGATTGACAGGTTCTTACAGAACATTCTTATTGACAAAAACATTAAACTTCCGACGTTGCTTGTCGGTGATAAAAATGCGCTTGTTGTAGCCTCGCGAATTACTGGCTATGGTGCTTCATATGATACAAAGGTTTCTTGTCCGGTCTGTGCAGAATCACAAAATTATTCATTTGATTTGAACGAAAGCGTAGTCTCACAGGGGGGTCTTGAATCTTTGACGGCGCATATGCCAGAGAGCGAGGGTAGCGTTACTGCGACAGAGAACAATACCTGGATTGTTGCTTGTCCAAAAAGCAAGGTATCCGTTGAGGTTAAGTTGCTGACCGGCGCAGATGAAAACTTTATGGTCAAGTCCCAATCTATGAAGAAGAAGAACAAACTTCCCGATTCTTTATTGACGGACCAGTTGCGTCAGACAATCGTGTCTGTCAACGGAAGCACGGATGGTACCAGCATTAATAGATTTATTAATGTAATGCCAGCACTAGACTCCCGTTTTGTGCGTACTGTGTGCGAAAATCTTATGCCGAACGTGGACCTAACTCAGCACTTTGAATGTGGCTCGTGTGGTCTTGATCAAGAAATGGAGGTTCCGTTTACGACGGACTTTTTTTGGCCTAAGCGATAAATATATTGAAAATGTTTATGAGCAATTTTTCCTATTAAAGTATCACGGTGGTTGGAGTTTCATTGAGGCTTACAATCTCCCAGTAGTGCTTCGGTCTTGGTTTGTGAAGCGCCTGTCAAAACAGTTTGAAGATGAAAAGAAAGAGATGGAAAAAGCCAAGTCTAAGTCTAGTGGAGGGTCACGGTCTAATCTTTCAAAACCAAAGATGCCTTCGCGACGGTGACAGAGAATAGAATATACCTGTAAAGGGCTCCATTCGGAGCCCTTTTTTATTATGCGAGAACTATTTATAGTGAGTTATTTTATCTATAAGGAGGTGAGGTAATGGATGATAACAATCAACGCGACTTGGCACCAATTGTCATTGACTTGGACGAGCTGAAGAGCGGCAAGCTCGATGAATTTAATGTGCTGCAACAAATGGGCAGTGCGATTAAATTAATTATGCAACAAATGTTCGGCGGTTCTTCGGTGCCGGTATCCGTGAGAGGAAGCCGAAGCGATGTTAAATCGTTTGCTAGAACAATCGGCAAAGAAAAAAAATATATGACCGCGTATAAACAATACGGCCTAAATGACCCACGAACTTATAAGAGTAAGTTTAAATTGAATAAGTCTGTGCGGGATTTTGAACGCAAGACCAAATTGAAATGGCCTTTTAATTAAAACACAAGGAGATATTTACAATGGAACTTTTAAAAAATATAACAAACGGGCTCAGGGCACTGACGGAAAGCGCAATCGCGCTCCTCGCCCTAGCTGTGGTACTTCAGGTACTCTTTGGTGCAAGCCAACCCTTCTTCCCTGTTGATGTTGTGGGTAACGTTGTTACTCTGACATCTCAACTGGGTAGCCAGGGTGTGGTTGGACTTGTGGCTGTCTGGGTTTTAGTGACCCTGTTTAATAGAAAATAAAAAGCTTCAAGGATTAATTTTATAAATGGCTGATGATGGTTCCAAAAAATTAAAAAATCTTCAACAAGAGCTTGCTAGCAAACAGAAATTGTTGGAACTTGAAGGTGAGTTATTAACCTCTCGGGAGAAGGCAGCCGCCCTGCTGGACCACGAAGCGAGTGTTATTGCTGCTAATAGCGATGTTATTAAAAACATCCTAACCAACTATGAAGAGATACAGAACGCGGCGCTTAAGCAGGCGATCGCCGAAGAGGAAAATCTCGCCCACGCGGAAAAAATTCTCGCTGTGACTCGCGAAACCGGGGGTGCCAGCCAAGCTAAAGTATTAGCTGCTGAGCGAGCCGTAGAGATAGCGAAGGAAGCTGTTATAACTGCCAATGAGGAAATAGCAGCCAATCAAGAGATCTACGAAACTGGTGAGGCCATACTTGAGCAAAACAATAGGCGCACCGGGCAGCTTCAAAAACAACGCAAAGCAATAGACGAAGCCACCGCTGCCACAGAAAGTATGAAGTCCACGGTTGAGAATACCGTGGGGGCTGTAACTGGTATTGGCAGTGCTTGGAAACAGACTGCTATGGGCTCTATCTTCGCCGCTGCCCAGGCTACAAGCTGGAGCGAAGCGATGAGCGAGGTAGGCAAAACGGTCGCCGATACGCTATCGCCGATGAACATTGCCGGTTCGTTGATGGCTGGTGTAGCTCAACAAACAATGAAGATGGTGTGGGCTGTGGATAATGCCCAATCAGAGTTCAGGAAAGCAACCGGCGCAGGCGACGCTTATGATGATGTTATTTCGGATATTTATGAAGATAACAAATTAGCGGGCGTAAGCTTTGGTGACGCAGCGCAAGCTGTTCAGGGATTGATGGGTTCGATGGCTGGCTTCGGGCAGATGGGAAAAGAGGCGCAAGCAGAATGGGCTGGTATGGCAGCTACGATGGCGGAGATTGGAGTTTCAGTAGAAGAATCTGGCGCACTGTTTATAAATGCGACCAAAGCAATGGGGATGAACCAGACACAAACTAGGGCTTTAGCTGGTGAGATGGGTGGGTTAGCAAAAAAGCTGGGTGTTTCGTTGGGGCCGCTCATGTCTGAGTTCAACGCTTCAATGAGTGACCTGGCGCAATACGGAGATGATGCCGTGGGCATCTTTAAACGCCTTAAGGGGGCTAGCACCGCACTTGGAATTTCTGTCGGCAGCTTGGTCGGCTCTATGAAAGAGATGGATACTATTCAGGGAGCTGCAACCCGTGCCGGGACATTGAACGCGGTACTCCAGGGGCAATTCCTTGACACTCATGAGCTATTAAATGCCAGTGTCGAAGACCGCATACTCTTGACGAGAAAAGCAATTGATGCCTCTGGAAAAGATTGGAAGTCAATGGGCAGAGCTGAAAGGCAAATGGTTGCAAACGCTGCTGGCTTCTCCGATATGGCAGAAGCCGCTAAATTTATGAACACTTCTGTCAACGACTTGGAAGCATCAATGAATGGGGCTGGAGAAGCTTCTGGAAGCATTACTGATATAGAAGATAAAGCGGCGAAAGCACAGAAAATTACAGAAAAATTCAGCCAAGCAATGGAATCTCTGGCAATTGCTGCCGGTCCGATTGTTACGGCTTTAAGCGCTGTTGCAGGCGTCATAGCCGCGATAATGGATAGTGGCTTTGGTAAATGGATTGCTATCATTGTTGGAGCGATTGGACTTTATGTTGGAGTATTGATGCTAGCGTCGACAATACAAGCAACGCATAATGCGATATCGGCTGCGGGAGGGCTTTGGAAGTATTTTCAGGCGAAAGCCACAAACAAATTGGCGGATGCTCAAAAAAAACAGGGCAAGGCACAAGGAAAAGCGAACAAGTCAGGAGGCGGGTTTCTTAAGTTTCTCAAAAAGCTTGCAAAAATTGCTCAAAAGAATGCGGTAGGACTTCTTGCTCTTGGTGCAACATTCATGATGATCGGAATCGGTGTGGCTATAGCGGCACTCGGCGTCGCGCAGCTTGTGTTGGCTTTCAGTGGGTTTTCTGCTAGTGAAATCTTGGCTATCTCTGTGGCGCTACTCGTGTTTGGTGCGACGATGGTTGGACTAGTGTGGGTGTTGGCTGCCAATGCAAAGGTTCTTGCGGTTGCAGGCGCAGGTTTGATGTGGTTTGGTGGTGCAGTATTTGTGCTAGCAGCAGCAGTGACACTATTAGCATACGGATTTACCCTGATGGTGCCATATTTGATACAACTTATTCCCCATTTATCGGCATTAGCCAAAGGGTTGACAGAGTTGTTACCTGCTGCTGGTGTATTGACGATACTTGCAGCAGGATTAATTAGTTTTGCTGTGACGTCTGGTTGGGCGATGGTGGCGTTTGGATTGTTTATTGTTGCGATGCTTTCGCTTGGGGTTGCGATGCAGTTGGTTGGCAAAAATAGCACCGCTTTTGCTGACCTCATGGGACAGATTGATAATTTGACAACAGATACGGTCGGCAGAGTTTATGAACTGGCAAACGCAATCGAATCTGTGGGCAGTTCTTTGGCGAATATCAGCGCGCCAAACGCACTAGTGTTCACTATGCTTCTCCAAGAGATTGGTTATGTTGCCGAACACGCGCCGAAAGTCACTCCGCCTGTTGTCGGCAACATAGAAAAACTTGTAGGAGCTGCCGCCGAGTATAGCGAAATCAAGTGGAGCTTCTTTGGACTAGCAGGTATGGTACTTGACCCGTTTATCAGTATGTTGAAAGCGGCAACGGGCGGCGGTGTGAGCGGTGGCAAAGGAGGGGCAGGAGGGAGAGGTGGTGCAGGCGGTCCTGGCGGCGCATCTGGAGCGGGAACTACCGTTGTTCTAGAACTTGATGGGGTAGTGTTGGGGCGAACTGTGGAGGCAGTTTTAAATAAACGTCAGAAGTTGCGCCTCGCGGTAGATTAATAATTTGTTTAGGCGATAATTATAACCAGGAGATAATACTATAAGAGATGAGAGATTTTGTTGACGGCTCAGACCATTTATTTATTAAAGGTGGGTACAGGATTGAAATATATCACGTTCCTTCAGGTAGGACCGTTAAATTTAAAGCCTGGGTAACAAGCTTCTCAGATTCGTATCAGTCCAACTGGAATACGGAAGATGTTTATGGGAGAATGGACCCTATTTCCACCTTCCAGAATACTAGGCGAACCATTTCTTTAAGCTGGGATGTTGTCTCCGCTCACTTAGAGGAAGCCAAGAAGAATATGAGGAAGTGTCAAATGCTTTTCAGAATGCTTTATCCGGCATATGATGGCGGTGGCAACAACGCATCAAACATTCGCCAAGCACCTCTTTTTAAAGTAAAGTTCGGCAATCTGATATCAGGCGCAAAACAGTCGGGCGGTGCTTCCGTTATAAACAGCGGGCTTCTAGGCACATTGAGTGGATTTGAGTATTCGCCGGATTTTGAATCGGGGTTTTTCACACCAGGCGTTGCCAAGATGTATCCTCAAACAATTGCTTTGAACGCAGAATTTCAAGTGCTTCATAATTTTCCTCTGGGGTGGAATCAGAACAAGAAGTTTCGTACAAAGGGGTTCCCATATAATGTTAGCGGCGTAGATGCGTTTAAAGATGTTACTGAGACTCCAGATGAGAAGAGGGCAGCTCCGCTTCCAGATCCTCCCGGCACGACTGTAGCAGAAAATGTATTGCAAGCAAGTTTACCAAAAGGAGAAGGAGAAGGCGAAACCGGACAGACCACCTCTGTTGACCCGAATGAAGACCTTTACGGAGGTACCAGTGAAGCGCCCCAGGAACAGATTAACGAGCTTCAAGAAAACGAAGTAATGAAGGACTGGTCTGGCGGCTCGTCAGGAGGATAACAATGTCAATAGGAAGCAGATACATACCACGAAGAATTTACTCCACAAAGAATGACCTTTATGCAGAAGATTTAGAAAAGAGGGGGCTTAAATATATTCGCTATTATGAAACGCCCCTTCTAAAAAACCCAACAAGTCATGAACTAAGAGACATTGACGAGTTTGGGCATGTGTGGAAACTAGGAGATAGATATTATAAGCTTGCCCATGAATACTACGGCGATTCAGAATTTTGGTGGATTATCGCGTGGTACAACAACAAACCCACCGAGGCTCATTTAAAGATTGGAGATGTTGTTAAAATTCCAACTCCTTTGTGGAAAATCAGAGCTGCATACGAGGTATAAGTAGATGGGTTGGTTTGGTTGGGGCGATGACGATGAGGCGGCAAAAAAAGAAACCGCTGACGGGACATCTCCGCCACCATCGGGTGTTTCACCAGTGGTTCATGAGGGTAACGACGAAGCGACACAGAACCGCGAGCGCCTGAATTATCAATGTTATTTGTTGAGTCGGATGGGACAAATTGCTAAACACGATACTACAAGAGGGGGCTACACGGGGTTCACATGTGTTGATGGCGACCCAACCGATATCATTCATAGACTGACAGCCGGAAAAGGAAGGTCAGGATTTTTAGATATCGACGCTGCACAGTTCGGACTACTGGTACCGCGAATAAAAATTTTCAAAGTACCACTTAAGCAAAACGGCGACCCGCAAGACTCGATAGGCAAAGAAATAACATTTAAGACGCATTATAGCGAATCTATTATTGAGCAACTAACCTCAAACAAGCGGTCACGCGGCGACGGTACCGGCTTAAAGAGCCTTTCATATGAATTCTACGATGCCGGTTCAACGCAATTAGCATCGCGAAGGCAAAAGATTACTTTAAAATTTTATGGAGAGAGCTTGGCGGCACTTAGTGAAGGAGGCGCTTTGAGTTTGGCTATGCCCTCTGAAAAAACGGTGAGCGAATACGAGGGCGGCAAGCTCGTTCCGGGTACGGAAAAACCAAACTCTGAATATTATGCACTGAAACTCGTATATGGATGGGCAATTCCGCCAGAGAAAGAAGGTTTTATAGGACCAGCACTGGTAAGAGCATTGAGAGCATCAACTCAAACACTTGTGCTTAGTTTGACTGACCACACATTGACGTTTGCAGAAAACGGAAGCGTGGAGCTGGAGTGTACCTATGAGGCATATGCTGATACAAAACTAAATGAACTAAATAATAATATTTTGTGGACGGATACAACCCAGGCTGAACAAATAAAAAGAGCCGAAGATGGTGTTAGGTTAGATAAGAATATTAAAGCGCAAGCAGATGGAAGCGTGGAAAAAGAGGAGTTGAAGGACAAAAAGAATAATAAATGGGTTGATTCAGATGAATTGGACGACGCCCAAACCGAGCAGGACCGTGCAGGAGAACGTCTTGAAAAAAGTCAAGCAGCCTTGGATAAACTAAAAGCAACGGATAAAGCCACAAAATATAGAAGGTTGTTAGATGAGTTGGCAGAATCTAATCAGATTTGGGCCATAATGGTGAGCGCTGAAGATCTTGGTATTCTTGGCCGTGGGTTCTGGGGCGACAAAAAGGTGCAGAAATTTTCATGCGCGGCGGCCACCAAGGAACAAGAGAAAAATATGTCGGCTGAAGAGATTGAGGAAAATGATAAGTGTAGAGCGTCGCTCAACGCCGCAAAAGATCCAGTATCAATAAAAAAGGCGAGCGGCGGCGACAGTAAAATTTCTGAAACATTGGAAAATTCTGAAAATATTATCGGTGATGACCCGGACCAAAAAGAAGATTTGGCAAACGCCATGAGCGCCAACAACTTGGTTGATGAGCCGACACCCGCTGGTTTATATGAACTTCGGTACATGTATTTTGGAGACATACTCGCAGCCGTTCTTAAGAACGCCTACAACGGTAAACAGATGCCGATACAATATTTGGTAGGCCCGCTAAATTTTAAAGACCCTGTTACGGGCAAATGGAATCAAATAAATATAGCGGATATTCCAGTATCGATGAATCTTTTTGAACAATTTTGGGCGAAGAATGTCATTAAACCCAGTCGCGACACGTACACAATTAAACAATTTATACGTCAAGCTATAGATGAATTGATTGTTGCTGCATTGGGCGACGATTGTTTTCCTGGCGCTGGCAAAGCGAATACTTCTCCCACAGCCGTTAAGATGACGACTCTGAGTTCGCCCGCCTTGCAGGATGGTAAAAGTCGAATTAGGAAGGGCGGTCGCGTCGGACCAAGCGAAATACCTGTGGCAGCAGGAAGCTATGACACAGAGACAACAACCCCGAGAAAGCATCTGAACTATTTGTTGATTTATTCTTCGGCTTGGACGTCAAAGGATCTAAGCGGAGATAGAGGCAAGGACGCGGCTCGCGGCATATACCATTTTGCAGTCGGACAGGATAGGGGTCCAATTAAGAGAGTTTCTTTTGAGAAGATGGACATCGAGTTCCAACAAACCGCTGCCGCGATGAGAGGGGGCAGTACGTTGGACAGATTGGCGGCTGCTTATAAGGTAAAATTGACAATGATTGGGAACACTCTTCTTATGCCAGGTAATCATGTGTATGTTGCTCCAACATCAATGGGGATGGGAACGGCAACCGCACAGAAACTAGGACTGGGAGGATATTATGTTGTCACGAAATTGAACGGAACTGTTGATTCGGCTGGATGGACAGCCGAGGTAGAGGGTACTCCGATATTCAGTTCAGCCGAGGACCGTACTCACGGGGCAAGGTCGGCTCCATCACCGGCCCCTTCGGAGACTCCCTCCGCGCCAAACCCAGAGGAAGAACCAAAATGATAGGAGTAATTACTAAATGACTGCCCCACCCAATATGACATTTCCTGTACGAACGCCGCTAGCCAATAATGGCTTAGGTCCAGCAGGCTCTTATCTGTTTCGAAAGTTTTGGAAAGAAAATGGTATGCCGACAGCAAGCTTTGAACAGCGCCCAATTGATTTTTGGTATGGAAAATTGTTTTTTGGAAGAGTTGACGGCGATGGCGTTGTGATTTATCCTTCCGAAACTAATTTTAAACAGTTGCCGGGAGATGGCGGCGGCACTCTTTGGGCGCTTGATTTTGTGGTGGACGCCTTTTCGGATTTCCAATCTCATTTTAGAAAGGCGATCGCTAAAAGGTTAATATTGGAAAACAGTAATATATCAAAAGTTGAGCCAGTCCGAGCATGGGTAAACATCCATGAAGATTATCACGTATATATGAAAGCGATGTATGATAGGCTCGTCACTTCGTGGTTTCAAAAAGAACAGCGAAATTCAAAAATTAAAAATTTTCCAGAGTTTTTGCACGAATTTATGGAGTATGTAAAAACTATCGGGAGTAAGATGCCCATCACCAAGAGCGCGTATATACTTTCGAAATATTTTACGCCATTGTCGAGTGCTCTAATAATTGAAATCTCAGAGGACGACCACTCAAACGATATTATCAAACAAAAAAATTGGATTGACGACCCGAATTTTATTTTTTACAAAAAAGCAGCGGCGAATTTTGGTTTTGTTATTGACAAGAACGCACCATGGCGGTTGGTTGCAGATATCAACAGTCCTATTATGAAAAAATATATGGAACCATATGGGGTATCTGATGCCGTCAGCTTGTTTGAGAAATACTATTACAAGTCACACTTCTATGATATTGAAACCCTAAAAGTGTACCTTGTCGAAATGTATAATGCATACGTTCAGGCATTTCCGCATGCAAAAATATTTAGAACAAAAATGAAAGGCGCGGGAGGTGTAAAAACTGTAAGCAAGTTAATCAATCGCCGCCCCACCAACCTCGTAAATGTGAATCGCCAATTTAGTCCAGAGTTTTGGCTTAAAACATATTATTATATTAGACTGCAAGAGATGAAGGAACCACATAGCCCTGTAGAATTCAATAAAAAACTTAAAAAGATCCTTCAGCAGTATAATTTGTTTGACTTTGACTTTGCTTTAAGTTATACTAATGATATGATTCGTAAAATAAAGGTTCGTTAGTGCTCTTCCAGTCAGTTGACAACAAAAAGTTTGTGGGCGTATATGTTGATGGTGTAATCCACCGTGACAGGCTCCCAGAAGGAATAAATATGACCTGGGGTTATTGTTCTTTTCTTCCGGGCGACGTCACATATGCTAGCCTGTATTGCAAAGGGAAATCACTAGACGAAGTATGTCCAGAAGATTTGGTTCCGCGCTGGAAACGCATTAGCGGCGGTCTTAGGGCACATTTGAGCGCCTGTCGTGAAGCGCAGGTGGATTTACAGAACATTTCCTTTCTCGATATAATACCAGAAAGATTGCTTTTAGAGTTTTGTGAAATTAAAAATAAAATTACTGAACACGTTTTGGAAAGCTACCCAAGACCTGAAAACTATGATTTTCTTTTTGACCTTGAACGAGTTTTGGCTGACATTCGGAGCCGCAAAATAAATTTAGATTTGGATGTACTAAAACCACATTTGGTTAGCGCCCACGCGCGCGCTGTATATAAGAGGTTGAAGCGGGCAGGACGGGTGGTAAACTATGACGCTCACAAAACAAAGACTGGACGCCTGACAACAAAAAAAGATAGTTTCCCCATCCTAACTTTGAATAAAACATTTCGTCAAGCCATAATGCCGAACAACGATTATTTTGTGGAGTTGGACTTTAATGCAGCAGAGCTTCGCACGCTACTGTCTTTACTGGGTAAGGAGCAGCCTACTGGCGATATCCACGAATGGAATATTAAAAATGTTTATCTAGATCTGGTGACGAGAGAAGAGGCAAAGAAAAGAATATTCGCTTGGCTATATAATCCCGAGTCTAAAGACCATCTTTCTAATGGTGCGTATAGTCGCGACGAAATTTTAGATAAGTATTGGGACGGTGAATATATCACGACTTGTTTCGGCAGGAAGATTAAAGCAGATAAGCACCACGCCGTAAATTATATTATTCAGAGCACGACAAGTGATTTGTTCTTAAAAAGAGCAATAGAAGTTGATAAAATATTAAAAGATAGAAAATCTTATATCGCGTTCACCCTCCACGATTCGTTGGTTATTGATTTTTCAAAAGAGGATAAGGATTTACTTCACCGCGCTGTCGAGGTGTTCCAAGATACCGACCTCGGCAGCTTTACTATTAATGTTTCTGTCGGTGATAATTTTGGAGAGATGAAAAGGTTGAATTTATGAAAATATATAACAAGCTGGTCAGGGATAAAATTCTGCTCATAATAGGGGAACAGGGAAAAGTCTTTTCCGCACACACAGCAGATGAAAAAGAATTCCGAAAGAAATTAAATGAAAAGTTACTTGAAGAGGTTAATGAATTTATAGAAGAGCCTTGTTTGGAAGAGTTGGCAGATGTGTTTGAGGTGTTAGCAGAAATATTAGACGTGATGGGTTACTCAATAGAAGACCTAAACATCTGTATGGTGGATAAGGTTGAGAAGCGAGGCGCATTTAGGTCTAGAATTATTCTCGAGAGTGTAGAGGAATAATATGAAAACAATTATCGGATTAGGAAAGGGCGGGTGTCAGGTTGCTAAAAAGTTTGCAGACTACCCACAATATGATATTTATGAAATCAAGGTAGGTCCAGCAAAGGGGCGTACAAGCTCAGTGTTCACCGTACCCAAAAAAAAATCCCCCGAAAACTATGAGAAGAAACTTCCTTCTTTAAAAAACTTTTTCAAAAAGGTGGAGGGTAGTGTTTTGTTTGTGGTCGATGGCTCTGAGCCCATAGCAGCCGCTTCGTTGAGAGTACTAGAACACCTCAAGGAAAATAATATTACTGTATTATATCTCAAGCCAGAGTTGCAATTTTTATCAGACAGTGAACAGACGAGCGAACGGGTCGTGCGCGGGGTGCTACAGGAGTATGCTAGGTCGGCTGTGTTTGAGAGAATTTACCTGATTGACATTCCTTTGGTTGCGGCAACCATGGGCGAGGTTCCAATCAAATTTTATTACGACCGCGTATACGCAGCGGTTACATCCACCTTACACATGATCACTGTTTTCAACCACAGTGAAGCGCTCCTGGGCGCGCAGGGTAACCCCCTTGATGTTGCTCGCATTTCTACATTTGGATTTGTTAACTCGGACAGTGGACAAGAAAACTTATTTTTTGCACTTGACTTTCCTCGCGAAAAGAGTTATTATTATGGTATCAATGAAAAAAAATTACGAACGGATGGTACACTAATGAAGAAGGTCAACGAACAAGTCTCAGCGGGAGCGCACGCTGACCTAAAGACTTCGTATGCCGTCTATGAGACAAAATATGAGGACGACTATATCTATCTCACGGCGCACAGCTCAATGGTGCAGTCGTGAAATTAATTAAAACTTTTTTTAAAAAAGTGCTTGACAAGTTCTAACGTGTGTGTTAGACTGTATAATAGAAACTCGGGAAATTAGCTGAGTTTACTTTAACCCGGAAGGAGAAACAATGGGTATTGATTTAAAAAAAATGAGAGCTAAAAAGTTGGCTCTCGAAAACCGTGGCGATGGAAGGTCTAGTGCCTTCTGGCGACCCCAAGAAGGGGAACAGACGATTCGCGTCATTCCCACATCTGATGGAGATCCTTTTAAGGATTTCTGGTTCCACTAT
>Ga0163108_10002250_pt1 | contig 14027 bp, 28 predicted proteins | sample Fk1155metaG_FD_109644 | JGI IMG/M metagenome (GOLD analysis project Ga0163108, IMG submission 109644) | Marine microbial communities from the Central Pacific Ocean - Fk160115 155m metaG | ecosystem: Environmental > Aquatic > Marine > Oceanic > Photic zone | place: The Central Pacific Ocean...
CCTCTTTCTGTTCGTCGGTCATGAAGTAGACGATACCATCCACCTCATCCCAAGACATGGAGATGAGCCCTTCATCTACCAAGCTCGAAAGCATACGATCTATCGCAGCCTCAAATTCATCATGTCCAGCGTAATCTTCCATTGTATCTCCTAGAGTTCGGGGATGTATGCGTAGCGATCTCGGTCCTGTTCGACCTCGATCCATTCTTTTATTTCTTCGGGTGTGAAGCCTTCCCAGAACATCTCAAGAACGGTCTGGTAGTGTTCTCCGTCAGACTTGGCATCTATGCCAAGGTCGATGCAAGCTTGCTGCATCTCGGAAAGTTTCATATCAAGTAGGGTCATGATTTTGCCTCATAGTGAGTATTGAGCCAAGCTTGAGCAGCTTCGGCCATTTCGTCTAGGTGCCTACCTTCCATCCATCCGTGAAGGAAGTAGTAGAATTGCTCCGAGTTCTCGACAGCATCTCGGATGAGTTGCTGCTTGTCTGCCTTCTCTTGAGCTTCGTCGATTGCTTTGTTTTCGTTGATGTTCATGTGTCTATTATATCAGGTCAGGAGGTCAGGGTCAAGCTTTTTTCCGAGAAACTTTTCACGGGCTCCAGCAGTGTAGCGTAGGTCGTAAGCGTCCCACTCTTCCATGATGCCCACAATGGCAACACCATAATTGACGCGACCGTTGAAGTGGATAGTCTCGTCATTCTCTACGACACGGACAGCACACTGTCCATCGTCAAGAGTGGGAGCACCTTGGGAGATGATGAGGTGTCGTTTGTTCATGCCCCTATTATACCATACCACACACCCCATGCAAGCACTAAATGGAAAAACTTTATGTTCTAAGTGCTGCGTTTACAGGGGTTAGCGACTGTTCGACCCGCCCCCAAATGGGATTTCCTGCCGAATCCTGGCGTGACCAAACCAGCAGCAGACAGGTTCCCGTTTGGGTTAGTCTTGGGTTGTGATCCAGACAGCCACGAAAGCCATCAGACCACCTAGTAGAATTGAACCGATCATTAGTTGAACTCCTCGTGTTGATCAGAGATGAAATCGTTGAACGCTTCGCGCTCCGTGTACTCGTCCTCAGTCATGGGGACGAACTCTTCCCAAAGCTCTCGCATAAGGATTTTGATTTCTGCGTCTGAAGCGATTTCGGGCTCTTGCCCAAGCTCTGCCTCTTGAATTGCGAGATACTCTTCAAGAGCATCACCTTCTAGTTCCATGTCTTTCATGCGTGTATTATAACAGGTTGGAGGGGTGAGGTCAAGAACTATTCCTCGGAAATTCCGAAGAAATCATCTTGGCACTTCTGGCACATACCAGAGATTTGATATTCTTTGCGGGAGAGATCATCCGTGAATGATGAGGCAACATTTCCCTTGGAGGGGCAGGTAACACAGAGACCATCCCTGACGGTAGCCGTGCGATCACGCCCAAACATAGAGAAGAGGAAGTTGTCGATTTTGGAGTCTTTATAAGTGGCTTTCATGCTCTCATTATACAGTATGTGTGGGTGAGATTCAAGCATAAACTTGAGAAACTTTCGGTCGTAAGTTGAGTGTTTGCAGGGGTTTGTGACTGATCGGGGCGGCGCGATTTGTAAAATTGCAATAGAAAAAGGTGAGAAGGATCAGCAAGCTTCGCGTGTCACTTACTGCCTTCCCACCCGTGGAAAGAGGAAAGACGGAGAGTAAAGGGGGAGGACTCTAAGCGTTACCTCCAAGCTTCGAACAAAACTGCTTCGGACCACTACAACAACAAAGGACTAAGTGTCCACCGTACCTCACGGGATTCCGCTCTGGGTTCTGGGTTGTTTGCACTAGGGAATTTTGTTAACCCTTGTTATGCGACCCGTTACCATGTGCCCATGATAACCTCTCCGAATTTCCAACCCCCGCAAGGAAGAGGTAGCGTTATCGCAATTCTCTCAATTCCTTTTGGGACGCTCTGGGCCTAATGTGGTTTATACTCGCCCAGACGAGTTCCGTACCTTAGAGGTAACGGTGGTTACCCTTGGCAACGAATTGCCGAGAGTTTTTATAGTGCTTGTTCCAAGCCTTCTTCACAGCGTTGAGCGTACCTGTGTACGGGTTACTCTGCGTCTTCACATCAAAGATGGTGTAAACGGTCGAGTCACCAGCACCGACACGGGCCATGACTGCATTTTGGTTGGAACGGACTACGGAAGTGATGCTATTCAGCATGGGTTTCTCCTAAAGGAAAGGGGTTGAATCGTGAGGGACCATTATACCATGATCCCCCACGGTTTGCAAGTAGATTCTGCTAGTTACCCAGAGAATCGAGGACATCTTCCTCGGTCACATCCTCGCCATTGGCGAGTTTGGTCGAGAAGGAAGCGAGGAGGATGCGAAGTGCAGCCTTATCCTCTTTTGCGGTTTCGATCACAGCCTCAGCCTCTGCGCGTTGAATCTCGATGGACTCAATGCGAGCTTCGGCTTTGGCGATCCGAGCGGAAAATGATTGCGGTCCCTTCTCAGCGAATCCGCGCTTCGCTGCGAGCAGGGAGTTGTTTACTTCGTCCAGAGCTTCCACGATGGGAGCAAGGACAGGGTTGGAGTCAGCGTCTTTCTTGGCCTGTCGAGCCAAGATCTTCGCTTCGCGCTCTCGGAGTTCCGAGAGGAGTTCGGCATCTGATCGCCGTGATCGTTTGGTGTTTTCCATGTCGGTATTATACCATAAGGTTAGGAGTTTTGCAAGGCTTTTCTTGCGGAAATGTGATCGGCACAAGGACCACAAAGCATCATCCAAGGGGCGATGATGGAGTCGGAGAAATGGGCGAGGGGCATGAGGAGCCCACAGTAGTCGCACCTATCCATGAATTTGATGTCTTTCATGGGCCTATTATACCACGGGCTGGGAAGGGGATCAAGCACTAAATACATTTATTTTCGGTTGTAAGTGCTTTATTTGCAAGGGTTAGGGACTATTTGGGGCGGCCCCCCCTTTGGGTATTCCTATTATGCTTCCATGTCCTCTGCGAACTCCCGCGCCTCTTCTTCACTATCTCCTAACCTTATGGTATAGGGACTCGCCTTCCACTCAGGATGGAGCGAAGAATCACCAACCAAGATATCACGCTCAATCCCCATACCCAAGCCAACATCGAGAGACTGAAGCTCAGAGAGAGACACATAGCCCCACTCAGGAGAGCCAAAGCCTAGGTCACACAGGCCAAAGAGCAACCAATCACTAGACACGGGATCCTCTGTGCCTTCTACGATGTTCCAGGTTTGAGAGCCCAGAGGGTTGAAGAAGCGCACGATGATTTCTTTATCCTCGCACGGGATCTCTTCGGTGGTGTATAGCTCGGGAAGAGCCTTCTTGATTTCGTCTGTTAGCAGTTGCATATTAGGCAGTCTCCTTGATGATGAGGGATGAGGGCTGGACTCCAAGGAGCCAAGCGAAATACTTGACCATCTCATCGAGACGATCAGCAGGGATGCTATCCATGATGGATTGAGCAGAGAAGGGATTGATAACGCTGAACTTTTTCATAGGTGTATTATACCAAAGGGTTAGGAGGATTGCAAGAACTTTTTGCTGAATTTCTTCACATTGGGTATCCAATGTTTGTTGAGCTTGTCTTTGTCCCTAGGGTCATCTAGGGGACAATAGCGACCACCTAGGAAGGCGATATACTCACCCTTGCTACCAGCCTTGACCCACCTATCGTAGTTCTTCTGGACAGTAGCAGCACACCACCCAGCTTGTGAGCGATAGGTGGGCTTGACCCTAGGGTGTAGTATGCCATACTCACGCCCAGCCCTTCCATTCTCTGCGTAGCGTATGGCTGCGACTATGGGGGCAAGCTCACGCACACACTCAGGGCGTATGTTGGTGGCTATGGCATCATCAAAGAGAGCAGCACACGCCTTGCCATCCTTGGCTACGATGGCATCATGGGGGGATTGAGCGAGGACACAGAGTAGAAGAAGTGTTTCCATATGTATATTATCGGCTATTTAGCACCAAAACTCAAGCACTAAATGGGATTACTTTGGGTTATCCTATGGTCCTAAGTGCTTACCCTGCCCATACTTAGAAGGCGAGCGGAGGATTTCGCGGTTTTCCAGGAGTCCCAGGGCAGGTCCCCCCTATGTATACGAAGTACTATCTTATAGGTCATTCTAAAAAAAATTACAAAAAAATTAATGTTAAAAAAATTAATGTTAAAAAAATAACAACAACATCACACCTATTTTACTATATAAAGTAATACAGGAGATTACATTATGCCATCAGTTCCACCATCACCCATCACAGCAGCTACACCCTCAGTCCCAGGATTAAGCCTTTCAGGGGGAGGATCAACCTTCGGAGCCTCTGGCACCGCATACTGCCACTCATCTCTTCCATTTGATTGCTCTGGCCCGTGGATGGTCGAAACACAAGAACTCAATATACAATATATTAGAGTCCCTGTATATGTCCCCTCGGCCACTACATTTAACTTAACTCAACCCACTTGCGATTACAGAGTTGGCTCGACCTTCATGCAATCTAAAGCAATTGCAACCTACAAAGTAGAAAAAGTCTACGAAGACTTCACTACTTCGACATTCCAGCAGCCACAAACCTTCGAGTGGTATCCCGCTAGTTCTGATAGTTATGGAAACACTTACGGAGTAGTAGGGGCTGCTGCTTTAGGTCCAGCAGGTAATATTCAGACAAAGCAAAAATGGTACAATAGGAAACTTTGGGTATCAGGATTACATACTGAGGTCACTAAGCATTGCGAAGGAATGAAGCATTACGAAATTCAGACCCCGCTTCCAGGCCAAACGGACCACCGCTCGCAAGGAGCTATAAATCACTTTGGGGAATTTAAGAATACAAGACCCTCTGCATATGCAAACACATTCTTAGAAAACAATGAATGGTTCGGCTTCGGAGATCATGATTATCAGCTAGTAGGGCAATATATTACCACTCTGGAAAATGCCGTTAATATAGCCAATTATATTGACGCTTTGGGGCAGGATGTTCACAATGTCAATTACTGGAGTCACGACTTTCCTGATCAGGCAGGTTTGGCACAAAGAACTGAAGGCTTTGCCGAATATAGTGTATCAAGACACGGTTGGGTCTAAGTAGTTACTCAAATAAGGTCTTGGTGCGACCATACATTAAAGTAATCTCATCTCCAACACCAATGTCATCAATGACCTCTACAAACAACAATCGACCTAATCTAATTAATTGACAGTTCGGGGTGTCTGAGTGATTAATGAAACCTCCTAACGGAGTCCTGATTAAATTATCAGGGAAGTCCACATCATAGATATGTGATAAACCTAATTGCGTTCCTTGGAACAGCACCACATCGGTAAATATTCCGTTCCCTTCTATTTCAGAAGGTTTTATCTCTAAAAAATCAGGGAGGGGTCTGTACATATATTATTATAGGAAAAGCTTAACCAAAACACCCATAGGAATCCTAAATATATAAGAGGAAATAATATGAATATATACAACAGAATTTTTAATATATTAATTGAAGCTGCTTCGTTCGGGGGCAGTCCTTCAAGAACAGGACAGCGGGTAGGAAAGGCCATGACAAAGCTTAAAGCAAAGTTAGGGGCAGGAAGCCCTGAATACGCAGAAAAGCGAGCGCAAACTAGGCGTATTATGCATAAAACTTCTAAACGACAGGAGATAGTGCATCATGGCTCAAAAGAAGCTGAAGATGCCAACGATGCCAGGTGGGAGAGGGATAACGCATATCGGGCTCCCGAGGCGAAGCTGGGGCGATCCAAGAGGCAGAAGCAACAGTCTGATGCAGAGAGAGGGGCCACCTACGGAGGTGCCCAGGCGAGATTTAAGCGAAATTATGCGGCTGGAAAAAGCGGTGAGCAAGGCGTAGATTCTAGAGGTAACAAAATAGACAAAAAAAACCCAGGCAAAGGTGCGATGAAGGGGCTTTGATAGATAGGAAATAGTATGAATCAATACAATAGAATTTATGGCATTCTTAAAGAGATGAGCGATGAGGATTTAGAACAATACAAAGGTAGACCAAGCAGGAGGAAGGTTAAAGCAAAATTACCTGCTGACCTTAGAGCAGCAGCAGGGTTGGGAATGAACCTGTCGATCAGGAAACCTAAGAGGAAGGGGACAAGAGCTTCTAAGAAAACACAAGGTTCGGCGCAGAGAGCTATAGCAAGAGAAGCACAAGCAGAGACTGATACTTTCAGAAGTGGTGGTAGGGGAAAATGAACCAGTACGATAGAATTTTTAACATCTTAGAAGGTGAAGTAAAGAAAAAATCTTTTGAGAGGTTAAAGAGAGAGTATCGCGCTACTGGATCCCCTAGAAACCCCGAGACTCATGTTAGAGCTTTAAGGAGCATTCGTAGTGCTGGAGTAAAGCCAGGGAAAGAGGGGGAAACATATACTAGAAATATTACCCCCGAACAAAGGAAAAAAGTGTGGGACGCTGGACAAAGGATTTTCGGGAAGACGAAAAAATTTACCCCTGGAGGGGGGAGAAGATGAACCAATTTCAACAACAACTATATTACATACTTACTGAAGAGGAAACCTACGATATTGATGAAGGTAAAGTCGGAGATGCTTTAAAGAAGATTGGTGCTAAGGCTAAGAAGACTGCTGCGGTGGGTGCGCTTTGTGTGGCTGGAGCTTGCGCCAAAGCTGATGCTCCAACGACTCATGATACTTCTCCTCAAAGTGGAGCAACTACTCATCAAACCGAAAGGCCAATGTCCCCACGCAGAGCGAGAGCGCAAAAAAATATAGATATGCTGAAGAGGATAGGTCAAGCAGCCCGAAGTGGAGCATCTCAAGAAACTCTGAATAAGATGGCAGGTAGGGGCGAGGCAAAGCATACCGATCCAATAAAAGCAGAGCTAGACAAGAACAAAGGCTCTGAAGGTGGTGAGGGTTATCAACCACCTGCAAAAGGTGGTAAAGCAAAAGTTAAAGACAAAGACAAAGCTAAAACTACAACTACACCAAAACATAAACAATCAAAAAAACCTGGGAGTGGTGTTTCCGCTGAAGAAGACGATATTTAATCATGAGCCAATACGATAGAATATATAATCTCATTCTAGAGGATAGTAAAAGAAGTAACCCCCAATTAGACTACATCCTTAAATCCAGACAAAATGTAATGAGTGGTGCTACTAGAGCATTCCGAAAAGGAGCTAGAAAAGCTCAAACGACAGGAGTGGGAAACACAGGGGAAGATAAAATTCTCGATGTTCCTACTACATTTAAAGGAATGATGAGAAGGGGACGCAGAGCCAGGAAAAAAGGTAGGATGAGAGACTTTGTTAGCGATGTAACTCCAACTAAGAAATGAACTCCTACGAAAGAATATACAACATCGTGTCTGAGATGGTGTATGTCAAAAAGGATGATGAGGGTAATGTCATCCAAAGGGGTGAAGCTGAAGTGGCTCCTGGTTTGTTTAAATCATTAACTGGAGTAGGTAGAAGTACAAAACCTAAGCACGGTATAATTATAAAAAAATACGCAAGATCCTTCGGTAGGTGGGCTAAGAAGATCCGTAAGAGAAGTCGCTCAAAGACAGAGTATGACATAGATGCAGACGAAAGATCTATGAGAAAAGATCTACAAAAACAAAATCAAGGGCATACTGGTGTTCATGGTGGGTTTATGGATCGTAAAGGTCAACCTCATAGATCTATTAGATTCAAAAAATAGCTTACTATATTTTAATATGTGATCTCTATATATTTTAGGAGGTAAGGTTATGGGTTTTAGGAAAATGCCCCCAGTGTGGGCTTTCTTTTTTAAGGATAGATTTTTTGTAGGTAGATATAGAATGAGTGTTGCAGAGATGGTGTTTATGACCGAGATTGGTTTAGGTATTTGTTTTGGCTTTTATAAACTATATGAACATTTTGCACCGCTATATATTAACAGTTAGGAGGATAATTTTATGACATTAACAAGAACAGGACTTGAAGACGGAACAGCATTTTTTCCAGGAGGCACAAGTTATGCTTCTTCAGGGGACAATAATGGGTCTGGGGTAACCCAAGATTGGTATAGTCATACTCAAACAGTAGATGCACGATACGCTAGAATTAATAACTATGATTATGCCGTGAGTAGTCCTTTTGGATCTCCAGGCGTTATCCAAAATCAGTTGAGACTTCATTATACGGTTCAAACAGTTGATGAGATTATTTATAGCGCAAGTTTTTTAGGTGATCAGGTTAGTTTACAAAAATTAGAACTTCTCGCAGATGTCAGCGGAGGTGTCTTTGGTACTAAAGGTACAATTAATACTAGTTCTATAGGACTCATAAGAAGAGCCGCAAGAAAAGATGGGAATGGTAGGATTATTGATGCTTCAGGTACTCGTATTAGGAGTGGTATAATGTTCTTAGATGGTGCCCCTGGTTCTTATGATGGTTCTTATGATCTTTCAACTGGTGTTAATGGTATTTTAGGACAATTCGTTCAAAACCTACATGCTGAATGTACTTCGTTTTCTCCAACATTAGTTGATCTATAATAGATAAAAAGAGGATTTAATTATGTCACACGGATTAGATGCAGCATGGGACAACAGCGAAGCAGGAGAGGGGGGCCTCTCTAATAAAGAAACGCCTGATGGTGATCGTATCTTTTATGAAAACTGCTGTTGCAGGATAGCTAAATTAGATTTTACAATAATTGGCGAGTATTCTACTGCTCATGAAAATTGTTTTGTATTTTCATTTAAGAGAGAATGTGAACCGCTTCCTCAGACTTGGGTGACGAAAAAGGGGCAGAGATGTCGCCCACATTCTAGGGTCTTTTTTGGATTCATAGATCTGATTAAAAAGAGTGGGGGTACAATCTTGTCGGATCCTCCTGCTGAAGTAGATTGTACTTTTTATCCTTGTTGTCCGTCCTATAGCACGGGTCCAGGAGGCAGCGAACCGACCAGCGGTGGTTCCGATGAGGGCGATCTTGAGAATTGTTGTAATCCTTATGTCATGACGGTGTGCTATGCCAGGGATGGGGGGATTGGCTCAAGACCTCGTTATCCTTGGGCTACAACCAGGGGAGTAACTGGTGGTGGTGGTCCATAAACTAAAAAGATAAAAATTCGCGGCTACGCCGCAAAAAAAGCTACTTGGTTTTTTATAGCTAAGTAGCTTTTATCTTGCCTATATATTTTGGGACTATTATATTATGAATTTGAAACAATTACTACAATCAATACGCGAGGCTAACTTAGCTACTACAGGACCAAAAGGTAATAGACCTTCCCTTAAAAAGGCATATGCAAAAGTTAGACAGTCTGCTGAAAGACTGGTTGCAGGACAGACTAGTGATAAAAAGCCAGAATCAAAAGAACAAGCTTCGAAATTCTTAGCTCAAGGTAAGGGACCAGCGAGGAGAGCATAATGGATTTTAGACAGCGAATTACTGAAGGAAGAAGAGAACATAAGAAACCTCCTGCACGGGGATACGGTAGCGGTCCTTCAACGCGACATGAGCGTTTAGGAGGGGACAAATCTGGGAGGGGGGCGATATGGAAGCGAACTGTTACAAGTACTGGGACAAGACCCTCTGGGAGAGGTATGACAAAAGGAGAAGTTTCTTATAGTCGAACTACCGATAAACCAAGAGGTGGGACTGGTCCTTTAAGGGATGTTCCTCTTTCTACGAATGCACCCATCGAAGGGAGAATTCGGGATGTTGTAAAAAAGGTTAGGCAAACTGGGCAGAAGGCAGCGGGAGCGGTGAAATCCATTGCTGATAAAATAAGAGGAAAAAAAGCTAGTTCTGACGATAAGAAATAGTTAGTAAATATAGGAGGCAACTATAGGAGTTAATTATGAATGAAAAACCAATGGTAAAAAGTAGTGGATATATTGATGTTAAGTCGGCAGTTAAGCTAAAGGAAACTGAGAGCAAAGCCGAAGAAAGAAAATTAGACGCAGAGAATACGGCAAGAATGCAGGAGTTGGTCTTTCAAGAAAGTGCGAAAGAAACCGCTTCTAAGCACTTAGCTAAATTCGCTGGTATCTATTTAACTTTCCTCGTTGTAACCTTCATTTTTAGTATAAAATTTATACCAGAAACGAGCATCGCTGTTGTCGCAGGTTTAATCACGCTTGTTGTCAGTAATTTATCGACAATTCTTAAGGGAATCGTGGAATCTGACAAGGCTGATGAAGCGGAGAAAGCTAAGTTATTAAAAAAGTAGAAAGGTAATTTATGAGTTTTCAAATACCCGATCTACCCATAGAAAATTACGACAAAAGTAAGGTTGTGGTAGAGGATAAGATTAAGGACGAATCAGGTGGAGCCTTAACTTATGCTTTCATTGGGGCTGGACAAGGTGGTGGTAGAATGGCAAAGTCTTTTTATGATTTAGGTTATAAAAAGACTTTGGCTATAAATACTGCTAAAAATGATCTTGAGCTTCTTGATATTCCTGAAGAGCAAAAGTTTTATATTGATTATTACGGAGAACAAGGCGCAGGAAAAGATCAAAAGAAGTCTCAAATAGCTTTTGAGAATAGAGAACAAGAAGTCTTTAACAAGATGAAGGATATTGTTGGTGAAAATGTTGATCGTATTATTATTTGTGCTGGTGTAGCTGGAGGGTCTGGAGGGGGATCGGTAGTTCCTCTTGTTAACTTAGCTAAAAAATACTTCTCTTATGTTGGCAGAAGGGACGCTTCTGAAAGAGTTGGTGTAATTGCTTCTCTTCCTACTGCTGGAGAGGCTGCGTCACCCAAAGTTGCTGCTAATGCGTACAGAAAAGCTACTGATCTTTGTAATATGTCAGATGAGGGGGAGTTTACTCCTTTAATTATCGTTGATAATAACAAAATTAAGAAACTTTACCCCAATTTAACGGTCAAAGCGTTTTGGCCCACTATAAATGATACGGTTGCTGGATTATTCCACATTTTCAATGTTTTAGCTCACCAGAATTCCGATTACACCTCCTTTGATCCACAAGACTATGACAGCGTGATGAAGGCTCCTGGGTGCATGATTATGGGCGTAACAGCCGTAAAAGAGTTCGAATCTGAGACGGGTATCGCTATGGCTCTGAAAGCTAATTTAGAGACCACTCTTTTAGCGGAAGGGTTTGATTTAAAGACTGCAAAGGGTGCTGCGGGTGTAGTTGTTGGAGGATCTAAAATTTTTGAAGAAACTCCTGGCTTAATGGATAACATTGAACACGCTTTCTCTACATTGGCAGCGTTAACTGGTAACGCTATGGTTCATAGGGGTATTTACGAAGATCCAGCGAAAGAGAAACTAGTAGTGTATACTTTAATTGGTGGGATGGATAGACCACAGAGTAGATTAGAGGAATTAACAAAATTCCTTAAATTAAAGAATCCTAGAGTAGAGAATACCGTAGGAGAACATTTTGAGGATTACGGATCTTCCCTAACATAACATGGCAAAAAATCAATACGATAGAATGCGTAAAATTATAGAAGAGTCGGAAAGAATTGATGAAATTCTTCCAGCCTTAGCAGCAGGAGCCGCAAGAGTAGGGGCAGCAGTAGGCAGAGGTGCAGCAGCAGCAGGTAGATTGGCTGTTAAGGGAGGCCAAGCTCTAGCCAAGGGAGCCACTCAGGCAACTCAGGCTGTAGGAAGAGGACTCTCTAAAGCAACCAAATCAGCAGTACAAACTACAGGGCAAAAATTAAAACAGAAAGTTAAGGACAAAGCAGTTGATGTAGCTACTGATAAAGTTAAGCAAAAGATAAGAGGACAGGAAGAAGAAGACACTATATAAAGTGAGAGGAAAATAATTATGTCACGACCAACTTTTTTACCCTATACAAAATCAATCCCAATTGCAGATTCTGCGACTAGTGGTGTACACTTTACTGATTTAGCGGGAGCTACCGTAAACGCTACTTATATCCAAGTTGCTACTTTAGAGGACTCTATTACAGCAGAAGGAGAAAATAGTGACGAGGCTTTCTTTATGGTAGAGCCAAGTGGCTTGGTGAGTGCAGCAACTTGGGGTTATAATAGCACCCTAATTCCTACGGCACCTCCAGGGGCAACTAATGCTTCTGCTTGTGTTATTGGTGGACCAAACCAACCCATTGTAGAGTTATCTCTGCCTTCTAACCAAGGGATTGATTCAATTAGGATTACTAACCATATTGATGCAAGTTCCACTTTCATAGTTACTTATGGGCATATTAAACCAGCTAATGATCTTGCTGATATCAGGAACTTAGATAACGGCGCATACTGATGAACCTTAAGCTCGGAGCAAAGGGGCTGGGCTTTTTAGGTCAAATAGGCCGAAGGGGTCTGTCTAGACTACGAAGGGCAGGAAGAGGGGGGACCAGGGTTTTGTATTTAAGATCGGGCAGCGGTGGAATTTACTTTAGAACAAAAAAAGGATCGGCTTACGGAACATCAGATGCATCACTTAAAGCTTCTCTTTATAAAAGGACTGAAGCTCCTCAATACATTTGTAAAGTTTATTACAATGGTTCCCTTGTGGGAGGAACAATGTCTAGAACAGGTGACCTAGCGGGGATGGTTCCAGTCATCAATGCAAATACTACAGGGTCATTAAACTCAAATATTGAAGCTAGACTTATTGGAGAGGTTAACGGTGTATTCCAAGCCTCAAATAGTTTAGCTAACTCTGTGGAATTCACAAGGATTTAATATGTTAAGAAAAAGATACATGCTCAGACCGACCGCTCATTGTAAAAAAGGGTGCTGACTCGGCATATTCTTTACATAGTAGACTGTTCATAAGTATGAAACAGCCAACAAGTTCCGCTTGCTAAAAAACCGTCTAGAATATGGTGATACCACTCTGGTCCGAGAAAGGTAGGTTCTGCTAGTCCTGTAGGGGATACCCAAACTAAACTCACAAACAGCCCTGCCCAAAATCCAAAGCACATCGAGCAAGATAAAAGCTGCCCTAATTTTCTGTGAACTTTCCATGCTTTCTCACGAATATACTCCGTAATAGTTGATGCAGTAACAATATTCGTAATGCCGTAACAAACTAAAATCCATACAAGTAAATCTTCTATTAACATTATTTAATCTCCATTGGTAATTTATGTCTTTTGATGAAGCGTTCCCTATTATCATGCCAAGAGTCTCTGCCAACAAGTTCTCCAAAAGAATTATGTAGGATAAACAAGGGAACCACATGATTTTCATATCCTTTTGTATGAGCAGTATAGGTATAATGAATATCATAAAAATCCCAATCACCCTGTAAATAATCAGGTTTATCTAAATTTATCTCTTTTAGTACTTTAGCCTTAGTCGCTAAGAATAAACCATCTAAAACTACTACTCTATCAGATTGCCCATAATAGGTTGAATCTGCTTTATCTAATGATTCCCCGTGAAATACAAGTCCTCGATGTTTCCCCTCCCTCCAGTTTTCGTGATTCCACCATACCGCATCTTCGGATAGGCAGGTAGTCCCTGCTGGTCCGATAAAGCCTACTTTCGGGTCTGCTAACTTATTTATAGCTTTTCCAAAATTTTCTTTGTTAGAGAGTATCTCTATGTCATCATGACATAAAATGATTATATCATCGTCTTCGGGCTCGGTCTTCTCAAAAGCCCTCTTGTAACCTGAAAAAATAGACTCTGAGTTTACTAATAATTTTGTGTCTATATTGCAGCTAGATAAGTAGGATACTAGTTTTTTTGTGGTATCGCTAAGGTCTTTACTTCTAGTACATATAAAAGCGTATATCTTCATAGACTATAATAGACAAAGTACAGTATTTTTATGGAAAAGCAGGAAATTATAGAAGAATTTAAGAAGTGCAAGGAAGATCCCGTATACTTCATGTCCAACTATATTAAAGTTGTACACCCAATCAGGGGATTAACTCATTTTAAGCTGTACCCATTCCAAAAAAGGATTGTTGGCAATATTAAGGATTATCGCTTTAATGTCCTTAGAAAGTTCAGACAAGCGGGATGCACCACAATTGCCGCTGCATACTCTCTTTGGGTGTGTTTGTTCCAAAAACACAAAGTTGTC